>Ga0335075_10018718_pt1 | contig 10266 bp, 8 predicted proteins | sample Lox_Sample_24_FD_206723 | JGI IMG/M metagenome (GOLD analysis project Ga0335075, IMG submission 206723) | Soil microbial communities from Loxahatchee National Wildlife Refuge, Florida, United States - Lox_Sample_2.4 | ecosystem: Environmental > Terrestrial > Soil > Wetlands | place: USA: Florida... | reverse complement strand
GCCATTCCGTAGCCGACCCCGTCGATGTCCGCGCACACGTCGACGGCGATGACGTCTGCGCCCTCCTCCGCCAGGCGGACTGCGTGCGACCTGCCTTGCCCTCGCCCGGCCCCGGTGACCAGCGCGATCTTTCCTTCGACGCGTCCCATCTGCTTCCTCCTTCGACCTACTAGTCGGTCGAAGCGTAAGCCGGGCCGACCGAGGGGTCAAGACGGCGCACCGGGAGATCTGCCGTGCATGTACCTCTGGCAATCGGGCGCTGTCCGAGTACACTGACAACCGACTGGACGGTCGGGCGACATGGATTGCGGGCAGAAAGCGGAGGTCGCGGTTGAAGCCAGCACAGTTCGACTACATGGCCCCGACGAGTGTCGGTGAAGCACTTTCCGCACTTGCCAGCGCGACCGATCCCGATGACCTCAAGGTCCTGGCCGGCGGTCAGAGCCTGATGCCGATGCTCAACCTGCGACTGGCGCAGCCAATGACTCTCTTGGATATCAACGGGTTGCATGGAGCCTGGGGGAGTATCGAGCTCGGTACCGGCTGCATGCAGGTGGGCGCTCTTGTCCGGCAGCGCGCAGCCGAGCGCTCGCCAGTTGTCGCAGAGCACTGTCCGCTGCTTGCGGAGGCGCTGCCGCACGTGGCACACGTACAAATCCGCAACAGGGGAACGGTGGGCGGCAGCATCGCGCACGCCGACCCGTCAGCGGAGCTGCCTGCGGTCGCGCTGGCGCTGGATGCGCAGCTCCAGGTGATCGGACCGCAGGGTGAGCGGCAGGTCGCAGCATCCGAGTTCTTCCGCGGGTTCCTAACTACCGACCTGGCCGCAGACGAGATGCTCAGCCGCATCGACTTCCCTAGGCTCGCGCCAGGAACCGGAACCTGCTTCCTGGAGGTGAGCAGACGGCGCGGCGACTTTGCGCTCGTCGCGGCAGCGGCCGTGCTGACCGTCCGGGACGGCCTGATCGTAGCCGCGCGGCTCGCCTTCGCCGGCGTGGCGAGCGGCCCGGTACTGTCGTCAGAAGCGGAAAGCACGCTGATCGGGGCCGAGCCGTCACCGCAGGTACTCGACGCTGCAGCCCACTCCGCCGCCGAGGCGCTGTCGCCCCCCGCAGACGTGCACGGATCGGCAAACTATCGCCGACACCTCGCCCGTGTCCTCGCCAGGAGCGCCCTGACGACAGCCTGGGAAAGGATCGTGGGCTGACCGTGGAAGAGACGCGCATCCATCTGGGCCTGAACGGCGCCCAGCGGTCAGGCCTCGCCGAGCCGCGCCGCACCCTGGCCGATTTCCTGCGCGAGAATATGGGTCTGACGGGTACTCACGTTGGTTGCGAGCACGGCGCCTGTGGTGCCTGCACGATTCTTCTTGACGGACAACCGGTCCGCTCCTGCCTCATGCTTGCTGTCCAGGCCGATGGCCGCGAGATAACCACGGTCGAGGGACTCGCTCAGGATGGCTCGCTCAGCACGCTGCAGGAAGCCATGTGGGAGTCACATGCCTTCCAGTGCGGATTCTGCACTCCCGGCTTCCTAACCACCCTGACGGCGTTCCTGGCGGAGCGACCTGACGGGGCCAGCCGAGACGAGATCCGCGACCACTTGTCAGGCAACCTCTGCCGGTGCTCGGGATACCAGACGATCGTCGACGGGGCCGAGCTCGCGATGAGTCGCTTGCGAGCGGCCCGAGCTGACGGGCAGTCGGCCGCAGCGCCCGGAAGACTGGTACCTTGAGCGCCTCCGGCGGTGGCGTCACGCGCACCCTGACGGGAGCACGCCTCAGGCGCAAGGAAGACCGGCGCATCCTCACCGGCCGCGGACGATATGTCGATGACATTCACGCAGTCGGGCTGCTGCACGGCTGCTTCGTGCGCAGCCCGGTTGCCCACGCGACTGTCCGCGGGCTCAAGACTGCGGCTGCGGCCGCTCTTCCCGGGGTCGTTGCCGTCATCACCGCTGACGACCTCGCTGACTGCGTCAACCCGCTGGACTTCGGGGTCCCGGCGGAGGGCCTGACCACGCCCACGTACACGGCACTTTCCGGCGATCGCGTCCGTCATGTGGGCGACCCAATCGCCTTCATCGTCGCGGAGAGCCGGTATGTAGCGGAGGATGCGGCGAGTCTCGTTGAACTGAACCTCGATGCTTTGCCGCCCGTCGTCACCGTGGAGGATGCGACCCATGACGCCGCCGGCCAGCTGCACGAAGGCGTAAACCGCAACACAATGTTCTGGCGTGAGCGCTGCGACGGCGACGTGGATGCCGCCTTCGCCGCCGCCGACCGGGTTGTCCGGCTGTCCTTCAGCCAGCACAGGTGGGCTCCTGTTCCGATCGAGACCCGTGGCGGCGTCGCCTCGTTCGATCCGTCCACGGGACTACTTACCTACGAGGCCTCCTGTCAGTCGCCGCACTTGCTCAAGTTCGTCGTCGGCGGTGCGGTCAGGCAGCCGCAGCATCTCATGCGGGTAGTAGGCCCGGATGTGGGCGGCGGCTTCGGGCTTAAGTGGGCGCCGTGCCGAGAGGACGTGGTCCTGTGCGCGTCCGCCAAGCTGATCGGCGGCCGGATCAAGTGGATCGAGGACCGCAACGAGAACCTTGTCGCCGGCGGCCACGCGCGCGAGGATGCCATCTCGGCGGAGATCGCGCTGCGGGCCGATGGGGTCATTCTGGGCCTCAGAGCGGACATCTCGATCGACCTTGGCGCCTACCCCATGATGCCGTCGGCAAGCGTGACGACCGGCATCATGCGCGCCATGCTGCCGGGACCGTACCGGGTACCCGCCTACGCCTCGACCGAGCGGGTCGTCTTCACCAACAAGGCTCCGTACCTGTCGCTCCGCGGCCCGTGGGCAATTGAGACCCTGGTCAGGGAGCGCCTCCTCGATGAGGTCGCCCGAGCCCTAGGTATGTCCCCGGTCGAAGTGCGCCAGCGAAACCTGGTGACGCTCGCAGAGCAGCCCTACCAGACGCAGGCAGGGTACAAACTGGACGGAGTGACTTCGGCCGAGACCTTCACCCGGGCGCTTGAGCTGGTCGACTACGTTCAGGTACAGGCGGACCTCGCGCTGGCCCGCGAGGCCGGGCGCGTAGTCGGCTTCGGCATCGGCACTTTCATGGAGCCGGCCCCTGGCACTCCTGACATGTGGGCCGCGATCGGGTTCCCGTTCCCCGGCGAACAGGCGCGGGTCCGGATCGAGCCAGACGGTCACGTCTCGCTGTTCACGCAGCAGATGCCGAACGGGCAGAGTTATGAGACCACGCTGGCGCAGCTGGCTGCGGACGAGATCGGCGTGGCGTTCGAGGATATCCGGGTGGTGTACGGCGATACCCAGGTCACGCCTTTCGGAATGATCGGGACTGGCGGCAGCCGCGCGGCCACCTTCGCCAGCGGATGCACCGTGCTGGCATGCAGGGCAGTAAAGCAGAAGGTCCTCGACATCGCCGCGGCAATGCTTGAGGCGAGCGCGGCGGACCTGCACATAGTGGACGGGATCATTTCCGTCGTCGGCGATGAAGCGGCTGTCCCGCTCGCGGACCTGGCGGTGGGGTGTTATATGGCACCCGACCTCATGCCCGCCGGGCTCGACCTCGACCTGCAAGCGTCCGGATCGTATGACGGCGAAGGCGGGGGGTTCGCGCAGGCGACTCATTGCTGCTGGGTGGAGATCGACCCGACCACTGGGCTGGTCGACATCACGCGGTTCCTCGCGGTCGAGGACTGCGGTCAGATGATCAATCCTTCGGTGGTCGAGGGTCAGGTCCGGGGCGCGATCGCGATGGGCATCGGCGGGATGCTCCTGGAGCAGATCGTTTATGACGACGATGGTAACTGCCTGACCGGCACATTCCTGGATTACCTGCTGCCGACGGCGGCAGATGTTCCGGATATTGAGATCCACCACCTGCAATCCGAGACGGACAGACTGATCGGGTCGCGAGGCGTCGGCGAAGGCGGGACCATCCTGGCGCCGGCCGCCCTCACCAGCGCGGTGGAAGACGCGATCGTCGCTGCTGGCGGTAGCCCCGTGACAGCCACGCCCCTGACGCCCACGCGCATCCTCGAACTGCTCGGCGTAATCCGGCCCGACTCGTGAAGCGGCGCGCTCCACGACCCGCCTGTATGGAGCGCCCCGACCAGTACTGATCGGATCGCCAGTTCGTCACTGTCTCGGCGTATAAGGCCAGCCCCGCGTTGCCGAAGCCCGAGTCATTGCCGTGCTGTGACCGCCGCGCCCGCTTCCAAGTGCTCGGTTCAGCGCCGAGCACCCCCTGATAGGTGCCGACGCCTTCGGACCCGGTCTGCTGGGGACTGGCCGGTCCTGCCGACTGCGGCCCGATATTGCGGCCTGGGCCCTTCTAAGAGTATGATTTGAATTCAGTTCAAGTAATCGACTGAAGGGTGTTGCCCGATGAGCTTGTCGCTAGACGCGGAGGCCGTGCGTACCCAGCCGGAGTTCGTGCAGTACGAGACGGCTGATCAAGTCGCGACGATCTGGCTGAACCGCCCTGAGGTCAGGAACTGCGTGAACTGGGATCTGCTTCAGCAGTTCGGTGAAGCGCTGGAACGGGCGGAGCGAGACCAGGACGTACGCGTCGTGCTGATTCGCGGGCGCGGTAACACGTTCTGTGCAGGCGCCGACCTGAACATGCTGGATGCCGAGTTCCTGGGAACGACGAACAATTCTGTTGAGATCGCCCAGGTATCGGCGCGAATTTGGGGCCGCGCGTTCAACCTGCAGAAGCCGACCGTAGCGGTAGTGGAGGGATACGCCGTAGCGGGCGGGTTCGAACTGATGATCTCGTGCGATTTCGCCGTGGTGGCCGATGACGCGAAGATCGGGGACTTCCACATCCGTCGTGCGCTGTTCGGTGGCGCGGGTCCCATCTACCGGCTTCCTCGCTACATCGGGCTGCGCCGCACAAAGGAACTCCTGCTGACGGGCAAGCTGCTGTCAGGCAGCCAGTGCGCCGACTGGGGACTGGCCAACGTGTCCGCCCCGGCTGCGGAGCTGGATGCGGCTGTCGCCGAGTTCATCGCGCCAATGAAGGACAAGAGTGCCTTCACGATGCGGATAACCAAGCTTGCCGCCAACCGCGGGCTTGACGGCGACACTGAGACGCTGCTCGTCCTTGAGTCGATGACGTGCAACGTTGCTCACCAGTCCAACGATGCCCGCGAGGGCGTCCAGGCCTTTCTGGAGAAGCGCGAACCTGTCTGGACCGACAGCTAGGGACTGCCGCGGCCGGCCGTTCGGTGGACTGCTGACTGTCTGTCGCGCCGCTTGTGGCCGGCTGAGGGCACACACCGCAGGCGTAAGTGCACTCTGATGTGCGGGCCGTGTCGGCCTGCCTAGGCCCGACTATCACCGGTATTTGGTGCCGGCGGCAATGGCCCGTTCAAACTGCTCGTCAGGCAGCGCGCGCCGCGATGTCGCTAGAGTTCCGCGCGCGAGAGCACGGCATTTGATTGGCAGGCGAGCAGACATCACTTCAGCGATGGATGCCCGCGTGGATGCCGTCGGCTCAGCTATACGCGGCACTCCCGCTTGTCGCCGGTGAGGGCGCTGGTTACACAGAAGAAACAAGACCGTTGACAGTCGGTAATCTGCGCCATTAAGCTCCAGAGCTGAAGTCAGTTCGATTTTATACCTCTCATGACCTACAGCGTCGACATTGAGCCAGTTCACAACAGCGTGCTCGGCATCAGAACCGCCGAGAAGCAGGAGAGGTGAAGTCAGTGCAACAAGTAGCTGCTCAGCGCCGCACGGCGATCCTGCTGGGAGCCGCGGTAGGCCTTATCTCCGTCTGTGCTTGCTCAAGTCAGGGCAGCACTGCGGCGGGTACGACCGACTCGAAGCTGCCAAGCCACTTTGTCATAGGGGCGGATCTTCCGCTCACGGGTCCAGCCGCCGCGTACGGCGCGTCGATGCAGCGCGGGGTCCAGCTTGCGGTGGATTACGTCAACTCAACCGGCGGCATCGATGGCAAGAAGCTGGTCGTGGATAGCCAGGACACGGCGACGGCGGACTCGGCGGCTGCCGTGACCGCTTACCAGCAGAACGTTGCGGCTGGCTCGTTCGCCGTCAATACGTGCTTCCTCCAGAACAGCGCGGCGCAGGCAGCGCAGGCTAAGCGGAGCAATGTCCCGGTCACGTCCGGCTGCCTCGGCGACAACACTCTCGTCGGCCTGCCATGGTTCTACAACGTGACGCCTACGGTGGATCAGGAGATCCAGGTTCTCCTTGACTACGCCCACTCCCAGGGAATCAACAGGATCTCAGCGGTCATCGACCAGGCCAACTACGACACGACCCCGGCAAGCCTGTCGGCGGGCTGGAAGAAGGCAGGTGCCAGCGGGCCTGCGAACGGAGTTCTCATTCCGCCCGGCACGACCGACCCGACACCGCAAATCCAGCAGGCACTGGCCACCAAGCCGCAGGCCCTCGTCCTGCTCGCAGTCGGGACGCTCGGCCAGACCGTCGTCACCGACCTCGGTTCACAGGGCGTCACGATTCCGATCTACGGCAATATCGCGGTAGGCGCCTACGCTCAGGCGGTCCAGAAGGCAAAGCTGAACATGACCTACACCAACAGCCTTGTTAAGACCACGAGCCAGTGGCAGGCGCTGTTCAAGAAGTACTACCCCAAGACGACGCCGGAACTGTGGGATTCAAGCTTCTATACCTCGACCATGATCATGGTTGAAGCACTCAAGGCCGCCATCAAGGCCGGGTACGGCATGGATGGCTCAGCCGTGCAAAAGGCACTGGGCATGCCGAATGCTGTCTACTCGGGTGCTGGCGGCGTATTTAAGTTCGGCCCAGGGCACACCGCGCCCGGAGTGTTCCAAGTTCTGCACTCCAGCAATGGCTCGGCGTTCGCCCAGGTTGCCACGGAGACGATCAAATGAAGCCGGAGGGCCCAGGCGCACGCGGCTGGGCCCTCCGCCATCGCGGACCAGTTCAGATGAAGCGAAGGTGACGCTGCAGTGCAGTTCATCCAGGTGACGATCACCCAGGGCCTGACCTTCGGATCGATCTACGCGCTCGCGGCCCTCGGCTTCGCCATCCTCTACAACACGACCGGGATCTTTCATCTCGCTTACGGCGACTTTGCCGTTTTCGGATTCATGATCGCCGTCACGCTCAACAAGACGGAGGCCGCCGGGCCGCTGGTCTTGTCGATCGTGGCGGCTGTGGCCACGGTGTTTGTCCTGACCACTCTTGTCTTCACCGGGTACCACTTGCTCGAGCGCCGCGGAGTCGACCGGCTGGGAGTCTTCGTAGTTTCTCTCGGCCTCGCCTACGGGGCCGAAGCCCTCATGCTCCTCATCTTCGGCCCCTCCATCAGGACGTTTACCATTCCCGGCTTGCTACGTGTGCACGACGTGGCAGCCTTCTCGGTCAGCCTGCTGACTTGGATCACAATTGGCTCGGCGATCGGAATCTTCGCTCTCGTGACGCTGGCCCTCCGGTCGACAAGATGGGGCTACCGCGTGCGCGGCATCTCGGCGAATCCGGAGTTGGCTCAGCTGGTCGGAATCCGGATGACGCTGACTATGCTGGGCGTCTTCGCGATTGCCGCGATGTGCTCGGTCTGGAGCGCGACATTGCTGGGGATGTTCACCACGCAATCCTCTGCGAGCGGCATCAACCTCGTGCTCGTCGCCGCGATCGCGGTGATCGCGGCCGGCCGTGGAACCTACGCGGGCGGATTCCTGCTCGCTATGGCGCTTGGCTTTATCCAGCCGCTGTTTGAGTTCTACATCTCGGCGCCTTGGGCGTCGAGCGCTGTCTTCGGAGTCGCGCTCGTGCTGCTCCTGGTACGGCCCAGGGGACTCAGCTCTGCAGCGATCGGCGTGCCCCAATGACCATTGTCTACTCGAGTATCGTCATCCAGCTGTTTGTCTATTTCATCGTCGCCGTGTCACTGAACTTCGTGATCGGCTACGCCAAGTCGCTGTCCATCCACCAGGCGGCACTGTTCGGCATCGGTGCCTTCACCTACGCGGTGATCGCTGGGAACGGCTGGTCAGCAGACCTGGTGGTGTGCGGTCTCGCGGGAGCTGTGATCGCCGGCCTGCTGAGCGTCGTGCTGGCATTCGGCGCGATGCGCATCGCAGGTGACTACTTCATCGTCGCGAGCTTTGCCTTCCAGATCTTTGCGGTCAATGCGCTGTACAACTGGCCGAGCGTCAGTGGCGCCGACAACGGCAAGTACGGGCTTCCGCTGCCCAGCATCCTCGGTTTCGACCTCGCCTCGGCGTGGTCGTTCATCGTCGTGTTCGGGATCGTCGCAGCGGTAACCCTGGCGTTCGCGGTCTGGCTCCGGCGCAGCCCGTACGGGCGGCTGCTGACGGCGATGGGGGACTCTCCGTCCGCCCTGCAGACGGCGGGATTCGGGATCCTGCGCCTCAAGGTCGGCGTGTTCGGTATCTCGGGAGCCTTCGCGGGTCTCGCAGGCGTCCTGTTCGCTAGCTACGTTGGCGCGATCGACACCACGACGTTCGGTATCGACCTGGCGATTCTGCTTGTTGCGATGGTCATCATCGGTGGAACTGGCTCCGCGGTGGGCAGCCTCCTTGGCGCCGCGCTCATCGCGTTCGCCCCGCCACTCATCTCGAATCTGCCGCTCAGCTCGACCTCTGCGGCGGCCGTCCAGCAGCTGATCTTCGCTGGCCTGCTCATTGTCGTCGTGGCGGCGCTTCCGCGGGGCTTGGTCCAGCTGGGGAATCGGCCTGCGCAGTTGCTGCGGCGCTCGGCGCGGCAGGTGAGGCGGTGAGCCCGGTGAGTCCGCTGAGGCCCGAAGGGGCTGCCATCCTAGAGACGGTCGATCTGTCGAAGTCGTTCGGCGGATTCCGGGCAGTCGATGGTGTCTCGCTGAGGATTGGCCGTGGCCAGATAGCGGCGCTGATCGGGCCGAACGGCGCGGGCAAGACGACGCTGTTCAACCTGATCTCTCGCCTGACAGCGCCGACCGGCGGCCAGATCCTGTTCGAGGGGCGGGATGTCAGCCGCATCCCGCCGTACCGGCTGGCTCGTCAGGGCATTGGCCGGACCTTCCAGGACGTACGCATGTTCAGCACGATGTCCACGTGGGACAACGTGGCAGTCTTTGCGCAGTCACCGGGTACCGAGCGCATTAGCACTGGCCTGCTTTGGCCATTGGCGGTGGCACGGGAGAAACGTCAGCTAAAGGATCGGGTGGACGAGGTGCTTGAGTATGCGGGCCTGACCTCGGTCGCCCGCGAGATTGCCGGCCGGCTTAGCTTCGCGCGCCAGAAGAAGGTGGCGATCGCCAGGTGCCTGGCACAAGGGCCGCGGCTGCTGCTTCTCGATGAGCCGGCCTCGGGGCTGGATGCCGAGGAACGAGCCGACGTCGTGACAATGATCAAGAGAATCGCCGCCGACGGCACGACCGTGGTGGTGGTGGAACACAACATGGACATCGTCCGCCAAGTCGCTGAACACGCCTTCTTTATCGCTGAGGGCAAGGTCATTGGGGAGGGTACGCCGGAGCGTCTGCTGGAGTCGTCGGAATTCGCCGAGATCTACTTCGGCTCGTTGCGGCGTGACCGCAATGAGGTGAGCACGACGAAGGGATCGTCGTAATGATGGAGGCACGAGACCTTGTCGTCTCGTACGGATCTCGATCGGTCCTGCACGGCTGTGACCTTCAGGTCGGCAGTGGTGAGGTCGTCGCGCTCTTCGGGCACAACGGTGCGGGCAAGACCACGTTGATGCGGACGCTCGCCGGGCTGAAGCAGCATGAGCGTGGCAGCATTCGCGTCGCCGGGCACGACGTGAGTGGCATGTCGGCGAGCAGTCGGGCGCGGCACGGCGTCGCACTGGTGCCGGACGGGGCTGCAGGCATATTTGCCAATCTGACTGTCGAGGAGAATCTCGCTGTCGCTCGCTCGGCCCGGAGATCGCGGGACAGCGCAACGGTGCGCTTGGTCCGGGAGATGTTCGCCGCCGTGGTGGACGGCAAGCGGCGGCAGCTTGTCAGCCAGCTGAGCGGCGGCCAGCGCCAGATGGTCGCGCTCGCCCTGGCCATGATTCGCGAGCCTAAAGTGATGCTGCTGGATGAGCCCTCGGTTGGCCTCGCGCCGGTAATCGTCCAGCAGATGCTTCAGATGGTGAAGCAGATCGCCGAGCGCCTCGGATCCGGAGTGCTCCTCGTCGAGCAAGACATGCCAGCTGCACTTGCGGTGTGCGACCGGGTACACATCATGAAGCAGGGAGCAATGGTCCTGTCGGCCCGACC
>Ga0335075_10018717_pt1 | contig 10266 bp, 8 predicted proteins | sample Lox_Sample_24_FD_206723 | JGI IMG/M metagenome (GOLD analysis project Ga0335075, IMG submission 206723) | Soil microbial communities from Loxahatchee National Wildlife Refuge, Florida, United States - Lox_Sample_2.4 | ecosystem: Environmental > Terrestrial > Soil > Wetlands | place: USA: Florida... | reverse complement strand
CAACCCGTCGGCGATTCGTCTCGTCAAAGACTCGCTTGGCAACGTGGTGCTCGACAATCAGTATCCGCAGGCGACCGAAGTCGTGAGCGCCGGCACCGCCTACATCGTTACGACGATGCTCGAGGATGTGATCAATCACGGCACGGGCTATCCCAATGCGATCATCGGCCGGCCCGCCGCGGGGAAAACCGGCACGACCTCGGACTTTCGCGACGCATGGTTCGTGGGATTTACTCCGGACTTGGTTGCGGCCGTATGGATGGGCAACGACGATTATTCGCGCATGAACGAAGCCTACGGCGGCGGCATTCCCGCCTCCATCTGGGCGCGTTTCATGAAAGCCGCGCTGGCCACAACGCCGAAGCACGACTTCGTCATGCCGGCCGATCAAGTCGTCAAGCTCGCGTCCTGTTCGGGCGGCTACGTGTACTATCTGATCGGCACGCAGCCCTCGGGCGGATGCACGAGCCCGCAAACCGCTCAGGACGAGAGCGAAGCGACGGCTGCGCCCGTTGCCACGGATTCGCCCACGAGCCCACCGTCGGCGCCGCCGAACAGCATCGGTGACGGAACGCATTACGTTCCGCTCGCTCCAGCGTCCGCGACGGCAAGCCCGTTGCCGTCGGCGCGACCGCACGCAAGATGAACGGCGCGCAAATGAACGGCGAGGAAACCTTACCACTCGAACTTTCGGTAAGCGAGTTCTCCGCGCGTCTGGAGAATTACATCCGGCGCAGTTCGGCGCTGTCGAACATCGCCATTCGCGGGGAGATCTCGGAGTGGCGTCCACAGGACAACGGAAACGTCTACTTTCGCTTGAAAGATGCCGAGGCGGTGCTCGAGTGCTTCGCCTTCGGAACCGACGCGCGCCGTTTCCCGGCCGTCGAGAACGGAACGGCGGTCGTTGCGCAAGGCTCGATCGAGATTCGACGAGCGAATAGCCGCTATCAATTGCTTGCAAAAGCGCTGCGCATCACCGGCGAAGGCGAGCTCTACGCGCAGTACCAGGCGCTCATAAAACGCTTTCGCGACGAGGGGCTCTTCGACGAGGCGCGCAAGCGCGCGCTCCCGTCGTTCCCCACGCTGGTGGGGCTGATCTCGGCCGATGCCGATGCCGCGGAAGATTTTCGCACCATCCTTCGCCGCATCGCACCGTACGTCGACGTGCGATTCTTCCGCAGCAAGGTGCAAGGTTTCGGCGCGGAGCTGGAGGTCGCCGATGCGATCGAGCGAGCCGAACGCGCGCGCGTCGACCTCGTGGTCGTCACGCGAGGCGGCGGATCGTTTGAAGACATGCAGCCGTTCAATACGGAAGTCGCGGCTCGTGCAATTTGGCGAGCAGGGATACCGGTGGTGACGGCGCTCGGCCATACCCGCAATCGCAACATCGCCGACCTCGTCGCCGACCTTGCTGTCGAGACGCCCACGCAAGCCGCGCATGCCGTGGCGCGTTCTTGGATCGAAGCGGTCGGCCGACTTCGTGAACTCGAAGGGCAGCTCGACGAACGCATCCGGCGCCATCTCTTGCGCGCCGTGCAGCGGCGGGATTTAGCGGCGCAGCGACTGATCAACGCGCTCTCGCACCCGATTGCGAAACAGCGCGATCGTCTCGCGAACCGGGAGCGGCGTCTGGGCGCGCAGTCGCCGTTCGCGCGCCTGAGCACGCTGGCTCGACGGCTTACCGAGGGGCGCACGCGTCTGCCGGCAGCGGCATCACGCGTGCTCGCGGCGGCTTCCCACCGGTTGCAACTCGCCGTCGCCAACCTGAACGGGCGCAATCCCGAGCTCGCACTGGCACAAGGCTTCGCGATGATCACGCTGGACGGCAAGTTGGTTCGCGACGCGGCCGGCGTTCCCGCCGGTGCGCTCATCGAAGCAAAAGTGCAGCGCGGAGGGTTGCTCGCGCGTGTAGAAGGTCATCTCGATGAGTGATAAGCAGCCCGACAACTTTGAGGCCAGACTCGCGCGTCTCGAGGAGATCGTCAAGCAGCTCGAAAGCGGCGAACCATCGCTCGACGACGCGGTGAAGTTGTTCAAAGAGGGGAAGCTGCTCGCCGCGGAATGCGAGGGGCTGCTCAAGAACGCGCAAGAGCAGATCGACGCCGCGATGGGTGATGCGAAGACTTGACGAGGCCGTAGCCGAGCATGCGGGCATCTCGCGCTCGCAGGCCCGTAGTCTCATCATGGAAGGGCGCGTGCGCGTGGGTGGCGAGCCTGCGGCGAAAGCGGGCCAACGGGTGGACGAACGCGCGCAGATCACGGTGGAGGCGCCGCGGCGTTTCGTCAGCCGGGGCGGCGAGAAGCTCGAAGCGGCGCTCGACGCGTTCGGCATCGACGTTCGCGGGCTGCGCGCGCTCGACGTCGGCGCCTCGACCGGCGGTTTCACGGACTGCTTGTTGCAACGCGGGGCGTTGGGCGTAACGGCGGTCGACGTCGGCTACGGGCAACTCGACTGGCGGCTGCGCAACGATCCGCGTGTCAACGTGCTCGAACGCACCAACTTCCGGCATCTTCCCGATGACGCATTCGATGCGCCGTTCGACGTCATCACGGTCGATGCGTCGTTCATCTCGCTGCGAACGATACTCATCCGCTGCATCGGCTATCTCGCGCCGGGCGGACGGATCGTTGCGCTGGTCAAACCCCAGTTCGAGGCCGGGCGGGCACGCCTGGGGAGCGGTGGCGTCGTCCGCGATCCGGCCGTGCACGGGGCCGTGCTTCGCGAGGTATGCGATGCGGCCGGGGCGCTCGGCGTCCCCGTTGCGGCACTGGTTGCGTCGCCGCTACGCGGACCCGCCGGGAATCGCGAGTTCCTCGTCGAGCTGCGACGCGACGCCGTCGCGATCGGCGACGAGCGGATCGACCAGGTCGTCGGCGAAGGCCAGAGTGACCGGTGATGAACAAGCTTGCGATCGGCCAGCGAATCATTGCGCTCTACGTGGACGTCGCGCGTGATTCGGCGCGTGCGCTCGCCGCTCGAATTGCCGCCGGCTTTCGCTCGCGCGGCTATCAGGTTGCGACCTGGAAGGGTCAGCAAGCCGTCGCGGATCTGGCGAGTAACGGTGTGCGCGCCGAGGACGCAGCGCTCTTCATCACCGTGGGCGGCGATGGAACGCTCCTTCGCGCCGCGCGGCTTGCGACCGAGATCGGCAGCGTGCCGTTGCTGGGCGTCAACACCGGGCGGCTGGGCTTTCTCACCGAGCTGGACGACGGCGATCCGCGCATCGCGCAGCTGCCGCAGCTCGTCGACGAGGGGCTTTTGATCGACGAGCGGGCTGCGCTCGAGGCGGAGTACGCGAATCGCAAGTACTTCGCCCTCAACGACGTCGTCGTCGTCAAGGGCGAGGTTTCGCGTATCGTCCCGTTCGATTTGACGCTCGACAACGAGCATATCGCGGAGATTCCCGCCGACGGCATTTGCATTGCGACCGCGACCGGCTCGACGGCGTACTTCCTTTCCGCCGGCGGGTCGATCATCTCACCGCGCGTCGATGCCTTCGGCATCGTACCGCTACTGCCGCATACGCTCTTCTCGCGTCCGCTCATCGTGCCGGCAAGCTCGGAGATCGGCGTCGGCAGCGACTCCGAGGCCGCCCATGCGCATCTCGAATGCGATGGTGACGTGCTGGCGGACGTCGAGCCCAACTCGATCGTCCACGTGCGCCGCTACCCGAAGGTCGTCCGCTTCGCACGTCTCTCACCGTTGCGGTTCTTCGAACGTCTGACCGACAAGATGCGCTGGGGTGTTTCCATCAAGGCCGTAACGCGGTAAGGTCAGCCTGACATGCTAACGCGGCTGGAGATCGAGAACTACGGCTTGATCGCCCGCGGCGCGATCGAGTTCAGTTCCGGTGCGACGATCTTCACCGGCGAGACGGGATCGGGCAAAACGATGATCCTGGGCGCCCTCGACTTCGTGCTCGGCGAGCGTGCGAGCTCCGACGTCGTGCGCCGTGGTGCCGGACGCGCCACGGTAACGCTGACGTTCGAGCCCGGCAGTCAGCTGCGCGCGCGCCTGACCGACGACGGCTATCCACTCGACCCCGGTGAGGACGCAACGATCGTGCGCGAGATGAGCGACGCCGGAAAGTCGAGCGTGCGCATCGGCGGGCGTATCGCGACCGCAAGCTACGTCCGCGAGATTCGCGCTCACATTGCCGAGATGGTGGGACAGCACGAAGCCCAGCACTTGCTTGCGCCGGCGTATCAACTGGAGCTGCTCGATCGTTTTGGAGGCGCCAAGGCGATTGCCGCGCGCGATGCCGTGGAAGCGGCGCGAAGACGCGCCGAGGCGTGCGCGCAGGAGCTCCGGGCGTTGCACGGTGACGAGCGCCGGGCGCAGGAACGGTACGAAGACGCGCGTTTTGCGCTGGAAGAGATCGAAGGCCTAGCGCCCCAAGCCGGCGAGGACGAGCGATTGAGCGTCCGCCGACGGTATCTGGAGAACGTCGAGCGCATCGCACACGCCTTGCGCACGGCTCATGAAGCGCTCGGCGGTGACGACGGCAGCGCGGCCGATGCGCTCGGCATGGCGAGCAGCGCGCTTGCCGGCATCGCCGACATCTCGAGTGATTTGCAGGCAATGGCCGACGCCGCGGCCGCCCTTCAAAGCGAAACGAGTGAGCTAGCGACGCGTCTCGCGCGCGCGCTCGAGGCGACGGAGTTCGATCCCTCAGAGCTCGAAACGATCAACGCGAGGCTCGACGTGCTCGACCGCCTCAAACGCAAGTACGGGGGAACGATCGAAGCGGTCTGCGCAACGGCGGCGGCGTCGCGCGCCGTGGTCGAGACGTTTGATTCTCGCGACGAACGCCTCGCGCACCTCACGGCTGCGTCGCGCGAGGCAGAAGCGGAACTGGCCGCGGGCGAGGCGCGTCTGCGTACGGTTCGCGAGGAGGCGGCCGCGCGCCTGAAAAGCGCCGTCACCAAAGAGTTTTCCGCGCTTGCGCTCGGCTCGGGACGGTTCGAGGTTTCGTTCGATCCGATCGAGTTCGCGTTTGCGGCAAACAAAGGCGAGCCGCTTCGCCCGCTCGCGCGCCTTGCCTCCGGCGGTGAGCTCTCGCGCGTCTTGCTGGCCCTGGTCGTCGTGCTCGCAGGCGCGCGCGAGCGCACCGCGCTGATCTTCGACGAAATCGATACCGGCATCGGCGGCCAGACGGCGACGGCCGTGGGTGTGCGCATCGGCCGGCTCGCGCAAGAGGGGCAGGTGATCTGCGTCACGCACCTCGCGCAACTCGCGACGTGGTCCGATCGCCACTACGTGCTCGAGAAGCAAGAAAAACCGGGTGGCACGACGATCGCCGTACGCGAGATCTCGGACGAGGAAGAACGCGCGGCCGAGCTGGCGCGCATGCTTTCAGGTGAATCGCACGAGGTTGCGCTCGAGCACGCACGCATGTTGCTGCGCGCGCGATGACGATTCCACGCGACCGGGACGACGCCACGGTCGCCGTCGGGCGCAAACGCGTCGCGCTTACCAACCTGGGGAAAGTCTTCTTTCCGGAGATCGGCGCCACGAAGGGCCGGCTGCTGCAATATTACGCCGACGTCGCCGGCGTTTTGCTGCCGCACATTGCCGGCCGTGCCATGGTCATGAAGCGCTACCCCAACGGCGCGGCCGGCGAGTTTTTCTTCATGAAGCGCGTGCCGCAACCGCATCCTCCGTGGCTGAGGACCTGCCCGATCGAACACGGATCGGGCAGCGTCATCGACTTTCCGGTGATCGACGATCCGGCGGCTCTGCTCTGGATGGTCAACCTCGGCTGTATCGACCTCAATCCTTGGTACGCGCGCTGCGACGACGTCGACCGGCCCGACTACGCGCATTTCGATCTGGATCCGGGCGAATCGAGTTTTGCGATGGTGCGCGAGGTGGCGTTGCTCGTCCGCGACGGATTGCAGGCTCTCGGTATGCCGGCCTATGCGAAGACAACGGGCTCGAAGGGCATGCACGTGTACGTCCCGATCGTGCGCGGGCCGACGCAAAAGCAGGTATGGACCTTTGCCAAAGCGTTCGCCGTGGCGCTCTCGCACCACACGCCGGAGCTCACGACGGTCGCCTATCACAAGGATAGACGCCCGAAAGACCGAGTTTTGATCGACTACAATCAAAACCGTTGGGGCGCGACGCTGGCGAGCGTTTATTCGGTTCGGCCGACGCCGCGCGCGACCGTTTCCGCTCCGGTCTCGTGGGACGAAGTCGAGGCGGGGATCGACATCGCCGACTTTCACATCGGTAACATGCCGGCGCGCATCGCAAAGGTCGGCGATTTGTGGAAGCCGCTGGCGGCGAAACGCGGCCGCTTCGATTTGACTCCGCTCGTGGATTAGGACTTTTCTCCTCGTCCGTTACCCTGATCGGCGGAATTCCGGCGCGCGCGAAATTGCTACGCTGACATTCCATGAAGCCGGCGCGACTCGCGGCGTTTTTGCTGGTCACACTTTCCTCGGTCGCGTGCGGCGGAGGCGGCGGCGGCTCGGGCGGCGGCGGCGGTGCAATTCCAACGATCGTGCCGAGCGCCCCCGCTTCCGCGCGGCCGAGCGGGAAGCCATCGTCCACTCCGGCAGGATCACCGACGCCGGTGGGCTCGCCGACGTCACACCCGACGGCCTCGCCGACGGTGCATCCATCTACGTCGCCGACGGCGAATCCGACCGCGACGCCTACGCCGTACACCGACTACGAGCCGCCCGATAAATCGTCCAAGATACGCAGCACCTACGGGCGCGTCGGTCTCGCGCAGATCTTCGACTACTTTCCGAGCACCGGCGCAGAGATGAGCAGCTCGCAGATTGCCTCGGACGCAAGCCGCTACGATCTGGTGTGGGCGTCCTTCTCGCCGCAGGCATGGCAATCGGCCAATCCGCAGGCGCTGATTTCCCGCTATTACATCATCGAAGAAGACAACATCATGGTCTCCGGCCACAACTTGCAATGGTGGCAGCAAAATCATCCCGATTGGATCCTCTACGCCTGCTCGTCGAACGGGACGCCAACCCACGATTACGCCTACGTGCCGAGCGACTCATATGCCGACGTTCCGCTGAATTTTCACGACCCCGACGTCGTGCAGTATCAGGTTCAAAGCCTGATCTCGTATGCGCAGGCCAACGATTACAATGCGCTCGCGCTCGACGAAGTAATCTTCGATGACTTCATGGTCGGGGGGAATCCGGAGTTAGGCCAAACCGAGAACACGGGCGAGTATGCGTGCGGGACGTGGAATGACGACGGAACGTTCAACACCGTCTACTCGGGGCCGAGCGACCCGACATGGACGCAAGACATCTTGAATTGGGTCGCGGACGCCAAGCAAGCAGCGTCGTCCGCGGGTCTTGCCGTGATCGCGAATCATCCGATCGGCAGCACGAGCAGCCAAAACGAACAGGCGCTGATAAGCAACGTCGACGGCGAAGTCGATGAAGACGGCTTCTCGGACTACGGCAACTATCAGTCCTCGTCGCTCGCCTCATTCTTCATGAGCACATACAAGTACATGGAGTGGGTCGAGGCGCAGGGCGTCGCCTTCATCGACATCGATCGCTTCACGCTCAACGGGCAGACCAGCGTCACGAGCGATCAGCTCGAGTACGCGATCGGGACCTATATGATGGGGAACGAAGGCAACGCCGACCTCTTCGCCGCGGCGAACAACGGCTCGACCTACGGATACGGCGTCGAGAACTATCATCAAGAGTACGCGACGGCGCTCGGGCCGCCGTGCAGCGCGATGTACGAGGACAGCGTCAACCAGCAAATCTACTACCGGCGCTTTCAGAACGGCATGGTCGTGGTGAACTCAGGGGGCGACGGAACCGAAAACGCGACGCTGCCGTCGGACCACACCTACACCGATCTCGAAGGGCGTGCGGTAACCAACCCGCTTCCGGTTGCGTCTAACGACGCATGGGTCCTGACGACGCCGGGCGGAAACGGCTGCACGTAGCGCGGGCCTGCGAAGAGATCAGGGGATCTCGTGGATCTTCAAGAGATTGGTGCCACCGGAGCCGACCGGCATGCCGGTGGTGAAGGCGATGAGGTCTTTCGAGCGCACGATGCCCGCTTGGAGCATCCGCTGCTCGGTCATGAAGAGCAACACGTCGAACGAATTGTAGCGCTCGATCAGCAGCGCTTCGGTTCCCCATAGCAGCGCGAGGCGACGCGCGACTTCGGGCGAGGGCGTCAGCGCGATGATGCGCGCGCGCGGGCGGAAGGCGGCAATGTGATGCGCCGTGTTGCCCGTAGTCGTGCCGGTTGCGATGAATTGGACGTAGAGCTCGTCGGCCGCGCGCGTCGCCGCTTCGGCAATCGAGGTCGCAACCGTTGGGCTCATGCCTGCGAGCCGGCGTTCGCGCAGCATCGCATGCGGATAGCTTTTCTCGACTTCGCGTGCGATCTCGGCCATCGTCCTCACCGCCTCGGTCGGATACTGACCGCGCGCGGTCTCGCCGGAAAGCATCACCGCGTCGGTCCCGTCGAGTATCGCATTTGCTACGTCGGCGACTTCGGCACGAGTAGGCTTCGAGCTGAACGTCATCGATTCGAGCATTTGTGTCGCCGTGATCACGGGTTTGCTCGCCCGGTTGCACTTGGCGATGATCGCCTTTTGCACGAGCGGAACCTGTTCGAGTGGAATCTCGATGCCGAGGTCGCCGCGCGCGACCATGACGCCGTCGGCGGTGTCGACGATATTGTCGAGATCCTCGAGCGCTTCGTGTTTTTCGATCTTTGCGATTACCGGGATGTCGTGCCCGCGTTCGGCCATGAACGACTTCACGCGAACGATGTCGTCGGCTGACCGAACGAACGAGACCGCAACGTAGTCCACCTGCTGTTCGAGCCCGAAGGCGAGGAACTCGAAGTCGCGGTCGGTGACCGACGGGATGTTGAGCGAACCGTCGGGATAGTTGATTCCTTGCGTCGAGCGGAGATCTCCGCCGTACTCGACCGTGGTCTCGATTTCGGTCGCGGTCTTGCCCGTGATGCGTAGCGTGATCTGGCCGTCTTGCAGATAGATGCGGTTTCCGACCGCGACGTCATTGGGCAGATCCTTGTACTGCACGCTGATGCGCGCCGAATCGCCCGGCACGTCGTCGGTCGTCAATACGAACGGCGACCCGCTTTCCAACCGCACGCTTGCAAGGTCGTCGCGCAGCTTTCCAGTGCGCACCTTTGGTCCTGGGAGATCCTGCAAAATCGCGATGTGGATATCGAGTTCCTTTGCGATATCGCGCACGATCGCGATGACCTCGGCGTGATCTTGTGGTGTTCCGTGAGAGAAGTTCAATCGTGCGACGTTGGTACCCGAAGCGAAGAGCGAACGCATCACGTTCCGCTCGCGCGACGCCGGTCCGATGGTCGCCACGATTTTGGTGCGCTTTTGCAAGAGTTGTTCCATGAAAGCGACGACATGCGCGCCGCCGCTTGCAGGCTCCTGCGCTTGGTTAAGCGCATATTGTCGGCGCATGCTCAAGCGCGATCCGCTCGACCCTCGACGACGCGAGCGACTCACGGGGAGCTACCTCTTATCCCTGATTCTGCATGCGATCATGGCTGCGTTGGTCTTTACGCTTGCAACGAGTTCTTCTCAGGAAGGCGCGAGCGAATCGGTCGCCGGCGGAACGGTCGTGACGCTCGAGCAACGCGCGCCGGTCGTCGCGGTCGCAGCGGTGCCCGCGCAACAAGCGGCGCCGATCCCGCACGTTCCGCACGTCGCTCCCGTCGTTCATCACGCGCCGCTCGTCGAAGCGAAGACGCGACCGATTCCGCCGCAGCATCAAGAGCTCTCGACCTTCGCGCCCAGTGCGCCGCCGAACCCGACGCCGCTCCCGCAAGCCTCCCTGCAGCCCAACGTGCAACCGACGACGCCGGTCTACGAAGTCAATCCCTCGACGGGGCTGCCGACGGTTCCGACGTCGGTCCCCTCTGCGCCGCTCGAACAGGTTGCAATCCGGCCGCCACCCACCGCGGCGCCGACGCCGGTGCCGTCGGTCGCGCCGACGGCAAAGCCGACGCCGCGTCCGCCGGCGCCGACTGCCGCGCCGACCGCGAAGCCCGCGACGCCGAAGCCGCTCCCCAGCGTCAGACCGACGGCCTTGCCGACGACGGCGACGGTCGTCGCAAACGCCAGCACCGTGCCAAGCGCATCACCCAAGCCGGCCGGCCGCCCGAGCAACGCTCCGGCGGCGAATCCCGGCGTGCCGAGCCCGAGCCCGACGCAAGGGGCGAAGCTCGCCACGACGGCGGGCGCTGCGCCCTCACCGGGA
>Ga0335075_10018716_pt1 | contig 10266 bp, 7 predicted proteins | sample Lox_Sample_24_FD_206723 | JGI IMG/M metagenome (GOLD analysis project Ga0335075, IMG submission 206723) | Soil microbial communities from Loxahatchee National Wildlife Refuge, Florida, United States - Lox_Sample_2.4 | ecosystem: Environmental > Terrestrial > Soil > Wetlands | place: USA: Florida... | reverse complement strand
CGCCATAGGCGCGGCGATAGACGACGCGGCCATCGTGGCCGATGATGACGACGGCGCCGGGGATCTTATGGCCGGCGATGCCCTGATGGACGATGGAATCGACGGCGGAGAAGTTGTACTGCGCGGACGCGGATCCGGCGAGGAGGAGGGTGCAGAAGAGAAGAGGCCCGAGGCTAAGAAAGCGGCGCATCCTGAAGACTCCTTTCAGAGGGAAGCGGGAAGAACAGGCTTGTAGAGTAGCCGACGACGCAGGTGACCGTGGCGCCGATGAGCACCCACCAGGTCCAGGCGATTTTGGGGATGATGAGCGTGTGTCCGGCGATGGAGAACGAGAGGGAGTGGGGCTGCAGCCAGAGCAGCAGGTTGATGGCGACGCCAGCGACCATGCCGAGGATGGCGCCGCGCTCGACGGCGCGCCGGGTGAGGGTGCCGAGGAGGAAAACGCCGAGCATGGCGCCATAGAGCACGGAAGCGATGGAGAGGCCGAGCTCGACGACGTGACCGCCGCGGCGGGAGAGCATGGCTACGACGAAGAGGACGACGGCCCAGCCCGCGGTCATGATGCGGGAGAGGCGGCCGCGCTGCTGTTCCGATGTGTTGGGGCGGCGGGGCAGATAAAAATCGACCATGGAACTGGAGGCCATGGAATTGAGAGCGGCGCTGAGGCTGGACATGGCGCTGGCGAGAACGGCCGCGACCATGAGGCCTGCTACGCCGACGGGCAGATCGCGGACCATGAACGCGGGAAAGATGTGATCGGGGCTGAGGCCGGCAACCGGGCTGACGTGATGGTAGAAGACCCAGAGTCCGGCGCCGATGAGAAGGAACAGCGCGAACTGGAAGAAGATGACGACGCCGCTGACGAGCAGAGCCGCGCGGGACTGGAAGAGATTTTTTGCGGCGAGGAGACGCTGGACCATGAGCTGATCGGTGCCGTGGCTGGCCATGGTGAGGAAACAACCGCCGATGACGCCCGCCTGGAAGGTGTAGGTCTGGGTGATGGACCAGGAGAAGTGGAGGAACGTGAGTTTGTGGGCCGCCGATGCGGTGGCGAGCAGGCCTCGCCAGCCGCCGGGGATTTTAAGGCAGAGGGTGGCGAGGGCGACGAGGGAGCCGGCAACGTAGAGGAAGGTCTGGACGACGTCGGTCCAGATAACCGCGGCCATGCCGCCCTCGAAGGTGTAGAGGAGCGTAAGCACCGTGAGGATGGCGATGGAGGCGATGTCGTTGGTGCCGATGGCGACGCCGACGACGATGGCGACAGCGAAGACACGGACGCCTTCAGCGGCTGCGCGCATGACCAGGAAGAGCAAAGCCGTGGCGCGGTGCAGGCGCGGTCCAAAGCGCTGGCCGATGAGCTGATAGGCGGTGAGTAGTTCGCCGCGAAAATAGCGGGGCAGGAAGATGATGCAGATGACGATGCGGCCGAGGAGGTAGCCCATCGCGAGCTGGAGGAATCCGAAGTCGCCGGACCACGCGAGGCCGGGCACGCTGATGATGGTGAGGGTGCTGGTTTCGGCGGCGACGATGGAGAGGGCAATGGCCCACCAGGGCAGGTTGCGATCGGCGAGGAAGTAGGAGCGGAGGGAGCGCTCGCTGCCGCGGCGAAAACGCAGGCCGAAGAGCGTGATGCCGGCGAGGTAGGCAACGACCAGAGCGAGATCGACGAATCGCAGATGCGTGGGGTGCGCGGTCAACAGGTTCCTCGGAGGGCTCAGGGATTGGCGGGCGCGGGGGGCATGCCGATCGTCTGCGGAGGCGGGAGGGTGTGGTGTTCTTCCCACTGCTCGCGGGCCGCGTTGAGCCGGTCGCTGCGGCTGATCCAGAGCAGAGCGGCGGCATCGTAGCGGTCGGTGACGTTGCGGAGCCAGTAGGGGCGATTTTCCATGAGCCAGACCGCGCTGTAGCGGGAGCGCAGATAGTTGTAGCCGTCGCGCAGATCTTCGCAGAGACCGTTGACGCCGGCGACATAGTACAGATCGCGGGAAGTGTGTTTGGAGATGGACGGATCGTGTTGGCCGTTGTAGAGGCGGCGGTAGGTGCCGGCGATCTGGTCGGCGAGCTGGAACTTGAGGGCGAGAAAATCCATGCGGCGGGCGCCGAGATCCATGGCGTCGAGGGCTTCCTCGTGGCGGAGCGGTCCCTGGGCGCGGGCCTGGTCGAGGAGGGTGAGAGCGCGCTCGGCGTCGAGGCGGATTTCTACGCTGATGGGGCGGATCTTTACGGCAATTTCCTGGCCGTCGGTGCTCCAGGGATCGACCCAGAAATAATCGTCAGTGGCATCGTCGAGGCCGGCGCCATCGAGGGCTGCCTGCGCGTCGATGAGGGCCTGCTGCGCCTGATCGATGTCGCCGCTCTGGTCGCCGTGAAAGACGGGGCCGAAGTCGCGCTGAAATTGCGGGATGTCGCTGGAGCCGGGCTGCCATGCGGCGGCGGCTCCGAAGAGGACGCCGTACCAGTCCTGGAGAAAGAGGCCCTCGCCGTCGTCGTCCCAGACGGTGTTGAGCATGCCAGTGCAGCCAGCTTTCTGGCCGTCGGCGGTGAAACCCTGAATGTTCGCGAGGCCTGCCTGATAGTCCGGCCAGACGCGACGCCAGTTGTTGATGCCGGGCGACACCCAGGTCTCCATGTGGGCGTTGGTGTAGGGATCGATCCAGCGCGCATAACCGTTGGGCTCGGGATCATATTCCCAGGCGACGGCGATCATGTCGTGCGGGAGTTCGGGGACGAGCTCGGGGCTGTTCATCGCCATATCGCCCCAGAAAAGGAGGCGGCGGTGGAGCGGCGCCAGCGCCTGGTGGATGCGCACAAGGTAATCGATGTAGGTCTGGCCCCAACCGCGCTCTTTGACGGTCTGCGCGGTTTGGCCCTGGCCGAGCTGGAAGGTTTCGTCCGCGCCGATGTGAAGGAAGGGACCGGGATAGATGCCGGCGAGCTCGTCGAAGTCCTCGGTGATCATGTGAAGCGAGCCGGGCTGGCCGGGAGCGAGGACTTCGCCGAAGGGAATCTCGGCGAGGTTCGAGTATTTCTGCCAGAGGAGGACTTTGTGCAGGTGGCCGAAGGCTTCCTGCTCGGGAATGATGGTGACGTGATAGTGGGCCGCGTAGGCGACGAGGGTTTTTGCGTCGGCGGCGGAGATGGAACCGCCGGGCAGCGCGGGGAGGGGGTTCGAAGCGTACTGCATCGTGTTTTCGAAGTAGGGCGAGTAGACGTTGATCTTGTAGGCGGCGAAGGTGCGGATCTGCCGTTTCTGGAAGGCGAGGGTGGGGACGGGGCCGCGGGAGAGATCGTCGTGGATGCCGCGCCAGCGCATGGCGGGCCAGTCGCGAATGACGGCGCCCTGCAGGATGGGGCCAGCGCCGCCGGTGCGGGCGAGCTGCTTGAGCGTCTGCGCGCCGTAGAAGACGCCTGCCGCGGTGTGGCCGATGATGAAGGCGGCGTGGGGCTCGGTGACGAGGATATAGCCTTCAGGCCACATCGCGCGGTTGAACGATTGGTGGACGCGGTGCAGGATGGTGCGGGCGAGCGGGCTGGTGTCGCGGAGGAGGTAGATGCGCACCGCCGCGGCGGAGGCGATGCGGACGCCGCGGGCCTGGAGGCCGGCGGCGAGATTGCGCGCGGCAAAGCGATCCTGGGCGTTGCCACCGGGAACGAGGATGCGCACGCCGGAGCGGAGCGAGAGATTGCCGCGGGCGGAAAATTCGCGCGGCTGCGGAATCAGCGGCGGGCGAGCATCCGCGACTGCGGGAGGAACGAAGGATGCCAGGAGAGACAGCAGAGCGAGCGACGCAAGCGAGGACCGTATCACCAATAGGTCATCCCATCTTTTGAGTGTCGAAAGGAAACTTCACCAGTGTAGGCGATTCGAAGCGCCTGTGACACGAAGCGGGAAGGGAAGCGGAGGTTCCTGGAGGCAGGGATCAGGGAGCGGTGGCATCGAGAGGCAGGCGGACGACGAACTCAGTATTGCCGGGGGCGGTGGTGAAGTCGATGCTGCCGTGATACTGGGCGCTGACGATGCGGCGGGCGATTTCGAGGCCGAGGCCGGTGCCAACGCCGGCGGGCTTGGTGGTGAAAAACGGCTGGAAAATCTGGTCGCGCAGCTCGGGGGCAATGCCGGGGCCGTGATCGCCGACGCCGACGCAGACGAGGCCGTTCTCCAGCCAGGTGCGCACACGAATGGAAGATTCCGGCGGCGAAGCGTCGATGGCATTGTCGAGGAGGTTGGTCCAGACCTGGCTGAGGCCGGTGCCGTGGGTGCGGAGTTTCGGGAGGCCGGCGGCGAAATCTTTCTCGACGGTGAGCTGGCGATGGCGAAATTTGTGGCCGAGGATGGTGAGGGTGCTCTGGATGCTCTCGTGGACGTCGATGAGGTGCTCGCCGCCTTTTTCCTCGTAGGCGTATTTTTTGACGGCGAAGACGAGCTCGGTGACGCGGGTGAGGCTTTCCTCGATGGTGGTTAGCTGCTGCATGGCGGAAATGAGGGCGGCGAGCCAGTTGAGCGCGTCCTGGAGGGCGGGGGCGGGGAAGGCCTCCTGAGCGCAGACGATGTCGCTGCGACGCCAGCCGGCAGCGACGAGAGTGGGGGCGAGCTTCCAGGAATCGGCGACGCCGATTTTGCCGAGCCAGGCGGCGAGCTCCTCTTCCGCATCGGCCTCTTCAAGGCTGCCCATGGGCTTCGGTTTTTCCGGCTTGAGGGCTTCATCCTGCATCTCGAGGAGGCAGGCGCGCTGTTCCTGAGTGAGAGGCGAACGGCAAAAGCGCATGCTGATTTCCTGCAGGCGCGCGAGGTTCTCGCGCAACTGCGCCGCGGATCGTTTGGCCGCGGAGCCAGGATTATTGAGCTCGTGCATGAGGCCGGCGGCGAGGGTGCCGAGGGAGATGAGCTTTTCGCGGTGGAGGGTGTTGGCCTGGAAGGCGTGGATGCGCTCGGCGGCCCTGGCGAGGACTCCCTGGCGCACGGTGGGGCAGGTGGCCATGAGGCGCCAGAAGCCTTCGGCATCGACGCGGAGCAGGCGGGTGGGCGCGGTGCACTCGCATTGTGCGCCGACGATCCGCGAGCCCATCAGCAGCGGGGCTTCGCCGAAAGCGTCGCCGGCGTGGAAGGACGCGAGCGGCGTCTGAATGCCATTGGCCTCGCGGCGGATGGCATGCACTTCGCCCTCGATAATGACGCAGAAGGCGGGAGCGCTCTGGCTCTGCTCAAAGAGCACCGCGCCGGCAGGCGCTTCCACCAGCTCGACTGCGCCGAGACAAGACAACTCGTCGTCGCGCAGATTCGCGAGCAGCGGGACGGAAGCGATGAGATGCGGCAACTCCTGGGGATCTATCCGTCTGCTCGTTACCGCTGTTGCCGTGCTGCCTGCCATGGCTGTCGATCCCGATCCTAAAACTGTGCGAGGTACTGATGCATAAACTGCACCGCAATGGAGCCTTCACCCACGGCGGAGGCGGCGCGCTTTACGGAGCCGTGGCGGACGTCGCCGGCGACAAAGACGCCGGGCATGGAAGTCTCGAGGAGATAAGGCTCGCGATCTTCCTTCCACGAGCGGGGCAGGCGCCCATCACCGTCGCGGAGATCGCGCCCTGACAGGACGAAGCCATTGGCATCGCGGAGGATGCCTTCGGGCAGCCAATCGGTTTGCGGGGCCGCGCCGATGAAAAGAAAGATGGAGGAGGCGGGGCGGGTTTCCTCGCCGCGCGGGGACCGAATGCGCAACTGCTCCAGCCGTTTATCTCCCAGGGCTTCCACGATCTCAGTATTGGTCTCCACCGTTATATTCGATGTTCCAGCGATCTGATCGATGAGATATTTCGACATGGTGCGTTCCAGGCCGCCGGCGCGAACCAGGATGGTTACTTGTTTGGCGACGCGGGAGAAGTGCATGGCGGCCTGGCCGGCGGAATTGGCGCCGCCGACGATGTAGACCGATTCGTCCTTGCAGGACTGGGCTTCGGCGAGGGATGCGCCGTAGTAGACGCCGGCGCCGGTGAGGCGCTCGACGCCTGGGGCCTCAATGCGGCGGTAACAGACGCCGACGGCGATGAGGCAGACGCGACAGGAAACATCTGTGCCGGTGGCGAGGCGCACCTTGCGGTACTGGCCGTCGCAGCGGACGCCGGAGGCCCGCTGGGTGACGAATTCGGCGCCGAAGCGGCGCGCCTGATCGACGGCGTTGCGGGCCAGACGCTCGCCGCTGACGCCGCGCGGAAAGCCGAGGTAGTTTTCGATTCGGGAACTGCTGCCGGCCTGGCCACCGGGAGCCTCGGGTTCGAGGACGAGCGTTTTGAGGCCTTCGGAAGCGCCGTAGACGGCGGCGGCGAGGCCGGCCATGCCGGCACCGGTGACAACCAGATCGTAGAAATCCTGCTCGGCCTGAGTGCGCATGCCGACTTTTTCGGCGAGCAGCGCGACGTCGGGCTGAACCAGCGAGGTGCCGTCAGGGAAGAGCACGGCGGGCAGGCGGCCGTCATCGAGATTGAAGCGGCGGAGGAGCTCGACGGCCTGGGAGTCTTTTTCGGGATCGACCCAGACGTAGGGGACCTGATTGCGGGAGAGGAAATTGCGGATCTGATAATCGCGCAGGGACCAGCGCGGGCCGACCACGCGAATGCCTTCAAAGGGAGCCTTGTAGCCCTCGCTCCAGTCTTCGAGCAGATCGTCGAGGACGGGATAGAGGCGCTCTTCGGGAGGGTCCCAGGGCTTGGTGAGGTAGTAGTGGATACGCGCGGAGTTGATGGCGCGGATGGCGGCTTCAGTATCCGCGTAGGCGGTGAGCAGGACGCGGCGGGCAGCGGGGATGACGGAGTGGAGGCGCTCCAGCATTTCGACGCCGGTCATGCCAGGCATTCTCTGATCGGAGACGACGAGAGCGACGGGATCGCCCCGGTCCTTGAGCTGAGCGCAGGTATCGAGGGCGGCCTGGCCGGAGGCGGCGCGGAGAATGCGGTAGTGCTCGCCGTAGTTGCGGCGCAGGTCCTGCACCAGGGCTTCCAGCACGCTGGCATCGTCGTCCACGGCGAGGATGATGGGGTTGGGCATAGGGAGGCTCCGGGCCGAAGCGCTGTTACCAAGTTACAGGGACGGCGGGAATCGCGCGAGGGAGGGTCGGTGGAGGGGAAGACCGCAGCAGAGGGTAGCTGCCGAGGAGCGCGCACAGAGACAGGTGACGAGCGTCACAGTACTGCCGGAGGTGGGGGCGTTACTTTTGTCCTGAATGGTGGCAGTAGAGTGCAGGCCATCGCAGAGAGCCTTTCGAAAGAAGACGCGGGAAGGGCCCATCATTCAACCGGCAGCGACCGGAAGTACCGCAAGTGTCCGGATAAGAGACACGGATGGGTGAGCAGGTTGGGCCGGGCCGATGACCGTTGCAGCGAATCGCTGCAGTAAGGCGATCCGTGTTGGATTTCACTTGTCTTCGGGACCACCCCGGCGACGCACCCGTTGGTTCGAGGAAGCGGACACATGAATAAGCTGATTCTTGCTGATAACCAGGCCATTTTTCGCGCCGGAACCGCCAAAATTCTGGCGATGGAAGACGATTTTCGAATTATCGCGCAATGCGCCGATGCCGACCGGCTGATGCCGGCGCTCGACACGTTTCGCGGTTCCATTCTGCTGTTTGCCTCATCGCTGAAACTGGACCCGCAGATCCTGATTCCGCGGGTGCTGTCGGCGGGGAGCCACAGTATCGTGATCGCGGAGAACGGGGAACCGGCGCATCCGTGGTTCCACTCGGGAGTGAACGGCGCGGCGCACCGGAATGTGACCGGGCCGGCGCTGATCGAGTGCGTACGGCGGGTGGGCGCGGGCGAGCGGCATGTGCGCGCCAGCGGCGCGGATGCCGGCGCCGGCGACGATGCGGTGGGGTCGCGGGTACGGGAGCGGCTGACGCCGAAAGAACTGAAAATTGTGGCGCTGATCGTGCAGGGCTGCAAGAACAAGGAAATCGCGCTGCGGCTGACCACGACCGAGCAGGTGATCAAGAATTATCTGCGCAGCATCTACGACAAGACGGGCGTGTCCGATCGGCTGGAGTTGGCTCTGTTCACGATTCACCACCGCATCCTGGCGGAGGCCGCGCAGGCGGTCGGCGACCAGATCATGCAGGGGCTGTGAAGGCGGAGCGAGCCGGAGGAGGTTGCTCACGAGGAGGCGCGAATGCGATTCGCGCCTCCTCGGTTTTCAGGAGAGCTTTTCCGCAACGGACTTGGCCTGGGTGAAGAGGTAGAGATAGTCAGGGCCGCCGGCCTTGGAGTCGGTTCCGGACATATTGAAGCCGCCAAAGGGATGGGCGCCGACCATGGCGCCGGTGCATTTGCGGTTGAAGTAGAGATTGCCGACGTGGAATTCGCGGCGGGCGCGGTCGAGTTTGACGCGATCGGTGGAGTAGACGGCGCCGGTGAGGCCGAATTCGGTATTGTTGGCGATTTCGAGGGCGTGGTCGAAGTCGCGGGCGCGAATCACGGCGAGCACGGGGCCGAAGATCTCCTCCTGCGCGATGCGCGCATTGGGCGCGACGTCGGCGATGACGGTGGGAGCGACGTAATAGCCCTTCTCGGGGGTTTGCAGGGCAGAGCCGCCGGCGACGATTCGGCCCTCCTTTTTGCCGATGTCGATGTACTCGATGATGGTGTGCATGGCCGCTTCGTTGACGACGGGGCCGAGATTGCTGTTGGCGGCGGGATCGCCGACGGTGAGGGCCTCGGCGCGCTCGCGGAGGCGGTCGACGAATTCCTGATAGATCGGCTCTTCGACGATGGCGCGAGAGCAGGCGGAGCACTTCTGCCCGCTGAAGCCGAAGGCGGAGGCGATGACGCCGTTGACGGCTGCGCCAAAGTCCGCATCGGCGCTGACGACGATGGAGTCTTTGCCGCCCATTTCGAGGATGGTGCGCTTGATCCAGATCTGGCCGGGCTGGGCTTTGGCGGCGCGGGCGTGAATGTCGAGGCCGACTTCTTTGGAACCGGTAAAGGCGATGAAGCGGGTTTTGGGATGCTCGACGACGGCATTGCCAAAGGTTGCGCCGGAACCGGGGCAGAAGTTGACGACGCCGGGGGGAAGGCCGGCCTCTTCGAGAACTTCCATGAAGCGAGCGGCGATGGTGGGCGAGTCGCTGGAGGGCTTGAGGACGACGGTATTGCCGGCGACGATGGCGGCGGAGGTCATGCCGGCCATGATGGCGAAGGGGAAGTTCCAGGGCGAGATGACGGCGCCGACGCCGAGGGGGATGTAGAGGAGCTGATCGCGCTCGCCAGGCAACTGGATGGGCGGCTGCGACTGCGCGAGGCGCAGGGCTTCGCGGGCGTAGAACTCGAGGAAGTCGATGGTCTCGCCGACGTCGGCGTCGGCCTCAGCCCAGTTTTTGCCGACTTCGTAGGTGAGCCACGCGCAGAAATCGAATTTGCGCGAGCGGATCAGATCGGCAGCATTGAGGAGCAGCGAAGCGCGCTCTTCCGTGGGAACAAAGCGCCAGGATTCAAAGGCGCGCAGGGCGGCTTCGACGGCGTGGGCGGCGTGCTCGGCGCCGGCCTTCTGGTGTAGGCCGACGAGTTGCGCCGGGCGGGCGGGGTTGCGGGATTCGATTTTGCCACTGGTGTGGATGCGCTCGCCCGCGACGATGAGGGGATACTCGTGGCCGAGCTGGTCGCCGACACGGGTGAGCGCCTCGCGCATGGCGTGGGCGTGCTCGTGCCTGGAAAAGTCAGTGAAGGGCTCATTGCGGAATGCGCCGCGCGGCGCTTTGGGCAGGATCACAGTGGAAGTTTCGACGGTAGCCATAACCTTTCAAGTTTAGTCCAAAGGCGGAAGAGGGGCGCAGAAGGCGGAGGCACGGAGGGGGCCCGCGCGATGGTGCGGGCAGGCGGTGGCCGGGCTGTGGAAAACGGATGGAAGTGGCCGAAACATAGACAAACCAGGGGCTCGGCGAGGATTTTGCAGCGATGGAGCGCTGGTATACTTGAAAAGGAGTGTATCTACAGAGATTTCAAGGGTGTCGATGCGTTCAGTGGTGCGGTTAAGAGGCTGGTTGCGCGGGATGGAACGTGAAACCCCGTGTGTGCTGCTGGCTTGGAAGGATACGCTGCAGTCGGAAGAGAAGCTGGGAGCTTTTCGGTACGTGTATTCACGGCTCCAGGTGCTGGATGCGCCACCGGACCTGCCCGACGGCGAATACGTTGCCGGATTCGGAGAGCAAACGGTGTCGGTGATGAAGCGCTCCGGTATTTGGCTTCCCGACTGGCGGTAGGCGAAACGGGGCAAAACTT
>Ga0335075_10018713_pt1 | contig 10267 bp, 11 predicted proteins | sample Lox_Sample_24_FD_206723 | JGI IMG/M metagenome (GOLD analysis project Ga0335075, IMG submission 206723) | Soil microbial communities from Loxahatchee National Wildlife Refuge, Florida, United States - Lox_Sample_2.4 | ecosystem: Environmental > Terrestrial > Soil > Wetlands | place: USA... | reverse complement strand
TCCAACCGGAGCTTCCTCCGGAAGTCAGCGAGAGCTGCTGGCAGGCTCTGCATCGCACCGGCCGCGAGGTGATGTGCGCGCATTCGCGCATGGTCGTGCACCGCAAAGGCGAGGCGGAGCCCGCCGTCGTCGCCTGCACCCTGCAGCCCTGCGAACCGCGCTTCGAGCTTGGCAGAACTCTTGCCGATGCCGCCCGCCCGGTCACGCTGAACCACCCGCACTGCGCCCGCTTCTGCGTCTTCGGCGCCGCGTCCTGCGCTCCCAGCTAGCCCGCTTCTTCAGCCGAGATGTCCGGTCTTGCGATAGACCAGCGCGCCATCACGCGTCGAGAGCGCAAAGCTGCTGCCTCGCGGCAGGCGCAACCAGGCGCCGGCACCGTGGCTGGCGCCATCGACCGCGATCTCCCCCTCGACGACAAAGAATTCGGCGCCGCGCGGCCAGGTCTCGCCGCACGCGGCAGTGCCGGGCAGAAGCCGCAGCAGCACCACGCGCTCCCACGGTGCATCGAACAGCACCGCCTCCCGCCGCCCGGCCGCCGTCTCGCGCCAGAGCGCAGGGGCGCGCGTATCGAGCCGGAGCGGCGCCGTCTCCTCTGGCGGCATCTGCCGGAGCTTGACGAAAATCACCGCCCCTTCGGCGCTCGCCGGCCGGTGCCGTGATCCAGGGGGGTTGCGCACGTAGAATCCCGCCGGAAAATCGCCGGTCTCGTCGGAGAATACGCCCTCCAGCACCAGGAATTCCTCGCCCGCGCCGTGGCTGTGCGGCGCAAAGGACGAGCCCGGCGCATAGCGCACGACCGAGGTCGCACGCGCCACTTCCTCGCCGTCGCGTTCGAGCATCCGCCGCTCGACACCCGCCATCGGTGAGGCCACCCACGGCAGTGCCGCACTCTCCACCGCGGCCGGAAGCGACAGATCCGCGTGCAACTGCATTGCCGTCAATTCCCGTGCCAGCTCCGGAACCACGCGACGAAGCGAGGAATTCCTTCGGCAAGCGGCGTCGTCGGCGCAAATCCCGTCAGCGCTCCGATCGCGTCGATCGCAGCGAACGTCTCGAGAACTTCGGATGCCGGACGCGGCGCCGTCTGCACGATCGCCCTGCGGCCAAGCGATTTCTCAAGCAGCGAAACCAAAGTCAGCACCTCCTCGCTGCGGTGGTTGCCGATGTTCAGCAGACGCGCCGGCAGGCTCGCCGCCGGCGGCCGATCGAGGCACCCAATCACCCCGGCCACGATATCGTCGATGTAGGTGAAGTCCCGGCGCAACCTGCCGCCATCGTAGAGCGTGATCGGAGTGCCGGCGACGATTGCACGTGCGAAGCTGTAGTAGGCCATGTCGGGCCGGCCCCACGGACCATAAACGGTAAAGAAGCGAAGCCCGGTCTGCGGCAGTGAGAACTGGTGCGCGTAGGTGTAGCTGATCAGCTCGGCTGCGCGCTTGGTCGCGGCGTAAAGCGAAATCGGCTGATCGACGCGATCGGTTTCACAAAACGGTAGCGAACTATTGGCGCCATAGACCGAGGACGAGCTTGCGTAGACGACATGGCGGAGATTCTCGAGCCGCCGCGCGGCCTCGAGAATGACGAGATGGCCCGCAACATTGCTCGCAGCATAGGCATAAGGATCGACCAGCGCATGCCGCACCCCCGGCTGTGCGGCAAGATGCACGACATGCCGCGCCGAGGATTCGCCCGCGAACAGCGGGAGGATGGCTTCCCGGTCGGTGATGTCGCGCCGATGGAAGACGAAGCCGGGAAATTCCGTGAGCCGGGCCAGCCGCGCCGCTTTGAGGCGGACATCGTAATAGGCGTTGCAATCATCGATGCCGACGACCCGCTCGCCCAGCCCGAGCAACGCCAAGGCGACATGATATCCGATGAATCCCGCAGCCCCGGTCAGCAGAACCGTCATGCCAGCGGGCGTGCGACGAGCCGCTCCTCGAGCAGCTCGAGCAGCGCGTGCCCGAGCGTGATGTGGCATTCCTGCACGCGCGCGCTCTCGCGGTCCGGCACCAGCAGGACGTGCCGGCAGAGCGCCGCCGCCGGCCCGCCGTCTCCACCCAGCAAACCGACCGTGACCAGCCCCATCTCGCCGGCCGCCGCGAGTGCCGCCAGGACGTTCTCCGAGCGGCCGGACGTGCTGAGGGCAAAAAGCACGTCTCCGGCCCGGCCGAGGCCGCGCAACGGCCGTTCGAAGACTCGGGAAAAACCGTAATCGTTGCCGGCGGCGCTGAGCGCAATCGGATCGAGGGTCAGCGCCACCGCCGGATAGGAAGGCCGTTCGTGGCTGGCACGCAGCCGGATCAGGCATTCGGTGGCGAGATGCGCCGCATCGGCGGCCGAGCCGCCGTTGCCGCAGAACAGGAGCTTGCCGCCGGCGCGCAGGCTTCTTTCCGCAGCACCGACGACCCCGAGCACCGGCGAGAGAAGATCGGCCGCCAGCCGGCGCTTCAGCGCTGCGGAACGCTCCATGATGGCGCGAAAGCGGGCGGCCTCATCCATCCCCGCGAAACGGCTCAGCCAAGTGCGGCTTCGGCGGTGCGCACCGCCTGGAGCGGCAGCGCCGCCCGCCCGACCACGCGCCCGCCGATGCATGCAACCCACCCCGCCCCCTCGGGCGGCGTCGGCCGCAGCTCCACCACCCGCCCGTCCGGGTCGAGCGCCACCGCACGATACAGCCGCCAGCCCTCGAACAGCGGCCCTTGCAGCCGCACCACCCGCGCCACCGCCCTGCCCTTCTCGTCCCAGCCGATCCACTCCACCGTGCGCGCCTCGCCCGACCCTGCCTCGGTTCGTCCCCGCATCCAGTGCAGCCGGGATGAGTGCATCACTACTCCTGCATCAGGCAGTTTTGGCCATGATCTCGTCGGCGATCGCCCGCGGCACGGGATCGTAATGGTGAAATTGCATGGTGAAGGAGGCACGGCCCTTGGTCATGCTGCGCAGATCGGAGATGTAGCCGAACATTTCCTTCAACGGAACATGGGCGCGCACGATGATGGTTGAGCCCGAGCTCTCCTGGCTCTGGATCAGGCCGCGGCGCCGGCTCAGATCGCCAACCACATCACCCACGTGATCCTGCGGCGTCGTGACCTCCACATCCATGATCGGCTCGAGGATGATCGGCCCCGCCTTCTTCATCCCGTCGCGAAAGCACGCCTTGGCCGCAATCTCGAAGGCAAGCGCTGAGGAATCGACGTCGTGGTACTTGCCGTCGAGCAGCGTATAGCGGAAATCGACAGTCGGGAAGCCCGCCAGCACGCCGGTGTCTGCCTGGGCGCGGATCCCCTTCTCAACCGCCGGGATATATTCCTTCGGCACCGCACCGCCGACCACCTTGTTCTCGAACACGATGCCGCCGTTGCGCTCGATCGGCTCGAACAGCACCTTCACCTCGGCGTACTGGCCGGCACCGCCGGACTGCTTCCGGTGCGTATAGGTCTCGGTGTGGGCGCGGCTGATGGTTTCGCGATAGGCCACCTGCGGCGCGCCGATATCCGCCTCGACCCCGTATTCGCGCTTGAGACGATCGATGATGATCTCGAGATGCAGTTCGCCCATCCCGGAAAGGATGGTCTGACCGCTGTCCGGATCCGTCCGCAGCCGCAATGAAGGATCCTCGGCGGCCAGTTTCTGCAAGCCGAGCGTCATCTTCTCGACCGCGTCCTTGGTGCGCGGCTCGACCGAGATGTCGATCACCGGCACCGGGAAGGCCATCCGCTCCAGCACCACCGGATCCTCGGCCGCCGCCAGCGTGTCGCCGGTTGCCGTGTCCTTGAGCCCGACAAAGGCCACGATGTCGCCTGCCGAAACTTCCTTGATCTCGGCCCGCTTGTCGGCGTGCATCTGGAACATCCGCCCGATCCGCTCGCGATGGCCCTTGGTCGTGTTCAGCACCATGTCGCCGGAGCGCAGTGTGCCCGCATAGACGCGCACGAACGTCAGCGTGCCGTACTTGTCGTTGATTAGCTTGAAAGCCAGTCCGGCGAACGGCGCCTTGGGATCCGCCTTGATGATCCGCCGCCCCGCCGTGCCCTCGTCCTCGCCCTCGGCGGCCGCGACCCTGATCCCCGGCACGTCGAGCGGCGACGGCAGGTAATCGACCACCGCATCGAGCAGCGGCTGCACGCCCTTGTTCTTGAAGGCGGTGCCGCAGAGCACGGGGCGGAAGGCGCCGCTGATGGTGCCGGCCTTGATGCAGCGTTTGAGGGTGGCCAACGCCACGTCGCCCTTCTCGAAATACTCCTCCATCGCCGCATCATCCATCGAGAGCGCGGTATCCAGCAGCAGTTGGCGGTATTCCCTGGCCTGCTCCGCGAGCTCGGCCGGAATCGGCGCGTCGTGGTATTTCGCGCCCAGCTCGCCGCCTTCCCAGATCACCCCCTTCATCTCGACCAGGTCGATGACGCCCAGGAACTTGTCCTCGATCCCGATCGGCAACTGCAGCGGCAGCGCCACGATGTCGAGCTTTTCCTTGAGCGTCGCCGTCGCCCGGAAGAAGTTGGCACCGGTGCGGTCGAGCTTGTTGATGAAAATGATGCGCGGCACGTTGTAGCGGTCGGCGAGCCGCCAGTTCGTCTCCGACTGCGGCTGCACCCCCGCCACGCCTTCGATGATGAAGATCGCGCCGTCCAGCACCCGCAGGCTGCGGTTGACCTCGATGTTGAAGTCGATGTGGCCGGGCGTGTCGATGATGTTGATGCGGTGGTCCTGCCACTCGCAGGTGACCGCCGCCGAGGTGATCGTGATGCCCCGCTCGCGCTCCTGGTCCATGTAGTCGGTCGTGGTCGTGCCCTCGTGCACCTCGCCGATCTTGTATGAAACACCGGTGTAATAAAGGATGCGCTCGGTCGTGGTGGTCTTGCCCGCGTCGATATGCGCGGTGATCCCGATATTGCGGATCTTCTCAAGCGGCGTGCCGGGCACGGCGAACCTCCATCACGGCGGGTAAACCACAACGGGCGCTGCGAGCCTCGTTCCGCCCGCGCGCCCGTTTCCTGCCGGCGAAAGCGAGCGCCGGCCCCTCCACGACCAGAAATGCCCTCGGCCGCGGGACTTTGCAAGTAGAGGAAGCAGCCCGGCTCGTCAGCCGCGTCGAAGGCGCAGAGCCAAGCCTAATCCCACCAACCCGGTCCCGAGCAGCGCCAGCGATCCCGGCTCGGGCACCGTCGCCGGGCCCCGCGTCAGTTCCAGCGTCGCATTGGAGTGAACGGTCTCGCTGGTGCCGAACAAGCCGCCGATGAAGCCCCTGTCGCTGAGCGAGATGCTGAGTACGGCGCCGTCGGTAAAATCAATGTCGATCGGATCGTCCCAGGAAATCCTGCCGGCGGCTAACAGCAGATAGCCGGTCGCGCTGCCTCTGCCGCCGAGCGTGCCGCTGCCCGTGCCCGGCCCCGTAAAGCTGAACGACATCGCAATGTCATCGGTCGCCCTGCCCAGATAGAACCGCGGATACGTCAGCGTCATCGTCAGGAAATTGTCGAGCGTCACCGGCGTATCCAGCCCGAGATCAAGATCGGCGATCGCCGCGTTGTCGGCGGTGCCGGTGATCATCAGGGGATTGCCGGCCGGTCCTTCGTCGGCGAACGTCGCCGTGCCGGATACGACCGTCGCGTGCGCCGCGACGCTCAGCACCGGCAGGCCGGTGAGCAGGGAGGTGGCGATCAGACCTGCAGTGATGAGTCTCATGCTCCACCTCCTCACTTCTGTCGCCAGGCGCGCGCCTGGCATCGGAGATAGAAGCAAGATCCGTGCCATTTCGCTAAATGGTTGATATTGCAGAATCGCGATTCACGCGATCAGAGCGAACTGTAAAATCTACCGACAGTTATCACGGCCCGCGCCATACCCGCCCGCAAGCGGGCGCCCTCGCCGGACCTTGCAGATCAGGCTCGCTCGGATGATGCGCTGAGGCCCGCCGGTGGCAGCGCGGACGGGGCGATGCTTCACTCCGGCCACCGCAACCGCCGGAAGCCGCGCCATGAGCCGCACCGTCTTTGTCCTGAACGGTCCGAACCTCAATCTCCTCGGCAAGCGCGAGCCCGCACTCTACGGCCGCGAGACCCTGGCCGACCTCGAATCGGCATGCCAGCGGGCTGCCGCCGAGCTTGGGCTCGAGCTTCGCTTCCACCAGAGCAACGCCGAATTCCAGATCATCGACTGGATCCACGAGGCCCGCGAGCAGGCCGGCGGCATCGTCATCAACCCCGCCGCCTTCACCCACACTTCGGTCGCCATCCTCGACGCGTTGCAGGCCTGCGAGTGCCCGATCATCGAAGTGCACATCACCAACGTGCACCGCCGCGAGCCGTTCCGCCGCCGCTCCTATGTCTCAGAGGTCGCTTCGGGCGTGATCGCCGGTTTCGGCACAGAGGGCTACCTCCTGGCCCTGCAGCACATCGCAAAGCTGATCGCCGAGGCCGGCACTGCCACCCGAAAATGACCGGCGGCGCAATCGTTCGCTCCCGGATCGTCATCCTGGATTGCGATCCGGGCACCGACGACGCCCTCGCCATCTTGCTCGCCCTCGCCTCGCCGGAGCTTCATCTCGCGGCGATCACCGTCGCCGGCGGCAACGCCCCGCTCACCCGCACCCTCGCCAACGCTGCCGCCCTCGTCACGCTCGGCGGGGCGAGCGTGCCGGTGCACGCCGGCGCCGCGCGCGCCCTGCTCGCGCCCTATCCGCCCGGCTGGACGGGGCACGGGCCGGATGGCATGGCGGGCGTGCCGCTTCCCCCGGGCGAGCCGCCCGCCGCCGCTCCCGCCGCCGACGCCATCCGCGCCCTCCTCCAGAGCACTCCAGCGCCGGTGACGCTCCTCGGCATCGCGCCCGCCACGAACCTTGCCCTCGCCCTCGCGCCCCATCCGCCCGCGCTGGCCGAGGCGATCGAGGAAATCGTGCTGATGAGCGGTGCCGCCGGCGCAGGCAATGCAACCGAAGCCGCCGAATTCAACGCCTGGTGCGATCCGGAGGCGCTGGCGATCCTGCTCGCCGCCGGGCGCCCGCTCACCCTCGCCACTCTCGAAACCGGCCGCGCCGCGCGCGCAACCCCCGCCCGCATCGCCGCCCTGCGCGCCCGCGCCGGCCGGAGTCGCGCCGCGCAAACCGCCCTCGCCATCCTCGCCGCACTCCCGGCCTCGCTGCACATGCCGGGGCCCGGCATCGCGCTCTACGATCCCTCTGCCGTCGCCTGGCTGATCGCGCCCGCCCTCTTCGCCGCCCGTCCGGCAGGCGTCACGGTCGATCTCGCGCCGGGGCCCGCACGCGGCCGCACGGCGATCGACCGACGGGCCCCGACGCCCAACGCCCGCGTGCTCGAACTCGCCGACCCGGACGGCTTCTTTTCCCTGCTCGCCGAGCGCCTCGCCCGGCTTCCCTGAGGCCGATGCCCGGTCCTGCCGGCCGCCGGCTACGGCAGCCTGCGCCCGAACGGCGCGTGGTAGATGACCAGCACGAGCACCGCGCCGATCACCGCGACCAGCACGCTGAGCGGATCGAAATCGGCGCTGCCGGTAGCGCGGAGCACGCTGAAGAGGCAGCCGCCAATCACCGCGCCGCCGGCCCCGAGCACGATGTCGAGCGCACCGCCCTCGTCTCCCCGGTTGAGAATGCGGCTGGCAATCGCGGCGGCGCACAGCCCGATCAGCAGCCACGCAACGATCGACATCTAAGCCCTCCTCGGTCTCGGTCTGCTCATCCACTCAGCCGGCAGCCAGGGCGAAACCGGCGCAGCCAAGCCGCCGCCGATCCCGCCCCCGATTGCACCGATCACCATTCCCACGAAGGCCATGTAGAGCATGCGCGAGCCGGCGGCAGCGCTCGCTCTTGCCGCCCGCCGGGCCGCCTGCACCGCATGGTTCTTGATCGCAGTCAGCCGGGCCAGCGCAGCGCTCACGCGCGTCTTGGCCTGCTGAAGGCTGATATGGAGCTGAGCAGCCACGATTTGGGAAATCCGCTGCGTCGCCGCCTGGGCATTGCTGCCGCCCGCCAGCAGCTCGGGCAGGGCCGTTGCGATCGCTTTCACGGCGTCGGCGCGGCTCATGCTCCCGGGTTTCGTCGGCGCCGGCTGTTGCAGCATCGCCTCCGCCTGCTGGCGGAAAGCATGTGGCGTGACGCCGGTCGCGCGTACGATTTGCGGCAGGATCACCTTGACCGCGCTGCCCGCGCCCTCCGCCGTGCCGCCGATCGCCGAGCCGGCGGTCGAAATCGTGTGGCCGATCGCGGAGAATACGCCGCCGACCGCGGCGCTCGCGAGGTACATCGTCAGCAGCAGCGTGATGCCCCAGATCACCAGCCCTTGCAGCATGCCGTCGAGCCGGCTCGAGACGCCGGCCAGACGGGCCGCGGTGTAGCCGCCGATCAAGAGCGAAATCACCATGCTCACGACCCACCACACTCCCGCGCCGATGCCGAAGCTTCTGATGTTCGGTGCGGCGCCGCCTTTGGGCATCAGATGGCCGAGGCCGACCGCCGCCCCCAGTACAGCGAGCAAAAGCTCGACCGCGACTGCCAATACGGCGCCGGCAAACAGCGCCGACCAGGAAACGCGCAGATGCCTCAGCGCCGGAACGGCTGCCGCTTCGGCCACCGCGGGCGTCGAAGGCGGCACTTCGCCGTACGAAACCGACATGGTCTCCGCTCCTCCTGCATGTCACACCGAACGCGCCCGCCCGCATTTACGCCCGGCAGCCTCCGCCGCCCCGGCGCTCGCGGCTCTCGATGATGTAAGACCACCGCCACCGGGGCGCCGGCGTGTTCACCCTCAAAACGGCCTGCCGGCATTTTCGGTTCCCCGCCGGGCCAAACGATCCCCCGGCCGGCCGCCAACTTTTCGGCACCTGAACAACTCGCGACCGATTGACGCGACGAAAGGACGCGCTAGGCACGCGCTTTTTTCCGCGCGCGCTCGGTTGGCCGGCGCCTACCGGTGATCCTTCTTGAAGGCTTCGCGCAAGCGGTCCTTCAGGCCGCCAAACATGCTCTGCGTCTTGCCGACCGCCTTCTCGGCCGCGCCCTCGGCCTCTGTCTTGGTATCGCCGGTGATCTTGCCGATACCCTGCTTCACCGAACCCTTCGCCTGCTTTGCCGCACCTTCGACACGATCCTTGTCCATTGTTCTCTCTCCATTGCTTGCCCCGATTGAAGCGGGGACCTGCCTGAGCCGACGACCGATAACGCGCGTCGGCCGAAAGCGATCCGGCCACTGCGCGAGTGTCGATCACTGCAACTCAAGAGCGGCATATAGGAAAGGTCTCGATCCGTGCCAAAGAGAGTGGCTCGCTAATATCTTTTTTGGTGCGATCCGACCAAGCGACGCTCCACGCTCGTCTTTTTTGCTTCTCCCCCAGTCGTTTGCCGGTAAAGCCGCTTGCCGCGCCCGGGCAATGCAGATGCTGCGTGGACACGTGTCAACCTTGCCGTAGGTCGCCGTCGTTGGGTGCCGCCACCGCTATTGCGGGAAACACCTAGGCGCGTCTCGGTGGCACGCAGGACCCACTGCCTTACGCCCCGCGAGATGACGCCGGCCGCGATTCCCTTGGTTGCCGCCCGATGCTGAAAGCAGCGACGGTTTCCGGTCCGTTCGGCTCCGCGCTCACCGGCTCGTTCACAACACCTTGGCCAGGAACTGGCGCGTGCGATCGTGCCGCGGGCGGTTGAAAATCTCCTGTGGCGGCCCGGCCTCGACGATCCGCCCATCGAACATGAACACCGCCTGATCGCCGACTTCGCGCGCGAACCCGACCTCGTGAGTAACGACGATCATGGTCATCCCCTCCCGCGCCAGCCCGCGCATGACATCGAGAACCTCGCCCACGAGTTCCGGATCGAGCGCGCTCGTCGGCTCGTCGAACAGGATCAGCCGCGGTTCCATGGCCAGCGCTCGGGCGATGGCGACGCGCTGCTGCTGGCCGCCGGAAAGCTGCGCCGGATAGTGGTCGGCGCGGTCCGCGAGGCCGACCCGGCGAAGCAGCGCCCGGGCCTGCTTCTCCGCCGCCGCGCGTGGTACGCGAAGCACGTTCACCGGCCCTTCCAGGATATTTTCGAGAGCGGTACGATGCGCGAACAGGTTGAAGCGCTGGAAGACCATGCCGACGCTGCGCCGCTGCCGGGCGACCTCGCGTTCCGGCAGCTCGTGCAGCGCGCCGCCGGCCAGCCGATAGCCGATCGGCTGGCCCGCGACCCAGATCTCGCCGCGATCGATCCGTTCGAGATGATTGATGCAGCGCAAGAGCGTGCTCTTGCCCCCGCCGGAGGGCCCGAGCACGCACA
>Ga0335075_10018712_pt1 | contig 10267 bp, 7 predicted proteins | sample Lox_Sample_24_FD_206723 | JGI IMG/M metagenome (GOLD analysis project Ga0335075, IMG submission 206723) | Soil microbial communities from Loxahatchee National Wildlife Refuge, Florida, United States - Lox_Sample_2.4 | ecosystem: Environmental > Terrestrial > Soil > Wetlands | place: USA: Florida... | reverse complement strand
CTATATCCGTGACGATTCGCGCTACTTCATCTGGGCCGCAAACGGCGGAGCACCGCAACATCCAGCGTGGTATCACAACCTCAAGGCACACCCGGTCACGAGGATCGAGGTGAGGAACGAGACCGTCGGTGTCGTGGCGGAGGAGATGACCGGCGCGGAGCGCGATCGGCTGTTTGCGCGAGCAGCCGACCGATATCCGCAGCTCGCTGACGCTGCCCAGAAGACCGCTCGCGTTATTCCGATCGTGGTTCTCACACCCACTCCAGCAAGTTGAGCTCTGCCGGTGGCGAGACGTTACGGAGGCCGACACTCATGGTCCAATCCCGTGATCAGATCAATTTCGTCTACACGACGTACATCCATGCCAGCCCCGAGCAAGTGTGGCGCGGCCTGACCGACCCGGCATTCACCTCCCGCTGGTGGCGGCACCACAAGGCAGGCGGCAAGAAGTTCACCTCGGACTGGAAGACGGGATCGACCTACGCAATGCTCCACGACGAAATCGGACTTGTCGTCAGCGATCCCGCCCAGGTGATCGTTGATTCGGAGCCGCACCGCCGGCTTGCCTTCACGTGGCACACGTTCACACCCGAATGGGCTGCAGGAGTGGGCATGGCCGAGGCTACTGCCACCGCCTGGCGGGCCGAGCCCCGGTCGACGGTCGCCTTCGACATCGAGCCCGACGACAAGGGCGTCGCCAGGCTAACCGTCGTCCACGGCGCCTTCGGACCTGATAGCCGCGTCCTGCAAGGCATTTCGGCGGGGTGGCCAGCCGTCCTGGCAAGCCTGAAGACCATGCTCGAGACCGGCTCGCCCTTGCCCTGGTAGGCGGCGGAGAACCGTCCGGGGATCGGTCCAGCCTGCCCTGCCATCCTGACAGGCTGGCGCAGATGCAGGAGAACTCCGGCTGCGCGAGCCGCATCCCTTCTGTCGGTACCCTGCGCCAGGATGTAACGGTGGCAATCGGAGCGTCCCCGCTGGCGGATGGCAAAGGCGAACCACAGCCGTTCACGCACCTGGGCGTCCCGAACGCCGACCTATACCGAAGCTTGCTGCGCACCTTCGCTCGGGCGAAGGAGCGCTTCATCGTGCACCTGCGGCCGGAGGACGTGGCGGCTGACTTGCAGATCGCCGCCGACGAGCAGCTCATCCAGGCGCTGGAGCAGCTCGTTCTATGGGGGAACCTGCGCGCTGACGTCGACACCAGCCGCGTGACGACGGTGGAGGACTTCCACCGCAAGCGATGCCTGTACCAGCTCACCGCCGCCGGGCAAGCAGCCGAGCAGGCCATCGCGTTCTATGAGGAGGCCATCGGCCGGCGCGGCCAGCTGCAGTCGGTGGCACTGGCCGACATCGCCGACCGGCTGCGGTCGCTGCACGTTCTCGCCGCGGACGACGATCCCGACCCGGCCAAGGTGCACTTGCTGCTGCTGTCCGTTGCGGAGCGGTTCTCATCGCTGGCCGACAACGCACAGGCGTTCATGTCCGCGTTGCGCCGCGCGATCGACTTCTCGGACGGGGACGTCGACGGCTTCCTCGCCTACAAGGAACGGCTGATCGACTACATCAACAGGTTCATTGCGGACCTGGCTAACTCCGGCGCCCAGATCGCGGTGCTGCTGAGCGACCTGGAAGCCGTCGGCCATGACCGGCTGCTCGAGCTCGCCGCGCGACGTGAGGCGGCCGACGCGATTCCCGAAGGCGAAGACGGCGCCGAATCCCTGTCCAGGGCGGAGAAACAGGCGCTGGACTCGTGGCGGAACCGGTGGCGCGGGCTCGACGACTGGTTCACCTCGCGGGACGCGGCGCACCCTTCCCAGGCACGGCTGCTGCGGCAGGCTGCGGTGACCGCGATCAAGCAGCTCATCGATGCGGTCGGTCTGCTGAATGAGCGGCGCTCGGGGCGGTCGGATCGCTCGGCGGACTTCCGGGCGCTCGCCCGGTGGTTCGCGGAGGCGCCAGACGACGCCGCCGCCCACCGCCTGTGGCGCGCTGCGTTCGGCTTGTGCCCGGCGCGGCACCTGTCCGTCACCAGCGAGACCGCCGATGCCTGGGAGAACCTTCCAGCGGGAACAGCGTGGCGAGACGCACCGCCCATCCGTATCTCGCCGCAGCTCAGGAGGACCGGAGCCTACGAGCGGCGTGGCAAGCCCAGCCAGGTTCGCGACCGGTCTGCGGAGCGCGAGTTCCTGCGCATGCGGGCACAGCGCGAGGCGGCCGAGACCGCTGCAGCGCGGCGGCGCCTGGCCACTGCCGGACCGACGCTGCTGTCCGATCTCGGCGTGCTGGACCCCGGCGCGTTCCGGCTGTTTCTGGCGCTGCTCGGCGATGCGCTGGCGGTCCGCGCGCCAGGCGACACCGAGGTGAAGACCGTGACCAGCGACGGCACGCTGGAAGTCCGGCTTTCCCTCGTCCCGGACGGCGCAGCGGCGACGATCCGCACCGCCGATGGCACGCTCGAAGGCCCGGAGCACATCATCGAGATCACGGACCTTGCGCCGTGAGAGTGCCATGATCCCGGCCGAGGAGCGGGCGCAGCGCCGGGCCGCACTCCGCGCCCTGCTGGCCAAGCCGCTGCTCATCGCGGACACGGACGGCGAGGTGCTGGTCCTGATCCGGCGGCATCTGACCGAGCTGCGCGAGTGGCTGAACCGCGAGACCGGATGGCGTCTCGTCGCGGACTCGGAGACGGCCCGGCTGTTCAAGACGGCCACGGTGGCGTCGGACGCTTCTCATCCCGCGCGAGGGCACAACAAGGAGCCGTTCGGCCGGCGCCGGTACGTCACCTTGTGCCTGGCCCTGTCGTCACTCGCCCGTTCCGACGCGCAGACCACGCTCGGCAGCCTCGCTGATGACATGCTGACGGCCGCGGCCGAGCCGGAGCTTGCTGCGGCCGGGTTCACTCTCACGCTGGACAGCCGGGCGGACCGGTCAGATCTCGTCGCGGTGATCCGACTGCTGCTCGCCTGGGGGGTACTGATCCGGGTCGCTGGTGACGAGGACGCTTACCTGTCCGCCGGCACCGATGTGCTCTACGACGTGCGCAGGCCGGTGCTCGGCATGTTGCTGTCCGGCAGCCGGGGGCCGTCCACCGTAAGGGCTGGAACGCTACCCGAGCGGCTTGCCGAGCTGACCGCAGAACCTTTGGTCGAGAGCGACGACCTGCGCAATCAGTCCCTGCGCCGGCGGCTCACCCGGCGGCTGCTGGAAGACCCCGTCGTGTATTACGACGAGCTCGACGACGACGAACGCGCCTACCTGCTCTCGCAGCGGCACGCGATCACCCGGCGGATAGAGGAGGCGACCGGGCTGGTCCCCGAGATGCGCGCCGAGGGGATTGCCATGGTCGACCCGGACGACGAGCTGACCGACGTGCGGATGCCCGAGCAGCGCACCGACGGGCACGTCACGCTGCTGGTAGCGGAGTATCTTGCCCGCCGGGAGCAGGCCACGCTCGACGAGCTGCACGGTTTCGTCCGGCACGAGGCCGACGAGCACGCCGGCTACTGGCGCAAGGGCGTCAAGGAGCCAGGCGCGGAAACGGAGCTGCTCGCCATCGCGCTGGAGAAGCTATCCGCGCTCCACCTGGTCCAGGCAGACGGGCAGGTGGTCCGGAGCCGTCCGGCGATTGCCCGGTTCGCCCTGGACGAGCCCACCATACGGGAAACGAGAAAGGTGATAGCCAAAAATGCTGCCAGCGCCCTCTTCTGAGCGGTGGAAGCCGTTGCGGGCCGGCCTGGTCGACCTGTTCTACTACGACGCCGAGGAGTTCTGGTTCCACGACGGCCGGCTGCTGCTGCGCGGCAACAACGGAACCGGCAAGTCCAAGGTGCTCGCGCTGACACTGCCATTTCTGCTGGATGGCGAGCTTGCCCCGCACCGGGTGGAGCCGGACGGCGACCGGCAGAAGAAGATGGAGTGGAATCTGCTCCTGGGCGGCAGGCACCCGCATTCCGAGCGCCTGGGGTACGCGTGGCTCGAATTCGGGCGGCGAGCTGCCGACGGGACCTCCACGTTCCGCACGATCGGCTGCGGCCTGAAGGCCGTCGCCGGCCGGGGCATCGCGCGCCACTGGTTCTTCGTCACGACGCAGCGCGTCGGCGAGCAGCTCCAGCTGCTGCCCGCCAGCCGGGTGCCGCTCACCAGGGAGAAGCTGCGTGAGGAGATCGACGGCCACGGGCTCCTGTACGACCGGGCGTCAGACTACCGGCGGGCGGTAGACGAGGCGCTGTTCGGCCTTGGCGAGCACCGCTACGAGACGCTGATCAACCTGCTGATCCAGCTCCGGCAGCCGCAGCTGTCCAAGAAGCCCGACGAGAGGCTGCTGTCCCGCGCGCTCACCGAGGCGCTGCCGCCGCTCAGCCCGGGCCTGGTGACGACGGTGGCCGAAGCGTTCCGCGGGCTGGACGAGGAACGCGACGCGCTGCGGGCGCTGGCCGAGGCGCGCGGCGCCGCAGAGGAATTCCTGCGCCACTACCGCAGGTACGCGCGCGTCGCCGCCAAGCGCAAGGCGGCCGGGCCACGTCAGGCGCAGAGCAGGTACGAGCAGCTCGGCCGGGACCTGACCGCGGCGGAGGAGGCGTACGCGCGGGCGGACGAGGAGTTGCGAGCGGCTCGAGGCGAGCTGGAACAGCTCCAGCACGAGCGAATCAGGCTCGAGGCGCGGCGCGAGGCGCTGCGGCTGGATCCCGCGATGCGCGATGCCACAGAGCTTGACCGCCGCCGCGAGGACGCGAGACAGCGGGAAGAAACGGCCGCGGACCGGGAGCGGGCACGTGACCTGCTGACCGGGGAACTTTCCCGTCGCTCGAAGAAGGCCAGCGACGCCACACAGGGCGTGTCCACCGCCGAGCAAAGACTGCGCGGCGCCGAAGACACCGCCAGCGCCGCAGCCGCGGCGGCGCGGTGCGCACCGGGCCATCGTGAGGCGACCGAGCGCTGGCGTGAGGACCTGCCGCGGGCGCGGCGCGCCGCCGACGAGGCCGCCCGCCGGCAGGCTCAGGCCATCGGACAGCTGGAGGGTCTGCTCTCCGGGGTCGCCAGTCGCCGGTCGGCAGCTGAGGCGGCCCGAGCCGAGGTGGACCGGCTCACCGCAGAGATCGATGCGGCCAGCACCCGGGTCGCCGCGGAGGAGCGGGCCGCTGCCGAGCAGGCCGCGGAACTTACCGCCGCCTACCGCAGATATCTCGCCGAGCTAACCGAGCTGCTGGTTGACGATTCCGACGAGCTCATCGGGCTCGTCACGGAATGGGCGGCGGGCGGCGACGGGGAAAACCCGGCCCGTCAGGTGATCGACGACGCGGCCCGGTCCGCGGTCGACGCACTGGGCCGTCAGGACGCGCAGCTCTCCGCCCGCCGGGACACCTCCGAGGCGACCGCGGCCGAGCTGACAGCCGAGATCGGGCGCCTGGAGGCCGGCGGCCACGACGCTCCGCCGCCGCCGCACACCAGAGATCCGTTGGTCCGCGACAGTCGGCCTGGGGCACCGTTGTGGAAAGTAACCGACTTCGCGCCCGGTGTGCCCGAACAAGAGCGGGCTGGGCTGGAGGCCGCGCTGGAGGCGGCGGGGATCCTCGACGCGTGGCTGACGCCGGACGGCGATCTCGTGGCGGGAGATATCGTCCTGGTCAGCGGGCACAATCCGGTCACCGGACCGTCCTGCGATGCGGTGCTGGTTCCGGCGGTCAACGTCAGCGACCCGCAGGCCGCCGCGCTGCCCGAGGCTGCCGTCCGCTCCGTGCTATCCGCGATCGGCCTGGGCCAGGGCGCTGGGACCACGTGGGTGACCGTCGACGGGCGCTGGGCGAACGGGGTGCTGGCCGGAAGCTGGCATAAGGACGCCGCGGGCTATATCGGTGAGGGCGCGCGGGAGACCGCACGCCGTGAGCGCATCGCCCGGCTGAGCGCCGAGCTGGCCGAGGTGAGCGATGAGATCGCCGCGCTCGACGCGGCCCGCGGCGAACTTGGCAGCCGCAAGGCCAAGCTGGCTACCGAGCACCGCGCGGTTCCGCCGGATGCGGCGGTGCGTGACGCGCACACCAGGGTCGCCGAACAGCGCAAGCGCCGCCAGGAACTCCGGAACTCCCAGGCCGAGGCGGAAGGGGTGTACGCCACGCGCCGGGAGGAGCTAGCGGCCGCCGAGAGCGCTGCGAATGAGTTCGCCACCGATACCGGGCTGCCCGCCGACCCTGGGGAGCTGGCAGCGGTGAAGACAGGGCTGGCGGACTACCGGCTCGCGCTGGCTGCGCTGTGGCCGGCCGCGGAGGCGTTCGGTGATGCGCGCGCCCGCGCGGACGACGCGACCGAGGAACTCGCCGAGACGCAGGAACGGCTCACCGACGCCGCCGAGCGGGCGGTGGCGGCTCGTCAGGCGGCGACCGGCGCCCGGGCGCTATACGACGAACTGCTCGAGACCGCTGGCGCCGCGGTCGAGGAGTTGAACCGGAAACTGGAGGAGCTCCGCAGGGACAGCGCGCGCCGCGACACGGACGAGCAGGCGGCCCGGGAGCTCGAGCAGCAGGCGATCAGCGATCGCGGCAAGGCCGAAGGGACACGCGACACGTTGCGTACCGAGATCGAGGAGGCAACCCGGATCCGCGATGCGGCGGTCGCGGAGTTTCAGTCATTCGCGGCGACCGGGGTGCTGGCGATCGCTCTGCCGGATCTGGAAGTCCCCGACCCGGGCGAGCCGTGGCCGCCGACGCCCGCCGTGATCCTGGCCCGGGCGGTCAACGCGGCGCTGGAGGACACCGACGACGCGGACGCTCCCTGGGATCGGGTGCAGCGCAAGCTCAACGAGGAACACAAGCTGCTGGCCGACGCGATGGCCCGGCACGGCCATTCGGCCGGCTTGACGGTGCGCGATGGGATCATGGTGGTGGACGTCGTCTTTCAGGGCCGCAGCCATGACATACCGGGACTGGCCGAGGCGCTCCACGAGGAGGTCGAGCAGCGGGCGCGGCTGCTGTCCGCCAGAGAACGGGAGATTCTCGAGAACCACCTGCTGAACGAGGTAGCGGGGACGCTGCATGAGCTGATCACGGCGGCCGAGGCCGAAGTCAGGGCGATGAACGACGAGCTTGAGTCCCGGCCGACGTCGACGGGCATGAAACTGCGGCTGATCTGGCACGAGGCACGGGATGCGCCGGACGGGCTGGGCCAGGTCCGGCACAAGCTCCGGCAAACGATCGACGCCTGGTCTGCCGATGACCGGGCAACTGTCGGGTCGTTTCTTCAGCAGCGCATCGCGACCGAGCACGCCAGCAACCCGGCGGCTGGGTGGGCGGAGGCGCTGACCGGCGCACTGGACTATCGCCGGTGGCATGACTTCGTGATCCAGCGGTATCAGGACGGTCAGTGGCGGGCCGCTACCGGACCGGCGTCGGGCGGTGAGCGGGCGCTCGTCGCCTCCGTTCCGCTGTTCGCTGCGGCGTCGGCGTACTACAAGTCGGCGGGTAACCCGAACGCTCCCCGGCTCATCGCGCTGGATGAGGCTTTCGCCGGCGTCGACGACGACTCCCGGGCCAAGTGCCTTGGGCTGCTCGCCACGTTTGACATGGACGTGGTCATGACCAGCGAGCGGGAGTGGGGATGCTACCCGCAGGTCCCCGGCCTCGGCATCTGCCAGCTGGCGCGGCAGGACGGCGTGGACGCGGTCCTGGTCACGCCTTGGCGGTGGGACGGGCGAGAACGCCGGCCGGCCTAGTGAAGGGGGAAGGGGAGGTGGGCGGGGGCCTTGTGACCGACGGCGACGACAGGCTGCGCCGACTGCTCGGCGGCGAGCCGATCGCATGGCTAGTGCGGCGGGCACGAGACAGGCTTGAGGCTGGGCGCCCGCTGACCGGGACGGTCACTTTGCCCGCCGCCACGTTGGAGCAGAGACGGGCGGTTGAGCGGCTGACCGGGCGGGCAGCCGGTTCCGGGACCTCGCTGTCGGTGTCGCTGACCGAGATCGACCGGATCCTCCGCGACAGCGGGGCCGCGCCGGCCGGGCTGGCCGAAGCGGTGGCGCGCCTGACCGGTCCGCTCAGGGATCTGGGCCGTGAGCGGGCAGATCTGGCGGCTGCCTGGAGCGCCGCGTTCGCGTCGCTGGGCACGGCCGTCAGCCGCCGTGGGGAGCTGCCGCCGTGGCGGGAGTGGCTCGAAACGACCGGCGTGGTGCGTCGCCTCGCTCCCGAACCGGGCCAAGCCGGGCTGATCCTTGCTCAGGTGGCGACCGTGCTGCTGCGCTTGCCCTCGCGCGGCGTCCCCATTGGCCGGCTCGCCGCCGAATGCTGCGGTGACGCGCACGCCCTGGACGATGGGCGTCCGGTCGGCACGCTCGCGCTGTCGGCGGTCCGCGCGCTGGCCGGGCTGCCGTTCGCAGCTGAGGGATCCGCCGATTCCCGCAGGGCTGCGTGGGCCGCCGTCGGGGTTCACCTCGATGAGCTGTCGTCGCTGGTGCTTTGCCTCGGGCTGCCCGGCGACGCGCATAGTCCACTCGGCCGGGTCTTGGCGTCGTGCCGTGATGCGGGACAGCCGACGGTGCTCACGCTCCGCCAGCTCCGCTGCCATGAGGAGCCCTTGCGCGCCGCTCGGGTGCGGATGTGCGAGAACCCGGTGGTGGTCGCGGCTGCTGCGGACGAGTTGGGTGCCCAGTCTCGGCCGCTGGTCTGCGTCGGCGGCCAGCCGTCCGCTGCTGTGTGGCGGCTACTCGAAATGCTCGCGGCCAGCGGCGCTCATTTCGACTACCACGGGGACTTCGACTGGGGCGGCATCCGGATTGCCCGAACTGTGCGGCAGCGAGTGGACTGGCAGCCATGGCGATACGACCATCTGGCCTACGAGGCCGCAGCGTTGGTAGCACATCCACTGACGCCGCTCGTCGGCGAAACCTCCGCGACGCCGTGGGATCCGGAGCTCGCCTCCGCCATGGGGCGCCGCAACGTCCGTATCGAGGAAGAGCTCACGATCGATCTCTTGCTCCAAGACCTCAGTTCCTAGTGGGTTCGAAGACTCGGCGGCCGGGCTTGTCCGCGGTCCGTGCCGAGGTCGCCGTGAGGGTTCGCCTCAAGGAGCGGCTAAGTCCGTGTCCTAGTAACGTGTTGCGTTAATAACGTTCTGCGTTATCATAGGGCGTGTGCTGCGATCGTTCCGGGACAAAGACACAGAAGCCGTCTGGCACCGAAGGCGATCACGGAAGCTTGATCAGCAGTTACAGCGTGCTGCCTGGAGGAAGCTGGCGATGCTGGATGCTGCCGAGATCTTGGCCGATCTGCGGGTGCCTCCGGGAAACCGGCTGGAGAAGCTGGCGGGCGATCGTGCGGGCCAGTACAGCATCCGCGTGAATCAGCAGTGGCGGATCTGTTTCCGGTGGACCGACGCTGGGCCAGAGGACGTTGAGATCACGGACTATCACTAGGAGGGGAGGAACATGGCGGCGGACACGATCATGGGACCGGTGCACCCGGGGGAGATCCTGCTCGAGGAGTTCCTCAAGCCGCTGTCGGTCAGCCAGTACCACCTGGCAAAGGAGATCGGGGTACCGGCCCGTCGGGTCAACGAGATTGTGCATGGCCAGCGGCGGATCAGCGCCGATACTGCTTTGCGGCTGGCACGGTTCTTCGGCACGTCGGAGCGGTTTTGGATCAACCTGCAGTCGCGTTACGACCTGGAGGTGGAAAAGGACCGGCTGGGCGATGCACTCAACGGCATCCGCCCGCTTACGGCCGCCAGTTGAATCGATCACCGAGCCGCCTTGTTGCACCCTGGTCCACGGTTGGAAGCGGGTGATGATGAGGCAGCCCACGCTGTTCCTGACGGTGGGACTCCCATGCACCGGGAAGACCACTGCTGCGCGGCGCATCGAGATCGAGCAGAAAGCGCTTCGTCTCACGAAGGACGAATGGGTGAAGGCTCTCTACGGGCCCGAGAATCCGCCATCGGCTCAGGACGTGATCGAAGGGCGGCTCATCCAGATCGGGCTGCGCGTCCTCGAACTCGGCAGCAACGTCGTTATCGACTACGGCCTCTGGGGTCGAGATGAGCGGTCCGCCCTGCGGCAGGCAGCAGCAGACCTCGGCGCGATGGTGGAGATGCGCTACTTCGAACTCACCCCCGCCGAGCAGCGGAGGCGACTTGATCAGCGCCAAGCCGAAGCGCCACATACGACTTGGCCTATGTCCGACGAGGAACTCGCCGAGTGGACTGCCAGCATCGACATCCCAACCCCAGGCGAACTCGACGGCAGTGAACCCATTGATGAGCCACCGGCCGGATTCGCGACATG
>Ga0335075_10018711_pt1 | contig 10267 bp, 6 predicted proteins | sample Lox_Sample_24_FD_206723 | JGI IMG/M metagenome (GOLD analysis project Ga0335075, IMG submission 206723) | Soil microbial communities from Loxahatchee National Wildlife Refuge, Florida, United States - Lox_Sample_2.4 | ecosystem: Environmental > Terrestrial > Soil > Wetlands | place: USA: Florida... | reverse complement strand
GGTCACGCCGCTCACGCGCACATCGAAACCGGCGTCGAGCGCGGCCATGCGGGCCATGTCGCCGCCCTGCTTGCCTTTCTGCGCGCTCGTTCCCCAGACGATGTCGTCCACTTCCGCGGTGTCGATGCCATTCCTCACCTGCAGGGCCTTCAGCACCGTCGCAGCCAGATGCTGCGGGTGCAGATGGGTCAGGGCGCCCTTGCCGGGCTTGCCGATCCCGCGGGGCGTGCGGACGGCATCGATGATATACGCGTCGCTCATTTCAATTTCCCCGTCAGGCGGTCTTGCGATGGCGGTTGTACATCTCCATGACATCGCCCGAGGTGACGGGCCGCGGCTTCTCGCCGGGCAGCAGCGGCGCGGCGCCGCCGTAGGAATGCACGGTGACATCCACTCCGGCAGCCTTCGCCCGCAGGGCTCCGACGGTGAGCTCCTCGCGCTTGAATTGCTTGAACGGATCGAAGCGGAAGAAGCGCATCGCATTGCGGTGAGTGACCTTGTCGATTTGCGACTCGGTCAGATGCTTGACGCTATCCCAGAGCGTTTCCGGCGCCTTGGGCCAGAGGGAATCCGAATGCGGATAGTCACACTCATAGGCCACCAGGTCCTCGCCGATGGCGTTCAAGTTCTGCAGGCCGAATGCATCGTCGATGAAGCATGTGAGAAAATGCTTGCGGAACACCTCGCTCGGCTTGGTGCCCGCGAACCGAGAATGAGTCCACGCTTTGTGCCGCTCGTGGCTGAAGTCGCTGCGCTCCAGGAAGTAGGGAATCCAACCAATGCCGCCCTCGGAAAGCGCGATTTTCATCGACGGGTAGCGCTCCAGCGCCTCGAGATGAAGCCAGTCCGCCGCGCCGACCACGATGGAAATCGGCATGGTCGAGATCCAGGCCTCGATCGGCGTCTCCATCGATGCATGCGGCGCGGGATTGCCGGCGCCGATGTGCAGACACATGACGATGTCGTGATCGACGACGGCCTTCCACAGCGGCTCCCAGTAGGCGTTGTGGATGCTCGGCAGCTTCTGCACGGTGGGATTCTCGTTGAGCGATACCGCCGTGCACCCCTTGGCCGCGATGCGCTTGACTTCCTCCACCATGGCTTTCTGATCCCAGGTGGGGAGCAGGGCGCACGGGATGAAGCGGCCCGGATGAGCGCCGCACCACTCGTCGATGTGCCAGTCGTTGTAGGCGCGCAGATGCACGAGCGCCTTGGCCTTGTCGGGAACCTTGTGAAACACGCCGCCGTCGAAGCTCACGCAGCTGGCGAAGTTCAGAGACGCGGCGATGCCGTTGACGTTCATGTCGTCGATGCGGGCGTCCACCTGATAGACGCCCTTGCGCAGCTGATCGAGCGACGTCGGCTCCATGCCGTACTCCTCCGGCACGCGCCCGACCACGGCGTTGAGGCCGACCTGGGGCATTTTCATGCCCTGGTACTCCCAGTAGTTCGTGCCCGCGGCGGTGGTGCGCATTTTCGGGGCGCTCGCAAGCGCTTCCCCGGACAAGTGCTTGTCGAACATGTCGGGCGGCTCGCTCACATGGTCGTCGACGCTGATGAGCATCATATCGTTCATCTTCATGGTGTCCTCCTTCCGGCAAAACTACGCGTGATCGCGCGTGACATGAAATGGGTCCGATTCCGAGACGGGTGATGCGGGCGATGCTCGAGCGGCCGTGCCGGCGCAGCCAAGTCTATCACCGTGGTGCCACTGCGGCCTCGTGCGGGCTCGCTCCTGACTTCGATCGGGTTCGGCTGCACCGGCGTCAATCCCGCGCGAGCAGCAAGGCGGTCGCGAGCGGCCCGCCGCCGGAGCGATCTTTGGATCGCCCGCGATCTGGCGCTTGCCGCCGAGGCCGCGGAGCTGCACCACGGCCTCGTGAGCGAACCCGAATCCGTGGAGCCGGCCCGCGCCGAGCTGGCCGCCGAAGGTGTTGAGCGGCAGCTCGCCGTCGAGCGCGATGCGCCGTCCTCCCTCCACGTATCGGCCGCCCTCACCGACGGCACAGAAGCCGAGCGCCTCGAGCCAGGCGATCGCCTGAAAACTGAATCCGTCGTAGAGCTGGACCGTGTCGACGTCGGAGGGCTTGTAGTCCGTGCTCTTCCAAAGATCGGCGCCCGTGGCATAGCAGGCCATCCACTCCGCCTGATCCCAGCTGTGGCGCTCGACGGTGCCCGCCATGGCGGCGATGCGGATCGGTACACACTGGACTTCGTCGATCGCGCTCCCCGCCGATACGATGAGCACCGTCGAGGCGTCGGTGTAGCGATCGCAATCATAGAGGCACAGCGGCGTCGAGATCATGCGGGCGCAGAGGTACTGCTCCATCGTCAGCGGCTCGCGCACGAGCGCCCGCGGATTGAGCAAGGCGTTGACGCGATCGGTGAGCGCGATCTGCGCGAGCTGCTCGCGGGTGAGACCGTAGCGCTTCACGTGACGCATTGCGTATTGCGCGGTCCAGTTGGCCGCGGAGAAGGCATTGAAGGGCGTGAGCCACTGCGAGTACCCGTCCACGCGGTCGCGGCGCAGCGGCGGATACTCCTCCGGCCGGGACATCGCGGCCGCCTCATAAACGGTTCGATAGCAAACCACGTGACGCGCCTGCCCGGTGCGCACGGCCATGGCTGCGGCCGCGACGGCACCGAGCTGTGAGCTCATTTCCAGGCTCCCCAGGTGCCACCGAGCGCGAATTCCGAGGGCATCGATCAGCTCGTCCGCGCCGATGGGCGAGAACCCGAGATAGGCAGCGGACCTTCCGGGATACGTCGACACCCCGTCGATCTGGGCGATGGCAAGGCCCGCTTCCGTCAAGGCTTCTTTGATGGCGTCCACGGTCAGCAACAGCGGCGAGCGCTGCAAACGCACCCCGACCTCGGACTGGCCGATCCCGGTGATATAGGCGTCGGCGGCCCGCATATCAGGCGATCTTCTCGAAAAGCGGCAGATAGATCTCGCCCTGCTGCTCGAACCTCACGCGCACCCGGTCACCGATCTCGACGGCCTCGACCGCGCACCCCACGATGTTGGTGGTGAGAAAGACGCCGGGGGCGCCGTCGATGGCCACCCGCGCGATGACATAAGGGACCTCGAGACCCGGCTGCCACTGCTGATAGTTGACGGTGTAGGTGTCGATCGTGCCCGTGCCGGCGACGATCTCGGGCGCGACTTTGTCGGACAGGCAGTGGCGGCACACGGGCCGCGGGGGGTGGATGAAGGTCAAGCACTCCTGGCAGCGCAGCAGCCGCAAATGCCCCTCGGCACCCGAGGTCCAGAAGAACCGGTTTTCGCTGTCCAGCCGCGGCAGGACACGCGGCGCGCTCATTACGCGTCCCACACCAGCGCGAGCGAGTCGACGCCGATGACCGGTCCCCCGTGAAACCTGGGCGGATGCAGAGGATCGAGACGAAATTCCGGCAGCCGCGCGAGCATCTGCTCGTAGAGGGTTTGCAGCTCCACCCGCGCCAGATGCGATCCGAGGCAGCGATGCGGTCCCGCATTGAACGCGATGTGCGGCTTGTCGCGCTGGATATCGAGGCGATCCGAATCGGGAAATTCCTTCGGATCGAGATCCGCCGCCGGCAGGAACAGCATGACTCGTTCGCCCTCTTTCAGCTGCACTCCCTGGAAGACCGCGTCTTTGCGCACTTTTCGCACCGGCACCGTGAACGTATAGCGGCGCAGCAATTCCTCGGCCGCGATGGGGATTCGGCGGGGGTCGGCGCGCAACTCGCGCTGCAGATCGGGATCCTGAGCCAGGTGGCGCACGCCGAACCCCATGCCGTTCATCACCGTATCGAGGCCGGCGATGAACAGAAGAACGGCGTAGTTCTCCATATCGTCGAGCGTCGTCGGCCGGCCATCGATCTCGGATTTCCACAGCATGCTGAGCAGGTCGTCACGCGGATGGTCGCGACGCTCGAGGAGGGTATCGCGCATGATGGCGGTGACCTTGATCAGGTTCATCATGCTTTTCTTGGCATCGTGCTCCGCATTCGCGAGCTGCGCCCGGACGATCGCCCGATACTCGGTTTGTCGCTCGAGCGGCAGGCCGAGGAGCTTCAAGAACACCTGCACCGGCAGCGGCTCGGCGATATCCACCATGAAATCGCAACGCCCGCGGTCGATGACCTTGTCGATGAGCTCGTTCGCCAGGCTCCGGATGCTGTCCTTGAGGGCCAGCATGGCCTTGGGCGAAAACGCCTTCTGCAGAGGAGCCCGGTACTTGGTGTGCTCGGGCGGGTCGAGGTTGATGGGCACCGCCAAGGGTATGCGCGGCATGCCGGGCGGCAGCTGCGCCACGAAGGCCTGCATCTGCTCCTCGGTCACGAACTGACTGGAAAAAATCTCCGGGTCGCGCGATGCCTTGAAATTGGCCTCGTGGCTTAAAAACATCCAATGGCCGCCATTTCGAGGGGTCCAGAACACCGGGGGCGCCGACCGAACCAGGTCCAAAATGCGCTTGTGCGGATCGGCCAAGTAGGCCGGATCTCGAAAGAAATCGAAGTCATATATCACCGAACCCGGGATATGCTCCGGTTTCGGGACGGCCGCGCCCGGGGGGGCAAGGTCACTCATCGAAATCTCCTGCGATCGCTCGGAAGACTATGTTGTTTCAGTGCGACATACTTTACTTTGCATGCCCGCCTGACAAATACTAAGCAAGCACAGTGTAGTACAGATGCGATGTTTGTGTCTCGAGGCTGGCCGTCCGCGGGGGCGGCGGGGAAATCATGACGGACTACGTGACATACAAGGGCAAGCGAGTCGTCGTGAGCGGCTGCTTCTCCGGGATGGGCGAAGCGGTTGCGAAACTCTTGCTCGAGCTCGGGGCCGAAGTGCACGGTCTCGACTACAAGCCGAGCACGCTCGAGCTGGCATCGTTCACCCAGATGGATCTGCGCGACCCCAAGTCGATTGATGCGGCTGCCGCCAAGCTCGGAGGGAAGGTCGACGCGCTCTTCAATTGCGCGGGCCTCGCCCAGACATTCCCGCCGATCGAGGTCATGAAGGTCAACTACATCGGCGCACGACGCTTGACCGAGGCGTTGCTGCCCGCCATGCCGGCGGGAAGTGCCATCGCGAGCATCTCATCGACGGCGGGACTCGGGTGGAGCCGCAGACTTCCCGCCGTGATGGAGCTGCTCAAGAACGAGAGCTTCGAGAAAGCCGTCGATTGGTGCGAGCGCAACGCGGCCGAGTCGGTGCGCGAAGGCTACAGCTTTTCCAAAGAGGTCATCGTCGTGTGGACGATGATGTTTGCGACGCGCACCATCAAGCGCGGCGTTCGCATGAATTGCACGATGCCGGGTCCCACGCAGACGCCGATGATGGCTCATTTCGAGTCGGCCACCAAAGCCTCCGTGATCGAGGCAGCGACGCAGCCGATCAACCGGCGCTCGAGTCCGGAGGAGCAGGCGGGACCGCTGGTGTTCCTCAACAGTGATGCGGCGAGTTACATCAATGGCGCGGCACTCGCCGTGGACGGCGGCTTTTTGGGTGGTATCGCCACGGGTCAGATCGATCCGAGGTCGCTGATGGGGGCTTAGCTCGAGAATTCACGGCTGGATTCTCTCACCGGGGGGTTGGATGAAACATCAAGAACTGGCGCGGCGTCGCGGCGGCATAAATCATAATTCAGGAGGGAGAGGCTCATGAGTGCCAAGCTTTATGGAGTATCAATTGCGGCGATGCTGGCACTTGCAGTATCGCAGTTCGCGCACGGGCAGGCGACGACGCAGACGCAGGCCGTCTCCGCGGGAGACCTGACCGAGATCATCGTGACCGCGCGGCGCGTGGAAGAGCGCGCGCAGGACGTGCCCATCTCGATGACGATTTTCAATCAGTCGACGTTAAGGGACCGCGATGTACAAACTTCGGGAGACTTGGCCGCAATCACCCCATCCATGTCTCTCGACAGCGAGTTTGGCCAGGACTTGAGCTCCTTCTCGATCCGCGGCTTCGTGCAGACGTTGAACTCGACGCCCTCGGTCGCGGTTTACTTCGCCGATGCCGTCGTGCCGCGTGGCGGTAATGTCGGCATCTCTTCAGGCTCCGGTATCCCGACGGGCACGTTTTTCGACCTGGAGAACATCGAGGTGCTGAAGGGCCCTCAGGGTACGTTGTTCGGTCGCAATACCGACGGCGGTGCGGTCCTCGTGGTGCCGAAAAAGCCAACCAGTGATTTTGAAGGCTACGTCGAGGGTGGTCTCGGCAATTACGATATGCGCGAGATTCAAGGCGTGATCAACATGCCGTTCGGCCCGAACGTGCGATTGCGACTCGCAGTCAACGATGAGACGCGCAACGGCTATGTGAACAATGTCACCGGCATCGGCCCATCCGACTTCGAGAACCTCGATTACACGGCCGCGCGCCTGAGCCTGGTGGTGGACATCACGCCGAATTTGGAAAACTACACCGTCGGTGCCTATAACCTGTCCGTCAACAATGGCAATTTGCCGCAGGCCTTCGCTTGCAACTACTCGATGGGTCCGCTGTCCGCCGGCGCCACGTTCTGCCCCGCTACGCTCGCTGCACTGGCGGGCAAGGGTCCCTATGCAGTGGCCGGCAACTTCGAGGGGGCGGAGTCCTACCTCAAGCAGATTCAGGTCATCAACACCACGACCTGGCATGCGACGGATGCGCTCACCGTCAAGAACATTGCCAATTATGGGGAGCTAGTCAATACGCTCGCCAGCGGACTGTTCGGCGGCTACGTTCTTCCCAGCCCGCTCGGCGGCTATGCTCCGCTCTCGACCAGCACCGATGATCCGCGCTCGATCGGAGCGAAGACGACCGATCAATACACCTGGACCGACGAGCTGCAGTTCTCGGGCAACGCCCTGGACAATAAATTCAACTGGCAGGGCGGCGGCTACATCGAGCGAAGCGGCCCCTTGGGGGATCTAACCGGCTCGCGCTCGGCCAACTTCATCTACTGCCCCGATGTGGGCGCTTTGATATGCACCGGTCCCGGCGATGTCGATCAGAACACGTCGACGTTTCACTGGTACGACGAAGCCCTCTTCGGACAAGCGACCTATCAAGTCGTCGATCAGTTGAAGGTCACCGGCGGCTTTCGCTACACCTGGGACAGAACCGAGGCAACGGTCAATTCCATCAACTGGGCGATATTTCCTCCCTTTGGGTCGCCGCCGGGAACGTACACTCCGATCCCTCCAGGCGTCATTCCCCAACTTCCCGGCGGGAACCCATTCTGCACCAGCGCGTTCACCACCGTGGCGAGCAACTGCTACAACGCGTACGAGGAGAGCTCGCATGCGCCGACCGGGGTCATTGACTTCGACTACACCCCGACCCCGGATCAGCTGATTTACGCCAAGTACTCCAAGGGCTACCGCCAGGGCGGCGCGGCGCCCTTCGTGGCCGACGGCTACCACACCTACGGCCCCGAGCACGTCGATAGTTACGAGATTGGTGAGAAGCATACTTTCACCGGTCCGATCAAGGGCACCTTCGATGTGACCGGTCACTACAACAACTTCACCGATCAGCAGCTGTTGGCGGGATTCATCGGTCCTTATGCCGCACCTTCCTCAGGCGTTCTCAATGCCGGCAAGTCGCGCATCTGGGGAATCGAGCTCGAGTCCACGGTACAGCCGGTAGAGCCGCTGACGTTGGGTTTGAGCTACAGCTATCTAAACACGAAGCTTCTCAGCGCTTTCTCACAGCTGGCGCCCGGAGGCGCGTACACCGAGATCGAGTTCCCGACGACTCCCGGCAACGTGCTGCCGTTCTCGCCGAAGAACAAGCTGTCGGCGAATGCCGCCTATCGTCTGCCTTTGCCGGATGAGATCGGCAAAGTGTCGGTCGCGGTAAACTACACGTACACGTCCTCGATGCTGATTTCGACGACTGCCGCGCCTTACGACACGCTGAGCGGTTACGGGCTGGCCGGGGCGGATCTGCACTGGGACAGCATTGCTCGCAGTTTCGTTGATTTGGATGCGTTCGTGACCAACCTCACCGACAAGGTTTACTACAACAACCTTACGCAGATCTATGCCACGACGTTCGGTATGGCATCCCGCTATCTGGGCGAGCCCCGGATGTACGGCGTGCGGGTGCGGGTACGTTTCGGCAAGGCCGCCGGAGGGTAGAGGACGTGAGCGCCAGGCGCACGCCGGTGCGAGGGCTCCGGAGCACCCGGCGCGCCCGGCGCCGCGCCGGGTGATGGTGTCGAGGGTGCCCGATTATGAATCTGGATCTGTCGCAAGATCAGGAAATGATGCGCGAGACATTCGCGCGCTTCCTGAATGAGAACAGCAGCCCGGCGCGAGTGCGCGCCGCGTTGCCCGGCGGATTTGATCGGGTCCTGTGGGCGGGGTTGGCGGAGCTCGGCGCCTTCTCGCTGCGGGTGCCGCAGAGCCGGGGCGGGTTGGATCTCTCGCTTCTGGACGCGGCGGTCCTCATGGAAGAGGCCGGCCGCACCCTGGTCTCCGGTCCGCTCGCCGAGACGCTGATCGCCGCGCGGTTGCTCGCGACGCTCGGCGATGGGACGGGCGGCGCGCTGCTCGAGCGCGTGCTCGCGGGCAAGGCGGTCGTCGGCATCGCCTTTGCGGACATCGGCCGCGAACCCGTGCAATGGGTGGCCGGGGGCGCCGTTGCCGAGGCGGTGATCGCGCGCAAGGCCGATCACATCGTCCTGATCGAGGTGCCAGAGAGCGGGCGCAAGAACGAGCCGAACCTCGCTTCCACGCCGCTCGCGGAGCTGCGCCTCGGCGATGCGCCCGGTCACGCGCTGTCGAGCGAGCCTCGCGGCCGCGAGGTCTTCGAGCAGGCCCTCGAGGAATGGAAGCTCCTCATGGCCGCGGCGCTTTCCGGCCTCGCGCGCGAGGCCATCCGGCTGGCCGCCGCGTATGCCCGAGAACGCGTCGCTTTCGGGCAGCCTATCGGAACTTATCAGGGCATCTCGCATCCCCTCGCTGATCTCATCTGCGATGTCGACGGCGGGAAATATCTGACCTGGAAGGCGATCCGCGACATCGCCGACCACGCCGCGCACGCGCACGCGGAGATCTCGCTGACGGCTTGGTGGAACGCCGACAGTGCAAGCCGCGCCGTGGCGCAGTCGCTGCACACCTTCGGCGGCTACGGCCTCACCACCGACTACGATATTCACCTTTACAATCTGCGCGCCAAGGCATGGCCGCTCGTCTTCGGCGACCCTGCCCGCTTTCTCGAGGAGGCCGGACGCCGGCTTTATGCCGGCGAGCGGACGCACCTGCCGGAGCCGGGCGATGTGGCGATCGATTTCGACATCGGCGAGGAGGCGCGTGAATTGGCTCGCGAGGTCGACGCGTTCTTCAGGCAGCACCTGACCCCCGAGCTCAAGGCGAAGGCGCATTATTCCTGGGACGGCCATGACCCCGGCATTCACCGCAAGCTGGCCGAGGCCCGCCTGCTGTTTCTCGGCTGGCCCGAAGAGCTCGGCGGGCGTGCCGCGCCCGCCTATGCCCGCCACGCTGCCTATGATGTGTGGCAGGAGCACGGCTGGACCACTGCGCCGATGAGCGTCGCGGGCATGGTCGGCACCATCATCCAGCGATTCGGGAGCGACGAGCTGAAGCGCGAGGTGCTCGCGAAGGTGGCGCGGGGAGAGGCTCTCTGCAGCCTCGGATACTCCGAGCCGAGCGCCGGATCGGATGTGTTCGCCGCGCGGACGCGCGCCACCCGGGAGGGCGATTTCTGGCGCATCGACGGACAGAAGATGTTCACCAGCGGCTCGAACTTCACCGACTTCGTGCTGCTGCTCGCCCGCACCGACCCGGAGGCGCCCAAACATCACGGGCTTACGATGTTCATCGTGCCCTTGAAGGCGAAAGGGGTGGAGATCAAACCGGTCTTCACTTTTCAAGACGAACGCACCAACATCAGCTATTACGACGGCGTGAGGATTCCCGATAGCTACAGGCTGGGCGAGGTGAACAAGGGGGTGAAGGTCATGTCGGCGAGTCTCGAGCTCGAGCACGGCGGCGGCTTCGCGCCCGTGCAAAAGCGCATGGTGCGTGCCGCCGAGCAATGCAGCAGGGAACTTCACCGCGACGGCGAGGCTCTCATCGAGAGAACCTCCGTCCAGGTGCGGCTCGCCCGCGCGAGCGCGCATACGCTCCTCGCCGAGATCATCTCGCTGCGCGCACTCTGGGCGGGTGTCACGAAGAAACCGAATCTGGCGTATGGGCCGATGGCGAAGCTGTTCTCTTCCGAGAAATTCTTGAGAGACTCCTCCGATCTTCTCGACTTGAC
>Ga0335075_10018710_pt1 | contig 10267 bp, 9 predicted proteins | sample Lox_Sample_24_FD_206723 | JGI IMG/M metagenome (GOLD analysis project Ga0335075, IMG submission 206723) | Soil microbial communities from Loxahatchee National Wildlife Refuge, Florida, United States - Lox_Sample_2.4 | ecosystem: Environmental > Terrestrial > Soil > Wetlands | place: USA: Florida... | reverse complement strand
AGGTCCGCGCGGACATGACCTACCTGGAGACCCCGGGCGGCGGCTCGGTCTTCAGCGTCGGCTCCATTGCCTGGAGCGCCAGCCTGAGCCACAACGGCTACGACAACAACGTCGCCAGGGTCACCGCCAACGTACTGCGGGAATTCGCCCGCCGGGGCAGCGAGGCCAGCCGATGACGCGATACCTGACCTACCGGCTGCTCCACTCCGTGGTCGTGGTCGTCGGCGTCACGATCGTCGTGTTCCTGCTGCTGCACCATCTGCCCGGCGGCCCGGCCCGGGCAGTGCTCGGGGCCAAGGCCACGCCGGTCACGATTGCCGCCTTCAACAAGCAATACGGTCTGGACAACCCGCTGCCCGTGCAGTACCTGAACTACGTCGGCCAGTTGCTGCACGGCAACCTGGGCTATTCCTACAAGCTGAACATCAGCGTCGACTCGCTGCTCGCACTGGACCTGCCCAAGACCCTCTTCCTGGTGGGCATCTCGTTCCTGATCTCTGTGATCATCGCCGTGCCGATTGGCATCGCCCAGGCGATCCGCCGCAACCGGATGCTCGACCATGGCCTGACCGGGGTCTCCTTCCTGCTCTACTCGATGCCGACGTTCTGGCTGGCGCTGCTGCTGATCGACATACTCTCGGCACGCCTGCGGGTCTTCCCGCCGGAGGCCCCGCAGGGCACCACGCTGGCGCAGGTGCTCACCGACCCGCTAGCCCTGGTGCTGCCGGTCCTGACCCTGGTGCTCATCAACTTCGCCCTGTTCAGCCGCTATATGCGGGCCTCGGCGATCGAGAGCCTCGCGCAGGATTACATCAAGGTCGCGAGGTCGAAGGGACTGCCCGAGCACAAGATCCTCTGGAGCCACGTGCTGCGCAACTCGATGCTGCCGATCGTGACGCTGCTCGGGCTGTCGCTGCCGTGGCTCTTTACCGCCGGCCTCGTGATCGAGCAGATCTTCAACTACCCGGGAACGGGGCTCCTGTTTTTCACCTCGGCCCAGAACCAGGATTACCCGGTCGAACTGGGAATCGCCATCATCATCGCGGTCACGACGGTCGCCGGGAACCTGCTGGCCGACATCGCCTACGCGGTGCTGGACCCCCGCATCAGGTACAGCTAGAGACCCCGCGGATGACTATGTTCTCGCTCCCGGAAGGCACCAGCGCCGACGCTGCGGCGGTCACCGAGCCAGCCCCGGCGGGCGGCGCCGCCCGCTCGCGCAGCCGCGTGCACATCAGCGTCCTCGGCATCATCGGCCTGACCACGATCATCGCGGCCTGCTTGTTCTGCTTCGCCGGGCCGCTTTTTTACCACACCAACCAGGTGGCGTCGAACCTCGCCGAGGCCAACCTGCCGCCGGGCCACGGCCACCCGCTCGGCACCGACGACAACGGCTTCGACATCCTCGGCCGGCTGATGGTCGGCGGGCAGAGCTCACTGGAGATAGGCGCCGCGGTCGCGCTGCTGGCCACCAGCACCGGCGTCATCTGGGGCGCGATCGCGGGCTTCTACGGCGGCTTCGTCGACGGCCTCATGATGCGCATCGTCGACGTCATCCTGGCCGTGCCCGCGCTGTTCTTCCTGCTCATCCTCGCTACCAGCGCACCCCCGAACACGCTTGAGCTGATCATCCTGCTGTCCTTCCTGGCCTGGCAGGTGCCATCCCGGCTGGTGCGCGGTGAGAGCCTGTCACTCCGCACCCGCGAGTTCGTGCAGGCAGTACAGGTCATGGGCGGCGGGTCGGCGCGGGCGGTGATCCGCCACATCATCCCGAACACCGTCTCCACGATCGTGGTGAACGCGACGTTCCAGGTAGCCGATGCGATCCTGATCCTGGCGGTGCTCAGCTACCTGGGTTTTGGGCTCCCGCCGCCGGCAGCGACCTGGGGCGGCATGCTCTCCAACGGCTCCAGCTACGTCTTCGCCGGCTACTGGTGGCAGATCTACCCGGTGGGGGTGCTGATCGTCATCGTCGTCGTGGCGTTCAACTTCCTGGGTGATGCGCTGCGGGACCTGCTCGATGTCAGGCTCAGGTGAGCCGCCCATGACGGTGCTGGAGGTGCAGAACCTGCACACCGAGATCCGGCTGCGGGATTCGACGGTGCACGCCGTCGACGGCGTGAGCCTGGAAGTCGGTGAAGGCGAGACTCTCGGCCTGGTCGGCGAGTCCGGCAGCGGCAAGACCATGATGGGCACGTCGGTCATCCGGCTGCTGCCCCCTGGCGGGCGGATCACCGCCGGCCGGGTCCTGCTGGAAGGCCGCGATCTGGTCCACCTGCCGGAGGCCGAGATGCGCAGGGTACGCGGCGGTGAGGTCGGCATGGTCTTCCAGGACCCGATGACCTCGCTCGATCCCACGATGCCGATCGGCCGCCAGATCGCGGAGAGCGTGCGGCAGCACAAGGGCGTCAGCCGCAAGGCGGCCCTGGAGCGCGCCGCCGAGGTGCTCGCCCTGGTCGGCATGCCTCGTCCCGCCGAGCGGCTGGGCGAGTACCCGCATCAGCTGTCCGGCGGCCTGCGGCAGCGGGTCGTGATCGCGATGGCGCTCGCGAACGAGCCGAAGCTGCTGATCGCCGACGAGCCCACGACGGCCCTCGATGTCACCATCCAGGCGCAGATCCTGGACCTGATCGACAGCCTCAGGCAACGGCTCCGGATGGCCGTGATCCTCATTACCCATGACCTCGGCGTGATCGCCGAGCGCGCCGACAGAACCTACGTCATGTACGCGGGCCGGATTGTGGAGCACGCGGCCACCGACCGGCTGTTCGGGCAGATGCGCCATCCTTACACCGAGGCCCTGCTGGCCTCCATCCCGAAGGTCGACCAAGACGCCCGGCACCGGCTGTACTCGATCCCCGGCCTGCCACCGGAGCTGACCGGCACGCTCACCGGATGCCGGTTCGCGCCGCGCTGCCGGTACGCGCAGGCGGACTGCCGGAAGTGGGATCCGCAGCTGGCCGGCCCCGACCCGGCGCACGAGTTCGCTTGCTTCCACCCGACCCAAACCAGCGCAGACGATGTCGAGGCCATCGACGAGCTGGGCCGCGGGGAGGCTGCCGGGCAGCAGCGCCAGCCGGCGGCCACGCTCGCCAGCCTGACGGCGGCCGCCGCCGACGCCCCCGCGGCCACCGATGGGGCAGCGGCTGCCAACGGCAGCGCGCGCCCGCTGCTGCAGCTGGCTGCCGTGTCCAAGGAGTTCCCGGTGACCGCGGGAGTCCTGCAGCGCAGCACCGGCTCGGTGAAGGCGGTCACCGACGTGAGCATCGACGTCCGGGCCGGCGAGACGTTCGGCCTGGTCGGCGAGTCTGGCTGCGGCAAGACCACGATAGGCCGGATGATGGTCGCGCTGGAGAAGCCGACCAGGGGCCGCGTCGTCTTCGACGGCAGCGACCTGGGCGCGCTGCCCACCCGCCAGCTCCGGCGGCTGCGCAGCGACCTTCAGCTCGTCTTCCAGGATCCCTACGCCTCGCTGGATCCGCGCATGCGGGTCGGCACGATCCTCCGCGAGCCGCTCGCGATCCAGGCCATCGGCTCGCGTGCGCAGCAGCTTGCGCGCACGCGGGAACTGCTCGACGAAGTTGGCCTGAGCCCCAGCGCGGCAGACCGGTTCCCGCATGAATTCTCCGGCGGGCAGCGCCAGCGGATCGGACTCGCCCGGGCGCTCGCGCTGAACCCGAAGCTGATCGTTGCGGACGAGCCGGTATCGGCCCTGGACGTATCCATCCGCTCGCAGATCCTCAACCTGATGAAGCGGCTGCAGGCCGACCACGCCCTCACCTACCTGATCATCTCGCACGACCTGTCGGTCGTGCGGTACATGGCCGACCGGATCGGCGTGATGTACCTGGGCCGGCTCGTCGAGATCGGCACCGTCGGCGACGTGTATGACCGCACGGCTCATCCGTACACGGCCGGCCTGCTCGCCTCGATCCCGGTTCCCAGCCCGCAGCACCCGCCGGCGGGCGGGCGGATCACCGGTGAGCTGCCGTCGGCGCTCAATCCTCCCTCCGGCTGCGTGTTCCGCACCCGCTGCCCGCGCGCGCAGCAGCTCTGCGCCGCGGAGCTGCCACCGAGCCTGGGGTTCGGCGGTGAGCACCGCGCCTCCTGCCATTTCCCGCTGCAAGCGCCAGTTCCTCCGCCCGTCACGTCCACAGTGCCGGGCACCAGCGACGCCGGAAACGGCAGCAGGGAAGGTGCATGAACGTCTCCTATGACTTCTCCGGCGAGGTCGCTGTCATCACTGGCGCTGCCCGCGGCGTCGGCCGGGCCATGGTCGGCCGTTTCGCCGGCGCAGGATGCGAGGTCGTCGCGGCCGACCGGGACGAGCCGGGCCTGCTCGAAACGTGCGCGCCGCACGGTGACCGGGTCCGCCCGGTGGTGGCCGACGTCAGCACCGAAGCGGGCGCGGACGACATCATCGGCGCCGCGGTACGCGAGTTCCGCAAGCTCAGCTTCTGCGTGAACAACGCCGCCGTGGCGCCGCACACCAGCCTGCTGGAGGAGTCCGTCAGGGTCTGGGACACCGTGTACGCGGTGAACTGCCGCGGCAGTTTCCTGATGACACAGCGAGCCGCACGCGTCATGATCGGGCAGGGCCAGGGCGGGCGGATCATCAACTTCTCGTCCGGGGTTTCGGGCCGTGGCTCGGCGGGCGCTGCCGCCTACGCCAGCAGCCGGGCCGCCACGGAAAGCTTCACCCGGGTCGCGGCGATCGAGCTGGCGCCGCACGAGATTCTCGTCAACTGCGTGAGCCCCGGCCTGATCGATACCCAGCCGAAGCCGCTGCCTCCGGCCATGGCAGAGAGCCTGTCGCGCCGGATCCCGGCGCTGCCGCTCGCCCGGCCGGGGCAGCCGGACGAGGTTGTCAGCCTGGTCCTGTGGCTGTGCTCGAGCGGCGCCAGCTACGTCACCGGCAGCGTCGTCCACGTGGATGGCGGCAGCGGCATTGGCAGCCGGGCGGGCGCACCGATCGTCGATGACGACGTCCGCTACGACTGGGTGACGGGCCGGGCGCGAGCGTGACGGCGGCGCACCTCATTTCAGCATGGCACCAGCATCAAGCGGCAGGCCGAGGCCAGTGATGAAGCGGGCCTCGTCAGAGGCAAGGAACAGGGCGGCGTTGGCGACGTCGCGCGCCTCGATCCATGGCGTCGGCAGCACATTCCGCTGCAGGTAGTGGTTGCGCACCTCCTCCTCGGTCGCCCCTGGGTGGCCGACAAGGTTGTCCATGTACTCCTGGCTGGTCACCATGTCGGTGAGCACCACGGTGGGATCGACGGAGTTGACGCGCACGGCTGCCGAACTTGGTCCGCACCTCGGGCGCGTACAGTGCCGCCACGCCGGCCGCGTCGTGGGCCCGATACAGCCGCTCGACATTCCGGACCCAGGCCTCCGGGTCTGCCACTGCCAACTCAGTCCTTTCCCGTACGTACGCGTCCGGTTCCTCGCCTCCCGCCTTTCTCGCAGCGCTCACCGACTCTGCAAGCGAACCTCGAGCGCGTCCCGCAGCGCGTCGCCGATGAAGTTGAACGCCACCACCGTCAGCACGATGCAGATACCCGCTGGGTAGATCAGCCACCAGTCCCCGACGTACACATAGTTGAGGCCGTTGGTCAGCATGCTTCCCCAGTTAGCGGCGGGCGGCGGGGGGCCGAGCCCGAGGTAGGACAGGGCGGCAAGCAAGAGGATCGAATCCGCGACCGAGAACGTGGTGAGCACCACGATCGTGCCGATCACGTTCGGGATGACGTGCCTGAAGACGATCCGGACGCTGCGTGCCCCGCCGGCTATCGCGGCCTGGACGTAGTCGCGCGTCCGCACCGACAAAGAGTCCCCGCGTACCAGCCGGGCCGTAGCCAGCCACGAAATCAGCGCGATGACGATGATCAGCACCGGCACGGTTGGGGTCACAACGCTGGCCAGCATGAGGATGAGGAGCAGCGGAGGGATGGCCAGGAACGAGTCGACGATCCGCATCATCACCGCGTCGACCCATCTCCCGGTATAGCCAGAGATGGCACCCCATGCGGTGCCGACAACGCTCGCGAGCAGGGCCGCCGCGAGGCCGACCTCTAGCGAGGACTGCCCGCCGACCATCAGGCGCCCCAGCACGTCGTAGCCCAGCTGGTCGGTGCCGAGCGGATGCGCCCCGCTGGGACGCTCCGTCACCTGGTTGAGGTTGGTCTGGATCTGGTTCGTTACGTAGAGGTGCGGACCGACGAAGCTGAACAGAACCATGAACACGATGATCCCCAGGCCCACCACGGCCAGGCGGTTCTGCACGAACACGCCGAAGATCAGCCGCCAGACACCGCCCGTGCCCCCGCTCTCACCGACCTGCCGTGGCAACGTCTCCGGCGGCAGTTCTCCGCCCGGAGCGCCGCTCGTACCGACCAGCATTCGTCAGCCCTTCTTCCGCATCGGCGCGAGGCTTCGTGCCCGCCGACCCGCTCCGCCGCCGGTCACGAGTACCGGACCCTGGGATCGGCAACGGCGTACATGATGTCCGCAATGAGCGAGCCCGCCACCGTGGCGATCGCCACGACCACGGTGAACCCGAGCATCACAGGAAAATCGTGGGTCGTCGCGGACGTCCAGAACAGCAAGCCCATTCCCGGGTAGTTGAACACCGACTCGGTCACGACGGCTCCCGACAGCGTGACGGGGAGACTGAGCCCGATGAGCGTGATGATCGGGATCAGCGAATTGCGAAGCAGATGGCGGAACACGATCCGGAATTGCGACGCACCTTTCGCCCGCGCCGTCCGTATGTAGTCCTGGACCAGGTTCTCAATCGCGGCCGAGCGCGTGTAACGGCTGAACAGCGCGACGGTCAGGATGGCCAGGGTGGCGACCGGGAGCACCAGCGCGGTGGGCTGGGTGAGCACCGCGCCGACCGTCGCCCCTTGCGGCCCTTCCGGCGGGAACAGGTGGAGCTGCACGGCAAATATCTCGATCAGGAGCAGGCCCAGCCAGAACACCGGCATGGAATAGCCGACGAACGATCCGCCGGTCAGGACGTAATCGACCGGCTTATTGCGCCGCAGCGCCTGCAGCATCCCGAGCGGAACCGCGATGACGAGAGCGAAGACGTAGGACAGCCCAACGAGCAGGGCGCTCTTCGGGAGGTTGCGCTCCAAGAGCGTGAGGACGGGCTCGTTGTAAGTATAGGAAAACCCGAGATTGCCCTGAAGAAGATGGCTGATGTAGTCGCCGTACTGAATGTAGATGGGGTGGTTGTAGCCGTTCGCGACGATAAACGCGTGCACCACCGCGGGGCTGACCCTCGGTCCCAGCAGGGCACGGGGCCCGCCGGGCAGCAGGTGGACGATCACAAACACGATGACCGTCACGCCGAACACCACGATGACGGACTGCACGATCCGGCGAACGATGTAGGCAATCACGCCGATCCCTCCCCGACCGACATTCCCCCGACCTCAGTCACTTCGACGCTGACTGGTTCCTGGAGCGGGAAGTGGCACGCCGCCCGGTGCCCCCCGGGGCTGAACACCCGCGGGGCCGGCTCCACTTCGGCACATACCTGCTGCGCGAACGGGCACCGCGTCCGGAACCGGCAGCCCGAAGGAGGGTCCGCGGCCGAGGGCAGTTCCCCGCGGACGGCATCCTTGTGCTTGCCGCGTTCCTGCACGGGATCGGGCACCGGTATCGACTCGAGCAGCCCGGCGGTGTACGGGTGCGCCGGGGCGGCGTAGATCTCCTCCCCCGTCCCGATCTCGACCAGTTTCCCGAGGTACATCACCGCGACCCGGTCCGCGAGGTACCGCACCACCGCCAGGTCGTGGGATATCAGGATGTACGTCAGGTCCCGTTCGGCCTGCAGCTTTCGCATCAGGTTGAGCACCTGCGACTGGATCGAGACGTCGAGCGCGGAGACCGGCTCGTCGGCCACGATCAGCTGCGGCTCCAGGACCAGCGCCCGGGCCAGGCCGATCCGCTGGCGCTGCCCGCCCGAGAACTCGTGCGGGTAGAGGGTCATGGCGGACTCTGGCAGCCCCACGTCCGTCAGCAGGGCGCGGATTCGCGCACGCTGATCGGGCCGCGATCCGAGGTGCTGCGATACCAGCGGCTCCCGGAGCGTCGTGGCCACCCTGGCGCGCGGGTCCAGGGACGCGTAGGAGTCCTGGAACATGATCTGGAAGCTCTGGCGCTTCCTGCGCAACTGGCTCCCGCGCAGCTTCGATACTTCCTCGCCCTCGAAACGGATGCTGCCCGAATCCGGCCGCTCCAGCGCGACGATGAGGCGCCCGAGCGTCGTCTTGCCGCAGCCGGACTCACCGACGAGCGCGAACGTCTCGCCTCTCGCGATCTCGAAGCTGACGTCGGAAACGGCTTGCACGGCGCCGACGCGGCGCTGAAGCACCCCCTTCAGGATGGGGAACTCCTTTACGACGTGCTCGAGGACCACGATCGGCGCCCCGGCCGGCCGGAGGGCTCCGCCTCCGGGCTCTGCACCGCCCGTGTCTGAGCGCACGGTCAGGCGGGCCGGCACCGCCCGCTCCGCTTCTGGCTGGTGCCCGGCAGGTGCCTCACCGGGCCCGAGTGCGACCGCGGCGTGCGGACCTCGCACCGGGTAGAAACACGCGTACGGATGTGCCGGGTCCTCCCCGCCGAGCGGGGGATTCTCGGCGGAGCACTCGTCCTTGGCATACCGGCACCGGGGGGCGAAGCTGCATCCCGGCAGCGGAGACACCAGGCTCGGCGGCATGCCGGGGATGCTGTACAGCACCTTGGCCCGGTCCGTCACCAAAGGCGGCATCGCCTCGAACAGCGCCTGTGTGTAGGGATGCCTCATGCTCGCGAACAGCGGGCCTGTGTCGCTGGACTCCACGATCTGCCCGGCGTACATCACCATCACGCGGTCGGCCCGCCCGGCGATGACCCCGAGGTCGTGCGTGATCAGCAGCATGCTCATGTGCAGCTCGTCCTTGAGCCGGTCGAGCAGCGTCAGGATCTGTCCCTGGATCGTGACGTCCAGCGCCGTCGTCGGCTCGTCGGCGATCAGCAGCTGCGGCTCGCAGACCAGCGCCGTGGCGATGACGACCCGCTGGCGCAGCCCGCCGGACAGCTGGTGGGGGTAGGCCCGGAGGCGCTCTGCCGGCTTCGGCATGCCGACCAGGTCGAGCACCTCGACGGCCCGCCGCAGGGCGTCCTTCTGGCTGAGCCCCCGGTGAATGATGGCCGGCTCGGCTATCTGCTCCCCGACCGTCATCGTCGGGTTCAGCGACGTCATCGGGTCCTGGAAGATCATCGCGACGTTGTTGCCGCGAACCCGGCGGATGTCGCTCTCGCTCAGCGTCGTCAGCTCCTTGCCGTCGAGCTTGACGCTTCCCGAAGCAATCCGCCCGCCCGGCGGCAGGAGCCGCATCAGCGACATCCCCGTCATCGACTTGCCGCACCCTGACTCGCCGACGAGCCCGACCGTCTCGCCCGGGGCGATGCTGAACGAGACGTCCCGCACGGCCTGGACCGTCGCGCTGCGTGTGCGGATTTCCGTGCGCAGCCCGGTCACCTCGAGCAGCGGGGTCACCGGCGGATCACTGGCCTGGCCGGGCGAAGCGTCATGACCTCTCCAGCTCGGGGATCGGGCCGGTGTAGAACGGCACGCTCACTTCCCGGAGGGAGATCTCGCCGGCCTCCGACAGCTTGAGCACGTGCCCTGCGATGTCGCGGAGCGGAGCGATCCAGACGTCGCCGCGCTTCTGAAGCTCACGCACCATGTCGGCCCAGGCCAGCAGCCGCGACGGCCGCCCGGATATCTCCGGGTGCCAGATTGTGGTCGCGAACCCGCCGATCCGGTACGCGGCGTCGAACGTGCTCATGAAGTACTCGACGGCCTGCTGCGGGGGCTTCGGCGACTCTCGCTCCGGGGACTGCTCGTTGGGCGGCTCGTGGAGATAACCGTGGTGCGCTACCTCGTGGCCGTGGCTGATGATCTCGCCGCAGACGCCTGGATAGCGCTCCAGGCACCATCCGCAGACGAAGAAGGTCTGCTGCAGGCCGGGCTCTTCGAGCGCTTCCACCACGTTGTGGATGCCGACCTCTTCGTACCGCAGGGAGGAGAGGACTCCGTACTCCTTGTAGCCCGTGTCCGGACGCTCGAGATGGATCGTCGTGTCGATGTCGATGTCCCACGAGATGCAGATCGCGCACCTCGCGCCTCCGGGCCACGGAATGTTACTTTGCAGCATTGCTCCCCTCCTCCCCTGCTATCAGCTCCGGTTCGGTCACCCGTGCAGGAACC
>Ga0335075_10018708_pt1 | contig 10268 bp, 6 predicted proteins | sample Lox_Sample_24_FD_206723 | JGI IMG/M metagenome (GOLD analysis project Ga0335075, IMG submission 206723) | Soil microbial communities from Loxahatchee National Wildlife Refuge, Florida, United States - Lox_Sample_2.4 | ecosystem: Environmental > Terrestrial > Soil > Wetlands | place: USA: Florida... | reverse complement strand
CACGCGGGCGGCCTCGACGAGGTGCGCGGCCCCGCGCCCCGCCCCGAAGTGCACGTGCAGCGAGCGGAGCTCGAGGCGGCGCTGAGCGGTGAAGACGGGACGGTGTTCGCCGACGAGCTCTGCCGGGCGAACGAGTGGCGCCTGTTCGACGGCGAGTATTCGCTAGCTCCGGGCGTGCGCGCGCTGTCGAGCCCGGGCCACACCCGAGGGCACATGTCGCTCTACATCGAGCCCGAGCGCGGCAAGCCGGTGATCGTGTGTGGCGATGCCGCCGACTTGCGCGAGAACATCGAGGACGAGGTGGCGCCGGGGTTGTGCTGGCGCGACGCCGCCGACGAGGCCATCGCGAGCATCCGACGTCTCAAAGGGCTCGCCAAAGAGAGCGGGGCGTCGCTCTGGCCGAACCACGATCTCGAGTTTTATCGATCGCTGCCGGCTCGGGTCGTGCTCGGCTGAGCGCGCGCACTTTCGCCTCACACGATGCTGCATTCCGGCCGTATCTGAGGTGGGCGGAGAGGCGCCCCACACGCGCCGCCGATGTGGGGTGAATGCATCGTTGGTCGTGGCCGTAGGGGGCGATGATGAAGCCGGCACCCGAGGGATGGGTCAACGCGCCGACGCGCATCGAGCCGGTTCAGAAAGGGCTGAACGACGGCGATGAGCTGTCGGAGCTGATCGGGCAGCAGATCGGCAACTATGTGATCGAGAGCCTGCTCGGGCAGGGCGGCATGGCGGTGGTGTACCTCGCGCGCCATCCCGCGCTCGGGCGCGAGGTCGCCGTGAAGCTCTTGAACCCCGAGTACAAGGCCGACGTCGACCTGAACGCGCGCTTCTTGCAAGAAGCCCGGGTCACCGCCAACTTCCGGCACCCGAACATCGTCGAGATCTACGATCTGGGCGACATCGGCGGCCGCGCCTACTACACGATGGAGCGCCTGATCGGCATCGATCTGGCGACGTTGGTGGCGCACAAGGGGCGCTTTCAGCCCGCCGAGGTGGCCGACTACTTCGCGCAGATTTGTCGGGCGCTGGAGGTGGCGCACCAGCAAGGCATCGTGCACCGCGATCTCAAACCCGCCAACATCTTCGTGGTGGACGAGACGCCGCTGCGCCTCAAGCTGATGGACTTCGGCATCGCAAAGGTGACCGAGAAGCGGCGAGTCAACGCCACACAGCGCGGCGAGGTGCTCGGCACGCCGGCGTACATGGCGCCGGAGCAGGCGCTCGGCCACGTCGAGGCGATCAGCGTCGCGACCGACCTCTACGCGCTCGGCATCATCGCCTACGAGATGCTGACGGGGCGCCTGCCGTTCAGCTCGGACTCCGACCTGATGCTGCTCACCATGCAGATCCGGGATCAAGCGACGCCGATCCGCGAGATTGCCCCGGACGTGCCGAAGGCCGTCGCGGATCTGATCGAGCGCTGCTTGTCGAAAGAGCCGTACGAGCGTCCGCGCTCGGCGAAGGAGCTATCTCAGCAGCTGATGTCGGCGGTGGACGGCGCCAGCGCGGCGAGCGATCCCGCGAGCGCGGCACGAGCGGTGCAGCCGGCGCGCGCGCCGATGGCGGAGCGTGCAGCGCCAGCAGCGGCCGCGCCGCCGTCACCGGCGCAAGCGCCGTTTCAGCCCGTGCCGGTGCAGCCGCCGCCGCGATCGGTGGCGCGCCGCTTGACGGGAAAATCCGAGCCGCTGCCCGAGCCCGCGAAGGCGCGCGAGCTCGCGGTGCCGTCGCGCGAGCCGGCGGTGGTCCCGTCGAAGGAACCCGTGAAGTCGCGCGAGCCAGCGGTGGTGTCGCGCGAGCCGGCGAAGTCGCGCGAGCCGGCGGTGGTCCCGTCGAAGGAACCCGTGAAGTCGCGCGAGCCAGCGGTGGTGGTGTCGCGCGAGCCGGCGAAGTCGCGAGGGCCCGCGGTGGTCCCCTCGAAGGAGCCCATCAGGACACGCGAGCCGGCAGCAGCGCGCGAGCCGGCGCTGGTCGCCTCGCGCGAGCCTGCCAAGGCGCGCGAGCCTGTCGTTCAATCACGCGAGCCCGCCAAGGCGAGAGAGGCTGCAGCAGCGGCCTTCGACGACAGCGACCTCGACATCGAGGTGGTGCCGGCATCGCTCGAGACCGAGCCGAACGCTGACGTGGAGGGCGCGGACGACGCGGACATCGCAGCGGCGGCGTCGCCGGGAGAAGCCTCCGAGCTCGAGGCGAGCCCGCAAGAGATGCCGCCGCCCGTGTATCGGCCCGAGCAGCGCTTCCTGTCCGAGATCACGGACGAGCCGACCGGGGGGCAACCCCTCGCGCTCGGCAGCGAGGACGGCCGGGTGCTCGACAAGCTGCTCAAGCGCATGCAGCGCCGCGCCGACTTTCCCTCGTTTCTGAACAACGTCAACGAGATCTCGCGCAAGGCAGACGCCGATCAGGACTACTCGGCGTGGCAGCTGAGCGAGGCCATCCTGAAAGACTTCGCGCTGACGGCGAAGCTGCTGCGCATGGTGAACAGCCTGCTCGGCAACCGCTTCGGGGGCAAGGTGTTCAGCGTCAAGCAGGCCGTGATCATCCTCGGCTTCGACAGCGTGCGCTCGATGGCGCTCGGCATCAGCGTGTACAAGATGTCGGGGCAGAAGGTGGCTGCGCCCGGCGGCAAGGTCAACAAGTTCCACGAAGACCTCGCCGACGAGGCGATCAACTCGCTGATCGCTGGCGAGATCGCGCGCAACCTGGCGTTCAAGGCGGGCATCAAGGACACCGAGCTCGCGATGATGTGCGCGATGTTCCGCAACCTCGGCCAGCAGCTGGTGATCGAATACCTGCCCGAGGAGTATCAGAAGATCGTCGCCCTGGCGGACTCGGCGCGTATCTCGCGCAGCGCCGCCGCTCAGCGCGTGCTCAACACCACGCTACCGAAGATCGGCCTGGGTGTGGCCGAGCGCTGGAACCTGCCGAAGCTGATGCGCCTGGCCATGGCCAGCAACCCTCTGCCCGATGCGCCGCTCGTGCGCGAAGAGGATCGGCTCGGTGCGCTGGCGAAGCTCGCCAATGACCTGTGCCACATCATCGCGAGCGGCGATCGGCAGAGCTACAAGCCGCTGTTGCAGCGCCTGCTCCTCGCGCACCGGCGTCTGCTGGTGATGAGCGATCAGGATATCAGCTCGCTGCTCGGCACCGTGTGCAAGTCGTTCGAGGCGCGCTACTCGGCCTTGTTCGGCCCGTATCACCGCAAGAGCCGCTTCTTGTTCAACGCCCGCAGCCTGACGGGCGAGCCGCTGCCCGCCGAGCCGCGCGTCGCAGAGCCGCTCTCGGCCAGCGATATCGCTCGCATCGAGCAAGCGGTGACCGCCCTGAACCAAGGGCTGCAGAAGCGCCAGGCCGCCGACGGCTTGATCGCCAACGCGATGCAGGCGCTCGCGACCGGGCTCGACGCGCCGCGCGTGATCCTGTTTACGCTGACGGGCGACCGCAAGGAGCTCGAGGTGCGCTACGCGGTCGGCGACGACGCGGGCACCTTGAAGACGCAGCTGCGCGTCCCCGTCACCCAGGGGGGCGACATCTTCTCGTCGGCGCTGCGCAGCGGCAAGAACGTGGTGGTCGAAGACGCACTCGGGCCCGGCGTGATGCGGCGCCTGCCGCAGCGCTACTTCGAGGTGCTCGGCTCGGCCGCGTTTGCGCTCTATGTGTGCGTCGCTCGCGGCTACCCGAGCTGCCTGGTGCTGGTCGACGCGGACGCACCCGAGGCGCTGCCGACGCGCGAACGCGTCAAGGCGACCAAGACCTTGCGGGAATTGGTCGCCAAGATCGCGGAACGCAAGTGACGCTCAGGCGTTGGGGACGCTGACCCGCACGCGCACGACGGGCTTCACCTTGAGCGTGCCCATCATCGCCTTGTACGGCTCGACGCCGTAGTCGGGCTGGTTGAGCTCGATCTCGGCCACCTGCTTGCCGCCCTCGACGCGCGTCTCGGCGCTGATCGGGCGGGTGGTGCCGTGCAGCGTGAGATCGCCGGTGATGCTGAAGCCCCCGTCGGGACGACGAGCGACCTTCGTCGAGGTGAACTGGATCTTCGGGTGGCTGCCCGTCTCCAGCACCTCTTTCTGGATCTGCGACGCGATCTTGTCCTTGTCGCCGCCGGACAGCGCCTTCGGATCTTCGGCGCCGTCGTGCACCGCGTTGACCACCTCGAGCGAGTTCGGATCGAACTCGGCCGTCACCTTCGACGCCGCGGGATCGAAGTCCACGCTGAAGCGGTTGACGCGCACCTTCAGGTCGTGTGCGACCTTCGACAGCAAGCCGTCCTTGAAGGTGAAGACCAGGGCCTCGGCGTCGTTCTGTGTGTATCGCGGCATTAAAATCCTCCTCCGATGGTGGGGTCTCGAGCCTACCGGGCTCAATATGATAACGACAATCGATATCTTTTTGGAGCTGCAGCGGAAACACAGACTACAGGCGGCTGTTTCGAGCCTGTGCCCAGGCGCTTTGTCCCGGGATGGTTTATTGGTGAGCCGTGGTGCTCGGCACACAGCGGCTGGTCGCCCTGTGGGTGGCGGCAACGCTTGCCTGCGAGGCAGGCTCTGAGAGAGAGGTGCGCTCGACCGGCGCAGAGCCGGGCTCGTTCGGTGGGCCCGAGGCGTCGTCGATGGAAGGAGAAGACGAGGTGGCAGGTGGCAGAGCGACGGGTCCGGCAGCGAGCGTAACGCCGGTGCTCGAGGCGGGGCGTTACACGTTGCGCATGGGCGACGTCGAGCTGGAGGTCGACCCCGCCATCGGTGGGCGCGTTACCCGCTTCAGCTTGGCAGGCGAGAACATCCTGACGGGACCGGAGGTGGTTGCGGGCGGGGAGGGCTCGCTGCCGAACATGTACGGTTCGACGTTCTGGACGAGCCCGCAGAGCGCGTGGGGTTGGCCCCCCGAGGTGGAGATCGACGCGGCCGTGCACCGCGCCGAGATCGTGGGCGACGTGCTGAGCTTGGCGAGCGAAGCGGGAGCGAGCACGGGCTTCTCGGTGCGCAAGCGCTTCTGGGCCGACGCGGGCAAGGGCCAGCTGTCGATCGAATATACGCTCGAGAATCGGAGCGCGACGCGGCCGGCGGCGCCGTGGGAGATCAGCCGTGTTCCCAAGGAGGGCGTGGTGTTGTTCGCGGCGTCGGCGCCGGCGCTGCCCCAGTCGAACCTGCCGTCGACGTATCGGGACGGCATCGCGTGGGTGGATGTCGCGCTCGCGCCGCCGAGCGACAGCAAGCTGTTTCAGGATGGTTCAGAGGGCTGGATCGCGTACGTGTATCGCGGCCTCGCCTTCATCAAGACGTTCGAGGACACACCGAGCGACGCCGCTGCGCCCGGCGAGGCGGAGATCGAGGTGTTCGTGAACGGGCTGTACGACTACGTCGAGGTCGAGCAGCAGGGTCACTATCTGCTGCCCGCGCCGGGCGGCACCTCGAGCTGGCAGGTCAATTGGCTGCTGCGCCGCGTGCCCGCCGGGCTCGACAGCCGCGTGGGCAGCGCTGCGCTCGTGGCGTGGGTGCGCGAGGTGGTCGCAGCGTCGCGCTGAAGGGCGCTTCTCGCGGCCCCTGCCGCGAACGTTGCCTGCGAGCGGAGTTTGTGCCGCGGCCGTGCGGTCGGGCCCGATCGCGCGAAAGCGGTGCCGGGGCCGTCGTCCGAGACAGCCGGCGCGCGTGGTGATAGAGCGCGCGCATGCGCAAACAGATCGCCGTGCTCGCCTCCGGCGCCGGAACCGTGCTGCAGGCGGTCATCGACGGCTGCTCCGATGGCCGGCTCGCGGCCGACGTTTGCGTCGTCATCAGCAACAACAGCCACTCGGGGGCGGCGCTCCGCGCCGAACGCCAGCACATTCCGTTTCGGCACCTGAGCGGCCAGACCCACGTCGATCCCATGGCGCTCGACGCCGCCGTGCTCGAGTCGCTCATCGAGCATCGCACCGACATCGTCTTCCTCGCCGGCTACATGAAGAAGCTCGGGCCGCGCACGCTCGCTCACTTCCACGGTCGCATCATCAACACCCATCCGGCGCTGTTGCCCAAGTTCGGCGGCCTCGGCATGTACGGCTCGCGCGTCCACGCGGCGGTGCTGGCGGCGGGCGAGAAGGTCACCGGCGTCTCCGTTCACCGCGTCGAAGGCGAATACGACACCGGCCCCGTCCTAGCCCAATGCGAAGTCCCCGTTTTGCCCGGCGACGACGTCGAAAGCCTCAGCGCCCGCGTGCAAACCCGCGAACGCCTGTTCGTCGTCGAAACGCTGGCGCGGATCGCCAAGGGCGAGCTCGGCTGAACGAAGCGAGCTACTTCTCCGCCCGGCTCCGCACGATCGCCTCCACCACCTGATCGATCTTCTGGCGAGCCTCGCCGGCGTGCCCCTCGATCTGATTGATCAGGAACGAGAACGTGATCGGCGCCTTGCCATTCGAAGCGAGAGCGTAGCCGCTCAGAGCAATCGCTGCCGAGAGCGTCCCCGTCTTGGCGCGCACGCTCCGCTTGGGCGAGAGCTTCCGAAACCGGTTCCGCAGCGTCCCGTCCACGCCGCCGATCGCGAGCTGCGCCAAGAACTCCGGATACAGCGCTGGGTTCCGATACACGGCCTCCAGCACCCCCGTCAGTGTCTTGGCGCTCACCCGATTCGAATCGAACAGACCCGAGCCATTCTCGATGCGCAGATCCGCAGCCGCGAGCCCCAGCTCCCCGAGCCACGCCAGCACCGCGCGCGCCCCATCCTGACTCTTGGCAGGCGCCGTCCCCATCTCGCCACCGAGCGCCTTGAACAGCATCTCGGCATAGAAGTTGTCGCTGTTCTTCCCGAGCTCGACCAGCAGCTGGCTCAGCGGTTCCGACTCGTGAAACACCAGCCGCTGCTTCACGCTCTCGCCGCCGAGCGCCACCGTGCCTTGCACGCGCACGCCCGCGTCGGCGAGGATCGACGCCAGCGCCAGACCCGGCGCTCGACGCGGATCGTCCATGCGACGATCGAAGCGCATGCGGGGCAAGCCCTCGGCCACATGCCCCCCGATGTGCCCCACCAGCGCGTCGGGGCGCGGCTCCATCGAGAGCTGGATCGCCTCCCGCGACCCCGGACGCTGCGTCTCGATGCTGCCGTCGATGCTGACGACGCCCGGCGGGTCGAACCAGGCGCGCGCGGCCTGGCCCGCTCGAGTGGGCAGCACGTGCAGCGTCACCGCGTTGCGCTCCAGCGCGATCGCGCTGACGGGCGCGCGAAAGCCAGCCCACTCGTTCGGCTGTTGTTCGAAAGCAGGCGGCACGAACTGATCGTCGAAACGCGACTGATCGACCTGGATGTTGCCGACCTGAGACACCCCGAGGTTGCGCAGCGCGCGCGCGAGCGACCAGAGATCGGCGGTGGCGAGCGAAGGGTCGCCTTGGCCGCGCAGCACCAGCGGGTCGACCTTGCCCGCGTCGATTTCGCCGTAGAGCCCGGTGCTGAAGCGGTATTCGCTGCCCAGGCGGGCGAGCGTCGTCGCGGCCGTCAGCACCTTCATGTTGGAGGCGGGGTTTAGCGGCAACGTCGGCTCGAGCTCGGCCCAGACGCTGCCCGTGTCGGCCTCGCTGACGCGCACGCTGGCGGTGCCGCCGATGCTCTTCACCCAGTCGCCGAGCGTGGCGACCGCATCCACCACGCGCGGCGCGGGGCTCGGTCGCGTGCGGGCCGCGGCCGTGGGTGCGTTCGAGGGGGCAGGCTTGGCACCCTGGGCGACGGCGCTCTGGGCGACGGTGGAGGACGCCCAAGCGAGCGCGATGGTGAAGGGGAGGAAGAAGACGGGGCCTCGGGGCACGCGCCGAGGTTACACGAAAGCCGGCTGGCATCGCCGCGCCGAGACGCTTCTCGGTCGACCGCAGCCACGGCACGCTCCAGCGGCTGCGCGCCGCAGTCGATCGAGGCGAGAGGGGCGGCGCAAACGTGTTCCCTGCGCCAGCGATACTCCGGCCACCGGGCTAGTCAAGCCGAGGCGCTGTGTCTTTTCGGGCCGAAATGCCGCCAGGCGCCGCACCCGGGCGGCTGCTGCGCGTCCGAGGGCGCGAGCCTTGCTTCGGAGCCCGCGAACGGTCTAGACGGGGCGCTTTGATGGACTCCCGAGCGATGCGCACGACTCAGCTCTCGATCGCAGCCCTGGCCCCCGTGGCGCTGACGAGCGCGGCCCTGGTGCTCGCGCTGCTCGGCTCCACGCGCGATGCCGCCGCGGAAGAGCCCACGATCGATCAGATCGAATACCATCCGGCAGAGCTGCCGCCCGAGAGCGCACGCTCGCGCGTGATCCTGGTCGGTGCCGCGCTCACCGCGGGTTGGTATGGGGCGGCCGTCGGCACCTCGTTCGTGTGGCCCGACGCGCCGAACGCAAAGGAGCTGCGGCTGCCGGTGGTGGGGCCCTGGATGGCCCTCGGCGACGTGCGCTGCGACGCGCGCGAGGCTCAATGTTCGACGGTCTCGCTGGTGGTGCGCACCGCATTCGGTGTCATCAGCGGCGTCGGGCAAGCCGGCGGCTTGTTCGCGATCGTCGAAGGTCTGCTCATGGATACCGGATCGTCGGCGGCGCCGAGCGCGCCCCGCGCGCCGAGCGAGAAGTCGGGCACGGGTGCCAGCTGGTCGGCAGCTCCAGTGATGCTCTCGGACGGCGCCGGCATCGAGTTTTTCGGTCGTTTCTGAAGCGGTCGGTTTGCGCCGAGCTGAGGCTCGAGCGCAGACGACGCGCTCGTTCGATGCACTCCGCGCACGCGGCCGCGCGCCTGTGGGGAGATGGGGCATGACAGCGTCAAGGCGCATCCGGCGCCAGCGTCAAGCCTTGCATCCGGCTCGAATGCGCCGGATCGCCCCAACAAAACACCGCGGCGCGGCAGCATGTGGAGATCCTGTGGTCGACAGTCATAGCTACAAAATCAGTGGAATTGGGCCGAATTTGGCGGTTGACACAAGTTCTGCGTGCAACGTGAGCGCTCTCGTTATATGGTGCTGTCCCATCATGGAGATGGAGCAGTGAACCGGCGAACCAAGTTCGTACTCGTCACTGGAGGCGTCGTCTCCTCGATCGGCAAGGGTCTCGCGTCGGCATCGATCGGCGCGCTGATGGAAGCGCGTGGCCTCGAGGTCACGCACATGAAGCTCGACCCGTATATCAATGTCGATCCGGGGACCATGTCGCCGTATCAGCACGGCGAGGTGTTCGTGACGGACGACGGTGCCGAGACGGATCTCGATCTCGGGCACTACGAGCGCTTCACCTCGGTCCGCTTGACGCGCAACTCGAACGTCACGGCGGGTCGTGTGTACCAGAGCGTGATCCAGAAAGAGCGCCGCGGCGAATATCTCGGGGCGACGGTGCAGGTCATTCCGCACATCACCGACGAGATCAAGCGCGGCATCCATCGCGCCGCCGAGGGCGTCGACATCGCGATCATCGAGGTCGGTGGCACCGTGGGCGACATCGAGTCGCTGCCGTTCCTCGAGGCGCTCCGCCAGCTCAAGGTCGAAGAGGGCCCGGAAAACGCGGTTAGCGTGCACGTCACGCTCGTCCCGCACATCTCCACCGCGGGCGAGCTGAAGACGAAGCCGACGCAGCACTCCGTGCGCGACATGCGCGAGATCGGCATCCAGCCCGACGTGCTCCTGTGTCGTTGCGATCGCCCGATCAGCTCTGACCTCAAGGGCAAGATCGCGCTGTTCTCCAACGTGCCCGTGCGTAGCGTCATCTCCGCCGAAGACGTGGGCTGCATCTACGAGCTGCCGGTCAAGCTGCACGAGCAAGGCCTCGACGATCAGCTCGCCGATCGCTTGAACATCTGGTCGCGCCCGCCCGAGCTCGCTCGCTGGCGGCGCGTGGTCGATCAGTTCACCAACCCGAAGAGCATCGTCCGCATCGGTATCATCGGCAAATACGTGCACCTGAAGGACAGCTACAAGTCCTTGCACGAGGCGCTGATCCACGGCGGCATGGCGCGCTCCGTGCGCGTCGAGCTCGACTACATCGACGCCGAAGAGCTCGAGCGGGGTGGCGGCGAGCGCTCGGCGCTGTCGGCGCGCTTGCGCGGCCTCGACGGTCTGCTCGTGCCGGGCGGCTTCGGCGAGCGCGGCTCCGAAGGGAAGATCAACGCCATCCGCTACGCGCGCGAGAACCAGGTGCCGTTCTTCGGCATCTGCCTCGGCATGCAGCTCGCGGTGGTCGAGTTCGCCCGCAACTGCTGCGGCCTCGCGGGCGCGGGCTCGCGCGAGTTCTCCGAGTCGCCCCCGCACCCGGTGATCGATCTGATGAACGACCAGGTCGAGGTGCGCGA
>Ga0335075_10018707_pt1 | contig 10269 bp, 14 predicted proteins | sample Lox_Sample_24_FD_206723 | JGI IMG/M metagenome (GOLD analysis project Ga0335075, IMG submission 206723) | Soil microbial communities from Loxahatchee National Wildlife Refuge, Florida, United States - Lox_Sample_2.4 | ecosystem: Environmental > Terrestrial > Soil > Wetlands | place: USA... | reverse complement strand
CAAAAGAAAGCGAAGATTATGAAAAAGGTGACTTTTCCTGCTGAGCTGGATGTGTTAGAATTCTGTACGGATGAGCTCAAACAACAGCTTATTCCGGTCAGAGACAAGGTCAGAGAAATTCGGAAAGACGAGCAGGATGTTGAGAGAGCCAGAAAGAGACAAAAGCTTGCCCATAAACAGGAAGAGGACCGCAAAGCAGAGGCAGACCGTATGGATGCAGAAGCCGCACCGATCAAAAAGGCGCAGGAGGCAAAAGAGCGGAAGGAAGCTGAAGCGAGTGGAAAGCCGCAGGAAGCGGCAAGCAACGACATCGGCGTGTACAAGACGGATGCAGAGTACGAAGCCGAGCGTGCTGCCAGCATCAAAGCTGCAAAGAAAGAGCTCTACGCTGCCATTGATCCAGTACTAATGGTCGATGAAGGTGCTAACAAATCGGGCCTGTATGAACTTAGGGGTGTTATCACTCATCAGGGCGCCAGTGCGGAGAGTGGACACTATACCAGCTACGTCAAGAAGACAGCGAGGATGGTGGATGATCCAAAGGCACCAGGAGGAAAGCGGATGGAGGACGATGGCAAGTGGTGGTGGTTCAATGACGACAAGGTTAGCGAGGTTGACCCAGAGAAGATCGAAACTTTATCTGGAGGAGGTAAGGCACACCCAGAATGCCTTCGACTGCCAATCTTATGACTAACTTTTCTCTAGGAGAAAGCCATTCAGCTTTAATCTTGCTCTATCGAGCCATCGACCTACCCACAAAAGACGAGATTGAAGACTAATGCGACCTTGATTGATCAACTTATGCATAGAGCAGACTTCGGTATACTTGGAGGTTATGGTCATGACAGCGTGCATAGCGGAACCATGAGCTCATTAGACTATGTGGGTTGCATATGCATATCCCAAGGTTAGATCAGACCCACAAAATCAACATCGCCAGAAAGGCTTCAATTATCAGGTTCATGGCCTCGTAAGCTTTCAGGCGACTGCCCTGCGAATACGCGAAGTACCTTTCTACCGTTACACCTGGTAGATGGAGTTCCAAATCGAGTTGGAAATCGATATACTTTGTGCGCCCAAATGAGATACGAAGAATGAGAAGACCCATAAGTGTACCTCATTTTGTAGCTCTTACTAATCTTCAGTGACAATGGCTCCATGCCTATCTGCTCATGGTTTTAAAGGCCTTCATCTGTTCTACCTCTTTACCGTTTATGGCAGAGCCAGGCAGCTACGGTAGCGGAACCAGTTTTAGAGACTATTGGCTATCACTTGTCCACTAAAGCGTGAAATATGTGACAAGGAAGCACTCCGGAAGGGCAAGGACCCGCGTTTGATGGATGGCGAGCAATGCAATGACCCAAATGAAGCAGTTCACTTTCCCTGTTCATGTACTCCCGCCAATGAGGATGCTATCGTGCTTCGGCGACCCACATTCCGAGTAGTTGCAAGGAGCAGGCCTAGCAGGACGGCGGTATGAAATGAGATGCATTTTGGATGCCCTTGTCTCGGAATGCCCTCCTTCCGCATAGATGACCAAATGGCGACCAGGTAAGTTTGCCAAGTCGCCAAACCAAGCCCTAACCCCGCCACCCGCTTCGGGACATATTTTTAGTGTCCGAGGAAGGTAATTCATCGACTCATCGCCATCTCGCAAAACAGCTTCCATCAAGCAAATAAACGTCTCTCACATCCTCCTACCCATATCACCAACAATAATCACATACGCTTGACAACGAAACACAATCATGGGTAAAGTCCACGGCTCCCTCGCCCGTGCAGGCAAAGTCAAGTCCCAGACACCCAAGGTGCGCTCACTCGTCCCTCCCAACAATCCCGCAAAATTGGTATTGCAATCTTCACTTAATCACAGCCTGACATTTGGTGTTTGCACAGGTCGATCCACAAGAGAAGAAGAAGACACCCAAGGGCCGAGCGAAGAAGAGAATCACATATACGAGGCGGTTTGTGAACGTAACGATGACCGGTGGCAAGCGAAAGGTATGGATAAACTCCCATAATGGAAACTAACCAGCCATTATATTGTCGCTAAATCTCCGCTGCGGTACAACATCATGCTGATGAGTGGTGATTTTTAGATGAATCCAAACCCGACATCATGATGAGATGGTATCGAGTTGAAGGAGGTGTACAGATGAAAGAAGGAGTCGTGAATATGGGGAAGAACTGATTAGAGGGAGAGCAGAGAGAGGAAGTGCGCAACTGTGGGCTTTACTGCTAGCATGGAAGGAAGACATCGGTCTGAGAAGATAACGAAGTCAACGTGCAGCGGAAGTCTCAGTGGCCCTCATTCCTTTTATGGTCAAGAACCCGAGAGCGGCAGAACAACCTCTGGTCTGATATGCTTGAAGATGGGGCTTGCATGGTCACTGGCGCATACGGAATCTTTGCTACTTAGCCCGAGTACCTGACCTTCTGTACAGGGTCAAATCAGGTGCGAAAAGAATGTGTTTGCTTTCTTTGATGGAGTGATATGTACAACTGGATGCAGCACCCTACTGCGTCCGTGGTATCTATCCTACTGCCCTGCTCTACCCTTACCCCATTGTTCCCGTCTCTCGCCCTTATGAGTAAGGTACTTACCACGCAATGACACTCTGGTTCCCAGTCATGCCCGGCCCTTGAAACACCAACATTCTCTTCGCAATCCTCCACCCCTTACCCTTCGCCAATCCCAACACATCTGCAAAAAGCCCCTACAAATACAAACATCTGCTCCTCATACGTGCCCTTTCCAAACAAGCTCGCCTGGAAATAGGTTGTGCTGTTTGCGCTCGTGCAGTTGTTGATACTAATCGCCGTCGTGCCAAGTAAGTGCTGGGTATGCATCTTTGCAACGGAGCCGGCGAGACCAGTCTGGGTGGGCCATACCGGTGAGGTTCAAGAGGTAACCGGTGTAATTTGCGGTGGGAGAAGTGGCAAAAATAGAGGTGAGGAGGCCGAAATCCTTAGTATCGATGGCGAGCTGTTAGGTGTGCAGTGTCCGGTGGATTTGCTGCCAGACACTAAGGCTGGAAGAGGGGCATGGAGACGTGGCGGCGATGCAGGGCAATGCAGACAGGAAGCAGAAAAGTGAGAGGAAAACTTAGGAGAGGGAGAGAGAACGGGATTTTACGAGCATCTTCACGAAGGACAGCGATCGAAGATATCAGTCACTCCGGTTAGTGGGACGGTAGGCTGGCGAGGGTGAAAAGGTCGAAGAGTTCAGCGTCAACGTTTGTCGATGCATCCGGTTAACAATCAGCCTCTGCGACACTTCGATGATAAAGAGAAGGAGAATATCGGATCCAGAGGTATGGTCGTCACGACTTTGGGGGGGTGGTTTGACTGAAGGAAGCATCACTCGAGGGGCCTGCGGAGCAGCGGATACACCATATTGGAGGGGTGAGGTACCTGACGGTCGGCCAAGCCGCGAATCGGCGTCAGGGTTCGAAGGCATCAAAGATCTGGCTATATGAGGCGGGACTCCGCGCTCTGGATAGCCCTAACCTCGATAAGTTACTCTGCTATCAGTTTTTACCTGCCACACATACAAGATCACTGGCCCAGATGGTAATAGCAATGCTGCTGCGGCAATTCAACATCTAAGAGCTACAAAGTCGAATATGAGGAAAGAGAGGAGGAAAATAGTGCACCGGTCTCACCTACACTCCCAACAACTATCCCATCTCTATTCAGGGCTGCAGGTGTAAGAGCTACACATATACCTCAGGGCCTGGTGACAAAGATCCGGATAGACGAATTCAGGTGGCCTCTGCTTAAATGGATTATCCATATGCACGTTACATTAGTCATGATTGAGAATTACCCCAGAGAGGAACTCTCTAGGTGACAACATAATCGAGGTATTGAAATGCTTGAGAGCGTGGTGGAACAATGGTTTGATCAAGAGACTCGAGATTAAGGGCAAAATGTATGCTAACAATGTATTCTGCAGTCAAATCTACCCCGTCTCTACTCCCTGGCAGGCAATTTCTTAGTTTGGCAAGTGCTTTGCCGGCGATGGCCGTCCGTGATCAGGTCGGCCTCTTGGGACTGGCTAGATCCCAAACAACGCGTTAGAAAGTGAGGCTGTGATTGGAGTTCGGCAGGTCGTAGCCTTGGCCGCTCTCTTTAAACGGATATCTGGCTCGTGCACCCTTGTGGCCTCTGCCTGGGCGTCGTTGGCCAGTTGACTTTTGTAAGTCTTGGCTTTATGATTCTAGCGCCGGCATCCGATGCAGCCTCAAATGTCATCCCACCAATTGAATGCATGCCAGCTAGCAATGATGCAAACAACGGTGGTGCCCCTGCCCTCTATTCCCGCAAAGATGCGAATATATCTTCAGGTTTCCCCCGGCCCTGGAAATCCTGGCTACGTTATTGTTTTCCCTTCTTCTCCTCATCCTCTTCCTGCCTCTCCATGCAATTATGGATCAATCCGCCGCTACTTCGTTACATGTGTCGGAAAAAACCTCTGTCGCCCAGAGATGGAGTAATCTTCAACCAGTGATTGAAGAGCTGTATCTCAACGGCCGAGACCGCGAGGGTAAGAAATATACCTTGTCAGACGTCAAGTCAATCATGAAAAGAGACTATGGATTTGATGCTGGGTATGAGACTCCGGATTTCATTCGCACAAACACTTTGCCTGCTCCCTCTCTCAATATCAGGTCTTATTTCTAACTGCATTTCACAGTGAAGCACAGTACAAATATCAACTCAGGAAATGGAAGGTCAAGAAAAACAGCAATACCAAGGCAAAGGCGGGGGCCGTTTGCAAGGTCTACAGTTCGAGGTCGATATCAGGCAAAACCACGAGGATCAAGTTGAAAGGCGGTCTCACTGCGGACAAGCTTCAACGACAGATCAAAGCTCAAACAAAGGAAGAGCTCGCTCTTACCAAAAACATTAATGGCTATGGAAGCAACCTCAAATTCCTTCAGCCTGTCCTTCATTCCAGCCACAGCATGTACGTGCGATCGATCTGAAACTTGGGATTTAGTACTGATTATGTGAAAGCCTCCTGAATTGGAACATGCCTCACAGGCCGACAAGGATGCTAAGCTTGCAGTATACCCAGGTGGAACTGCCGGCGCCAACACCCAGTGACATGTCAATTGACACTCCCTCAGCTACGACAGGGCTTACGCCAATGGCACCTCCATCCCCACTCACCACCGCAATCCAGACGAAAGCCGCTATAGACAGAGGGCGCTTGTTTGTTGACGGAAAGCATGACGAACTCATCAAATCCATGAACGGAAAGGAACGGCTGTAAGTCTGCGAAAGCCCATGTGCGTGTCTGCTACTGACCCATGATTCAGCATCTTGTCCTCGTGGTTCTACCAGTTCTGGCTTTATGCCTTTAAAACCGCCAAATACTGGGGACACGGTCCGCACAATTGGACCGCTCAGATCCTGCATTTCGATAAATATGAAGGGAGAGGCGTAGCACCTTCACCGAACACGCCGGGACACGATGTTAGTACTCCTGGCTCTGCTCTCACGCCTGGCGATATCGATATGGGAGACGTCGATGGCTTCCAAATGGCGGACACCCCTTCTGATCTCTGTCGCTGGAGTATTCACATTCGCAACAAAGACTTCGATGGCCATGCCTTACCTGAGGACGAAGAGGAGTATATGGATATCAATGACGACAGAAGCTACAGAAGATGGCGTACACGAGGCTGGCGCTCTGGTTTCATCAACAAGATGAGAACTGCCCTTAGGAGCAACGATTTCAGTAATATCAGTGCTGACAGGCTTCCAGCTGCAATACCCCAGGTGCTGCAAGCGGCGAAAAGCCGAAAAGATGAGCTTCTTCTTGAAGCATTGGGCTTCAGCATCATGAGCCGCAGCCTTCGGCTAATGATGAACATCCTTGCTAAAGTGGTGAGAGCTGGATTGAACATCACTGAGCTGTATCCGTTTCATCTAGCTACCAGCTACCTTGATGGCTCGGGCGCATGTTGCAACATCTTGAACGAGCTTTGCTTTCTCACAGGGGAAGTGTCATTACGACGTCTGTACGTGGACGACCGCGGGTATACTGTTCTCGACAACTTGATGATTGCCATTATCAAATCTCACACCTCGTGCCGACCCGGCGATGTCGATGCTACCTGCAAGCAACAAAAACGCTTCCCAGGAGAGGAGGTTGACGTCTGCGGACGGTGGGATGCAGACTCGGAATGTTTTCGTCTATTGCTGGCGAAAGGCAAAACTTCCATTCCTTTTTCATGGAAACACAAGTTCTGCCACACTTCGGCGCAATCAATCTGTCACTGCATCAACACCATCTTCGGGCCATTCTGGGCCCCCGATGTTAATACCCCGAGTGGTCTGTTCTTGCAATTTTGCACGCACTGTGGTCTCAAGCTTGAGCTTTTACCGCTGCATACTCTCGTTATTGTCGCTTTACAACTTGCTCGGCGGGGATGTGACGGCGAGGATTTATTTGGGGTCCTTGCCGTTCTCCTTTGCTTGTTGAGGAATGGAGCCGATCCGGTGGTAAAAACCTCGGTATCAGTGCAAGCTCTGCTTGGGAGAAGTAATGATTTTACTCCCGACGATATGCACATCGACTTCTGTGACCATGACGAGCGGGATGCCTACGAGCTTGCTGCTGGAGTTCCCGAGTTCATGGTCCTGACTTGGCCGATGGAGGCGAGGGTCGGCTGGCAGCTTTTTTGCCATGTCTTACGAATGGCAAGGGATGGGCGACTCGCAGAAGCAGGGGAGACAGCCGAAGAGCAACCCCCGCCAGCTAACAGGGGCAAGCATCCTCAACAGCTGCGCCGTCACTGCGATTCTTGTGAATCCGAAGAACGGACGAACTACTTCAACCACGGCAAAGAGCTCGGTGTCCTGTGGGCAGCTGCACAAACGGAACTCTTGACATATCGCCGGATTGGGGAGGATGATCCATGGACCTCGGGAAACTTCAATATGACGACGCTCCTGCAGGGTTTCAGTCTCGGGCAGAACTCTGAGGATTTTGCTGAGGGATCTCGTCTGGGAAGTGTGGGGATCGGTGTCCTTGACATTGGACTTGTGAAGGAGGAGATGATGGAGTTGTACTGTGAGTGTGGGAGCTTTATAGAGGCTGTGGATGATCGATGTGCGGGGATGGAGGAGGTGTCGGCCTATTATTTCGCCAATCTCGAGGACTGGTTCAGGACCAAATTTATACATTTTCCGGAAAGGGAGTGGTGGACAAATTTTGATCTTACTGAGGAGGAACAGCACGAGGGTCAGGTTGTCATGGGTCAAGCAAGTGGAGTTGGATATTGTGGTTATGGTTATGGTCAGGATGATGGCGATGAAGATGATGATAACGATGACGACGACGATGATGACGACAATGATGATGACGACGACAACGATGACGACGATTGCTACTATGATGATTAGGTCTGGATGCAGTCTGTCGGCGATGAGGATTATGACGTGGCAGACTCGCTGCATGAATTGGTAGTGAACAGGCTTTGACTGGTCTTTGGCCGTGTACCAGTGGATGTATAGCCGGGTTCGTTCGTCTGGAGATTGATGGCTGCATTTTTTTCTTTTGGCGAATGCCTCGTTCATGTCGTCTTGCCCGAGTGTTATCTCTCTAGCGTCGTAGCCTAAGTAGGCGTAGTATTTGATCTCGGCGCTGACTGGTTGGGGGAGGGTGTGAACGTGGCGATGTCGCTCCTTCATCAAATGCTCCACACAGGTGGACGACATAATAGGACTCAAGCACCGTGCTGCCAAAGATAGTACTTCAATATGTTCTAAAGCCTATTTTTTGCCCATCAAGGTCAACTGCTGTGGAGCGGCAGTTCAGCGATGGCGGTTGCCTGCTCAGCTTGCTGGCTTTTCTGAACTTTGACAACATCTTTCCGACACTGTTTGGGCGGCTCACAGGTGAGTAAATGCTGGCAACATCAGCAAGCGAGGTGTCCGACCGACAGTGGCAGTCATACTTCTCATCTGGTGACCAATATGCTGGAAGCGGCGTTTGGTGTCATTTAGACCTACTCACTGGTCCAGTGGCGAGATGACCGGGGCGGATATGCGGTGCACAAGCTAGTGCACGTGTGGGCACAGGACCGACTTGGAGGTGGAGCAGCAGCGACATCTGAGCCTGATGGCTCTCGAGTTGTTGACCGACATCATTCCATCTGCGGCGGGTAATTACATTTTTCGGAATGCGACTCGTCCCACATGTAATGGCAAATTTTGTGTCGTTTCCGGCGCAAATACGGCGTCAGCGATCATAGATGACGACAGCCTCAAATCTGTGACTGTCGTGGGGGAACTTGCTTCGTGGCCTAGGTCGATGATCGGCCGAGTATGGGATTCGGGCATTTCATATCGGGAAAATTGTGCGAGGCAGCTGGTACTGAGCATCCGTCTACACTGACGAGCATGAACAACCTGCCCGGGTGTCCTGAAAGTCAGGGCAAGTTCATCGGCTAGTGGTCAGCTGAACCCTTGGTATGAATCAACGGGCGCTAGCAAGGTATGAGAAGGTGCTGGCGTCGAGCATCGCGACACGTTAACCGGCGTCGGTGCTTCAAGGTCAGGGTAAATACGGGATGGCAGAGGAGATGAATCGACGGGCGCTGATAGGGCGAGAGAAGGTGCTAGGCGTCGAGCATCCCTACACGTTGATCAACGTCAGCAATCTGGCATCGATGCTTCAAGCTCAGAAATGCACTGGAAGGATATGAGAGGGTGTTAGGGGTGGAGCGTCCTGACACTAGAGTATTGCTCGTGGAATTGTACTGTTGAAGGAGCAGATCCCACTGGTTCAAATGTGAAGACCCTGCAGAGACGAAGCTTAGAAGGCTGTTGGGGAGGGCAACGGCGATGCCACATTGCCCTTCCATTTCTGGTGGGTGAGCTTAAAGCGGCAACGCCAGGTAAGCCGGGGTGATCTATGGATGCCCGGGGCGAACACCCCTCACCGGCGTCTCACCAACGGCGCGCCCACGTAAGTGACGCTTCCGTTATTTAGTTCCGTGCTTTGCACTTGTAAACAACCCCAATGGAATCTAACAAGGCCATGGTCCCACGCCCCAACGACGCACGAGAATGTCTGCTCTGTGAAGTGAAGCTGGAGTATAAAATGCATCTTCAGAACCACGCGCTCAAAACACATGGGACTTTTTCCTGGTACTCAATGTCCATCTCTTCGACTCTTCGCCCAATCCCCTTATGTTGTTCTTCAGCTCGTCAGTGCTCCCCACTTTCAAAGTCAAATATGTGTCAAACCCAAAGACAGCACTTGCGACCGTGGCCATAGAACAGGATGATCCCGCACAAGCCCCAATTTAGACCCTTTGAAGGGGTCAAGGTCTCTCGCCAACGTCTTACACGGAATGTTGTTGTCCATGACATCACTTGGTGATTTGGCCACCAAATGTTCGGGTGGACCGAATGATCGTCACCATCGCTGTGTCCTTTCGATGCCGATCCGTTCTTTAAGGCACTACGTGTAATAAGCATCTTCAGCTTTGCTGCGGATTGCGTCAAGTGAGAGTCTTTGTCTGGTGCTTTGCCAAGCAGGTCATGAGGCTGCTGGGCTGACATGCAAATCTAAATACCCTCCTTTCTCCTGTACCCGTTAGCTCTCCAAGTAAATTTAAGCCCTTCATCGATATCAGCTATAAGAACGTCTTCTATCTTACTATTTTTGCGTTTGTAATAACCCAGGTCGTCTCTGAAAGCTATCTCTAATGCTGTGTCCTTTCAATCCCAATTGCTCAGATTTTCCCAAAAACTGCCAATGGGGCAGTGACATTGCAGACCCCGATGTGGCTGGGATTGGGGTATGTCCTACTCTCTTCTACGAGTTCAGCCTGTCGCTGATTTCCGGAATAACAGGTGGTTTGGGCTTTCGGAATCACGTCTTTCATTACGGTGCTCTGCGCGATGCCGATAATGTTCGTCGGCATCCTCGACCTTGTCTCATCTCGTAGCGCTTGGGTCCGTTCAATTTCGCACCTACTCTCAGCAGAGGCTCCATCGAAAGCCCTAAAGTTGCTGCCAAAGCTCATGGACTCCATTGCGCATATCACTCTCGGACTCAGCGATCAACAGCTCGTTACCGGGCTCGCCATCCTCATCACTGGTTACACGAAACACTGCTCCATGAAGAGCCGCCATTGGTGGATTGTTTTCGACCTCGCTTTCTTCTCGTCCGTCACGCATCTAGCCTCTCTACCGGCCCTTCGCGACTATCTCACGAAGTATCGTAGGTTCCGGGACTTGCGT
>Ga0335075_10018706_pt1 | contig 10270 bp, 9 predicted proteins | sample Lox_Sample_24_FD_206723 | JGI IMG/M metagenome (GOLD analysis project Ga0335075, IMG submission 206723) | Soil microbial communities from Loxahatchee National Wildlife Refuge, Florida, United States - Lox_Sample_2.4 | ecosystem: Environmental > Terrestrial > Soil > Wetlands | place: USA: Florida... | reverse complement strand
CCAAGCTCGGCCGCCAGCGAGTCCGCTTCGGCGCGCGAGCAATTGCAGTGGATGAGCACATGCCAGCCATCGGCGGCGAGCGCGCGCGTCAGCGCGGCGCCGATCCTTTTCGCGCCGCCGGTCACGATCGCCGTTCCGGGTCCGTCGAACTCCGCGTTCATGGCGCGCGCTTAGCCGCCTCCTTGGCGGAGCGCCAGTGCATGGCTAGATGCCAACCATGCCCGCGCCAACGCCACCCGAAGACCTCACCGGCCTCAGTCTCGCCGAGATTGCCCGGATGGCCGAGGAACGCCGACTGCCGCCGGTCGAGCAGTGGAACCCGTCCCATTGCGGCGACAGCGCGATGCGGATCGCGCGCGATGGCACCTGGTTTCATGAGGGCAGCCCGATCGGGCGCCCCGCGATGGTCCGCCTCTTCTCGACGATCCTGCGGCGCGAGGCGGACGGCACCTATATGCTGGTGACGCCGGTCGAGAAGCTCTCGATCGAGGTCGAGGACGCCCCGTTTGTCGCGGTCGAGCTGAAGAGCGAGGCGCAAGGCGAACAGCGGACCCTCGCCTTCCGCCTCAACACGGGCGATCTGATCGTCGCCGGTCCGGATCATCCGCTGCGCCTCACGGCTGGGACCGAGGGTCCTCATCCCTATCTGCTGGTGCGGCGCGGTCTCGAGGCGCTTGTGGCGCGGTCCGTTTATTACGAGCTCGCCGAACTGGCTCTGGCCGACGGCAACCCGTCGCCGGGCCTGTGGAGCAGCGGCACCTTCTTCCCGTTCGAGGGCGCATGAGCCTCGCCGAGACCATCCGCGACGCGCTCGAGCGAGGCCATCGCCGCAGCCCCGAACTGCTGCCTGGCGACGTGCTGGAAGAGGAGGAGCTGGCGCTCGGCATCACGCCCGCGGCCGTCCTTGTCGGGATCGTCGACCGCCCGGAGCCGACAGTGCTGCTCACTCTCCGGCCGGAGACGATGCGCAAACATGCCGGCCAGGTCAGCTTCCCCGGCGGCCGGATCGATCCGGGCGACGATGGCCCGATCGCCGCCGCCCTGCGCGAGGCGGATGAGGAGATCGGGCTGCCGCCCTCGGCCGTCGAGGTGATCGGCGTCGCGGACATCTACCGCACCATCACCGGGTTCGAGGTGACCCCGGTGGTCGGGATCGTTCCGCCGGATCTTCCGCTCGTCCCGCACCCGGGCGAGGTCGCGGCCCTGTTCGAAGCGCCGCTCCACTATCTGCTCGACCCGGCCCATCAACTGGTCCGCACCGCCATGTTTCGCGGGGCCGAGCGGACCTATTATGAGATCGAATGGGATGGACGGCAGATCTGGGGAGCCACCGCGGCGATGATCGTGAATTTGAGCCGGCGGCTGGAGCTGAGGCGATGATCCTGCCGCACACCGCCTGGCGCGATCATGCCGGCATGCCGCGCCTGCTCCGCGCGCTCGGTGCCGCGGACGGCGAGACCCGCTTCGTCGGCGGCTGCGTGCGCGACACATTGCTCGGCCTCGAGGTCAGCGACGTGGATCTTGCCACCCGCCTGACCCCGGAGCAGGTGATTGCCCGGCTCGAAGCGGCGGACATCAAGGCCGTGCCGACGGGTCTTGCCCATGGCACGATCACCGCCGTCATCCACGGCCGGCCGGTCGAGGTCACCACCCTGCGTCGCGACGTTTCGACCGACGGCCGGCGCGCCACGGTCGCCTTCACCGGGGACTGGCGCGAGGATGCCGCGCGCCGCGATTTCACGATCAACGCGCTCAGCGCAGACCCGGAAACCGGGGAAATCCACGACTTTTTCGACGGCCTCGCCGATCTCGAGGCGCGCCGCGTGCGCTTCATCGGCGATCCGCTGACCCGCATCGCCGAGGATCGTCTGCGCATCCTGCGCTTCTTCCGCTTCCACGCCCGCTTCGGTGCCGGCGCGCCGGACGCGGCCAGCCTCGATGCGTGCACGGCCCGCGCCAACGACCTGATGGCGCTGTCGCGCGAGCGCATTGCCGACGAACTCGCCAAGCTGCTCGCTTTGCCCGATCCGACGCCGACCGTCGCGTTGATGATCGCGCGCGGCATCTTCCGTCCGGTTCTGCCCGAAATTGCGAGCGCGGACCCGCTGACGGCGCTCGTGGCGGCCGAGGCTGCGGCCGGCATCGCGCCGTCGGCGGTGCGGCGGCTTGCTGCTTTGCTACCGTCCGATCCCGAGGTCGCGACCGACGTCGCCGCGCGGCTGCGCCTGTCGAAGCGCGACACCAGGCGTCTGGTGTCGGCGGCCGAGCAACGCCTCGATGAGCCATACGTCCTGGCCTATGAGATCGGCGCGGCCGAGGCCGTCGATCGCTTCCTGCTGGAGGGGCGAACCGACATCGACCTCAAGGCGCTGGAGGCATGGCAGCGTCCGCGGCTGCCGATCGGTGGCGGCCAGCTCATCGCGATGGGGGTACCGGCCGGTCCGGCGGTTGCCAAGGCGATCCAGGCGATCGAGCGGGACTGGGCGCGCGCGGGCTTTCCGGACAAGGAGGCAGTCCGCGCCATGGCGGAGCGCGAGGTCGCTCAGGCGTTGCGCGAGAGCCAGTAGGCAAGGGCCTGATCGGCCGGCAGGGCCTCCGAATAGAGGAAGCCCTGCCCGTAGGTGCAGCCAAGCTCGCGCAGCGCGGCGGCCAGCGGCTCGCTTTCGATGCCCTCGGCCGTCGTGTCCATGCCGAGCGCTTCGGCGAGCGAGAGAATGGCGCCCACGATCGCCTTCGAATCCGCGTCCGCCAGCATGCCGGCGACGAAGCTCTGGTCGATCTTCAGGACGTCGATCGGCAGCTTCTGGAGCGAGGCCAGCGAGGTGTAGCCGGTTCCGAAATCGTCCATGGCGATCTTCACGTCGAACCGCTTCAATGCGCCCAATGTCCGCGCGACGCGGTCCGGATCATGGATGATCGCGCCTTCGGTAAGCTCGAGGGTCAGCCGTTCGCCGGTAATTCCCGCTGACGCCAGCGCGCCCGACACGGCGGCGGCGATATCGTCGCGGCTGATCTGCAGCGGCGACAGGTTGACGTTGATGTTGAGCGGGACCGTGGTTCCGGTCTCGCGGTCCCAGTCCGCCAGCGTCTGTGCCGCCGTTTCCAGCGCCCAGCGGCCGAGCTGGACGATCAAGCCCGATTCCTCGGCCACCGGGATGAATTCCGTGGGCGGAATGGCGACGCCGTCCTGCTCCCAGCGCGCCAGCGCCTCGAAGCCGGCGACGCGGCCGGTCGAGAGCTCCACGAGCGGCTGGAAAGCGAGGGTCAGGGCTTCCGTTTCGATCGCGACGCGCAATTCGGTCTCGATGCTGAAGCGGCGGCGGACGGCCTGCGCCTCGATCGGCTCATAGACTTCGGTCGTGCCGCTGCGCTTGGAGCGCTTGAGCGCGAACTGGGCGTTGCGCAGCACCTCGTCGGCGCTGCTGACGCCCTGATTGAGCATTGCGCAGCCGATCGCGCAATCGACCCGGATTTCCAGCTCCGACAGGCGGAACGGCAGGGTCAGCACGGTCTTGATACGCTGCGCGGCGCGCTGCGCGTCGGACAGGCCGCGGTCGAGCTTCAGCAGGATGCCGAATTCGTCGCCCGAGGTGCGCGCCAGCATGTCGGTCGGGCGCAGCGTGGAGACCAGGCGCCGGGCGAAGGTGATCAGCAACTCGTCGCCGGCGAGCGCGCCCATGCACTCGTTGACGCGGCTGAAGCGGGTCATGTCGACCGCGAGCACCGCATAGGCGCCCTCGCGGAAATTGGGATCGTGCAGCACCGCGTCGACGCGCTCGTTGAACGCGAACCGGTTCGGCAGCCCGGTCAGGCTGTCGCGCTGCATCTCGGAACGCAGGCTCTTCTCGGTCTCGACCTGCGCGGTCTTGTCGATCAGCGAGATGAGAAACCGGGCCGGGTGCCCGGCAAGTTTCTTGAGCCGCGAGAAGCGCACGGTGAAATGACGGCCGGCAATGCTGCGGCCATCGGCCGTATCGAACTGATGCGCCGCCTCGGTGCCCTTCAGGAAGGCCGCGAAACGCGTGCCGATCGGCCCGGCGCGGAGCAACGGTATCTGCGCCAGATGCCGTTCGCCGAGCCGCTCGTCCCATTCTGCGAGAAAGCGGAAATGGTCGTTGGCGCAATCGAGAAAGGGCTGGTCGTCGGCCGCGATGATCGCCGCCGCGATCGGCAGCGCGTCAAGATAGGCCTGACGCACATTGTCGAGGATGTCGCTGACTTCAGACGAGTAGGCCGCGCAAATGTCCGCGTCGGATGAGGCGTCCTCCGACACCACCCCCTCCTCCTCGATCTGCTTGCGTGCAGCCTGCATGGCCTGGGCGATAAACGAACAAGGTTAACGCATGCTAAAGTAATGCTCAGCCGAAACGATTGTCGCGCGGGAAGCCCATTGGCGGCATCCGCCCGGCGGCGCCGCGTGCTGTACGCCACGGATTGAGATCGGCCTCGTTGCGGGTTCGTCCCCCCTCGCCGCCCATCGGCCAGGACAGGCCCTGGGCGAAGACGAAGCTGGTGGCATCGGACAGGCCGCCATCTCGGTAGCGCTGAAGCTGCACGCCCTGACCGCGGCCCATTTCGGGCAGTTCGCTCAAGGGGTAGACCACCATCTTCCGGTTCTCGCCGATCACCGCGACATAGTCGTGATCGGCCGGGAGCGGACGTACGATCCTGAGCTTCGAACCGGTGCGGACATTGACGATCTGCTTGCCTTTGCGCGTCTCGGCGATCGCGCCCGCCGCCGAGGTGACGAAGCCGCGCCCGTCGGACGAAGCGAGCAGCAGCTTCTCCGCCCGGCTCGCCGGGAACAGGGCGACGATATTCCCCTCGCCGTCGATGTCGACCATCAGCTTCACCGGCTCGCCGAAGCCGCGCCCGCCCGGCAATTTGTCGGCGGCGAGGGTGTAGAAGCGCCCGTCCGAGGCGGCGAGCAGCAGCTTGTCGGTGGTCTGGGCGTGGAACAGGAAAGCGAGGCTGTCGCCTTCCTTGAACTTCAGCGCCTCGGGGTTGGTCAGCTCGACATGGCCCTTCATCGCGCGGATCCAGCCGCGCTTCGACAGGATCACGGTGATCGGCTCACGCTCGATCATCGCTTCCAGCGGAATCTCGCGGGTCGGCCCCGCCTCCTCGATCAGCGTCCGGCGCCGGCCGAGTTCGGTGTCCGGGCCATAGCGCGCGCGGAGCGCCGCCAGGTCCTTCTTGAGCCTGGTGCGCTGACGGGCCGGGGAGTCGATCAGCTTTAGCAGATCCTCGCGCTCGGCGGCGAGATCGTCGCGCTCGCGCTTGAGCTGCATCTCCTCCAGCTTGCGCAAGCTGCGCAGGCGCATGTTAAGGATCGCCTCGGCCTGCCGGTCGGTGAGGCCGAATTCGGCGATCATCACCGGCTTGGGCTCGTCCTCGGTGCGGATGATCTCGATCACCCGGTCGAGGTTGAGATAGGCGATGATATAGCCGTCGAGCAGCTCCAGCCGGTCCTCGATCTTCGCGACGCGATGCTGCGAACGGCGGACCAGCACTTCCAGCTGGAAGGTCACCCATTCGCCCAGGACCTGGCCGAGGCTCATCACCCGCGGCGTGCGGTTCGCGTCGAGCACGTTTAGGTTGAGCGAAATCCGCACCTCAAGGTCGGTCAGCCGGAACAGGCTGTCCATCAGGATCTGCGGATCGACCGTGCGGCTGCGCGGCTCGATGACGATCCGGATCTCTTCCGCGGATTCGTCGAGAATGTCGGCGAGGATCGGCAGCTTCTTGTCGGAGATCAGCGCCGCAATCTGCTCGATCAGCTTGGATTTCGGCACCTGATAGGGGATTTCGGTGACGACCGCTGTCCAGCTGCCCTGCGGCCCCTTCTCGATTTCCCATTTCGCCCGCACGCGAAACGCACCGCGGCCGGTCGCATAAGCCTGGGCGATGATCTCGGGCCCGTCGACGATGATGCCACCGGTCGGAAAGTCCGGGCCGGCGACGAAGTCGAGCAGCGCGCGCTCCTCGGTCTTCGGATTGTCGATGAGATGCATCGCCGCGTCGAGCAGTTCGGCGACATTGTGCGGCGGGATCGAGGTCGCCATGCCGACCGCGATGCCGCTGGCGCCGTTGGCGAGCAGGTTCGGGAACAGGCCCGGAAAGACCTCCGGCTCCTCTTCCTCGCCATTATAGGTCGGGCGAAAATCGACCGTGCCCTCGTCGAGCCCCGCCATCAATTCGCCGGCGGCCGCAGTCAGCCGCGCTTCGGTGTAGCGCATCGCCGCGGCATTATCGCCGTCGACATTGCCGAAATTGCCTTGCCCGTCGACCAATGGGTAGCGGAGCGAGAAATCCTGCGCGAGGCGGACCATCGCGTCATAGACCGACTGGTCGCCATGGGGGTGATATTTGCCGATCACGTCGCCGACGACGCGGGCGCATTTCTTGTATCCGGCGGCCGGATCGAGCCGCAACAGCCGCATCGCCCAGAGCAGTCGGCGATGGACGGGCTTCAGCCCGTCGCGCAGGTCCGGCAGCGACCGCGCCGTGATCGTCGAAAGGGCGTAAACGAGATAGCGCTGGGACAAGGCATCGTCGAAAGGCGCATCGACGACGGCATCGAATTCATCACTCATGACGACCTGTTAGCAGGGCCGGATTGCGAGCGCGAGCCTCCCCGAAAAGCCATTGTCAACTGACGTGGTAGAAATAGCTTGCATTCTCTACCACTCGGGTAGACTATTTTCCTCACAAGAGATCAACAACGAGAGGAAAGTGCCATGAGACGTGCGATTCCGTTTTTCGTTCTGCTTCTCGCCACCACCGCCTGCGGCTCGGCCGATCAGGGCGGTGGACCCGGCTCCGGCCCGTCCGATCTCACGGCAGGCAACGCCGCCGCGGAGGCCTCTCTCGCCCCGGATGCATCGAACCACGAAGCCGGCCCCGACATCGGCACGACCGCCGCGCCCGATGTCGCTTTCAACTATCGCTACGGCTTCCGGCTGGCGGCCGATCGCATCGCGACCGTACAGGACCAGCACCAGGAGCTTTGCGAACGCCTGACGCTTGCGCGCTGCCGCATCACCGGCATGACCTATCGCGCGGACAGCCCCGAGGACGTCCAGGCGATGATGTCCTTCGCGGTGGATCCCGCCGCGGCGCGCCTGTTCAGCCGCGAGGCGGTGCAGCGCGTGACCGCCGCGGACGGCAGCGTCGCCGACAGCGAGATCGAGGGCATCGACGTCGGCACGTCGCTGCGCGCCACCGGCCGCACCCGCGCGGATCTGGAGGCCGAACTGGCGCGCATCGAGACGCGCCTCAACGGCATCGACCCTGTCTCGGCCGCCAAGACCGATCTTGAAGAGCGCGCCGCCCAGCTTCGCACCCAGATCCGCTCGCTCCGCGAAACCGGCGAGGCGCAGCAGCAATCGCTCGCCACGACGCCGATCGTCTTCAACTATGGCTCGGGTCGCTTCGCTCCGGGGCCGGCCGAGACTCCGTCGCTGGGCCAGACGGCCGAGGAGACCGGCGAAGATGCGCTCTATGCCCTCGCTTTGCTCCTGCGCGTGCTGATCACGCTGTCGCCGTGGATCGTCGCGGGTCTGATCGGATGGTGGGCCGTCGCCCGCATTCGCCGGCATGTCCGCGCAAATGCCGTCGGCGGCATGGAAGGCTGATCGGAAGGGTCGGGCGGCAACGCCGCCCGACCCAGATGGCCGCCCCAGTAATCAAAATTGCAGTCATCGATGTAATTTAATATTATTACCTCAGAGCCGGCTCTGCTCGAAAATGATAACGAGAGGAGCCAAGAAATGCGCAAGTCGCTACCCCTCATGGCGGTCGTGCTCACGTCGTGCGGCCAATCCGGCCCCAATGCGCCATCCCCACAACAGCCCGCCGCTCTAAGCTTCGAAGCAGCGCCATCTCTTGACGTGCAGCAGCTCCCGCCCGAGCGAACGGTGCAGGAGCCCCCGACGGTCAATCCGACGAGCGCGCCGGGCGTCGCGTTCAACTATCGCTACCGCTTCTCGCTTCCGGGCGCACGCATCGCGGCACTGCAGGAGCAGCATGCCCAGGCCTGTGAGCGGCTGACGCCGGCGCGCTGCCGCATCACGGGTTTGCTCTACCGCGTCTCCGACGACGACAGGCAGATCGAGGCTTCGCTGCAGCTCAAGCTCGATCCGCGGCTGGCGCGCCAATTCGGCCGCAACGGCATCGATTCGGCGATCGCGTCCGAAGGCAGACTGACCCAAAGCGAGATCAGCGGCACCGACGCCGCCGGCTCGATCCGATCCACCGCACGCTCGATCGCGGACCTCACCGCCGATCTCCAGCGGATCCAGGCGCGGCTCGACCGCTCCGGCACCCCCGCCGAAGAGCGAAGCCGGCTCGAACATGAAGCGGACCAGCTGCGCCAGCAGATCCGCATGCTCCGCGACAGCCGCGACGATCAGCAGGACTCGCTGGCGACGACCCCGATGACCTTCCATTATACTGCCGCCGAGCCCCCGCCGCCGCCCGCTCAGACGAGCCTGACGCTGGCAGGCACATTCGAGCGCGCCTTCGCGAACTTCAGCGGGATCGGGCTGGTATTGCTGATGATCGCGCTGACGCTGCTGCCCTGGGCATTGCTCGCCGCCGGCTTGTGGTGGCTCGGACGGCGTCTCCGCAGCATCTGGCCTGCGGCCGAGCAATCCGCCTGAGCGAGATTGCTCCGGAATAGCGGGCGGCCCTGCGCCGCCCGCTCCTCGTCGCGCTTCGGTATCAATATGGTGCCGGTGACGGCGACATGTGCTGCGCAGCCGCGATCATAAGCTGGCTCGATGATCGAGCGCCGCCGATCGGTATTGCCTGCGGGAGACGCCGCCTGTCCATTGGAGGCCAGCGAGGAGGACTGCATGATCAAGAGATCCATCGAACCCAATTCCGGCTCCTACGCCCAGGCGGTCGAGGTCGTGGACGCGCGCCGCCTGCTGTTCGTCAGCGGCCAGGTCCCGGCGGACGCGGCAGAGAATGTGCCGGAGACCTTCGCCGATCAGGCGCGGCTCGCCTGGCGCAACGTCTTCGCGCAGCTCGCCCGGGCGGAGATGACTCCCGATAATATCGTCAAGGTCACGATCTTCCTGTCCGATCGGCACTACCGGGCCGAGAATGCCGCGGTGCGACGCGAGATGCTGGGCGATCGGGCGCCTGCGCTCACCGTCATCATCACCGGCATCTACGACGAAGCCTGGCTGCTCGAGATCGAGGCGGTGGCCGCGGCATGATCGGATCGCGCGCCAGCCTCGCTCTGATTGCGGCGCTTTTGCTCCCGCAGTGCAAGGAGGGTGCTGCGTCCACCGCACCCGTGCCTCAGCTCTGGACCCCGCGGGCCATTGCCAGCACCGACTACGACACCAGCCCGACCTTCACGCCCCACGGGCGCGAGATGTATTTCTTCCGGGGCGATCCGACGTTCAGCACCTATCGGCTCTTCCAGTCCCGCTGCGTGGACGGCGCGTGGGCCGTGCCGACGCCGGTGCCGTTCGCGGCTCCGCCCCCTGCGATCGAATCCGATCCCGGCCTCACCCCGGACGGCCGCCGACTCTACTACATCTCCACCCGCCACGCGCCGGGCGGCGACGATTTCGATATCTGGTATGTCGATCGGACGGATGAGGGGTGGAGCGCCCCGCGTCGCCTGCCCGAGCCGGTCAATTCTCCGGCATCCGAACTCCTGCCCCGCGCCGACGCCAGCGGCCGCCTCTATTTCGGATCCTCGCGCCCGGGCGGCCATGGCCAAGGCGACATCTACGTCGCGGTCGAGGAAAATGGCCGCTGGCGGGTCGAGAATGTCGGCGCACCGGTAAACACGTCCGCTTCCGAATATGAGGCGGAGATCTCCCGCGACGGCCGCACGATGATCCTCGTCGCGGACCGCGGCGACCGCTCGCATCTCTATCGCTTCGAGCGTGTCGGGGAGGCGTGGGTCGAAAGTGGACGCATTCCCGCCCGGCCGGATGTCTTCCAGGTCGGCCCCTTGCTGTCGCCGAACGCCGGCCGCCTGTTGTTCGGTCAGGCGCATGGCGACCGATCGGGCGAGATGTTTCTCTTCGATCTCGCCCCGGGCGTGGACCGGGACTGGCCTCCCGACTGCCGCTAGCGCGACACCAGCGTCTTCAGGTCGCTGTCGATCTCGGCGATCAGCCATTCGCGGAAGCGCTTGATCTTCGGCACGTTGCGGCGATGCTCGGGGTAGACGAGCCAATAGCCGAAGCCGCGCGACGACAGGTGCGCGAAGGGCTGTATCAGCCGCCCCTGCGCCAGATCC
>Ga0335075_10018705_pt1 | contig 10270 bp, 7 predicted proteins | sample Lox_Sample_24_FD_206723 | JGI IMG/M metagenome (GOLD analysis project Ga0335075, IMG submission 206723) | Soil microbial communities from Loxahatchee National Wildlife Refuge, Florida, United States - Lox_Sample_2.4 | ecosystem: Environmental > Terrestrial > Soil > Wetlands | place: USA: Florida... | reverse complement strand
ACATCGGCCAAGAGGCGCTCGCGAGCCAGGTCCACCGCGGGCGGCAGTCCGCCCAGATGGTCGGCGGTAACCTGCGCCCAGACCGATCCGTCGAATTCGTCCCGGGTATCGCCGAGCAGTATCAGCGTCTCACCCGGCTCGGTGCCCATCGCGGTCGGAATGCGCCGGACCACATCGTCTATCACACCGAGTACACCCACCACCGGCGTGGGCAGGATCGCCGTCGACCCGGTTTGGTTGTAAAAGCTGACGTTGCCGCCGGTCACCGGAATGCCCAGCGCCGCACAGCCGTCCGCCAAACCATGTACCGCCTGGGCGAACTGCCACATCACCCCGGGGTCTTCCGGTGAGCCGAAGTTGAGGCAGTTGGTCACCGCCACGGGTGTGGCGCCGGTGACGGCGACGTTGCGGTAAGCCTCGGCCAGCGCGAGTTGCGCGCCGGTATAGGGATCCAGCAGCGTGTAACGGCCGGACGCGTCGGTTGACACCGCGATACCGCGGCCGGTGGCCTCGTCGACCCGTAGCAGGCCGCCGTCGGCGTGCTCGGCCAGCACGGTGTTGCCGCGCACGTAGCGGTCGTATTGCTCGGTGACGAAGGCCCTGCTGCAAAGATGTGGACTACCTAGCAGCGCAAGTAAAGTCGCGCGTAGCTCATCACCGGTGACAGGGCGGGGCAGGCTGCTCGCCCGGTCGGCGTTCAACGTGTCCTGCGACCCGGGGCGAGCGACCGGGCGCTGATACACCGGGCCCTCATGCGCCACGGTGCGTGGCGGCACGTCGACGACCGTCTCACCGTGCCAAGTGATTTGCAACCGGTCACCATCGGTGACCTCACCGATCGTGGTGGCCAATACTTCCCATTTGCGGCACACCGTCAGGAAGGCGTCCACGTTCTCCGGGGCGACGACCGCGCACATCCGTTCCTGAGACTCGCTGCACAACACTTCAGCCGGGGCCATGTTCTTGGTGCGCAGCGGAACAGTATCCAGTTCGACCACCATGCCACCGTCACCTGCAGACGCTAACTCCGAAGTGGCACAAGCTATTCCAGCTCCGCCGAGGTCCTGGATGCCGATCACCAGGCCGGCCGCATACAACTCCAGGCAGCACTCGATGAGTACCTTTTCCATGAACGGGTCACCGACTTGCACCGACGGCAACTTCTTTCTGTTCTTGCTGCCGTTACCCGACTCGTCGCCGCCGAACGTCTCTGACGCCAGCACCGACACCCCACCGATGCCATCAAGTCCGGTCCGCGCACCGAACAGGATGATCTTGTTTCCGGTCCCGGAGGCGAACGCCAGATGCAGGTCCTCCTTCCGAAGTACCCCGACGCACAGCGCGTTGACCAATGGGTTGCCGGCATAGCTGGCGTCGAACACGGTTTCGCCGCCGATGTTGGGCAGGCCCAGTGAGTTGCCGTAGCCCCCGATGCCGCGCACCACGCCGTCGAGCACGCGGCGGGTATCCGGGGTGTCCGCGGCGCCGAAACGCAGCTGGTCCATCACCGCGACCGGTCGGGCGCCCATTGCCATGATGTCGCGGACGATGCCGCCGATCCCGGTAGCCGCACCCTGGTAGGGCTCGACGTAGGACGGGTGGTTGTGCGATTCCACCTTGAACGTGACCGCCCAGCCGTCGCCGATGTCTACCACGCCTGCGTTTTCGCCGATCCCGGCCAGCATCCCGGCCCGCATCTCGTCGGTGGTGGTCTCACCGAAGTACCGCAAGTGGACCTTGGACGACTTGTAGGAGCAGTGCTCGCTCCACATCACCGAGTACATGGCCAGCTCGGCGTCGGTCGGCCGGCGGCCCAGGATGTCGCGAATCCGCTGGTATTCGTCCTCTTTGAGGCCCAGTTCGCGGAACGGCTGGGGCTGATCGGGGGTGGCCGCGGCCTGCTCGACGGTATCGACCGCTTGGGTTAGCCCGGACGTCACGCAGACAGTCTAAGTGGCCCGATGACTACCCCGTGCCGGCCACGCAGAAGGCGTTGCCCTCGGGGTCGGTCAGCACCACCCAGCGGAAGTTGTCGCCGACGCCGTGCCGGCCGGCCTCGGTGGCCCCGGCGGCGACGAGCCGCGAAACCTCAGCATCGACATCAGCGGCGCCGAAGTCCAGGTGCACCCGGTTTTTGCCCGGCGTGGGATTTTCCACCTTCTGAAAGCCGAGCCGCGGTCCGTCCGGCCGCATGACCGCGAAGAATTCGCCGGGCAGCATCTCCTGAACTTGGCCGTCGAACTGCTCGGCCCACCAACCGGCTAGCGTCGCGGGATCGCTGCTATCGAATGTCACCATCTCTACGTTGAGCGCCACAGCGCCGAGCTTGTTACCGACGTCGATGACCTCCGAGGTAATTGCAGGGGTGCAGGGACCAAGACACGCTTGCATCAACGCGCAAGGAAGTGCCCGACCCCTGGAGGAACCATGACCAACATCCAATCCGCCTCGCCTGCAACGACCTTCAGCGCCGAGATGTGGGCGGCGTTCTGGGCGGCGCCGGAGACGTCCAGGGGGATGAACATCCTGGCCGACGACATCGTCGGCTACTGGCCCGGCGATCCCGAACCGGTCCGCGGAGTCGAGCCCTACACCAAAAAGATCGCCGACCTGCTGGCCGCCGCCCCGGACCTGCGGCTTGAACTCGTCGACAGCGCCACGGTCCCGGGCGCCGTCGACGGCGAGCAACTGGTCTTCCTGCACTACGTTGGCTACGGGACCGGCCCGGAGGGGCCATTCGAGATCCGCGGGCTCGACCGGGTGCGCACCCGCAACGGGATGGTGGTGGAGAACGTGATCCGCTATGAACCGGTCTTCGTTAGGTAGCGCCAAGCGGTCAGCCGGGCGACAAGAATGCCCGCAGCGCTGCCGCATAGGCGGCGACGTCGTTGGCGCCCATCAACTCCCGTGCCGAGTGCATGGCCAGCTGGGGAGCACCGACATCGACCGTCGGGATACCGGTCCGAGCCGACGTCATCGGACCGATCGTCGACCCGCAAGGCAAGTCGGCGCGGTGTTCGTAACGTTGCAGCGGCACCCCAGCCTGCTGACACGCCAGCGCGAACGCGGCGGCGGAGCGGCCGTCGGTGGCGTAACGCAGATTCGGGTGCACCTTGAGCACTGGGCCACCGTTGACCGCGATGAGGTGCCCGGGCTCGTGCCGCTCCGGGTAGTTGGGATGGGTGGCGTGCGCCATGTCCGCCGAGGCCACCATCGATTCGGAACGCCACCGCAGAAAGTCTTCCCGCCCGCCACCACCGGCCAGCACGATGCGTTCCAGGGTGGTCGGCAGCAGCTCGGAGTCGGCGCCGTGATCGGAGGTCGACCCGACTTCCTCGTGGTCGAAAAGCGCCAGCACCGGCAGGTATTCGTCGGGTGCCGCGGCTAGGAACGCCTCCAGACCCGCATAGCAGGAGGCTTGGTTGTCCAGCCGCGGCGCGCTGACGAACTGGTCGCCCAGGCCGGACAGCGTTGACGGGGTCAGGTCGTGGGTCATCAGATCGAAGCCCAGCACTTGTGCGGGATCGATGTTGGCCTGTTCGGCGACGTAGCCGATGAACGATCGGATTCCGTGGCCCGCCCCGCACACCGCGTTGACGTGGCGCTGGGGATCCAGCGTCAGCGACTTGCGGTCCTCCGCCAGGTGGATCGCCAGCTGTGGCACGCGCAGGATCGGCGCATCGATCCGCACCAGCCGGTCGGCGATGCCGCCGCTTTCGCGGATGGACAATCGGCCGCTGATGCCCAGGTCGCGGTCCAGCCAGGAGTTCAGCCAGACACCCCCGTAGGGCTCCAGCGCCACTAATTGCCAGCCGGCGACCTCACGGTCGGGGTGTTGCTTTACCCGCAGATTAGGGCTGTCGGTGTGCCCGCCAATGACCCGAAACGGCCGGCCGCCTGCATCGGTCCCGCTCTCCCAGGCCATCAGCGACCCGGCACGCACGGTAAAGAACTTGCCCGCTGATGGCCACTCGTCCGCCTCGGCCAGCTCGGTGTAGCCGGCGGCGCGCAGCCTGGATGCCACGGTCGCACAGACGTGAAACGGCGACGGGGACGCGTCGATGAATTCGCACAAGCCGCGTGCCGTGGCCGCCATGTCCCCATCTTTTCATCACGGGATATCTGGACCCCGCGGGCAGGTTAGGGTCGAATCCGTGCCCCCAGAGCCCGCAGTGCAGCCGCAACCGGTTCTCGCGCCCTTGACGCCGGCCGCGATCTTCCTGGTAGTCACCATCGACGAGGCCGGCGAGGCGACGGTCCACGATGCGCTGACAGAGATCTCCGGGCTGGTACGGGCAATCGGGTTCCGCGACCCCACCAAACACTTGTCGGCGATCGCCTCCATCGGCTCCGACGCCTGGGACCGGTTGTTCACCGGTCCGCGGCCCGCCGAGCTGCACCCGTTCGTCGAGCTGGAGGGGTCGCGGCATGCCGCCCCGGCCACACCGGGGGACCTGTTGTTCCATATCCGGGCTGAGAGCCTGGACGTCTGTTTCGAGCTGGCCAATCGCATTCTCAAATCGATCGCCGGGGCGGTGACCGTGGTCGACGAAGTGCATGGCTTCCGGTTCTTCGACAATCGCGATCTGCTGGGTTTTGTCGACGGCACCGAAAACCCGGGCGGCGCGCTGGCGGTGTCCGCTACCGCCGTCGGCGACGAGGATCCGGATTTCGCCGGTTCGTGCTATGTGCACGTGCAGAAGTACGTGCACGACATGGCGGCGTGGGAGTCGTTGTCGGTCACCGAGCAGGAGAACGTGATCGGGCGGACCAAGCTGGACGACATCGAGATGGCTGACGACGACAAGCCGGTCAACGCGCACATCGCGCTCAACGTCATTACCGACGACGACGGCACCGAGCTGAAGATCGTGCGCCACAACATGCCGTTCGGTGAGCTCGGCAAAGGCGAGTTCGGCACCTACTTCATCGGCTATTCGCGCACGCCTGAGGTCACCGAACGGATGCTGCGCAACATGTTCCTCGGCGATCCTCCCGGCAATACCGACCGCATCCTGGACTTCTCCACCGCGATCACGGGTGGACTGTTCTTCTCCCCCACCGTCGACTTCCTCGACGATCCACCGCCGCTGCCGAGTTCACCGGTGGCAGCCCCGGCGGTGGTCACCGTGCCCGCGAATGGCTCGTTGGCGATCGGCAGTTTGAAAGGAACCCGGCAATGAACAACCTCTACCGCGATCTCGCGCCGATCACCGAAGAGGCCTGGACCGAAATCGAATTGGAAGCAACACGGACGTTCAAGCGCCACATCGCCGGACGCCGGGTCGTCGATGTCAGCGAGCCGGGCGGGCCGGTCACGGCGGCCATCAGCACCGGTCGGCTGCTCGACGTGAAGGCACCCACCGACGGCGTCGTCGCGCAACTGCGTGCCAGCAAACCGCTTGTGCGGCTTCGGGTTCCATTTACGCTGTCCCGCGGGGAGATCGACGACGTGGAGCGCGGGTCGCAGGACTCCGACTGGGATCCGGTCAAGGCCGCCGCCAAGAAGCTGGCGTTCGTCGAAGATCGGGCCATCTTCGAAGGCTATAAAGCCGCGTCGATCGATGGCATCCGGAGCTCTAGCTCGAACCCGCCGCTGAAACTGCCCAAGGAAGTACGCGGCTTTCCCGACGTCATCTCGCAGGCGTTGTCCGAACTGCGACTGGCCGGTGTCGACGGACCGTACTCGGTGCTGCTGTCCGCCGACGCCTACACCAAAGTCAGCGAGACCACCGAACACGGCTACCCGATCCGCGAACACATCCGCCGCTTGATCGACGGCGACATCATCTGGGCGCCCGCCATCGACGGCGCCTTCGTGCTGACCACCCGCGGCGGTGACTTCGACCTGCAGCTGGGCACCGACGTGTCGATCGGATACCTCAGCCATGACGCCGAAACCGTCCAGTTGTACCTGCAGGAGACGCTGACATTCCTGTGCTACACCGCCGAGGCGTCGGTCTGCCTCAGCTCGTAGTGGCCAAGTATTCACCCGCGTGCATGTTTTCAGGAACGCAGGACGCGACTAAAATTGCAACGTGCCAGCGACTTACGAGTCGAAATTCGCTCGGAACGGCGGCGAGAAACAATGACCACCACAGCTCACAGCCAACACGTTGATCACGACCACGTCCATGGAGAAGGATGCGGCCACGTCGCGATCCCGCACGGCGACCATGTTGACTACGTGCACGACGGCCACCTTCACCGACAGCACCACGGTCACTACGACGAGTGCGAACCGGCGGGCCACACCGTGCATGAGGATCACGACCACGTCCACGGTGACGGCTGTGGTCATGTCGCCGTGCCGCACGGAGACCATGTCGACTATGTCCACGACGGGTGCCGGCACGCCTCGCACGGCGAGCACTACGACGAGCACTGACGCCGCGGGGTCTTTTACAACAGACCGAGGTGCTGCAGGTCGGTGACGTATTTATCGACCAGTGCGGCCGACAGGTGGGGAATGTCCTTGTCCTCACCAACTTTGGCGGCGCGAACCGCGGTGTGGAAAACCTCGGTCGGGACGGGTGCACCGCGCAACGGCGTTTCGGGTTCGCGGTAGGCCGCGAGTAGAGGCAACAGCGATTGCTGTCGAGGCTTCTCCGGTAGCGCTTTCAGCACGGTTTCAAACCGCGTGATCCAGTCCTGGTAGTCGTCGATCCGCTGGATGTCGTGGCCGGCATTGATCAGCCAGTCGACGAAGGTGTCCAACGAGATACCGTCGTCGTGGGGGTTCGTCACATCGAACGAGCGGATTCCGTCGCTGACCTGCTCCCCCAGTGTGGTGACGGCTTCGGCGACGAAGTCGGCGGGTAGGCCGGCGTAGTGCGCCCTGGCCCGACTTCTTTCAGCCTCGGTCTGGTAGAAGGACCAAGGCGCGATGCCCGTCGCCAAAAGGCTGAAGATCAGCCGGGTGAACATATCGGCCACATTGAGCTGCCCGAGGTAGCGACTGTGGGCCAGGATCATGTCGGAACGAAATACCGCCACCGGCAGGCCGCACAGGTCAAATGCCTCACGCAGCAAAACTTCCCCGGCCCACTTGCTGTTGCCGTAGCCGTTGGCGTACGAGTCGTCGATCGCGCGCGCCGGGCTGATGGCGCGGATGTCGCCATCCTCCGCGAACTTCTCGGGCGCGATCGGCATGGCGACAGCCACCGTCGACATGAACGTGACAGGTTTGATCCGTGCAGAGATCGCCAGCCGGATCACCTCCGCGGTACCCACAACATTCGGGGCGAACAGTTGCTCGTACGGCAGCACGTGATTGACCAATGCGCCCACGTGCACGACGCGGTCGACGGTGCGCGCCAGCCGGTCCCAGGTTGCCTGGTCCAGGCCGAGGTCGGGTTCGCCGACGTCGCCGACGATGACTTCCAGGTGCTCGGCCGCCAGCTCGCGGAAGCGGTTCAGTAGATCGGGGTCGCCGCTGTCGAAGGCCTTCTCGAGCCGGGCGCGTGCCGCGTCGGCGTCGCTGCCGCGCACGATGGTGATCAGTGTGCCGCCGGTGAGTGAAAGCTGTTGCAGCCACTCCAGCGTCACGAACCGGCCCAGGTAGCCATTGGCTCCCGTGAGCAGAACTGTGTGCGACTCACCGGTGGCCCGCGGCAGCGTCGCGGCGGCAGCCAGCGTCTTGGCGTCGATGAACTTGTCCAGCTTCAGATCGCTTGCATGAACGGTAGTTTCGCCCTTCCCATGGATTCTGGCGAATGTGGGTCGCGCCGACTCCGATCGGCGCTCGGTTTCGATGTAGTCAGCGATCTGGCCCAGACTGCTCGCCGGGCTCACGATCACCCCTACCGACACCTCGAGGCCGAGCAATTCGGCAAGCAGGGTCGAAAACGTCAGCGCCGACAGGGAATCCCCGCCCAGGTCGGTGAAATGCACATCGGCATCGACTTCGGCGCCGGCCGATCCGAGGACCACCCGCGCCGCCGCGATCACGGTGTCGAGCACCGGCTGTGTGGCGGCCGCTTGCCGTAGCGAGCGCAGCTCATCAACCTGGGCGGCAGCCAGCTCGGCGTATAGCTGCTCAAGCCGTTCTCCGTAGGCGTCCTTCAGTTTTGGCCTCAGGTTCTTGCCTACCCCGGAAAGCAAGCCGTTGGCCACGCTGAACGGCTCGGATTCGACCAGAAACTCGGCCGGTACCTCGTAGGACTGCAGCTCAGCGCTTTTCGCGGTTTGCTGCAGCGACTCGCGCAGCGCCGCCTTCAACGCATCGGCGTCGCCGCCGAACCGGTCAAGCGCCTCAGCGGTGGGGACGATCACCGCGAGCAGGTAGGAGCGCTCGCTGTTGCCGTAGACGAAAATCTGCCGCACCAACGGCGCAGTGCCGAACATCGCTTCCAGGTTCGCCACGGCCACGAACTCGCCATTCGCGAGCTTGAGGACGTTTTTGCGCCGGTCGACATAGACGACATGATCGGGTGCGATCTCGGCCATCACGTCACCGGTGCGGTAGTAGCCGTCGTCGTCGAAGACCTCGGCGGTGATCTCGGGACGTTTGTAATAGCCCGGTGTGGCGCTTGCCGATTTGACTAGCAATTCCCCACGCGGATAGGGCTTGTCGGTGGTGAAGTAGCCCAACTCGGGGACGTCGATGAGCTTGTAGTCGAGCACCGGCGGGCGGATCATGACGCCGTCCCTGGTCAGCGGGACAACCTCGGTGAGGCCATACAGGTCGGTCACGCGGAGGTCGAGGCACGCTTCTAGAAACGCCCTCATTTCGGCGGCCAGCGGTGCGGTGCTGACGGCCACGCGCAGGACGCGACCACCGAGCAGCTGTTCCCGCAGGTCGGCCAACGCTTCCACCTCGGCGTCGCCGGAGGAGGCGCCCTCCAAGGTCAGCCGGTCCACCGCCGATCGGTAGCGCTGAAACAGCATCTCGACGACCCGGGGCACCAGTATCAACTCAGTCGGTCGTACCAGCGCCCAGTCGTCCAACAGCGTCGACAGATCGGACTCGGCAACGAAATAGCTTGTGCCGCCGGACAAGAACGACGCGACCAACGGCAGCCGCCCGGCGATGTGGTTCAGCGGCATGAAGTTCAGGTTGAATACCGGGGTTTCGGGTTCAGCCAGCGGCACCGTCCACAGTCTGGTCAGCATCCGTTCGGTGAACATCGCGCCCTTTGGTGCGCCGGTGCTGCCCGACGTGTAGAGGATCATCGCCAGCCGCTCGTCGGTACCGCCGGTGTACAACGGTTCGGGTGGCAGCAGCCGACCGCGCTGAATGACCTCGTCCAGCGTGTTCACCACGACCGGCAGGCCCGCGTCGCCCAGGCGCGTGCGCGCGCGCTCGAGACTCTCTCGGTGATCGTCGATCTGCGGCTGGTAGTCGAACACCACCAGATGACGCAGTGACCGACTCTGCAATGCGGATTCCACGGCCAAATCCAGATGGCTCGCACCTGTGGCAAGCACCCGGGGCTCGGTTTCCTCGATGATCGGGCCCAGCACCGATACCGGGGCGCTGTTTTGCAACGGCACCGACACCAAACCGAGGTAGGCGCACACCAGGTCGATAATCAGATATTCGGGTCCGGCGAACCCCACGGAGGCAACGAACTCGCCGGGATTGACCGGGAACGTCTCATCTTGGTGCCACGCCGCGGCGACGGCACGCACCCGCGCCCACAGCTCGCCATAGCTGATGGTCTCGAAACTGGGCAGCAGCCGCGTGGTGACGCGGTCGGTGACAGGATCGCGCACCACCTCGCGCGTGCGTTGTCCCAATGCAGGCCGGTCCGCGTAACCCTCTGCCAGCGTTTGCAGCACTGAGGCCAACCGAAGCCCTGGCCGCTGTGCCGCTTCAATCACCCCCGGGAGCGGGTTGGTCGTCCGGAACTGGGAATCGGAGGCATACAGCTCGGCCATACGATGCCGCTGCCGGGCCTCTCGCGTGCCGCTCACACCGATCGTCATCTGCAGCGCCTCCGTTCAGCAACTTCAACCTGACCAAACAAACAATGGCGGCCTGAAAGTTTATCCCTTTCCCGGTGTGAGCGTCGACACACTCGGCGAAGCTAGGTTGTCGCAGCATTGCTTGTGCGACAATGGGATACGCGCCTACTAACGCGCGGCCGCCCGCAGTTGAAGCGGGTAGACGATCGGGCTGGCGCGGGGTTTCAGGTCAGCGGTTCACCACCGTCAATTTTCAGGGTCATGCCGGTCATGAAGGTGTTGGTCATCGCGAACAGCACCGCGCCGGCGATATCGTCCGGGGTTCCGATTCGGCCTGCCGGGTTGTGGGCGGCGATGTGTT
>Ga0335075_10018704_pt1 | contig 10271 bp, 11 predicted proteins | sample Lox_Sample_24_FD_206723 | JGI IMG/M metagenome (GOLD analysis project Ga0335075, IMG submission 206723) | Soil microbial communities from Loxahatchee National Wildlife Refuge, Florida, United States - Lox_Sample_2.4 | ecosystem: Environmental > Terrestrial > Soil > Wetlands | place: USA... | reverse complement strand
GCGGACGATGCGAAGTCGCTGTGTTTCACCTCGGCGCCGCTGGCTGAGGATCTGGTCATTCTCGGCGTGCCCAAGGCGCGACTGGAACTGGAGCTGGGGGGCGGCGGGACCGCGCATATCGTGGTCAAATTGTGCGATGTCGCGCCGGACGACAAGGCGACCCTGATCTCGTCGGGCTGGCAGCGTGTCGATCCGGAGCAGCAGCCGGACGTTTCGCTCGACGTGGACCTCTATCCCACGGCCTATCGGGTGCCGGCCGGCCATCGCGTGCGCTGGACGCTCGCCTGCGCCGATTTCCCGCGCATCTGGCCGAGCGGCGTGCTGCCGCAGCTCATCTTGCGTTCCAGCGATGCGCGTCCCTCGCTGCTCGCCGTTCCGGTCGCCGCGGACGGAAGCCCCGGCGCGCTTTTCGATCCGCCGAAGCCGCCGACCGGCATCAATCGTGCGCCCTGGGTGACCGCCGCGCGCCCGATCTACGAGATCCGCCGCGACATTCCCGGCAATGCGATCGCCATCACCGCCGGCATGGATTGTACGCTGAAGCTGCCGCAGGGCGGATCGTTCCAGCTTGGTCACACAGTCCAGGCGGAAATGCAGGGCAGTCGCCCCGCCGCCGCTGTCATCCGCACGCAGGCCGAAATGGAGGTCGAGCTTGCGAGCGGCGAGCGGTTCAGCATCCGCACCAATGGCAGCGCCTCACTCGGCCGGCGGCATCTGCATGGCAGGATCGACAGCGATGGCCGGACGATCTTCGATCAGCGCTGGACGACGATGAACGGCCGGCCGACGCCGGTCTGAGCCGTCAGCCGAGATAGTGGTTTGGTGCGGGCAGTTCGAGATCGGCCCGCTCCAGCGCGGACCCGTCGGGCTTGCGCGCCTTCAGGAAGCCGAGAGCGCCGTCCGAATAGAAGCGGCAGAGCTCGTCGAGTTTCAGCGAGCCGGACGGCGAGAACCAGTGGGAGACGCCGGTCGCCATCTGCAGCAAGGCGCGCGCGGCAACGCCCGGCGCGTCCGCATGGAAGATGCCGGCCGAAATCCCGGCCGCGACCGCGCGCTTCCACACGCCTTCATAGGCGTCGCGCAGCGCCATCACCCGGTCCAGGCGCTCTCCTGACAGCGCGCGCACCTCGGTATCGGTGACGATGCAGGCGAGGCGATCGCTGGCATGGGCCCAGACATGATGCTCGACGATCGACGCCAGCGCGACCGCCGGATCAGGATGCGTCTCGAGGATCTGTTCCGCCGCGCGCTTCAACGGCGCGATGGCGCTCTCCATGATCTCGACGAGGAGATCATCCTTGTTCGCCATATAATGGTAGAGCGTCGAGGTCGTCAGGCCCGCGGCCTCGGCGAGGTCGCGAATGCCGGTGCCATGAAACCCCTTGTCCGCGAAGCGCTCGATCGCGGAGCGGACCACCCGCTGGCGGGTGGTTTCGTCATTGGCCTTGCCCGCCTTTTGCGTCCGCAATTCAGATCCCCTGTCTGGCCGAGCCTTAGACGAGCGTCGTGCGACGAACAACGCTGTCAGTGGGCGGGTGCGCCCGGGCCGAACAGGCTCAGTTGCTCGACCGTGCGGAAGCCCAGCTTCTGGTAGACGCCGAAGCCTTGCGCGGAGGAATGGAGAAAGACGCGCGGGCTGCCCTGCGCAAACGAGTCCGCGATCGCACGGCTGGTCAAAGCCGCCGCAAAGCCGCGCCGTCCGAAGCGCGGATCGGTGACGATGGAAATCAGCCCGGAGCCGAGTTCACCGCGGATCGCTGACCCGGTCACTGCGAGCACGCCATCGACCTCGCCTACCCAGCTCGTCCAGGCGGGCGATGCAAGGTTTGCGGGCGACATGAGATGGCTGATCCCCTTCAGCGACATGTCGAGCCCCCAAGCGACGAGCTCGAGATGATAAGGCTCGGCGTCCGGAGCCAGCGCGAACAGATCGAGCGCTTCCGCTGCCGGCGCCGGCCTGAACTCTCCGGGGGTCACCGTCATCATTGGCAGATCGGCATGATGCGACAGGCCAGCGGCCTCCAGGACCGGCGCGTAGCGCGGGGCGAGGCTGCCACGGATGGTCAGCTGGAAGGGGCGGTTGCGCGCCGCGAGCCGGGCGACCAGATCACGCACCTCGTCCGGGCGGGCGGCCGAATCATGAACGTAGATCGTGTTGCAGGTCGGGCAGTCGATGTCCGCGGTCGATGCAATGACGCCCTCGCCATTGTGGATCCATGCGCGCGGGTTCGGAACCAATGCCCGGCGCAGCGCGACATGGGCGGCCACCGTTTCATCAGCCTCGTTCGCGAAAGAGGAGTGCTGCCTCGCCACCATTCCAATGTCTCCGATCGATCGATCGATTGACAATATTCCGAGAGCCTGCCTAATGCAAGCGGGCGAGGAGGAAACAGACCATGACGAGTGACGAAATCGAAATCGGCAAGGTGCTCGACGAGCTTTACGACAGCATTTCCGGCCCGGCGGGCCCGCGCGATTGGTCGCGGCGCGAGCCGGTCTTCCACCCCGACAGCCGGCAGATGCGGACCTGGATCGATGCGGACGGCAAGGCCGCAATCAAGATCATGGACGGCGAGGCCTATGCCGCCGACACCACGCCGTTCTTCGCCGCGAACGATTTCTACGAGATCGAGACCCAGCGGAAGATCAACGTGTTCGGCAACATGGCGCATGTCTGGAGCATCTACGAGGCGCGGCGTTCGCTCGACTCCGCGGAGCTGGACCGCCGCGGCATCAATTCGATCCAGCTCTACAAGGACAGCCGCGGCTGGCGCGTGATCAGCATGATCTGGGACAATGAACGCCCGGGCGTGGTCGCGAGCCTCTGATCCAGGTGCGGGCGAGGGGTGGCCTGAGCCTCTCGCCCGCCTCGGGACACGCCGCGCCTTGCACTCTGACCGCCTCGCGCAGTCCGTGAGGCGGAGCCTCACGCTCCGCTTTCCACCCGCGAAGAGTGATGATATATCGTTGTCAGAACCTGAGGAGGGTGCCGATGAAAAAGCGTGTCTCCACTCTGACAGCCGATGCCGACGATCCGATCGGGGCGATCAACACGACGCCGTTGATCGACGTGATGCTGGTGCTGCTGATCATGTTCATCATCACCATCCCGCTGTCGACGCACAAGGTGCCGCTCGATCTGCCGGGCACGCCGCCGAACCCGCCCACCGAACAGCCGCCGCCCATCGTGCATCGGCTCGGCATCGACGCGGCCGGCGCGCTCCACTGGAACGGGCGCGCGATCGACGAGGCGCAGCTGCGCGCCTTGCTTGCGCGCGTGGCGGCCGATCCGACCTTGCCCGAGCTGCATCTCGCGGCCGATGCCGAAGCGCGTTACGAAAGGGTCGATCAGACGCTCGCCGCGATCGCCCGTGCCGGCGTCACCCGCATGGGCTTCGTCGGCAACGAGCGCTTCGCTGCGGCGCTGGATCGCTGACCGGGATCAGGGTGTCGAGCGGCTTCGGGCCAGCCAGTTGAGCACGATCGCGGCGCCCAGCGCCGCGAGGGTCAGCCAGAAGCCGCTCGCGACATCGACCTTGATCATCTCCGCGATCTGTTCGGCATTGAAGCCCGAGCCGTCGGCGCCTTTCACCGCCGGCCCGCTGCGCATTTCCGACGGCACGCGGACGAAGACCGTATAGCTGATCAGGGCCGCCGCCGCCGCCGCGCCGCCGATCGCCACCAAAGCAGCCTGACCGCGCTTCAGCGCGAACGTTGCGCCGATCGAGGCGAGAATGAGGATCGCTGCGACGATCACCGGGATGTCGCGCTCGCCCCCGCCGGGCGGCGTCTCGCTGACCCCGGTCATCGGGTTGGTGACCGAGATCGAGCCCGTCGCCATCTGGTAGCCGCTCATCGACACCAGCTCCTGCCCCGCGCAGGACACCGTCACCCACGGCAGGAAGAAGAGCAGCAGCGCGATCACCTTCGCGCCGCGCCCGATGTTGAAGAACAGTGCGCCGTTGTCGCTCTGCGCTGGCACAGCCGCGACGGGCGGTTCGACGCCGCCCAGATCATCTCCCTGCATGGCAAATCCCCCCTTCCATGTCTGGAAGAGGGGATCGTCTGCCTGATACTGATATGTGTCAAGGATCGTTACGGATCCGGCCCTATCTGCGGCCGTACCAGTAACGATTGTCGCGCCAGCGATCGTCGCGCGTGTCGCGCCAATAGTCGCGGCGCGCTTCGCGCAGGTCGCGACGGCAGTCGCGAAGCTCGCGATTATATTCGCGGCGGCTGTCGGCACGGCGCAGGTCGCGACGACATTCACGTTGCGCTTGGCGGACATCGCGGCGATATTCGCGATAGTCGTTATTGCCCCAGGACTGGGCACTGGCGGAAGCGGGAATCGCGACCGCGCCGATCGACCCGGCAAGGGCCGCAGTCAAAAGCATACGCATGACAACACTCCTTCATTCCTCTGGCGAAAGAACGAGCGCAGCCAGCGCTGTGTTGCATGAACACCAAACTACATCCCGTTCATCCTCGGTTGGAAACGCACAAAAAAAGGGCCGCGCAGAGCGCGGCCCGGAGGGGTTATGGATGTCGGTGCCTTAGCGGCAGCGCACGTTGCCACGTTCGACCTCGCGGCCCAGCGCGCCGCCGACGCCCGCACCGATCAGGGTGCCGAGCAGGCTCGAACGGCCGCCGTCCACCGCGTTGCCGACCAGCGCGCCGAGACCCGCGCCAATGATCAGGCCAGTCGTGCCGTCATTACGACGACAATAATAGCGACCGTCACGGCCACGATAGATCCGATCGTTGTTGCTCAGGCGGCGCTCGCGATAGTAGCGGCCGTCGCGATAATAATCGTCGGCATAATAAGCGTTCGCGCCGCGCTCGTAGCGGTTATAGTCGTAATTGCGATACTGGCGCCAGTCGCGACGGGCGTTCTGGCGGTAGTCCTGACGCGCTTCGCGATAATCCTCGCGGCACTCGCGGCGGGCACGCTCATATTCGCGGCGATTGTCGGCGCGGCGCAGATCGCGGTTACAATCGATCTGGGCCTCGCGGACGTCGCGATTATATTCGCGTTCGGCGCGGGTCTGCGCCTGGGCCGGGAAGGCGACGAACGGAAGGGTCGCCCCGGCCATGGCCGTGGCCAAAATGAACTTACGCATGATCATCACTCCTAATGATGGGTCCGGGCAGGCGGACTCTGCAGCCAACAACGAAACGTTCCCGGCGAGGTTGCATTGCGCTCAGATGAACGCAGGGCTGTTGCCGTTTCGTTCGCATGCGATAGAGGGGAATGATGGCGGCCGATCTCGCATATCCCGCACTGCACGCGACCCATGCGGGCATTTGGATCGCTTATCCCGACGGGCGGGTGGAGCCGGTGGGGCGCGGCGCCGCCATCGCGCGGGCCGCGGAAACGCCGATGATCTTGCTCAATGCGCCGCTGGTCGGGAGCAGGCTCGGCTACCCGGATCTTTCGGGCCTCGATCTTCTGGAATTGTTCGCGTTCGTCCATCCGGCGCGCTTCGCGGTGCCGACGCCGAAGGGCATTGCGGATGCGCTCGGCCTCGATGCGCCGCCGGATGACGAATCAGCGGCCATTCTGCTGCGCAGCGCCGCGATCCGGCTGCTGGAGGCACTTGAAACCGACTGGCCCGAGCGCGAGGGGGCTTGGGCTTCGTCGCAGGCGCTCGGACGGCTGCGCTGGCCCTGGGCGGCGGCAGTGACGCGGCATTTGCGTCGTCCCGAGCGGGACGAGCGCTGGCTGTTTAGCCGGCTCCCCGAATGGGAGGAGAGCGGCGGCCGGCCGGCGCCCAAGCCCGTGCGGATCCCCGAGCAGGCGGCGCTCGATCGCCTCGCCAAGTTGACGGGGGGCGGCGCCGAAGCGCGGCAGGGGCAGCGGGACTATGCCGCCGCAGCGACCGCGCCTTTCGCGCCGCGCCAGCGCGAGGGGCTGCCGAACCTGCTGCTCGCTGAAGCGGGCACCGGCATCGGCAAGACACTCGGCTATCTTGCGCCCGCATCGCTCTGGGCGGCGCAGGCGGAAGGCACGGTCTGGGTCTCCACCTATACCAAGGCGCTGCAGCGCCAGCTCGACCGGGAGGGCCTGCGTCTCTTTCCCGACGCCGCGGAGCGCAAGCGCAGGATCGTCGTCCGCAAGGGCCGCGAAAACTATCTCTGCCTGCTGAACCTCGAAGATGCGCTGCAGGGCGGGTTTGCGGGGCGGGCGGCGATCCTCGCGCAACTGGTCGCGCGCTGGGCGGCGTACACGAAGGACGCCGACATGGTCGGCGGCGACCTGCCGGGCTGGCTGACGTCGCTCTTCCGCCGGACCGGCGCGACCGCGCTCACCGACCGGCGCGGCGAGTGCGTCTATGCCGGCTGCCCGCATTATCGCCGCTGCTTCATCGAGCGCGCGTCGCGGGCGAGCCAGGATGCCGATCTCGTCATCGCCAATCACGCCCTGGTGATGGTCAATGCGGCGCGCGGGCGAGAAGGCGGCAATCCCCCGACCCGGATCGTGTTCGACGAGGGCCATCACCTCTTCGATGCGGCGGATTCGACCTTTGCCACCGCCCTGACCGGGCAGGAGACGATCGAGTTCAGGCGGTGGATCATCGGGCCGGAAGGAAAGTCGCGCGGGCGTCGCCGTGGCCTCTCGGCGCGGTTGATGGACGTCGCCTCCTATGACGAGGCCGGCGCGGCGGCGCTGGAAGCGGCGGTGCACATGGCCGGGGCGCTGCCCGGCGACGGCTGGCTCCAGCGCATCGCCGAAGGCGCGCCATTCGGTCCGGTCGAGGCGCTGCTGGCCGCGGTGCGGGGCAGTGTCTACGCCCAGGCGACGGCCCAGGACGCCGGCTATGGCCTTGAGACCGAACTGGCCGAGCCCGATCCAGCTCTCGTCGAGGCGGCGGGGCCGGCTGTGGAGGCGATGGAGCTGCTGCTGCGGCCGTTGGTGGCGCTCGGCAAGAGGCTTGAGGCGGTGATCGAGGATGCGCCGGACTGGCTCGACGCGCAGGCACGGGCGCGGGTCGAGGGGGCGATCGGCGGGCTGACCTGGCGGGCGCAGGCGCTGTCGGCATGGATCGCGCTCGCCGCGCGGATCGGCGGGCCGGCGGACTCAGGCTTTGTCGACTGGCTCGCGGTCGACCGGGTCGAGGGACGCGAGCTCGACATCGGCCTGCATCGCCGCTGGCTCGATCCGACCAAACCGCTCGCCGAGACCGTGCTGAAGCCGGCGCACGGCGTGCTGGTGACATCGGCAACCCTGCGCGGCGGCGACGACTGGGCGGCGGCCGAGGCGCGGACCGGCGCCGTCCATCTCGACGGCGAGCCGCTCCGCTTCGCCGCGGCGAGCCCGTTTGATTATGCCGCGTCGAGCGAGGTGCTCGTGGTGACCGACATCAAGCGTGGCGACACGGCGGCTTTGGCCGGCGCTTATGCCCGGCTGATCGAGGCGGCGGGCGGCGGCACGCTCGGCCTGTTCACCGCGATCCAGCGGCTGAAGGCCGTCCACGCCCGCATTGCCGATCGGCTCGCCCGTGCCGGCCTGCCGCTCTACGCCCAGCATGTCGATCCGATCGACACGGGAACGCTGGTCGACATCTTCCGCGACGATCCGCGTGCGAGCCTGCTTGGCACCGACGCGCTGCGCGACGGCGTCGACGTGCCGGGCGAGTCGCTGCGACTCGTGGTCATGGAGGGTGTTCCCTGGCCGCGGCCGACCGTCCTTCATGCCGCGCGCCGCGCCGCCGGCGGAGGCAGCGCCTATGATGATCGTGTCGTGCGCGCGCGCCTCGCGCAGGCCTTCGGGCGGCTGATTCGCCGCCAGGGCGACCGCGGGCTCTTCGTGCTCCTGTCGGCCGCAACCCCGTCGCGGCTGCTGACCGCCTTCCCGCCTGGGGTGCGTGTTTCGCGCATTCATCTTGCCGACGCGATCGATCGGGTAAGAAGCCTCTTGTCGCCGCAGGCCGCCGCGATCACACAAGAGGCCGAATGAAAATCCTGACGCTGCTGAGGCACGCCAAATCCGACTGGAACGACCCGGTCGCACGCGATTTCGATCGGCCGCTCAACAAGCGCGGCCGGCGCGCGGCGCGGACGATGGGCCGGGCGATGCGTGCCGAAGGGCTGGTGTTCGACGCCGTCATCGCATCGCCGGCGGTCCGTGTCGTGGAGACGCTGGCGGAGCTTGCGTCGGGCTATGGCGAGGAGATCGCGCCGACTTACGACGAGCGCGTCTATCTCGCCTCGCCTGCGACCCTGATCGCGCTCGCTCAGACGACGGACGATGGCGTGCGCCGGCTGCTCATCGTCGGGCACAATCCCGGGCTCGAACAGCTCGCGCTGCAGCTGACCGACGGCGAGGAGACGCGTCTGCGCGCCGAACTCGCGCTCAAATATCCCACCGCGACTTTGGCCGAGATCGAACTGCCGATTGCGCATTGGGGAGAGCTCAGCGGCAGCGGCCGCCTTACCCGCTTTGTGCGGCCGCGCGATCTCGATCCCGATCTGGGGCCGGACAGCTGACGCTCCGACTGCGCGGCTAGAGCGGCTTGCGTGTAAGCCGCGCGCGCAGATCTTCCATGCCGATCGCCTTGATCGCCGCCTCGCGGTCGGGCGCGGCAAGCACCTTGGCGAGATGGCCGAGAATCTGGTCGGCAATGTCGAAATTCTGGAGCTTGCGGTCATGCTGCTGCACGACCACAGGATTCTGGATCAGCTCGGTGCTGAGCTCGTCGAGCAGATGCTGGACGTAGGAGATTTCCTTCGCGAGCCGGTCGTCGAGCCCGGCGGCGAGTGCATCCAGCCGCGCCGGGGTCGCGGCCCCCTGCGGCATCGGCGTGCCGCTGCGGATCGCCGCCTGGACGGCATCGACGCGGGCCTGCGCGAAGTTCAGCGGCGCGCGCTTGCCGGAAATCCATTCCGAGACGCCGATACTGCCCTGGAACCTGATTCCACAGCGCGGAACTGCGACCCAGACGATCTCGCCCGAAATTTCGACTTCCTGCCGCCTGAGCGTGACGATCGTTCCGGCAGGCGGGAAGGCGGGACCTTCGATCAGGGCGCCGGTTTCGGAGAGGTTGCGAATCCGCACCTGTGCCGAGACGCCGTCAGCCTCGATCGTCGCCGCCAGGAAGAGGTTCGAACGCGGTGCGCGCCGATGCTCGTCTCGATCTGGCTGCTGTTCGCCCACGGACCTCTCTCCAGCGCTCAAAAGGGCGGCCTGCCTCGGGAGCCGAGGCTTAAATGCCTGACGCACGACAAGCGGTCCATCGCCCGGTTCGACTGGAACCTGAATGTGGAGATGGTGCCCAGGGACGGGATCGAACCGCCGACACCGTGATTTTCAGTCACGTGCTCTACCAACTGAGCTACCTGGGCGCTCCCGGCGAGCGGGAAGCAGCGCCTATAGAGGCGGCTATGCGTCGCTGTCCAGCCCGGTTTCGCGCGCAACGTGAAGTTCCGGATCGGCGGGCTCCGCGGGCACGCGATAGGCATCGCCGAGCCAGTTCAAAAGGTCGCGGTCGCGGCAGCCCTGGCCGCAGAACGGCCGGTGCGCCGGAGCGGCGGGCTTGCCGCAGAGCGGACAGCCATTCTTGTCAGTGCGCGCGGTGGACATGTGACGCTGATATGGCGAGGCCGGGCTCGGCCTGCAAGGCAACCGCTGCGCCTGCCACCCGCTCGATCGCTTCGCGCCAGCCGGGAATCGATTCGACCCCGGCGATAACCCCGGGCGCGGCGTGAAGCGTCAGGGGACCGTGGCCCGGCGCCCGCTGCGCGCGGCGCAGCAGTGCGCGCGCCGCGGCACCGGCGGGGTCCGCCTGGAACAGTTCCGGAAGGGAGGGCCGCTCGCGTCGGCGCACGATCTGGAGGAAGCCGAAGCCGTTCACCGCCGTGCGCTCGAACGGCTGGGGGAGGATCGCATCCACCGCCTCGGCCGCCTTCTGCCGCACCGTGCGATCGGGCACGGTCGGTAGGTCGACGCCGATCGATCCGCCGATGCCGAAGCGGCGGATCGCGCGTGCGGCTGCGGTGGCGCCGGCAATTGCGAGCTCGGCCAAAGGGAGGCTGCCATCGACATCGAACAGGGTCATGGCCGGCGTCACGCTCATGCGCAGCGCGCCGCCCGGAAAGGCGATCTCGCCCCGCCCTGCCTCCCCCAGCAATTCGGACCAGCCCGCTTGCTCGAACCGGTCGCTGTCGAAGGGGGTGAGACGGGCACATCGTCCGAGCCGGTCGAACAGGGTCGGTCCCGGCCGCACCTCAGCCTCGCTGGCCCGCGCTTTGGCGAGCTTCGGACGGCCGGCCTC
>Ga0335075_10018703_pt1 | contig 10271 bp, 8 predicted proteins | sample Lox_Sample_24_FD_206723 | JGI IMG/M metagenome (GOLD analysis project Ga0335075, IMG submission 206723) | Soil microbial communities from Loxahatchee National Wildlife Refuge, Florida, United States - Lox_Sample_2.4 | ecosystem: Environmental > Terrestrial > Soil > Wetlands | place: USA: Florida... | reverse complement strand
ACGGACCGCCGGGCTGGATGACGTTAGGCGCGGGCTTCGAGAAGCTAATGCTGCTCAAGCTCGGATTTCATTTGGGGCGGCAATCTGCCGAATAGATGAGATCAATCCACAGCGAATTGGGGGGAGGCCGGCGCGCTGCGCGACGGGTGGGGGCAGCTACTGGTTTAGCGGAACGAGAACGCGCCGTATCGAGAGCTGGCCCTCGGTGCGCTGATGATCGACTGTCCCGCTTGTGCGAGCTCGACGCTCACGGCGTTTACGCTGCGCGCGAACGTGACGGTCGAGCTGTGCGGCGGTTGCAAAGGCATGCTCGTGGACGAACGGGCGTTCGAGCAGCTGGCGGGGACGTGCGATCTCGGAACGCTCGGCGAAGGGCAGGAGATGCTGGGCGGGCTCGGCCCGTGCTTGCGCTGCAACACGGTGAGCTGGCAATGGCACTCGCTCGCGGGCGAGGTGGGCGCGGGGCTCGGGATGTGCGGCACGTGCGGGATGTTCTGGTTTCGGGCGGGGGAGCTCGATCGCTTGCAGCGACACCTGCTGGCGGAGAAGCGGCGCGCCCGGCGGGGAGCGAGCGAGCCCGCGGCGGTGGACGCGACGAGCACTGCGGCGCCAGCGCCCCTGAGCGAGCAGGCGTCGGCGCGTGCCTCGGAAGAGCCATTCGAGCGCATCTCGTTCGACGACGGGATCGGCAATCGGCTCGGGGTGCCGCTCGCTATCGGGTTCGGGGTGGCGTTCAGCGCGACGCCGCCGGGTCGCTTCTTCGGGTCGCTGGTGGGCATGCCGTTTCACGAGCTGGGACACGCGCTGGCGTCGTGGCTCGGGTCGCGCTTCGCGATGCCCCTGCCCTTCTTCACTGTGTGGAGCAACGCGCAGTCGCTGCTGTTCGGGCTCGGCCTGGCAGGGCTGCTCGCGGCCTTCGGATATCGCTCCTGGCGCGAGGGGCGGCGCTTCGGGCTGGGGCTAGCGCTCGCGCTGCTCGCCGTGCAGCTCGTGCTGTCGTGCTTCGTGCCGGCGCGGCAGAGCCTGATGGTGCAGATCCTGGGCGGGGCGCTGGGTGAGGTCGCGCTCGGCGCGCTGGTGCTCATCGCCTTTCATTTTCCACTGCCCGATCGGCTGCGCTGGGATTTCTGGCGCTGGCCCGCGCTCGTGCCCGGCGGCATCTGCTTTGGGCACGCGATGCTGACGTGGATCGCGGCGGCGAAAGACGCGCGGCGCATCCCGTGGGGTGCGGCGATCGGGAACGAGTCGGACGGCGACATGAACCGTCTGGTGCGCGACTTCGGCTGGAGCGCGACCGAGCTGGCACGCTTCTATCTGACGGCGACCGGCGTCGCGGCGCTGGCGATCGGCGCGGCCTATGCGTTTGCCCTGCAGCGGCAGCGCGCTCAGGGGATGGCGCGGATGTCGAGGCAGAAGTCGATGGCGTAGCTGCTCGCCGCAGCCGGCATCACCAGGCGGATGTAGGTGAGATCGGTGGCGTCGCTGACACTGCTGGAACTCGTGGAGCAGCCCGGGTGCGCGATCGAGAAGGGGACCTCGACGGACGCGGCCGGCGTGATGACGCGGCAATAGTCACCCGAACTGTCGTCCGTGTACTTGACCTGCATTTGAGGCGGCAGGCTGGTGCCCACGAACGCGAGCTCGAAGCCGCCGACGCCGAGCGACGCCGCGTTCCAAGGGTCCGTGTCGTTGAGCGTGAGGTTGTAGACGGCGCCCCAGCCGGCGTTGTCGATGCTGCCCGTGAAGCAGACGCGGTCGTCGGAATAGGAGGTGCTGACGGTCGTGTCGAGAGTCGAAGGATCCGTCTCGACGGCGTTCCAGCCGTTGATGCCGAGGCAGTTGTCGCTGGCGACGTGCGTGGCATCGTCGAGCCCGATCGTCCAACAGGCGGGGATGGAGTCGGACTCCGGGGGGGCGACGGACGCATCGGGGGCGTCGCCGCTGCCACCCGTGCCGCCCTGATCGGCCGCGCCCGAGCTGCCAGCGTTCGCCGCGCTGCCCGCTTCCCCGTCGCCCGCGCTGCCGCCGGAACCGCCCGCGTTGGCGCTGGAGCCGCCAGCACCCGATGTGGTCCCGCCGGAGCCCGCGCGGGCGCTGCCCGAGCCTCCGTTTTCGGACGCACACGTCTGCCGCCGTGCGCAGGTGTCACCACCGGTGTCCAAGACGGCACCGAAGTCGTCGGACAACAACTGCGGACAGGCGAGTAACCCGGCCATGCTCGCGAAAACCAGAGGCACGGCCAGCGGGGGGCGCAAATCGCGGGGCACTCACAGGCATGAACGGCAAGAGCGCCGAAATCTCGAGCCAACGGGTGACGTGGCCCGACGCGCAGCCGGCGCTTTCCCGGAACGGGGCATCCCGCCGCGCGTGATTTCCGCCCAAAAGCAAGATTGTCCAAGATCGCGAGCGGCGCGCGACCTACGTGTTCGAGCGCGGACAGCGCGTTTTCCATGCTGGCTGGCGTGCCGCACCGCTGGAAGGAGATCGAGCCATGAGCGTCTATTACATCGGAACCTACGACATCCACGATCGGGCGGCGTTTGCCGCGTACCCGCCGGGCGTGATCGGGCTGTTGCCAAAGTATGGCGGGCGCATTCTGGCCTCGGACACGGACGCGCGGCTCGTGGAAGGCACACTCCGGACGATGAATGCGATCATCGAGTTTCCATCGGCGGAGGCCGCGCTCGGGCTCTACGATGACCCTGCATATGCGCCGCTGAAGCGGATCCGCCAGGCGGCGACCGGCAACATCTCGATGGTGCTGGCCCGGGCTTTCACCAGCCGCTAGCGCCCCGCTGCGCTTCAACTCGTGCGGCGATGGTGGTAGCACGAGGGCGATGACCACCGCGTTTTCTCCCGACGAGGTCACCGAGACCAGCGCCAGCCTGCCGGGCGAGCGGCACGAGCCTTACATCGCAGCGACGACGACGGGCATGCCCGAGCTGAACCTGCGCAGCGTGCTCGTCGGCACGCTGCTCGGCGTGGTGTTCGGGGCGTCGTCGCTGTATCTGGTGCTGAAGGTGGGGCTCACCGTCAGCGCGTCGATCCCGGTGGCGGTGATCTCGATCACGCTGTTCCGCTTGCTCGCCAAGGCGGGCATCGCGCGCGACGCGACGATCCTCGAGAACAACATCGTGCAGACGGCGGGCTCGGCGGGCGAGTCGATCGCGTTCGGGGTGGGCGTGACGATGCCCGCGATCATGATCCTCGGGTTCGACCTGGAGATCACGCGGGTGATGCTGGTGGCGACGCTGGGCGGGCTGCTCGGCATCTTGATGATGATCCCGCTGCGGCGCGCGCTGATCGTCGAGCAGCACTCGACCTTGAAGTACCCAGAAGGCACGGCCTGCGCCGAGGTGCTCAAGGCCGGCGCGTCGCCGGAGTCGCGCCAGGCGATGAGCGAGACGGCGCGGCGCGAGGAGGAAGCGGCGGCGGGCGGCGCGAGCATGAGCGCGCGCACCATCTTCGCCGGCTTCGGCATCGGGCTCATTTACAAGAGCGTGATGGTGGCCTTCAAGGGCTGGAAAGACGTGCCCGAGAAGGTGTTCGGGGCGCCGCTCGCGGGCGGCTCGATAGCGGCGGAGATCTCGCCGGAGCTGCTCGGCGTCGGCTACATCATCGGGCCGCGCATCGCGTCGGTGATGTGCGCGGGCGGCGTGCTCGCCTACTTGGTGCTCATCCCACTCATCCAGTTCTTCGGCTCCGGCATCCCCGGGGCTCTGGCGCCCGGCGCGGTGCCGATCGCCGAGATGAGCCCGGGGCAGATCCGCGGCGCCTATGTTTTGTACATCGGCGCGGGCGCCGTGGCAGCCGGCGGCGTGATCAGCCTGGTGCGCTCGCTGCCGACGATCTGGCGCGGGCTGCGCGAGGGCCTGCGCGACTTTCGCGGCGGGTCGCCCGCGGCGCTGCAGCGCACCGAGCGCGACCTGCCGATGAAGCTCGTGGCGATCGGCGGGCTCGCCATCATCGGCGTGGTGTGGCTGTCACCCTCGCTGCACATGAACCTGCTCGGCGCGCTGCTGGTGATCGTGTTCGGGTTCTTGTTCGTGACGGTGTCGTCGCGGCTGGCGGGAGAGATCGGCACGTCGTCGAACCCGATCTCGGGCATGACCGTGGCGACGCTGCTGCTCACCTGCGTGATCTTCCTCGCCATCGGCTGGACGGGGCCAGGCTATTACGTGACGGCGCTGTCGGTGGGCGCCATCGTGTGCATCGCGGCCGCGAACGGCGGCGCCACCTCGCAAGATTTGAAGTCGGGCTTCCTGGTGGGGGCGACGCCGCGCAGCCAGCAGATTTCCATCCTGGTCGGCGCGCTCGCGTCGGCGCTCGTGCTCGGGCCCATCCTGCTGTCGCTCAACGACTCGGCGACGGTGTACGTGCCGGCCGCGAAGGTCGCGCCGGGCCTCACCACGGATCCGGCGCCGCTCACGCATCGAGAGACGCTCAAAGGCCCGCAGGGTGAAGCGGACCCGAAGACGTATCACGTCTGGCAGAAGCTCGACGCCCAGGGCGGCCCTCCTGGCAAGTACCTCGTCGACGACGACGGTCGCGTCACGTGGCTGGTCGATCCCGGCATCAACGGCGCGTACACCGAACGCCCCGACGGCAGCACGGTGCGCAAGTTCGACGCGCCCAAGGCCACCCTGATGAGCTACATCATCAAGGGCATCCTCGACCGGCAGTTGCCCTGGGGGCTCGTGCTGTTCGGCGTGATGATCGCGGTCGTGCTCGAGCTGTCGGGGGTGCCGAGCCTGGCGTTTGCGGTCGGCGTCTACCTGCCGATCTCGTCCTCCACGCCGATTTTGTGCGGCGGCCTCGTGCGCTGGTGGGTCGATCGCCGGCGCGCCGACTCGATGCGCGAACGCGGCATCGTCATGAACGAGGCCCAGCTCTCCGCCGACAGCGACCGCAGCCCCGGCGTGCTGATGGCGTCCGGCTACATCGCCGGCGGGGCCATCGCCGGCATCGTGATCGCCTTCCTCGCCGGCTTCGCGACGAAGTTCGACGCGAGCATGAACACCTGGTCGAGCGCCCATAACCCGCTCTTCGCGGGTGAGTGGGCGGACGCGTTGGCGCTCGTCCCCTTTGTCGCCATCATCGCAGTGCTGCTGATGGCGGGGTTGCCGCAGCGAGACGACGACGGCGCGCGCTCGGTGAGCTAAGCAGGAATGATGAGCTCCATCTCGCGCACGTGTGGGGCGCCGGGGCGCGGGCCGCGGTCGCGCCAGCCGTGGCGCTCGTAATAACGAACGGCGCGCAGGTTGGTGGGGCTGACGCTCAGGCCTGCGAGGCCGACGCCGCGGCGCTGGAACACGGCGATGGCGTAGTCGTGCAACTCGTCGCCGAGGCCGTGCCCGCGAGACTCGGGGCGCAGATAGAACAGGTTGATGTAGCCGCCGCGAGGGCCGATGATGAGCTCGACCTGGCCGACGATCTCGTCGCCTTGCCAGGCGTGGACGTGGCCCTCGGGGAACTGCGCCAGGCGCGCCTCGAGCCATTCGATGTAGCCGCTGGCGTCAGCGCCGTTCTCTTGGACGAAAATCTCGTCGTCGCCGAAGCTGCACACGTACGAGTCTCTGCGAAACTCGGTGGCCAGAGCGGCGTGTCGACTCAAATCGATCGGATAAAACAGGAGCTGTGATGGTGGCATCCGCGCGTCGACTCCTCCCCCAAAGGTCGGCGTGTGCTCGTTCGGCATGCAGCCGATATCTAACCAGTATAGTCGAGCTTTTTCGGGAAGGGCAGAAAACGGCCGCGCCGCGGCTGCGCGAGAGCGAGCCGCGGCGCTGCGCCGTGAGGCAGTCGGGGCGCGTCAGCTCTTGGCGCAGGCGCACTCGGGGCCGCAGGCGCACTCGGGGCCGCACGCACATGCCGCGCCGCGTGCCGGTGGCTGGCAACCGCAGCCGGGCTGGCGCCGCGCGGAAGCGGTACGGCACGCACACGGGTTCGGGGCGCAAGAACATGCGGTATCGAGCTGTGTCGTGTTTTTCATGGGGATTCTCTCTCCGGAAGCGACGCCGGCCGGGGCCGTGCGTCAGGTTGGGGCGGGACGACGCCCGCTTCATCCAGGCCGACGCAGGGGTGCCGCGGGCATTACAGCCCGTGCTCGCGGGCTGTCGGATTGTGCCGATCTGCCGCATCGGGGGGGCGCCGTGGGTCGAAATGTCGTTCACTCCAGGGGGCGTGCGCGCGTGGCGGGCGCACGGTAAGCGAGAGAAGGCATGCGCATCCTGGTGGTGGACGATGACGACGCCGTGCAGAGCGCCGTCGCGCGCACACTGCGCGTGGAGGGCCACGCCGTGGTCACCGCGGCAGACCTGGCGGAGGCGCGCGAGTGTGTGGCCGCGGGCGTGGATCTGATCGTGCTCGACCTGCGTTTGCCGGATGGCTTCGGGCTGGCCCTGTGCCGGGAGTGCCGCGCTGCGGGCTCGACGGTGCCGATCCTGCTCTTGACGGCGCTGTCCGATGTGGCGCGCCGGGTGGAGGGGCTGGATGCAGGTGCCGATGATTTTCTGGCCAAGCCGTTCGACGTGACGGAGCTGCGCGCTCGGGTGCGCGCGCTCGGGCGTCGCGGGGCGACGCCGCGTGGGCTGGTGGTGAGCTGGACGGATGTGGTGCTGGATTTCGCGGGGCGCTCGGCGCGGCGGGGTGGGCAGCTCGTCTCGCTCACTGCGCGCGAGTGGGCGATCCTGGAGATGCTCGCGCGCCGCTCGGGGCGGCTGGTGCCGCACGTCGATCTGCTGGAGGGCGTGTGGGGCGAGGTGACCGATGCCGCCGCCGACACGCTGGCGGTGCTGATCGGGCGGCTGCGGCGCAAGCTCGGCAGCGAGCTGATCCGCACCTTTCGAGGCGAGGGTTACGCGCTCGCGGAAGGCAGCCGGCGTGGGCGCTGAGTCGAGCGTGGTGGGGCGGGTCGCGCGCAGCGCGGCGCTGTTCGCGTCGGCGTCGGCGCTGGTGGCCGCTTCGCTGGCGAGCGTGCTGGGCGCGTATCTGCTGCAGCGCGCGGAAGATCGGCGGCTGCGCGAGTCGGCGTTCGTGCTGGCGAACGAGCTCGGCGCCGAACCGCTCTCGGCAGGGCAGATCGAGGTCGTGGTGCAGGACGAGCTGGAAGAGACCCGCCACGCCGGAACGCGCTTCGCGGTGCTCGGGGCGCAGGGCGCGTTCGTCGCCGGCGATGCGCCGCTGGCGCGGCCCGCGATCGACGCTTGCGTCACCGACGAGGCCGCGCACCAGCGCGCGTGCACGATCGCGGGGGGCGGGGGGCGCGCGGTGGTGGCAGCCTCGGCGCACACGCCCGAGACGCTGCCGTTTCTGCTGGCTGCCTGCGTCGCAGTGGCCTTCGCCGGCGTTGCGACGTGGCTCGGCAGCCGTCCCGTGGCGCGCGCCGCGGTGGCGCCGCTCTCGCGCCTGCGCGCGCGGCTGGCGGCGCTCGATGCGGGCTCGGTGGCGCAGGCCGAGCTCGGGCCCGATGAGCAGGTGCTCGAGGTGGACGAGCTGCGCGCGACGATAGCACAGCTCATCGCGCGCATCGGCGCAGCGCTGGAGCAGGCGCAACGCTTCTCGGCCAACGCCGCGCACGAGCTGCGCACGCCGCTCACGGCGGTGCGCGCCGAGCTCGAGCTGCTCGCCGAACGCCCTGCCCTGCCCGCCGACATGCACGCTCCGCTCGGCGCCCTGCGCGGCAAGGTGTCGGAGCTCGCGCGCCTGGTCGAGCGCCTGTTGATCCTCGCGACGCCGAAACGCACCCGCGAGGAGCCCAACGAGATCATCTCGCTGCGCGACGTGCTGGAAGACGTGGCGCGCGCCCTGCCCGCCGACGAGCAGCGGCGGCTGAACTCGTGCGAGCACGACGCGCTCGTGCGCGGCGACTCGGTGCTACTCACGACGCTGTTCGCGAACGGGCTCGGCAACGCGCTGAAGTTCGGCCACGAGGTGCGCGTCGCGCTCAGCAGCAGCGACCAAGAGGCGGTGGTCGAGATCGACGACGATGGCCCGGGCGTGGCGAGCGACGCGCGCGAGCGCGTATTCGAGCCCTTCTACCGCGAGCCGCTCTATTGCCGACCGGCGGGCGCGAGCCGCGTGCCCGGCCACGGCTTGGGGCTGGCGCTGATCCGTCACGTCGCCGAGAGCCACGGGGGCAGCGCGCGTTTCGTCGACAAGGCGAGCCCCGGGGCGCGGCTCCAGATCCGGTTGCCACGCGTCGAGGGCTGAGCGCTGCGCGCGACGTTCGCGCGCTTTTTCCGGCGCGTTCCCGAGAGTTCCCGCTGCCATGAAATCTTTCCGCGGGAGTGGATGCGGGCGCCGGGGTGCAGCGCGGGTCTGGATGCGCTAGAGCGTGCCGGGGGACTGGCCCATGCAACACTCGCAGAGACACCGGCTCGGAGTCGCCTTCGTGATGGGCCTGGCCGCGCTCGCGGGCTGCGGTGGGCTCGCGGCCGATGGCCCATCGCACGGTGGCCTGGGGCTGCCCGGCGGCGCCGAGGGTGAGGGGCTCGATCCCGACCGGGTCGTCGCACCGGGTGAGCAGGCGTCGGGCACCTCGCTGCTCGACCGCACGCTGAGCGCGATGGCCGAGGATCTGCAGGGCATCGACGCCGAACAGCGGCGCTTCATGCGCTACGTGACGGTGTCGCACGTGCGCAACGGGTTTGATCCGCGCGACGATCGTGCCAGCACCGGGGCCAGCAACGTCGGCGGCGCGCGCGAGGTGCGCCAGCAGGCGATCGTGAAGCTGGTCAACAGCACCTCCACGAACCCGACCGTCTCGCGGCCGATGGTGGTCGGGCGCGAGCCGCTGTATCAGCGCATCGACCTGCGCGACTATGGTTGGGATCGGCCGCTGAGGGTCGAGAACCGCGGCTTCCGTGACGGCTGGGAGGCGATCGTCTGGTATGCGCAGCAGGCGGTGGCGTTCGAGGGGCCCGCCGCCGCTCTCCTGCGCGAGCAGTCGCGCAGCGATGTGCCGTGGTTGATGGCAGACGACTTCGTCGCGACCGTGTCGTCGGGCGAGGTGTACTACGAGCTGTTGCGCTTGCCGCCGACATTGAACGGGCTGCAAGCGAGCTTGACGGCGGCGACGGGCATCGAGCTGTACCGTGCCGGGCTGCGCGCGTCGCTCCTGTCGTACAACCCGCGCGTGGTCGAGCGTTATGGCAGCGCGAAGAGCGGCTTCTGGCAGGCGCTCGACTTCGTCGACCCCGCGCGTGGCAGCGAGATCTTCTCCGACCCACTGTCGATCGCGGCGGACGGCACCGAGGTCATCTTCACGCTGCCGAACGGGCTCCGGGGTTACTACGTCGCCGACGGAGCGGGCATGCGCTCGCCGGTGTCGGCGCTGCCCACGAGCGTGATCACCGACCCGGCGCAGGCGGATGGTGTCATGCGCAACGCGGCGTCGTGCTTCAGCTGCCACAACGCGGGGCTGATCCCGTTCCGTGATCAGGTGCGCGACGCGCTGTCTTCGCTGCCGCCCGAGCTGTCGGCGGCGGCGGACGAGCTGTTTCCGGAGCCGTCGGTGCTGGACGGGCTCGCCGCCAGCGACGACGACCGATACTTCCGCCAGCTCTCGGCGACGGGTTTGCCCGTGGGCATCGAGGATCCGATCTCGCGCGTGTACTGGGGCTATTGGGAAGACGTCGGGCCGCAGCAGGCGGCAGGGGAGCTGTTCGTCGAGCCCGCCGTGTTGCAGCGCGAGCTCTCTCGCCTGCCCGCCTCCGTTGCCGCGCTCGACACGGCGTCGGGGCGCGTCGCGCGCACCGCGTTTGACGAAGCGTACTTCGAGTCGTTGTGCCGCCTACATGCGGCCTCCGAAAATCGCCCGTCGGGCTGCTGACTTCTGGCGTGAGAAAGAGGTCGCGGGTGCTCGCTCGCGATTGTCTGACGGAGTCGATGAGGTCGCGACACGAAGGTCTGAGGCTTCGTGTCGTATCGAGAGCTGATGATGGCCGGCGCGCTCGCGCTCGGCAGCTGCGGAGGTTTGGCCGCTGATGGCCCATCGGGGGACATCGGCGACTGCATGGACGACGGCTGCGCGAGCGGGTCGTCGCCGAATGTCGAAGGGCCGCTGTTTCCCGACGTGGAGAGCAGCGCGAGCGCGGCGCAGCTCCCCGGCGCGCTCGATCGCGACGACTCGAGCGTCCACGCCGAGGCGGGCGGCTCGGCGGGGTCGTCGAGCGCGCCGCGCGTGGGCGAGTCGTGCGGTCCGGGCTCGAATCCCGGGGCGCGCCTCACGATCGGAGAGATCGTGCTCGACGGGTCTGGAAGCTGCGGCG
>Ga0335075_10018701_pt1 | contig 10271 bp, 11 predicted proteins | sample Lox_Sample_24_FD_206723 | JGI IMG/M metagenome (GOLD analysis project Ga0335075, IMG submission 206723) | Soil microbial communities from Loxahatchee National Wildlife Refuge, Florida, United States - Lox_Sample_2.4 | ecosystem: Environmental > Terrestrial > Soil > Wetlands | place: USA... | reverse complement strand
CGGAGGGTTTGTCAATCGAGTTGACCGATATAGTCGACTACGACGTACAGGTGCTCGACCACGACAAGACGATCGCAAACCAGCACATGCACACTCGCTACGTGGTGGTGCTAACCCCGACGGAGTCGCGATGGAAGGTGCGCGTGTTTCAGGCGCAAAGCTGACGCACGACGTTTGGCTCTTCACGTCCAAAGCAATTGCATCGAATCATAGCGACGAGCCGAAAGACAGGTAAGACGAAAGCAAGTGGCATCGATCACAGCGCACAGGAGCTAACAATGATCTCTTTGGTTATCCCCATCTACAACGAAGAAGAAATTGTCGTACGATTTCACGAGGCCATCGCCAGTGCCATGGAACCGGTGACCGACGACTGGGAAGTCGTCTACGTCAACGACGGTTCAAAAGACGCTTCGCTTGAACTGCTGAAAGGGCTGCAAAGCCAGGACCCGCACATTGTCGTGGTTGAGCTATCGCGCAACTGGGGTCATATGGGAGCAATCTCGGCGGGCCTGCATACCGCGCAGGGCGACGCCGTCGTGCTTATGGACGGCGATTTTCAGGACCCTCCCGAAGTCGTTCCGCAATTGATACACGAATGGCGCAATGGGGCCCAAGTTGTTGTCGGAGTGCGCCGCAGCCGGCAGGAGAGCCGAAAACTCCTCGCCGCGCTTTTCCCTCTTTTCTATCGCGTGCTCGGCATGCTGTCCGACTATCCCATTCCACTCAACGCGGGCATCTTCAGTCTGATGGATCGCAAGGCCGTCGATTCAGTCATTGCGTTGCGTGAACGGAATCGTTATCTACCCGGCTTACGCGCCTGGGTCGGCTACCGCAACGCAATCGTGTATTACGATCGGCAGGATCGCGCAGGCGGCGATGGGAAACTCTCCTTCATCAGCCGTATCAAGTACGCCATGGACGCGATCACAAGTTTCAGTTATAAGCCGCTGCGGTTCAGCTTCGCGCTCTTTGGGCTTTCGAGCTGCATGGCCTTGGCATTACTGGCCGCGATGCTATTGTCGGCCAATCCTGTGGCAGCAGCGGGGCTGGGTGTGGCCGGCGCAGTATTTTTCGTCGGCGGCCTGATGCTTCTATCGGTGGGATTGCTCGGCGAATATGTGGGTCGCGTCTACGATGAAGTGCGCAACCGACCGGTTTCTCTGATCAGCCAGGTTCATCGGACCGAGGAGACGCTGGCAGCCCAGGCAAGTTTTATCGCGCGCCAGAACGGTAGTTTCGCGGTTCCTGTGCAGTTAGGGGACAAGCCGGGCGCCACCAGAGCAGCATAGACCTGAGATACATGGTCGAATGGCTGACGCGAGAAGTCGGGAGTCTCCCGCTCCATGACAAGTGGGAGACTCACCCGCAGTCTTGAAGGTCTCGGCAAATCACACGCCAAGACACCGATGCAATCTCTACTGTTTATCCTCCGCGACCATCTTCAACCCCTTACACTAATGCAGCCCGGCAAACCGGCGCGAGCGGCTCACTCGTTCCACTCGCGGGTGCGTATGCCTCTCTGCCTGACGCTTTCGGACGCTTCCCTCTCGATGATTTGCCAAGTCTGACGGCAGCTCTCTACAGCTTGTTGGGACTCCCGGCCGAGTTGCAACTCGGAATGCCGGGTTCAATCGCGGAGCCTTCTTCGTAGTCATCCCAGGTCTCAATCATGAGAAACGGTATGGGATCATCTTGCGCGAAATCTCTGTGCCAGAAGTTGAAAGTGTCCCGATAAGTCTGTCCGCAGCGGGCCGCGATATGCCGGTTGAGGCCCCACGATGCTTTGCTGTCGTTAAAGTCCGCCCAGGCGCCGCCGACGATGATTTTGTCGGGATACTTAGATCGCATCGTCTCGTAAAAGTTACTCAGATACTGTTCGCCCCAGTTGCTTCCGTCGGCCGCCCATCCGCCTTCGCCGGGATTGATCCATGCGTAAAAGCCATCGAATGCCTGCGCATCCGGTCCGGGCAGATTTTCATAGATCAACCATGGCTTCGGGTTCCATTGATCAACCACGGCACGAACCTTGCTCCAGTCAGTGTGCTTGCCCGTTGGAAAGATAAAGATTACCGGACGCCCTTCGTAGGTGAGGTAAGCCTGGTGGCCGGGCGAGTCAGAAGAAAGATACGTATCGTGAAACATGGTGAAATCCGCGATGGCTTCGTCGGTCGCGCCATCGTCTTGAGTGGTTTCGTCGTACATCATGGCCACCTTGAACCCATGTTTTTGAGCCAATGTCTGCACCATCGAGTAGCTTTTATCGATGAAAGGCTCGCGATCTCCATACCAGTCGACAACAAATGCGGAGATACCCCGTTTCTTTGCCTCCTGGATCTGCCTGGTAATCACCGCTGGATCGTGCGACGAGTAGCCGACCGAGATATGTCTGGGATGGCCGAACCATGCCTCATAGACAGCAATCACTTCCGGTGCGTTGCCGATTGCGCGGTATTTGAGAGGCGGCGCCTCGGCGGCGCCGTGATTCGTGCAAGCGCGAGGCAAGAAGAGGATGAACAGTAGCGTAACAGCTAAGCGGTTGAACATGGCTCAACAAAGTTAGAAGCCGGACGAAATATTCAGGTTGTCAGAGCCCCTTCGCGAAGGCGCTTTCGCACTGCGGCGGGAACGCAGCATGTATACAGCCAGAATCAGGCCTGCCGCATCGAAATGGATGGAACTATCTCTCTTATCCGACGTTGAATTTAAATCGAGCTTTTGTGCGGCCTATCGAACTGGAGCATGCGTGACAGATCTCAGTCCAACCCCGGCTCAAAGCACGCTGCGGAGCAGGATTGTCTCCGGGAGCGTGATCCTGCTCACTGGCTCGGGGCTGACCACCGCAATTAACCTGGCTTACAACGTCGCAGTTGCGCGTTCGCTCGGGCCGCGAGGATACGGCCACGCCACCGCCGTCTATACGCTGCTTGTCATTCTTTCCGCCGTAACGCTCTCCTTTCAAATTGTTTCCAGCAAGGTTGTGGCGCAACATAGCTCCGCTGAAGACAGGTCGGCGGTGTATCGTGATCTCCACCGCAGCGCCTGGGCATGCGGCCTGACGGCTGCGCTCGTCATCTTTCTATTCCGCCAGGCGATTACAGTTTATTTGCAGCTCCCCGACACAATTCTTGTCGCCCTGCTTGCGGTCGGAACGGCGTTCTACGTGCCATTGGGCAGCCGACGCGGGTATGTGCAGGGAACGTGCGGATTCTACCGGCTGGCTATCAACCTGGCGGCCGAGGGCGCCGGACGTCTTGGCGGCTCCTGCCTTTTGCTTCACTTTGGATTTGGCGTGCAAGGAGTTGTCGCCGCAAATGCCGCCGCAATCGCAGTGGCCTATCTGATCATTCCACCCAAGCTCTCGGGGCGCGTTGCCAACCCGCTGAAGCTTTGGCATGCGCTCCGTGAGATATTTCAGGCCATGGTTTTCTTCTCTGGCCAGGTACTGATCAACAATTGCGACATTGTTCTGGTGAAACACTTCTTCCCGGCCCAGATGGCGGGCATCTATGCCGCCGTCGCCATGGTGGGCCGCGTGGTCTTCGCGTTTTCATCTGCCGTGGTCAACACGACATTTCCGCTAGTTGCCGGAACTCAGCATGAAGAGCGAAAAGACTTCCGGGTGATCGCGACGTCTCTGCTGCTTGTATTGCTTACCGGGTCTGCTTTGGCGATTGGCATGCTCATCACGCCATCGGCGCTCTGGACGGCTCTATTCGGCTCGGGGTTCAAGATGGCAGGAGCTTATGGCGTCTCTTCCCTTTTGGCCCTGTACGCGATCACGACCGTCATCTACTCGCTGAGCGTGGTCATCATCACTTTTGAGATGTCTTACAAAATCGCGAATGCAAGCTGGGTGCAACTGGCATTCAGCGGTGCAGTGATCGCTGGAATCTGCCGCTTTCATGGATCGCTTCCCCAGGTCATCGACGTCCAGCTGGTCTTGATGATTATTCTCTTTGCCTTTGTGGCGATTCCGTTTCTCATCACCTCCCTCGCCGATCCTAAAGAGATGGTGCGACCTGAGAACTATCACCCCGTCAGGCTCCTCCGCCGGGTGTCGGAAGACGAAGTGATTGCCGAGTTTTTAAAAAGCGACTTTCACTGTCCCGAATTTCGCGAATACCGCGAGTCTCTGCGCAGCTTGGTTGAGACTCCCAATCTTGACAGCCAGACCGAAAACGCCAAACGGCGCGCGCTGTTCTTCATTCGCCACCTATCGTTGTGGAAGGAAATACCCACGGGAGCCGAGTGGTATGAAGCGGAACTTACCTATGACGATCTGATCAATGTCAGAGCGTTTCCGCGCGCGCAATGGCGTAAGCCGGCGCACGGCGATTTCTCAATGGTAAAGATTGCCGACGGCGTATGGAAGCGCCAGAGTTCGCTCGACGAGCAATTCCTCACCAAGATCGCGAACATCAGCGACCTGATTGCGAGAGAGACAACTGGGTTAGGCTCCGTGATTTTGATTGGACTCAATGAAAGTGAACCGCTTACAGTTCTCGATGGAAATCACCGTCTGATCGCCGCAATGCTTGCGAAGCCTGAAGGGATACGCCACCTGACGTTCCTGTGCGGCCTGTCGCCTCGCATGATGGAGTGCTGCTGGTATAACACGACTCTCCGGACCCTATTCAGATACGGCAGGAATATTCTGTCGAATATGATCCGCAATCCCGAGGCAGAACTGGCGCGCCTTCTGCGAGACGCTTCCTAGGCACGGCGGAAGATCGAAAAGAATTGGAGATGCAATGGTATCGCAAAAGCGGCTGGTGGCAGTCAGACAGGTGCCACCGACACTTGCCGGCAGACAGAAATTGGACTTCATTGGCGAAGTCCAGACATGTCTGAACACAGATCGTCCGTGTCTTGTGCTTGATTGCTCCGGCCTGGCGCAGACGGATCGTGAGATTGTCTTCATGCTGCTCTGCTGTCTGGAAGAGGCGATGAAGCGCAACGGCGATATTCGGCTCGCTGGAGCAACGTCACGGCTACGCGCCGAGCTACGGGCTGCTCACGCCGAGACGCTGTTTGGGTTTTACGAATCGTGCGCCGATGCGGTTGCAAGCTTTTATGGCCGTTCTGCTGGATTCGCTCTCCGTGAAAACGCACCCGATGGCGCGGTCGCTAACAACAATGTCGCTCAGGTGCAAAGAACCTGAAGCTCGATTTTCAGTTGAAGGTGGTACGACATGTTGCATTCCTCATTTGCGAAACAGTTTTTAGTCGGATTGCTTGCAATGCTTCTGGCGGTTCCAGCCGCCGAGGCGGCACAGGTAGTACAACAGCCCGACACGCCATCCACGGCGGCCCAGAGCGCGCAGACCGCGCAAACTGTCCAGCGGAACCCGCCCGCTCCATACGCTGCGTCAACCCAGCCAACAGCTCAGACAAGTCAACCGGACCCGGCGCAATCGGATACCGACTCCCAGCAGACCGGCACGACAAACCCTGTGGGCACCGCAACGGCGCCAAGCGAAAAGCCTGTGGGCGCTACCGGCTCAGAACCTGCCGGCGCGGCCATAGCGCCCGCGAAACAACGACGCGTGCGCAGAATTCTCATCAGCATCGGCGCGCTCGTTGGGGCCGGCGTTGCAATCGGCACGGTGGCGGCGCTCTCTCACGGCAGTCCGAGCCGTCCTCATTGACGATATTCCGGGGCAGGAAAAGATGAACTCACGCGGGAAAGAGAACCACGCGATCACCGTCAGCTTCTCAGGTATTGACGGCGCCGGAAAGAGCACTCAGATCCAACTGTTGCGGGAGTGCCTCGAGGACGCGGGGCTGAAGGTCGCAATCGTGCGGTTCTGGGATGATATAGCCCGGCTTAAGCCGCTGCGCGAGTCAACCGGTCACACTCTGTTCAAGGGAGATAAAGGCGTTGGCACGCCCGAGGCGCCAATTACGCGAAGAGACAAGAATGTTCAATCATGGATGATGACGTGTATCCGGTTGTTCCTTTACTTCATTGATGCCCTTTCGACGCGGTCAGCCGTGAACAAGGTGTCGCGGATCGACGCCGATTTCGTTATCTTCGACCGATATTGTTATGACGAATTCGCAAACCTGAATCTATCGAATAGACTGCTTCGCAGATACGTCCTTCTGCTGCTGAAACTCGTTCCCGTGCTTGGAAGGAGCTACCTGCTTGATGCCGACCCCGTGCAGGCGCGCGCACGAAAGCCGGAATATCCTCTCGATTTCCTCTATCAAAATCGTGCGGCGTATTTGGAAATGTGCAGCCTGACGGCGCGGATGACGGTCATATCGACGGGGAGCGTGGAAGAAGTCAAGGATGAGATCCGGGGCTACACGCTGTGCGACCTCAAGGCTTCATTCGATCCGAGCAGCAGCTCCGGCTTTTCGGCGAAGCGCCCTACGGAGCCTGAGACGCTGGACGAGCCTCATACCCGTCCAGCGTCCTGACCGCGGTTCGTCCGCAGATGCTCGCTACCAGCGGTAAACCACCAACTGATCGAGGTAAACGGTCGACGAACCGGCGGCCGCGGTTGCGCCATCCACTTGAAAATTTGTCAGCAGCGTCGGGCTCCATCCCAGCGCAAAAGCGGAAGGCACGGTTGCGTTGATGATCGACTCGGCGCCATCGAACCATACCGACTTGTAGGTGACGTCGCCCGCGCTATCGCGGGAATAGCTCACCTGGACGTGATGCCAGGTATTCGTGCTCCACTGATGCGGGTTGCAGGAAGCGGCACTATGCATCCAGGTATCTACCGGGCTCTTTGGAGTCCCGTTATTCGCTGTGTAATCCCAGGTGCCCGCCCATCCATCGCACTGGAATCCGAAGATCACAGTCTGGCCGTTCGGCATCACCTGGTTCATATCCATCTCCACATTGGCGACGCCGCTCGACGGTCCAGCCACATAAACCCATGCATCGTACAGAAAGTTGGTCGACGTTGTATCGTCTCCAAACGCCACGCTGTAGCGCTCATCGCCGTAGTTCGTGTATGTGGTGGTGAACTTGCGTCCGTTTCCGCTGAGTGACGGCGAGTTGTCAAGCACGGTGGCGCCGCTTGCGCTGCCGGAAGAAGCGCTGTCGGAAACCGCAGCCCAATTACTGAGCGTTTGAATTCCGCTCACGCTCACGGCATTAGACGGAATCACTGCCGCGCTGGTTATGACAGACGTGAGCGGCTGCACAGTGAGCGCGACGTCGGTTACGCAGACCGAGCCTTGGTTGCCCCATGATTTCACATGTAGGGTGTGTGAGCCTGTCGACGCCTGAACCTGTGCATTCAGCGACGAACTGTACACAATCGTCGTATCGCTGCTGCTGTCGAGCGAGTACCCCATGGCGGCGATGGCCTGCGACGAGCACGAGCCTGCATTCGCAGACAGGCTAAACGGAGATGTGACCAGGGCGCCGTTTGCGGGGCTGGCGACAATCACCGTCGCGGCGGCAGGCGCGGCCAGGGAAGCGAGCAACAAGAGGAGGGCAGGAATGCTTTTGACGCTATTCATCGGGTGTCGGAGTTCCTTTGCGTAGATTTGTCAGGTTTTAAACCGCACCCAACTTTCCGCATCGTCCTCATACTGCGCGGGTGCTCTTTTGTCTTGTCTTCCGTGGCGTTCTTCCAGTCAACAATGTTTTGCGGCTTGCAGGAATAAAGTCTTCCTTGCATAACTTTCAGAAAGTCGCGGGGCGACATCGCAGCATTGCTCTGCATCTATCACCACAGCGAGTTCCAGCGGCTCGCCGCAGAACCGGTCATACCTGTCAGGTAGCCAAGGCGGAAGCGCGGATAATTCCGGCGCAAGCCGTCGGCGTACTTGTGTTTTCACTCGTGCATCAACTCCTGTTGCGCTTGACTACGCGTGCTTGTCGTTCACATCGACAAATACAGGTCACACCGCTAGCTGTGCGCTGATATTTCTCGCATCGGTCTTCAAGAGTCAATCAAGAAGCCTGAGTGAAGCGCAATCCACTTCGCTTGACTTCTTGAAATCTTCCTGAAGGCAACAGGTTCAATTGATTTCTGGAGCCATCATACAACGCTTTCGTAATCGAACGTGATTACTATTTCCAAGCGTCCGCCGAACGAAAGGTGTATCTGTTGTGGGAATTTGTATGCGCCAAACAATGTTTTCTGCGATGCGAAGAAACCGTGACCAAAATACGTTCACGCCACGAGGATTGACCTTTCATGGCGCCTCTACAATCGCGTCGCAATTTGCCTTCCCTCTGACGGCTGCGCAGTTGCAGCACGCAAGTTCTGCGCATCTTAATTGTCTGAAGAAGTGAAAGACTCTTCGATCTCACAACGCAAATGCGCGCATGAGAGGCAATCTCGCCATGTTGTCGAGCACGGTCTGCAAACGAATTCTGATCCAGTTCCTTTTCGCAATTCCGCTTTTGCTGCTGCCACCCTCTGCCTTCAGCGCCGCGTGCACGACTCAGGCGCAAATGACGCCCGTGCAGCGCGACCTTCTCGCGAGCTCCGCACGTACCGTGTCGGCGCAGATCCAGAGCGGCAATGTTCAGGCCATCCGGGCGAACACAATTCCGGAAGTCGCCGCGAACTTCAATGGCATCCTGCAATCGGTCACCGATCTGAAACCCCTGATCGAGCAGGCGACAATCACAGTCGATACGTTGTACATCCTGGATAGCTCGTCCGATCCAGCCAATGCATCGAGCACGGAGTTCTTCTGCGGCTCTCCGGTGGTGATGTTGACATTCAATGATCTGCCGCCTGGAACTTACGCGCTGGTTGTTCTGCATGCTACCGGCGTCGCCAAGCCGCAGCAGATATCGCTGATCCTTTCACAGACATCGGGCAAGCGCTGGATGCTGGCCGGATTTTTTGACAAGCCCATGACGCAGGCCGGCCATGACGGCCTCTGGTATTGGGTTTCCGCGCGCAAATTCGCGCAGGCCAGGGCGGACTGGGCGGCATGGTTCTATTATCGCCAGGCGGCATTTCTGCTCAATCCGATTGACCTGATGTCAAGCCCGAATTTTCAAAAGCTCCAGCATGAGTCCGACGCTGTGCAGCATAGTGGACTTCCGCTAACCCAGCCTATGACGTTGAGCGCACCGGGTGAGGCGTTTACCGTGACCGCCATAGACCCAACCACCGAATTTGGCCCGCTGGACCTTGAGATCGATTACACCCCGAATGCAATGCAGGCAGCGCTGCTGCGCAACCCACAGACAGCGCGCAAGCAGGTGACCGACGTTATGCTGGCCGTGCTTGAACAGCATCCAGATCTGCGCAACGCCTTCCACGGCATGTGGGTGCGAGCAGACCAGGGAACAAATTCTCTTTTCGCGCTCGAACTGCCAATGAGCGGCATTCCAGGCAGTTCCACGAGCGAACCTGCGACCGGTGTTTCCAATTCGCGTTAGCCGATTAACGAAATCATGGCGCCCGTTCAACTCCGGCCTGGCCACCATCGGAATTTCTTTGATCGTACGATTTTTCTTTTTGCTCTGTTCGAATTGTGCAGTGCTTTCCGGCGCATAGCATTGCCGCATCAAGCATATTGAAATAGATTATGCTCTCGTAAACACGAAATAATCTTCGGGTTTTCAATACTCCACAATAAGGTTGCCTCGCATTTGCGTGCTATGTAATATGAGTTAACACCCGAAGCGACTGATTGCCTTTCGGTCAGAACCTTAACTAATCGCGACGATTGTGATCCGTGCAGTTTTAACGGGCCCGATCGAGTTAGAACGTTGTTGCGAGATGAAAGATTAAAGAGCGGTCAAACAGACTGTTTCGCTCTGCGTCGTTCATCAAAGAGGCCCACTGAGTTCCTCGAATCGACTGTTCGGTGTCGGTATCAGGTTCTGGACAGCCCACCTAAAAGCTCCTGAAACATTGGTGCTCAACCTGAGCGTCTTCGATACGGTTTGTATCTGACGACGGCTAAAGGTAGCTCCTCGTGAATCAATCGTCACGGCGCGGCGCATGCGCAAGTCAGGGTGTGCGCATCGATCATGGGGCGTAAACACACTGTTTGAGATCAACTCGCACGGTATGCCACGGGTTCGCTCCAATGCGGATGTGTGGCGCACTTGCGAATAGCAGATAGACCGCCTTGTACGGTCACAATTCCCTTGCGAAGGTATTTTTGAATGAGAATTATGAAAAGCGTCTGTCCACTGTTTTTGATGCTCACCAGCGCTACGTTTACTGCCTGGGCGCAGACGACAATCATCAGCCCCACCGACAATCAGCAGGTGAGCTCGCCCTTTACGTTGAACATGAGCGCGAGCACCTGCTCTTCAAAAGCGG
>Ga0335075_10018700_pt1 | contig 10272 bp, 4 predicted proteins | sample Lox_Sample_24_FD_206723 | JGI IMG/M metagenome (GOLD analysis project Ga0335075, IMG submission 206723) | Soil microbial communities from Loxahatchee National Wildlife Refuge, Florida, United States - Lox_Sample_2.4 | ecosystem: Environmental > Terrestrial > Soil > Wetlands | place: USA: Florida... | reverse complement strand
CGCACCTTTGGATGGTTTGCAAGTGTGGTCGCTGTGGATCGTGCCGCAAAACCCGGACGTCTTGATCGTGGGCACCTGTCCGTCGCACCTGTTTCGCTCCGAGGACGGCGGCCGTACCTGGAACGAGGCAGCGGCGCGGCTGGAGCGCGAATGTCCGCGTCTGCTGTGGACGCGCGTCACTTGCGTTCTCGGCGATCCGGACGATCCGGAGCAACTGTGGGCCGGCGTCGAGATCGATGGCGCCCATCACAGCCGCGACGGCGGCCGTAGCTGGCAGCCGATCGGCAGCGGCCTCAGTTCGCGGGACATCCACGCTCTGGCGTTGGCGCCCGGCCACGGCAAGCGGCCGCGGCGGCTGCTGGCCGCGACCAACAACGATTTGAACGTCAGTGAAGATGATGGCGCAACCTGGCGGCCGTTGCAGATTGGGAAAGCGATGCCGTGGTCGTATTGCCGCACCTTGGCTCAGCCGTGCGGCCGGCCGGAAGAAATCTTGCTGGGCAACGGTGATGCTCCTCCCGGCACAGCAGGCGTCATCGGCCGTTCTCTCGACGGCGGACTCTCCTGGCAGCTCGCCGACATGCCCGGCCGCGCCAACAGCACCATCTGGAACTTTGCCGTCCACCCCGCCGATCCGCAGATGATCTATGCCAGCAGCGTCAGCGGGCAGGTGCATCGCTCTCTCGATGGCGGCGCATCTTGGCGGCGCTTGCCGCGAGAGTTCGGCGAGATTCGCGCCTTGGCCTGGGCGCCGTTGGAAGGATGACAAGCCCGGAGCGCCGGGTGTGCCTCCCAAAGTAGGCAAGGTCGTAGTAGTCGTAGGGTGGGTCGAGCGGAGGGAGACCCACCCTACGATCGGACACGAACTGTTCGTCCGAATATGCCTACTTTGCGAGGCATACCCGGAGCGCCAGCGACTTACATCACTGCTTCCACGCGGTGTATGGTCCTGCTACCATGTAAGAAAATGACGGCGCCTTATGGCCCAGCTTGCCGGAGTGTTGTGGAATGGTTCGATCCTGCCTCCGCCTAGGATTGCTCGGCATAGTTTCTGCTCTCGCTTTGGCCCCCATGAATAGGGTCTGGGCCGGCGGTGCGCCGCGAATGGTCAGCTTTCACCACGACATCGAGCCGATTCTGACGCGGGCCGGATGCAACGCCGGCGCTTGTCACGGCACGCCCAGCGGCAAGAACGGCTTCCGCCTCAGTCTCCGCGGCTACGATCCCGCCCTCGACATCCTCACCCTGACGCGCGAGGTCCACGCCCGCCGCTTGGATCGGCTCGATCCGGCGGCCAGCCTCCTTCTCCGCAAAGCCACGGGTCAGGCGCCGCACGAAGGCGGCCAACGACTGACGCCCGGCGATGTGCAGTACCAACTGCTCCTCCGCTGGATCGCCGAGGGCGCCCGCGATGATTCGACCAGCGCTCCGCCGCTCGAACGTCTGGAAGTATTTCCTCCCCGTGACATCCTCGATGAGCCGGCGACGACTCGGCAGCTCCGCATCCTTGCGCACTTTGGCGACGGCTCTCGGCGCGATGTCACGCACCTGACGCGCTTCGGCGTCAACGATGATACAATCGCGGTTGTTCGACCGGATGGACGGGTAGAGAAACGGCAAGCCGGCGAGGCCGCGGTCACGGCGGAATACCTGGGGCAGATGGCCACGGCGCGCCTTCTCTTCCGCGACGCCAAACCCGGCTTCGTCTGGTCCGCGCCGACCGAGCAGAATTACATCGATCGCCACGTCTTCGCCAAGCTGCGTCTGCTGCGCCTGGAACCATCGCCTCTGTGCGGCGATAGCGAGTTTCTGCGCCGCGTCTTTCTCGATGTCATCGGCAAGCTGCCCACTCCGGACGAGGTGCGCCGCTTTCTCGCCGATCGGGATCACAACAAGCGCCAGCGCGCGATTGATGAGCTGCTAGAGCGTCCGGAGTTCGCCGACTGGTGGGCGCTCAAGTGGGCGGATCGTCTCGGCTGCAATCAACGCTTCGTCGGCAAGATTGGCGCTCATCTCTATCACGAGTGGATTCGCCAGGCCATGCTCGCCAACATGCCGGACGACGAGCTCGCTCACGCGATTGTGACGGGGCGCGGCGGCAACTACAGCCATCCTCCCGCGGGTTTTTATCGCCGTCTGCGCACGCCACAGACACGGGCCGAGGAGGTTGCCCAATTATTTCTGGGCGTGCGCATCGGCTGCGCCCGCTGCCACAATCATCCCGGCGAGCGCTGGACGCAGGACGACTATTACGGATTGGCCGCGTTCTTCGCCCGCGTCCGCTATCGCGACGGCCCTTTTTTCGTGCAATTGTACGACAAGGAAGAAACGGTCTACGAGGTTCGCAAGGGCGAGGTCGTTCATCCGCGCAGCGGACAGACGATGCCGCCGCGCTTTCTCGGCGGCATGGTTGCCACTTTGGGACCGACGGACGACCGCCGTGAAGTGCTGGCCCGCTGGCTGACTCGGCCGGACAATCCCTACTTCGCACGCAACGCGGCCAATCGCATCTGGTATCACCTGTTCGGTCAGGGCATTGTCGAGCCGGTCGATGATTTTCGCGTCAGCAATCCTCCTTGCAATGAGGAGTTGCTCGACGCCTTGGCGGCAGATTTCGTTCACCATAATTTCGACCGCAAATCTCTGATTCGCACTATCGTGTCTTCGCGTACCTATCAACTTAGCGCGGCAATGACACCGAGCAACGCCGACGGTGTTCGCTATTTCGCGCATGCGCGGGTACGCCTGCTGCAAGCGGAGCAATTGCTCGACGCCATCGCCTCGGCGGCGGGGTCGGCGGTGAAGTTCCCGGCCATTCCTCTGGGCACATCCGCGGCAGCGCTGCCGGATGGCGAATACAAGCATCCCTTCCTGGAGGCGTTTGGCCGGCCGGCCCGCGCCATGGTCTGCGAGTGCGAGCGTGACACGGACACCAATCTCGGCCAGGCGCTGCACCTCGTCGGCGGACGCACCATCCATGCTTTGCTGCACGATCCCGCCGGCCGCGCCGCGCGTCTGAGCGCCGCGGGGCTGCCGGACGAAAAGATGATCGAGGAGTTGTTTCTAGCCAGTCTCACTCGCGTTCCTTCCACGGAGGAACGCGGTCTACTGATCGACAAGCTCCGCAAGTCGGGCGCTGGTCGCCGCCGGATCGTCGAAGACATCCTGTGGGCGCTGGTCAATCACAAGGAGTTTCTGTTCCAGCATTAGCAAGATCTACGAGTACCGACTCTTATCCTCCCCTTTCTTCCTCCGGTGTAGTCATGGCCCTCCTCTCCGGAATTCGAGAACTCTGGGCCGAGACACTGGGCGATCCTGCGGTCTGCATCGCCGTGCTGGACGGGTCGGTTGATCTCTCCCACCCCAGCTTGAAAGGCGCGAACCTCACATGGGGAGAAACCCTGGTGCCGGGGATCGCCGACCTCGGCCTGGCCAGCCGCCACGGTACCCACGTCGCCAGCGTGATCTTCGGCCGGCACGACGGGCTTGTGCCGGGCGTCGCGCCGCGCTGCCGCGGAATCCTTCTGCCGATCTTTCGTTCCCTCGGCGAGCAATCCTTCCAGCCCTGTTCGCAACTCGATCTCGCACGGGCCATTACTCAGGCGGTGCAGCAGGGCGCCCACGTCGTCAACATCAGCGGCGGACAGTTCTCCCCTTCGGGCACTGCTCACCCGCTGCTTGCGGACGTGGTCCGCGATTGTGCCCGGCGCGGCGTCCTGATCGTGGCCGCCGCGGGCAACGACGGTTGCGCGTGCCTCCACATCCCCGCCGCCCTCGACTCGGTGCTGGCGGTGGGCGCGATGGATGCCAGGGGGGAACCGCTCGATTCCAGCAATTGGGGCGGTCCCTACGGAATTCAGGGGATTTTGGCGCCGGGAGTTGATATACTAGGAGCGCAACCCGGCGGCGGAACGGCACGGGCGACCGGCACCAGTTACGCCACGGCACTGATTTCGGGTGTCGCGGCCCTGCTCGTGAGCTTACAGCGAAAACGCGGCCGACCGCCGAGCCCATTACTCGTCCGGGAAGCATTGTTGCGTAGTGCCATTGGATGTGACCAGCAGCCCACAACGGATTGCCGCCGTCTCCTGGCGGGACGGTTGAACGTCAACGGAGCCGTATCAATCCTCGTTCGGAGCATGCCCGCCATGTCCGACTCCCCAACCGCGCCGATCGATTCGGCGCCCAATCAAAACCAACCGGCCGCGGCCACGCCGACGCCTTTGGCCCCGAGCGGAGACGCGGTTCGCCCCGCAGCGGTCCAACCGTCGGCTTGTGGTTGCCAGACCGGAGCGCCGCAGCTGGTCTACGCCCTCGGCCAACTCAGCTACGACCTAGTTAGCGAAGCCCGCCTCGACGGCCTCGCCCAGACGATAGCCGGCGTCGCCGGCGCGAGCGCTCCCGAACGCGTTCTGGCGTTCGACCGCCGGCGGATGCTGGCCCATCTCGACGCGCACCCCTGGGACTCCGCGGCCGTCGAATGGACCCTCAGCCTTGACGGCACCGCGATTTACGCGGTTCGGCCGCAAGGCCCATTCGCCGCCGATGTCTACAAGCAACTGCGGCGGTTCCTGCGCGAGCAGCTGGACGAGGGGGTCGAGCGCGTCTCGATCCCAGGCGTTGTCGCCGGCAAGGCCACACTGCTCCTTGGGCAAGTCGTGCCCGTCGTCGTGCCCGAGCTGCGCGGCATGTTCAGCTGGACGACGGCGGCACTGACGGACGCGGTGGCCGGCGCCGCGCCCGCGGAGGGCGCCCCCCAGCAAGAGCGCGACGCGCACGCCCAGTGCAAGGCGGGCGTCCGCAACTTCCTCGACCGCGTTTACCACGGTCTGCGCAACCTGGGGCTGATGCCGCAGGACCGGGCGATCAACTTCGCGGCGACCAATGCGTTTGCTTTCGAGAAAATCTACGAAGTCGCCTTGAAGGAAAAGATGGAATTGGAGAGCGTCAACGTGGTCCGCAGCCCAATCTGCCGGCCCGGCTCGGACTGCTGGGACGTCGAAGTGTACTTCTTCTACCCCGAGCGGCAGGTGCAGACGGTGCGCCGGGTGTATCGCTTCACGGTGGACGTCAGCGACATCGTGCCGGTGACTGTCGGCCCGACGCGCTCCTGGTTCACCCGCTGAATTGGTTCCCGGCAGCGCACCGCGCCGGGCAACCCACAACTAGACTGGACATGAAACTTTACCCAAACTTGCAAGGAGACCCATCATGAGACTTCCCGTCCAAGTAGCGGCCGTTATCCGTGAGGCTGTTCACGCGCCGGCGGTTCGGCTTTTCCGCGGTCTGGCGCCTTCCGGTTCTTCCAGTGCCCACGTCGAGTCCGTTACCTGTAGCCAGGTACTTTGCGCCTGCGCCCCAGGGCCGGGCCACACCAGCACCACCTATGCCCAGTGTCCAACCAACGTGTGTCACTGGGACAACCAGAACGATATGTGCCAGTGCGGAAGCGGCGACGGTCGTTAAGGAACAGGAGACTCGATGCCCCATGCTCCAGAAGATGCGCCTGGCGATACGAAGGGACGGCTACCAGAAAGTGCCGAGCCTGAGGGGATTCCTCCGCCTATTCGCGTTGCATCTTCTGATGGTTCGTTCGTGACCGTTGAATACCAGCCCGGCGAAGCTCTGCCTAGCTCTCCGCCGGGAGTCGATGCGTCCACGGAAGCTGGCGCTGCCGGCGGCGGCGTGACGCGCGCCGGCAGCGGTGCTTGGTTCGGCGATTACGAGCTACTCCAGGAGATCGCCCATGGCGGCATGGGGATCGTCTACAAGGCGAGACAGAAAAAGCTCCATCGCATCGTCGCCCTCAAGATGATCCGGGCCGGGCACTGGGCATCGGTCGAGGAGGTGCAGCGCTTCTATCTGGAAGCAGAGGCCACCGCCCAGCTCGATCATCCGGGGATTGTGCCCCTCTACGAATTCGGCGAGCATAAAGGCCAGCATTTCTTCTCGATGGGCCTGGTTGAAGGCGGCAGTCTGGCGACACGGCTTCGCGACGGACCCCTGCCCCAGCGTGAGGCAGCTACCCTGGTCCAGCGGGTGGCCCAGTCCGTGGACTATGCCCATCAGCAGGGGATCATTCACCGCGACCTCAAGCCCGCCAATATCCTGCTCGACAAAGACGGGCAGCCGAAGGTGACCGATTTCGGTTTAGCCAAAAACGTCCGCGGAGACAGTCATCTGACCGTAACCGGCCAGATTGTCGGCACACCCAGCTACATGGCGCCCGAACAGGCAATCGGAAGGCCGGAAGGAGTTGGTCCGGCCGCCGATGTCTACTCCCTGGGCGCCACGCTCTATTGCTTGCTCACCGGCCGGCCGCCTTTTCAGGCGGCCAGCCCGATGGAGACCCTCAAGCAAGTCCTGGAGCAAGATCCCATCTCGCCGCGGCAATTGAACGCTGCTGTGAGCCGCGACCTGGAAACGATCTGCTTGAAATGCTTGCAGAAAGAACCGGACAAACGCTATGCCAGCGCCTCGGCCTTGGCGGAAGACTTGCGCCGCTTTCTCGATAACGAACCGATCCAGGCGCGGCCGATCGGCCGGATCGAGTTGGCCTGGCGCTGGTGCCGGCGAAATCCCTGGATCGCTTCGCTCATGGGGATGGTTGCTTTTTCGCTCCTTGCCGGTACAAGCATCGCCTTGTACCTTGCGGATCGCGCCAGCCAGAAAGCGCAAGAAGCCGAAGCCAGTGCCCAGCGCGCCAAGGAAGCAAGGGCTCTGAGCGATCGGCGGCTTTACATAGCCGAGATCCAACTGGCGGTGCAGGAGTGGAAAAATGGGCGGATCGCCCTGGTCCAGAATCGGCTCGAGGCGCAATTGCCCCAAGAGTCCGATGCTCCAGACCTTCGCGGCTTTGAGTGGTATTACCTCCAGCGGCTCTGTCACCTTGACCGCCGCACCCTGGCCGGCCACACCGGTATAGTCTGGAGCGTGGCATTCAGCCCCGATGGCGGCCGTATGGCATCTGCCGGCGAAGATTGCACGGTACGAATCTGGGACAGCAACTCCGACCGGGAAGTGAAAGTCCTTCGCGGCCACGAGCAGCCGGTTCGATGTGCGATCTTTAGCCCCGACAATCGTTGGCTTGCCTCGGCGAGCGCCGACGGGACCATACGAATGTGGGATGCCGCGACAGGCGTAATGACTCGGACCCTTCGGCAGGGGAGCGCTGTCTCGTGCCTGGCATTTAGCCCTGATAGCCGGCGGCTGGCTTCCGGAGCTGGGACGAATCTACTCGGGCAATTGAAGATCTGGGATGCGGCCACAGGGGAGGAACTGCTAGCGTTCAAAGCTCACGAGCGCAGCGTCAACAGCCTCGCTTTCAGTCCCGATGGCCGGCGTCTCGCCTCGGCGGGCTTCGAAGGCACGGTGAAAATCTGGGATCCGCAAACCGGAAAAAGGATTCGTACACTGCCGGGACACAAGAGTTCTGTCGCCAGTGTCGCCTTTAGCTGCGATAGTAGGCGCCTCGCCTCGGCTGGCTGGGACGGGACCGTCCAGATCTGGGAGCTTGACAAGCAGACCGGGCCGCGAACGCTGGGGGAGCGGATCGGCCCGGCCGATATCGTATCACTCGGTTCCGAGCAATCTCTGACGCGAACTAGCCATGTCGAGGGATACGCAGGGACCAACGGCGCGGCCTTCAGCCCCGACGGCAGGCAACTTGCCTCCGCAGAGAGCAACCGCACCGTGAAGCTTTGGGACGCAAACACGGGGCAGGAGCTTCTGATTCTGCGCGGGCACGCGGATTCGGTGACGAGTGTCGCCTTTAGGCCCGGAGGCCGGCAGCTCGCCTCAGCTTCTACAGACGGCACGGTCAAGATCTGGGATCTGTCGGCCTCCGAGGAACCCCTCACCCTCCAGGGCCACAGAGATATGCTCTGCGTCAATAGCGTGGCGTTCCACCCGCACGGTCAGTTGCTGGCTTCCGCAAGTGACGATCGCACCCTGAAGGTATGGGATCTGGCCACCGGAATGGAAAGGCTTACGCTGTACGGCCACCGGGGCAAGGTCAAGAGCGCGGCGTTCAGCCCGGACGGCCGCCTGCTTGCCTCCGGCGACGATTTCTCTCTTCGAGGACGCCACTGGTCCGGGGAAATTAAAATCTGGGATCTGTCTACTGCAAAAGAGATTCGGACGCTGCGCGGCCACGCGGCTGGGATCTACAGGGTGGTCTTCAGCCCCGATGGACGGCAGCTGGCATCGGCCGGCGAAGACCACACCGTGAAGATCTGGGATCTTGACGCCGGGCAAGAAATCCGAAGCCTTCGCGGACACTCTCATCTCATCGTCAGCGTCGCGTTCAGCCCGGACGGCACTATGCTCGCCTCCTCGAGTCGGGCCAATGAGGGAGACGGCAAGGTCGCCGCCGAAGTGAAAGTCTGGAATTCCGCCACCGGGGAGGTCGCTGTAAACTTAGGCCCAATCGGGGCGCCGGTTCGCAGTTTGGCGTTTAGTCCCGATAGCCATCAACTTACCACCGGCTCTTTTGACGGCTCAGCAACGCTCTGGGATCTGACCCGAGGACGCAAGATCCTCACACTACGCGGGCATACGAGCACTGTGTTTGGTGTTGCCTATAGCCCGGATGGGCACAGGCTGGCGACGGCGAGCGCGGACGGTAGGGTGAAGATCTGGGACACCTCCACGGGGCAGGAGATTCTGACGCTCATAAGGCCGGCAACCCTCTATGATGTGGCATTCAGTCCCGATGGCCGCCGGCTGGCCGCTGCTGGCTACGATGGCACCGTAACGATCTGGGATGCGGCATCGGTAACACCGGAAAGCCAGGAAAACCGCGAAGCCAAGAGCATCATGCAGCATTGGTTTAGCAAATCTCTACCCACGGCCGAAGTGCTCAAGCGCATTCGCTGCGACCGCACGCTGACTGAGGCGATGCGGAAACGAACTGTGAACCTTGCGGAACTTCACGGCCAAAGTCTGGTGCGCCGCGAGGCAGAAACTGCCGTGCTTCCCTTTATTGAGGAGGTTCGCCCAATGGCGGACGTGGTGCGGGAAATCCGCGCGAACGGCGCCCTCAGCGGAGCAGTTCGGCAACAAGCCCTGCTGATTGCCGAAAATTACACGGATGATCCGGGACTCCTCAACTGGGCCAGCCGAGACGTCGTCGAGCGACCGGGCGCGGAACCCGCCGCGTATTGCCTGGCAGTTCAGCGGGCGGAAATCGCCTGCCGTCTCATGCCGATCGAGGGTTCCTACCACACCACCCTCGGCATGGCCCAGTACCGCCTGGGGAAGTACCAGGAGGCCGTTGCTACGCTGACGCGCGCGGACGAACTTAACCGGGCGGCTCATGGAGGCCCGGTTCCAGCGGACCTGGCCTTCTTGGCCATGAGCCGGCACCAGATGCGCGAGAGGGACCGGGCGCAGGCGAGCCTGACTCAGCTGCGCCAGACGTTGCAAAAGCCGAATTGGGCCCGAAATGAAGAAGCGCAAAGGCTCCTGAAAGAGGCCGAGGCCCTCCTGGCTGGGCGGGCATTGCAGCCGGAGAAGTGAGAGCCTACGTGTCCGTCCGACCAACCGCGTGCCTGTGCAGAAACGAAACGGGTGCAGCAACCTTCTCATCGGAGAGCCTTTGCTACGGCACCTTTGAGGGCTAAAATCATCGAAACCGAGACCCAGGAAAGGTCCATCGGAGAAGAATCGTTTGATCCAAGTGTAAGGAGACAGTCATGATTCGAGCGGGATGGTACTCCTTGGCAGCGATCGTTCTGGCACTGCCTAGTGTTTGCCGTTCGGAGTCAGCGGAGGATGCGTATCAGCGAGGGGTCGAAGCACTGAAAAAGGGTGAACTTGATGAGGCGCAGACCGCTTTTAGCGAGGCCATCCGGCTCGATCCGAAGAAAACGGTTGCCTACTGGGGCCGCAGCACCGCTTATCTCAATCTGGGTAAATATGACAAGGCGATCGCCGATCTTGACGAGGCCATCCGGCTCGACCCCAAAGAGGTGAGACTGTACCTCGACCGTTGCCAACTCCATATTTATCGGAGCAAGTACGACAAGGCCCTTCTTGATTGCGATAACGCACTCCGACTCGATTCAAAAAACGTCCTCGCCTACAAGCTACGTGCTGTGGCTAACGCGAAACGTCAGAAATACGATACTGCGCTCGTCGATTTCACCGAGGCCCTCCGTCTTTCTCCCAACGATGCTAGCATCCGTGCAGAACGTGGCATCGTGTATGCCGTGAAGGGCGACCACAATAAGGCCATCGACGACTTCACGGAAGCGCTCCGACTCGACCCAA
>Ga0335075_10018699_pt1 | contig 10272 bp, 13 predicted proteins | sample Lox_Sample_24_FD_206723 | JGI IMG/M metagenome (GOLD analysis project Ga0335075, IMG submission 206723) | Soil microbial communities from Loxahatchee National Wildlife Refuge, Florida, United States - Lox_Sample_2.4 | ecosystem: Environmental > Terrestrial > Soil > Wetlands | place: USA... | reverse complement strand
CATCCCGAAGGGCCCCTCCGACCCAACCGCCACACGGAGCCCCCCCCGAGCGCCCGCGCGACCGGGATCGGGGGACCCCCGAACGAACCTCCCGGCTGTTGTGAGTGAGGGGGTCCCCCGATCCCGGTCCCCGCCCGGCCCGCCCCGGCCCCGCCCCGCCTACCCGTCGATCGGCCGGTACCCCGAGCAAAGAGTTCGCATCCACCCGATCCGGCCGTCCCGCTCGGAGAAGTAAGCCTGCTGCTCGACCCGGAAGAGCCCTTCCGGGTTGCGCACGCGGAAGCGGTAGGCGACCCGCTCACGGTCGGCGAAGGAGTCGGTCTCCACCCGCTCCAGCTCCTCGATCTCGTCGGAGTCCTCGAACCAGGTGGTCAGCACGGAGCCGATCACCGCATCGGGGTCCGACGCCTCCCAGCTCTTCCGCGGGGTGAGGCCGCGGAAGTCGACCTCCGGATGGAGCAGCTCGCGGATGGCGTCGAAGTCCTTGGCCGCCAGGGCCGCCGCGAAGGAAGCGCCCAGCGAGGCCGACGGATCGACTTTGACAGTCTCGGACATGCACCGATCCTGGCGGCCTCGTCCCCGCCTGTCAACGAGAGGAGACCCATGTGCTTCGAGTTCGACGCCCGGCCGCCTGAGCTGCCGGATGGACGCGCGGTGATCGCCGGTGGCGCCGCCGCCGAGTCGCTGATCCTGACCGCCGGGGACGGCAACCGGTTCGCCGCCGCGCTGGCCGAGTCGCCCGCGCCGTCCGGCCCGGCGGTGGTGATCCTCCCCGACGTGCGCGGCCTCTACCGCTTCTACGTCGAGCTGGCCGAGCGCTTCGCGGCGGCCGGGCACCACGCGGTGGCGTTCGACTACTTCGGCCGGACCGCGGGGGCGGAGGAGCGCGACGAGGGGTTCGACTGGAAACCGCACGTCGCGGCGACGAGCATCGAGGGCGTGCAGACGGACCTCGCGGCGGCCCGGGCGGCGCTGGCCGAGCGCACCGGCGCGGGCCGGTTCGCCTCGGTCGGCTTCTGCTTCGGCGGTGGGCACTCGTTCTGGGCCGGGGCGAACGAGGGCCTCGGGCTCGACGCGGTCGTCGGCTTCTACGGAGGGCTGAGCGCGAAGGACCGTCCCAACCGGCCGAACCTGGTCGAGAACTCGGACCAGATCAGGCTGCCGGTGCTGGGCCTCTTCGGCGGCGAGGACCCGAACATCCCGCCGAGCGACATCGCCGCCTTCGACGCGGGGCTCGAGCGGGCGGGCGTCGACCACGAGATCGTCACCTATCCGGGCGCCCCCCACTCCTTCTTCGACCGCAAGCAGGCGGAGTTCGCGGAGGCCTCGACCGATGCCTGGACGCGGGTGCTCGACTTCCTCGCCGCCGAACCGGTGGAGGTTTGAGCGGGCGCGCCTTGGGCGGGGTCAGCTGAGCAGGTCGCGGCGGAGGAAGAGCACGGCGGTCGCGGCGGCGGGCAGGAGCGCGGCGCAGATCGCCCCGGCGCGCCAGCCCTGCGCCTCGACCAACGGTCCGACCGCGGCGGCGCCGGCGCTCGCGCCGACCGTCGAGGCCAGCGAAAGCCAGGTGAAGGCCTCGGCGGCGGTGCCGGCGGCGAGGGTCGTCGTCGCCAGGTTGTTGCGCACGTTGATCTGCGGCGCGACGCAGAGCCCGGCCAGCGCGGCGAAGAGGAACATCTCCGGCACCGCGGTGGCGAAGGCCAGCGGCAGGCAGGAGAGGACCATCAGCGCGCCGAGCTTCACCACCGCCCGCCCGGGCGGGCCGAAGATCGCCGGGCGGGCGCCGTAGGCGATCCCGCCGAGCATCGAGCCGAAGGCGAGCGCGGCGGTCAGCGGCCCGCCCAGCGCCGAGGTGCTGTAGTGGGCGCCGAAGGCGGGCAGGGTGACGTCGAGCGCGCCGAAGCAGGCGCCCAGCGGCAGCCCGGCGAAGACGAGGACGGCGAGCGTCGGCGAGCGCATCGCCCCGAGCCAGTGCCGCTCGGCGTCGGGATCGCTGCCCGGCGGCACCGCGAGCAGGCGGTCGAAGGCGATCGTGCCCGCCGCGCCGAGTCCGGCGGCGACGAGCAGGCCGACCGCGGGCGCCGCCGTCGCCGCCAGGAGGCCGGCCAGGAGCGGCCCGCTGACGAAGATCACCTCGATGCTGACGGCATCGAGCGCGTAGGCGGCTTCGAGGTCCCGGGGCGGGACCAGCTGCGGCCATTGCTGGCGCAGCACGCCGCCGACCGGCGGCGTGCCGGCGCCCGCGATCGCCGCCGCCACGACGAGCGGCACGGTCCCCGCGCCCGCCTCGCCGAGCAGCACGACGGCGACCAGGCCGGCGGCGGTGACCAGCGCCGCGGGGACGATCACCGGACGGGTGCCGCGGCGGTCGATCAGCCGCGCCAGGATCGGGCCGGTGATCCCGATCCCGATCGTGAAGGCGCCGGTGACGATCCCGGCGCTGCCGAACGAGCCGGTTTCGCCGTGGACGAAGAGGATCAGGCCCACCGCGCCCATCCCGATCGGCATCCGCGCCAGCACCCCGGCGAGGATCAGCGGCCGCACCAGCGGCGCGACGAAGACGTTCCGGTAGGCGGCCATCCGCCCAGCGTCGCACGCCCCGCCCCCTCGATGCGTTCGCAGAAATGACCGGATAGCGGGGAGAACTGCGAACGCACCTGGGGGGCGCTTTGGTGAGTTCGCAGAAATGACCGGATAGCGGCCAGAAGTGCGAACTCGAGGGGTGGGCGCTTGGCGCGGGGCTCAGGGGGCGCGGGGCGGTTGCAGCTTCTCGATCAGGGCGCCGAGGGTCTCGGCGGCGTGCACCAGCTCTGTCAGCTCGGTGTCGGGAAGATCGGCGAGCGCTTCGCGCATATTCGCGCGGATCTCGGCGCGGAGCTCCTCCAGCTGCTCTTGGCCCAGCGGGGTGATCTCGACCAGGACCACCCGACCGTCCTCGCCTGAGCGGCCGCGGCTCACGAGGCCGCGGCCTTCGAGTTTGTCGACCAGCTGGGTGACGGTCGGCTGGGCGAGCGCCTCGCCGGCGGCCAGCTCGGTGATCCGCCGGGGACCCTCGGTGAGGGTGGAGAGGACGCCGGCCTCGGTACGCGAGAGCTCGTGCCGGCCGCTCCGCATCAGCAGGCGGGTGAGGCGGTTGGCGCGGCCGAGCAGGGTGGTCGCGACCAGGGCGATCGCCTCGCCGCGCGGCGACGAGGCGGGGCTCTCGGGCTCCCGCGAGGGCGAGGTCATATAGGCAAGCTATGCAATTCAGGCGGGCTCGGGAGCCCCGCCGTCCTCGCCGCCGGCCCGCGCGGCCCGCGCCTCGCGGCCCGCCCGCCGGCGTTCCCAGGCCGACCAGCCGACCATCACCACCCCCGCGTAGACCCAGCCGGCGAGCACGTCGAAGAAGTAGTGCTCCCCGGTCGCCATCAGGGTCAGGCCCATCGCCGCCGGGTAGAGCAGCAGCAGCGGGCGGGCCCGGCGCCACGGCACCCGGTCCCACAGGGTCAGCGCGACCAGCATCGTGAAGGCGGAGTGCAGCGAGGGCACCGCGGCGACCAGGTTGACCGAGGCCTGACCTTCGGAGAAGAGGATCGAGGTGCCGACGCCGATGATCTTCCACCCTTCCGAGGTGGTCCTGGTGACGTCGTGGAGCAGGCCTTCGTTGGCGGCCAGCCAGGGCGGCGCCGCGGGGAAGAGGATGTAGGTGACTACCCCCGCGATCGCCAGCGTGACGAGGCGCTTGATGAAGCGCAGGTAGGCGGGGCGGTCGCGCGCCCAGAGCCAGCCGGCGAGGGCGAACGGGGTGATGAAGTAGCTCGTGTAGACGAGCGTGAAGAAGACGTTCCAGCCGCTCAGCATGTGCGGGTCGTAGAGATGGTGCTGCAGCCATTCGGTCGGCGTCTGGCCGAAGAAGACCGCTTTGTCGAAGTCGATCATCGGGTGGAAGTGGACCCCGATGCCGAGTTTGTCGGCGGCCCCGCGGGTGAGGTCGTAGGCGCCGAGGACGACCAGCATCGGCAGCCAGTCGACGACCAGCCGCAGCATCTCCCGCGGGTGGCGGCCGAGGCAGGCGCACGCGAGCGCCCCGCACACCCAGGCGACCACCAGCTCCCGCTGGACCGGGATCCCGTAGTTGTAGCTCCAGACGACGAAGCCGACGAAGTAGAGCGCGAGCGCGGCGCGGCGCACCGCCGGCCAGTGGCCGAAGTTGAGTACGGGCTCCGCTTCGGAGCCCGCCCGGGCAAGGTCGGCGGAACTCACGCGGACAAATCTAATGTCGCGGCGCGGTGGAGTCCCCGTCGCCCAGATCGTCGGCTCCACGGTGGGACCCCCCGTCGCGTTCGCAGAAATCACCGCTATGCGGTGATTTCTGCGAACGCACTTGGCTGGGCGGCGGTGGCGATCCGAGGGAGGGGCGGGAGACGTCCGTGGGTTCACTCGGCGAGGGGGCGCGTTCGGTGCGCGGTGCGCGGGCGTCGAGCCGGGGGGAGCGGCTATTCGGCCGCCGGCGCCTGCCGTCCCAGCTTCGCCCCCAACTTCACCGCTTTGACCGCGCTCGTCGCCCCCGCCTGCAGGGTGAAGCCGAGCAGGAAGATCAGCAGTCCGGGGAAGCGCAGGAACGGCGAGCCGAGCATCAGCAGGCCGATCCGGCCGAGCAGGTAGGCGGGCGTCGAGACCACGGCGCCGAGGGCGCTGCCGACGATGCTCGCCGAGAGCCGGTCGCGCCGCGAGCCTCCCTGCCGCACCCCGATCAGCCGCGCCGGGACCGCCACGTAGGCGACCATCATCACCCCGATCACGACGCTCAGGCAGAGCGAGAACCAGGGCGGCTGGGCGCGCGTGACGACGGTGGCGGTCAGCCCCAGGGCGAGGCCGACGATGCCGCCGCTGGCCGCGATCGGCCGCAGGTGGCGCCCCGCTTCGGCGATCGCCGGGCGCACCGCCGGCTGCCCCGCCTGGCTGATCGCGAAGCCGAACACGGCGTTGAGGAAGAAGCAGCCGATCGTGATCAGGACGATCACGGCGATCAGCGGGATCACGATCGGCCCGCTGATCGCGTGCCAGGTGCGGTCGTGGAGGACGTGCCCGCGCAGGTCGTACATCGCCGCCCAGATCCACATCGCGGGCGGGATCTGGATCACGGTGAGGCGCCAGTTGGAGAGCAGGATCCGGACCCCGCCGAGCAGCAGCGCGACGCCGCCGACGAGCAGCGCCAGCGGGGCCAGCAGCCGGTGCCGGCGACTGAGGTCTTCGACCGCGCGGCGGATCTCGGCCTCGTCGCCGTCGCGCACGCCGTAGGCGACGTCGCGGAGCCGCTCCGCCCAGTCCCGGCCGTCCACCTCAGTCTTCGACCGCGGGGCGGTGGTGGCGACGACGGGTGCGACCGACGGTGAGGCTGACGCAGAAGACCAGCATCCCGATCACGCCGAGCCAGAAGGCCCACTCCGGCCACTCGTAGCTCTCGTGCAGCTCCCAGGTCTCCTTGACCGCGATCAGCGAGGCGCCGACGGCGACGTAGAGCCAGGCGTTGAGGACGTCCCTGACGGTGAGGAAGGCGAGCAGGTCTTCGTCGGCCATCGCTTCGCCGATCTGGTGGCGGTAGATGCTGTCGCGCCGGCGGCGCAGGAGCCACCAGATCGGCGGCAGCAGCAGCCACCAGTTGGACACCGGCGGCGGCTCCTCGACCCGACCCCTCGCCTCGTCGAGCCGCTCGTGCTCGAAGCCGGTCTCCTCGATCTCGCGCACGGCCTGGTCGAGCGGGCCGGCGACGAGCAGCCAGGCTCCCAGGAATCCGCACCAGGCGATGACGTGAGGCACCGCCGGTTCATATCAGTCCCAGTCGGGCATCATCCCGGCTTTGTAGCGATCGCCGTAGGAGCCCTCGGGGAGGATGTCGTGGATCCGCTTCAGGTCCGCGTCGGTGAGCTCGACCGCGGCGGCGGCGACGTTCTCCTCCAGCCGCTCGATGCGCCGGGTGCCGGGGATCGGGACGACGTAGTCGCGCTGCGCCAGCAGCCAGGCGAGCGCCAGCTGTCCCACCGTGATCTCCTTCTCGGCGGCGAGCTCCTTCAGCTCCTTCACCGCCGCGGCGTTGCGCTCGAAGTCCTCGCCCTGCCAGCGCGGGTCGTAGCTGCGCATGTCGTCGTCGGGGTACTCGGAGCCCGGTTTGACCTCCCCGGTGAGGAAGCCGCGGCCGAGCGGCGAGTAGGCGACGAAGCCGATCTCGAGCTCCTCCAGCACCGGCAGGATCGTCCCCTCGACCTCGCGCTCGAAGACCGAGTACTCGGTCTGCAGCACCGAGACAGGGTAGGTCGCGTGGGCGCGGCGGATCGTCTCCGGGCCCGCCTCGCTGAGGCCGAAGAAGCGCACCTTGCCCTGCTCGATCAGTTCGCCGACCGTCCCGGCGACCTCCTCGATCGGCACGTCGGGATCGACCCGGTGCTGGTAGAGCACGTCGATGAAGTCGGTATCGAGGTAGCGGAGGCTGTTCTCGGCGACCTCGCGGATGTGGTCAGGGCGGCTGTCGCGGCCGCGTTTGGACGGGTCGGTCATGTCGAAGCCGAACTTCGTCGCCAGCACGACGTCGTCACGGAAGCTGCGCACCGCCTCGCCGACCAGCTTCTCGTTCGCGCCGCTGCCGAGCCCATAGAGCTCGGCGGTGTCGAACATCGTCACCCCCAGCTCGTGGGCCTTGCGCAGCGTCGCGACGTGGCTCGCCTCGTCGCCGCCCTGGCCGTAGGCCATCGTCATCCCCATCGTCCCGAAGCCGATCGCGGCGACCTCGAGTCCCTGCTCACCAAGCTTGCGGTGTTCCATCCGGTTCCTTTCCTTCGCGGTCCTGGGACTCCACTACCCAGACGAAGGCGAAGGAGATCGGGTGGCCGCGGAAGCGCTCCCAGTTTGGCTTCAGCGCCACCCACTCGTCGTCGACCACCCGCTCGCGGAGCTCGGCCGGCCCGAGCCCGGCGGCCCGGCCCGCGGCGACGTGGTGGCTCAGCAGGTGGACGTGGGTCTCGATCGCCACCGACTCGCCGGTCTCGGCGTCGTCGAAGTGGGTCGGCATGCCCGAGGCGATGATGAAGTGCGGGTGGAAGCCGACGAGGACGAAGCGGCCGCCGGGCGCGGCGAGCCGGGCCGCCTCCCTGTAAAGAGGGCCGAGGTCGGCGAGGTGCTCGTCGACCAGGCAGGAGACGACCAGGTCGTAGGCGCCCGGGTCAAGCCCGGTCGCGCCGACCTCCGCCTCGCCCAGCGAGCGGTAGACGCCGCGGGCGCGCGCCGCCTCGAGCATCCCTGGCGAGAGGTCGATCCCGTCGACCTCCCCCACCCCATGCGCCTTCAGCCAGGCCCCGGTGCGCCCGGTCCCGCAGCCGAGGTCGGCGACGGTCCGCGCCGCCTCCCAGTCCACCGCGACCCGATCGAGCAGCGCGATATCCATCGCGTCCTCCACCGTCTCCTCGTAGTTCCGCGCCCAGCGGTCGTACCCCTCGCGCGGCGCGACGGTGCGGTAGCCGCGGCTGTCGAATCGGGAGAACGAGCCCATCGCCGTCACCTTCTCACGCACCCGGGGAGACGGTCGGGAGCCCCGCGCCGCGAGCGGCGGCCGCCTGGCGATGGTCGTGGGTCACGAAGGCATCGATGGGGCGAAGATCGATGGCGGTCATCACGTGGATCGCGTCGAGCGAGCGGAGATGCGGTTCGAAGAGCCGCCCCGCCCGTGACAGGGTGAGTCGCCTGGACGGATGCAGATGGAGCTTTTCGAGGAGGCTGTCCGCCTTGCCCAGGCCCGAGGCGAGGTCGATCCTGTCGCCGGCCGCTTTGTGGCGGATCGCGCGCGGAAGCTCGGTCACCACGAGCTCGCTGCTCACCAACCGCGCCCCGCGGACAAACAGCCGGGTCGCTTCCGACTCCGCCTCCTCGATGACGAGCTTGGTCAGCGCGGAGGAGTCGAGGTAGCAAACGGGCGATAGCCCCGAACTTCTTCGAGCGCGCGCTCGCCCGGGCGCGGATCGTCCGGGTCCCACGGTTCGGGGAACATCTCGTGGAGGAGTTCGAACCAGTGGACGGGCCGGCGCTTGCGCTCGCCGGGGAGCCAGCGTCCGATCACCGTCATCTCCTCCCCGTCGCGGGTGATGACCAGGCGCTTGGTCCGTTTCAGCCGGTAGTAGCGATCGACGTCGGCTTTCAACTCCTCGAAGGTCACCGTCACCGTCTCGATCTCGGTCATCTGGGGCAACGTAGCGCCTCACTTTTCAGGATTGCTCGGTGGTTGCGGGGCGGGTCGATCGTGGTCTCCGGCGAGCTCGGCGGCGGCGCGGAGGTCGGCGAGGACGCGCTCGCGGACCGCGACGACGAGGGCGATCGCGGAGCGGCAGTCGCGGACACCGGCGACGGTGGCCGCCGGGTGGACGCTGCCGACGACCATGTCGAGGAGGACGCAGCCCGGATCCTCGCCGGGGAAGGCATCGGTGGGGAGCTCCCGGAGCAGGCCGGAGATCACGTCCTCCAGGGCCAGCGCCGTGCGCAGGACCTCCTCGACCAGCTCGCCGGTCAGCTCGCGATCGACCGCGCCGCGCCGTACGCCCCGGTCGCGATCGACGTCGGCGCGCCGGGGGAGGGGGATGCCGTCTATCCGGTCGTCGCGATCCATGCCGCCCCAAGCCGCCGACGCCGGCGATCTCTCCCCCCGGAAGGCGCTGCCCCGTCCCCGATCCGCGTGCCGAACCCGCGTAGTGGGTACAAATCGAGGTGATGAGCTACGACGCTGACACCAACCGCTACGACGCCAAGATGGTCTATCGACGCACCGGGCGCTCCGGCCTCGACCTGCCGGTGCTCTCGCTCGGCTACTGGCACAACTTCGGTGACGACCGCGAGTTCGAGACCCAGCGGGCGATCGCCCGCCGCGCCTTCGACCTCGGCATCGTCCACCACGACCTCGCCAACAACTACGGGCCTCCCTACGGCGCCGCCGAGGCCAACTTCGGTCGGCTGATGAAGGAGGACTTCCGGCCCTACCGCGACGAGCTGGTGATCTCGACCAAGGCCGGCTGGGACATGTGGCCGGGCCCGTACGGCCAGGGCGGCGGCGGGCGCAAGTACGTCCTCGCCTCGCTCGACCAGTCGCTCGCCCGCACGGGGCTCGACCACGTCGACATCTTCTACTCGCACCGGCTCGACGGCTCGACCCCGCTGGAGGAGACGATGGGCGCGCTCGACACCGCGGTGCGCCAGGGCAAGGCGCTCTACGTCGGCATCTCCTCCTACGACGCCGACCACACCCGGCGCGCGGCGGCGATCCTCGCCGACCTCGGCACGCCGCTCCTGATCCACCAGCCGAGCTACTCGATGCTGAACCGCTGGATCGAGGACGAGGGGCTGCTCGACGCGGTCGAGGAGCTCGGCGTCGGCGTGATCGGCTTCACCGTGCTCGCCCAGGGGCTGCTGACCGGCCGGTACCTGGAGGGGATCCCGGCGGGCTCGCGGGCGACCCAGCAGGGCTACGGCGCCTTCGACTCGAGCTGGATCAACGACGAGGTGATCGGGCGGGTGCGCGAGCTGAACGCGCTGGCGGAGAAGCGCGGCCAGTCGCTGCCGCAGATGGCGCTCGCCTGGAGCCTGCGTGACCCGCGCATGACCTCGCTGGTGGTCGGCGCCTCCTCGGTGGAGCAGCTGGAGCAGAACGTCGACGCGCTCGACAACCTCGACTTCAGCGCCGCGGAACTCGCCGAGATCGACCGCATCGTCGACTTCGACTCCGGGGTCGACGAATGGGCCGACGCGCGGGCCGGCAAGGTCGGCGCCGGGATCTGAGCCGAGCGGGCGGGGGACGGAGCGGCGCAGGCGGCGCGGGCCCGGGTGGCGCGGGCCGGGGTTGCAGACGGGCGAGGGAACGGGGGCCGCGGCGGCGCAGGCCTGGGTGCCGGATGGGCCAGGACGCGGCGGGCCGGGTGGCGCGGGTGGCGGACGCGCGAGGCGCGGTGGCGGACGGACGGCACGCGGGTGGCGGACGGGGTAGGACACGGCCCCGGGCGGCGGGCGGGCCAGGGTGCGGCGCCCCGGGCGGCGCGGGCGGCGGACGGGTGCGGGTGCGGGTGGCCCCGTGGGCGCGGGACGCGGTGGGCTGGCGTGCCCGTGGCCGCAGGCCCGGGTCGCGGACGGGCCAGGGTGCGGTGGACCGGTAGGTGCGGATGCGGGCCGGGTGGCGGACGGGGCAAGGGACGCGGGGGCAGGTGACGGACGGGGCCGAGGGACGCGGCGGGCCTGTGGCCGACGGGGACCGGGCACGGGACG
>Ga0335075_10018696_pt1 | contig 10273 bp, 8 predicted proteins | sample Lox_Sample_24_FD_206723 | JGI IMG/M metagenome (GOLD analysis project Ga0335075, IMG submission 206723) | Soil microbial communities from Loxahatchee National Wildlife Refuge, Florida, United States - Lox_Sample_2.4 | ecosystem: Environmental > Terrestrial > Soil > Wetlands | place: USA: Florida... | reverse complement strand
CTTCCGACAGCGGTTCCGCCACGGCGTAGCGGGACGGTCATGTTCCGCCGCTGCTGACCTCTCCGAGATCCTCGCCGAATTGTACCGGCGTAAGTCCGACGCGGTGCGGTGCCTCCCGGATTACCGCGCGGGCTAGCTAAACCGCGCGGCGATCTCGTCCCAGATCGCATCCGCAATCTCGTCCTTTGCCGCACGGGGCAGCTTGACCTCAGTGCCATCGGCACCCAGCACAGTCGCCTCGTTGTCGGGAGTTCCGAAGGCCAACCCGTTCCCGACCTGGTTCACCACGAGCAGGTCGCAGCCTTTCCGCGCCAGCTTGGCGCGGCCGTTGGCCAGCACGTCGCCGGTCTCGGCGGCGAACGCGACAATCAACTGGCCCGGCCGGTGCCGGGCTGCGACCAGATCGCGGACGATGTCGGGGTTCTCGGCAAGCTCGATAGGCGCGGGCGCAGCGTCAGTTTTCTTGATCTTGGCTGCGCTCCGGGTGGCTGGCCTGAAGTCGGCAACCGCGGCGGCCATCACGATTGCGTCGGCGCTCCCGGCCTCGGCCAGCATCGCGTCACGCAACTGCCTGGCCGATGTCACCCGGAGGACGCGCGCGCCGGGCGGGTCTGGCAACTCGGTATTCGCGGCGACCAGCGTGACCGTGGCGCCGCGGATCGCCGCAGTACGTGCCAGCGCGTACCCCTGCTTTCCGGACGACCAGTTGCCCAGGTAGCGGACCGGATCGAGCTCCTCTCTGGTGCCGCCGGCGGAGACCAGCACCGTGCGCCCGGCCAGGTCCGCCGTCATCGCGGCAGTCCCCCTGGCGAGTACCCGCTGCGCTACCGAGAACAGCTCGGCGGGCTCGGGTAGCCGGCCCGGCCCGGAATCGCTTCCGGTCAGCCGGCCGGACGCAGGGTCAAGCACGATGCAGCCTGCGCGGCTGCGCAACGTGGCGACGTTTGCCCTGGTGGCTGCGTGTTCCCACATCTCGGTGTGCATGGCGGGCGCAAAGATCACCGGGCATCGCGCGGTCAGCAGGACCGCGGTCAGCAGGTCGTCCGATCTGCCCGCGGCGGCGCGCGCCATCAGGTCAGCGGTGGCAGGGGCGACGATGACCAGGTCAGCTTCCTGGCCGAGCCGCACGTGCGGGACCTCATGCACCGATTCCCACGGGCTAGCCAGGACCGGCTCGCCGGACAGCGCCGCCCACGTCGCGGCGCCGACGAAATTGAGCGCTGCGGGCGTCGGGACCACCTTGACGCGGTGGCCGGACTCGGTCAGGAGGCGCAGTAGCTCACAAGCCTTATAGGCGGCAATCCCGGCAGATACCCCGAGAACGATTCGCACGGACAGCCCCTAGCGCGACGACGGCAGCCCTGCGATCGGGTCAGACCTGCTCAGGCGTCTCCGCGCTGAGCAGCCGGTCGCTGATCTCGCGCAGCGCGATCGACAGTGGCTTCTCCTGGACCCTCGTCTCGACCAGCGGGCCGACGTACTCAAGCAGGCCCTCGCCGAGCTGGGCGTAATAGGCGTTGATCTGCCGCGCCCGCTTCGACGCCATGATCACCAGGCCGTACTTGCTGTCGACGACTTCCAGCAGGTCGTCGATCGGCGGGTTGATGATGCCTTCTGCTGGCGGAGTCGCTGCCAAGGTATGCCGTGCCTTCCAGATCTGGATTCAGTGAGTGCCTTGCCCCGCAAGGTCTCGCCCAGCGTCGCCACAACCGGCTCTGCCATACTGGGCCGTCATCAAGGCTATCAGCTGGTCGCAAACATCTTCGACAGATGTGTTGACGAGGGTGATGTCGAACTCGTCGCTGGCTGCCAGCTCACTCCGGGCGGCCTCAAGCCGACGGCTGACCGCCTCGGCCGACTCGGTGTTCCGGCCGATCAGCCTGCGCTTCAGCTCTTCCCATGACGGCGGGGCCAGGAAGATGAGCAGGGCGTCAGGAACCGCTGCGCGCACCTGACGCGCGCCCGCCACGTCGATCTCGAGCAGCGCCGGGGCCAGCTCGTTGATCCGCTGCTGAACCGGGGCGCGCGGCGTGCCGTACCGATTGCCGGCAAACTGCGCCGATTCCAGCAGTTCGCCAGCCGCTGCCATTCTCTCGAATTGGGCCTCGGTAACGAAAAAATATTCGCGGCCGTCCATTTCGCCCGGCCGCGGCGGCCGCGTCGTAACCGAAACGGACTGCCAGATCCACGGGCATTCGCGCCGGAGACGCGCTGCCACTGTGCTCTTGCCAACTGCCGACGGGCCGGACAGCACCGTCAGTCGGGCGGGGGCGGGGGCACCGCGGCGCAACCCGCGCGGCTCGGCTGCGAGCATGCTTCCCGCGGCCCCCTCCCTAGCTTGGTCCGGCGTCGTCAGATGTCTCCGCCGAATTCACTCTCCAGCGCGCTGCGCTGGTTGGCGCCGAGGCCGCGGACGCGCCTCGACTCCGCAATGCCCAGCCGCTCCATTATCTGCTTCGCCCGCACCTTGCCGACGCCGGGCATGGACTCTAGTAGCGCTGAGACCTTCATCTTGCCGACGACGTCGTCGGTCTGTCCCTCCTTGAGTACCTCAGGAAGGGTTGTCGAGCCATGCTTGAGCCTGTTCTTTACTTCCGCACGGTCCTTACGGGCCTGGGCAGCCTTCTCAAGGGCTGCTGCCCGCTGCTCGGGAGTAAGTGGAGGAAGAGCCACGCGAGGTCACCTCGGGTTTCGTATCGAAAAAGTCGCTCCGCGAGGGGAAACTAGCGAGTTACGCCCGGGTCGGCAACGTGAACTCCCGTTTGCACCGGCACAAATTATCCAATATGACGCGCAGTATAAGGTTGCGTACAGTGCGTAGTCGCATTTTCGCCTGAAGCGCAATTTTCTGGCGTTCCTGCGATACATCGCAGGCCGCTGACCAGCGCCTTGGGACCATGGCAGCAGCAGGCCGCACGGTGCTGGTGAGCCTATTGGAGCCCTTCTATCCAGCCGATCCCCGAGTCCGCGGTTCATGATCGCTTGAGACTTGCGCGCGCCCCTGCGGCCGCCCGTTGCCGACAACGCAAACGACGTATTCCACTCATTTCAAGCTCGCGGCGGCTCAGTGACCGGCGTGCTGGCGCGGCCCCGCCGGTCCGCCCGGCCGGACTGGCACTCGCCCGCGACTTAGCACCCGAAACGGCCCTTGGTGGCGACCTTATATCCCTATATGCCCGATACCAAAGGACCGTTTCGGGTGCGAAGTGGAGCACGGCCGACCGCCGCCGACACACAAGCCACGTATTTCGCCGGATATCGGGCGGCCGGGAGCCCAGCTGAGCGGGGCCAGTGAGCCAGGGCGGCGGTGCTAGCGCTGCATCACCTCGGCCCGGCGCAGCGATGCCGCGATAGCCGCCGCGGCCGCGCCGGGATCGGCCGCGCCGGTGATCGGGCGGCCGATGACGAGCAAGTCGGCGCCCGACCGCAGTGCCTCCTCCGGGGTGGCCACCCGCGCCTGATCGTTCATCGCCGCGCCAGCCGGTCGCACGCCCGGCGTGATCAGCAGTGTCTCGTCACCGACCTCGGCCCGGACCGCCGCGACCTCCTGCGGCGAGCAGACCAGGCCGCGAGCCCCGGACTCAACCGCGAGTACGGCAAGCCGCCTGGCTGCCGAGCTGACGGGGCCGGCCAGCCCGATCCGGCCGAGATCAGCTTCCTGCAGTGAGGTCAAGACGGTGACGGCGACAATCCTGGCATCAGGAACCGCGTCAGCGGCGGCCTTGATCGCGGCGGGCCCGGCTGCCGCGTGGACGGTCAGCAGCGCCGGGCGGAGCCGGGCTACAGCCCGCGCCGCAGCCGCTACCGTCGCCGGGATGTCGTGGAGCTTCAGGTCGAGGAAGATCTCCACGCCGCTCGCGCCTCGCACCGACGCCACCGCGTCCGGGCCATACCGCAGGTACAACTCGAGGCCGACCTTCAGCGTGCTGACGTGCGGGCCGACCAGCGCTGCCCAGCGGGCAGCCGTTTCCAGGTCCGGCGCGTCCAGGGCCACGGCGATGGGAGCGTGGCGGGCCATTAGGTTCTCCTCACTCGGGTAGTCAGGCTGACGCGGGCGCCGGGATTCAGCGTGCGGGCCGTGACAGCGGGCGGCTGGTGAGCGAGGCCGACCACGTCGGCCAGCCGGTCCACCCCGCGCGCGGTCAGTTCCTCCTCAAGATCGTGCAGGATCCGCGCGCATGCCGACGGGTCGTGAAAGATCGTGGTTCCCACGCTGACCATCGAAGCCCCGGCCAGGATCAGCTCGAGCGCGTCACGCCCGGTGCGCACACCGCCCATGCCGATAATCGGGACGCCGGGCAGCGCTTCATGAACCTGCCAGATGCAGCGAACCGCAATGGGCCTGATCGCAGGCCCGGACAGCCCGCCAGTCAGGCCGGCCAGCGCGGGCCGCATGGTGTCGGTGTCAATCACCATGCCGAGCAGCGTGTTGATCAGCGAAAGGCCATCGGCTCCGGCCGACACGCACGCCTTGGCGATCGCGACGATGTCAGTCACATCCGGCGACAGCTTGGCAAAGACCGGGATGTCATAGCGAGCGCGGCCGCGGACCGCTTCGATGACTGCGGCAGACGAATCCGGATTGCAGGCGAACACCTGGCCGCGGTGCTCCACGTTCGGACAGGAGATATTGACCTCGATGGCGGTGACGCCCGCCGCATCTGACAGCCGCCCGGCGAGATCTGCGTACTCCGCTACCGTCCCGCCCGCGATGGATACCACGGCTCGCGCGCCCCTGGACAGCAACCAGGGCAGATCCCGCTGCAGGAACGCGTCGATGCCAGGGCCTTGCAGGCCGATCGAATTGAGCATGCCGCTCGGTGTCTCGGCCATCCGCGGCGTCGGCCGGCCTGACCGGGGACTGAGCATGACCGACTTGGTGACGATGGCGCCAATCTTGGACACGTCAATGAACTGCGCGAGCTCGCGGCCCGCGCCTGCGCAGCCCGACGCGGTCATGATCGGGTTCGGCAGCTCGACGTGCCCGAGCTTGGCCCGGAGATCAACGGCCATGGCCGGGTCTTCCTCCCGCACCGCCGCCGGCGGCGTCGCCCCCGTCATGGCGGGCACTGTCGTCATGCGCACGGTCACCGCGGGCACGGTCGCTGTGGGCACGGCCAGCCGTAACGCCCCGCTGAGCTAGGCCTTGCCCAGTCAGGTCGCCAAGATCAGCGTGACCGCTGGCAGCATGGCCAGCGACAGCGTGCCCGTTGTCTGCGTCCCGGCGGTCGGCCTGACTGCGGTCAGGATCGCCGCCAGCCTGCGCCCTGCCTGCCACGGTCCTGCTCATCCGGCTGTCGCCACCACGGTTGTCGCCACCACGGTTGTCGCCACCACGGTTGTCGCCACCACGGGCCTTGCCGTTCCGCAGCTCCGCGGCGCGCCGGGACCGTGGCTCCCAGCCTGGTGCCCCGAACGCATCGAACGGAATCGTGCCCACGTCATCCCAGCGGACCGACTCGCCGCGGAATACCGGCCCGTCCACGCAGGCCCGCGACATCCGGGTGATTCCGTCCGAACCGATGACGGGCAGCACGCAGGTCATGCAGACGCCGACGCCGCAGGCCATCGCCTCCTCGACCGCTGCCTGCACCGGAATGTCGTACCTGCGGGCCAGTGCGGTGATCTGGCGCAGCATCGGCATCGGGCCACACGCATAGATGACGTCCGTCCGGCCGTCGTGGATCACCTGATCCAGCATGTCGGTGACCATTCCGCGGCTTCCCAGCGAGCCATCCTCGGTGGTGATGATCGCAGTCCGCCCGGTCCGCCGGGCAGTCAGCGCGCCGAACACCCGGTCGCCCGAGCCGGCGCCAAGCAGGAAGTCAACCTCGCAGCGCCGCTCTTTCAGCTTGCCCGCGAGCGAGAACAGCGGCGCGCTGCCGTAACCGCCACCGATCAGCAAGCAGTTGACCGGGTCACGCGGCAGCGGGAAGGCCTTGCCGAGCGGACCAGTGACGTCAAGCACATCGCGCGCCCGCCGCTCCGCCAGCCACTGAGTGCCGCGGCCGCGGGAGGCAAACACGAACTCCACCGTCCCGCCGTGATCGGGCCGGACATCGTGAATGGAAAACGCCCTGCTCAGCAGCATGGAGGTGTCGGGGCCGCCGACAGCCAGCGTGACGAACTGGCCTGGCTTGAAGCGCGCCGCGATGGCCGGCGCGACCAGTGTCATGGCGTAATAGGCGTCGACTCGCCGCACCGTGAGCACGGTGCCGCGCACTTGCACCGGCCCGGCCTGCGCGTCGATCTCACTATGTGTCATTTCGTCTCGCGTTCCGGACCCTAGTGGCCAGCAGCAGAGCGCAAGCGTGCCGCGTGCTCTTGCAGCGACCGCACGCCAACCTCGTCCCTGTCGATGGCCTCAATGCCCTGCACCGCCGCCCACAGGCCTTGCACGGTCGTGATGCACGGGATCGCCCGCCGGACGGCTGCCGTCCGTATCTCATAGCCGTCGCGGCGGAAACCCGACTGGCCCGGACCGCCGAACGGCGTGTTCACGATCAGGTCGACCTGACCGTCCAGGATCCGCTCGACGATCGTCGGCTCGCCGTCAGGGCCACGGCCATCACCGTGCTTCCGGACGATCGTCGCACGAACGCCGTTCCGGCGCAGAACCTCACCAGTTCCGGTTGTCGCCCAGATCTCGAAGCCAAGCTCAGCCAGCCGCTTGACCGGGAAGATCATCGAGCGCTTGTCCTTGCCTGCCACCGAGACGAAGGCACGGCCCTTAACCGGGAGCGAGCCGTAGGCCGCGGCCTGCGACTTGGCGTAGGCGGTACCGAACACCTCGTCGATGCCCATCACTTCGCCGGTCGAGCGCATCTCCGGCCCGAGCACGGTGTCCACGCCTTCGCCGGCAGCATCGGCAAAGCGAGAGAACGGCAGCACCGCCTCCTTGACCGCGATCGGCGAGTCCAGCGGAAGCGTGCCGCCGTCGCCGGCGGCCGGCAACAGGCCCTCAGCCCGCAAGCCCGCGATCGTGCCGCCGAGCATCAGCCTGGCTGCTGCCTTAGCCAGCGGAACCGCAGTCGCCTTCGACACGAACGGCACCGTCCGGGACGCCCGCGGGTTAGCCTCCAGCACGTAGAGCACCCCGGCCGCCAGCGCGTACTGCACGTTCAGCAGCCCCCGCACACCGACCCCGCGGGCAATGCTCTCGGTCGAGGACCGGATCAGCGAGATGTACTCCTGGCTGAGCGTGATCGGCGGAAGCGCGCAGGCCGAGTCGCCGGAGTGGATCCCGGCTTCCTCGATGTGCTCCATCACCCCGCCGAGATACAGGTCGCCGCCGTCGTACAGCGCGTCGACGTCGATCTCAATCGCGTCGTCGAGGAACCTGTCGATCAGCACCGGGTGCTCGGGCGAGGCTTCGGTGGCCCGTCGCACGTAGTCAGCCAGCGCGGCGTCGTCGTAGACGATCTCCATGCCCCGGCCGCCCAGCACGTAGGACGGCCGCACCAGGACCGGGTAGCCGATCTCGTGCGCCACGACCTCCGCTTGCGCGACTGACGTGGCGGTGCCATGCCGCGGCGCGAGCAGGCCCGCTGCCGCCAGCACCTGCCCGAACTCGCCGCGGTCCTCGGCGAGATGAATCGCCGACGGTGAGGTGCCGACCACCGGCACGCCTTCGGCCTCAAGCGCCCGCGCCAGCCCGAGCGGGGTCTGCCCGCCGAGTTGCACGATCACGCCGGCGACCTGGCCGCTGGCTTGCTCGGCGTGCACAACCTCGAGCACGTCCTCCAGCGTCAGCGGCTCGAAGTACAGCCGCCCTGAGGTGTCGTAGTCAGTCGACACGGTCTCCGGGTTGCAGTTGACCATCACGGTCTCGTAGCCGGCCTCAGTCAGCGCGAACGAGGCGTGCACGCACGCGTAGTCGAACTCGATGCCCTGGCCGATCCGGTTCGGCCCGCTGCCGAGGATGATCACCTTCGGCTTGCTCCCGGCCGGAACTTCGCTCTCCAGGTCGTAAGTCGAGTACAGGTACGGGGTCCGCGCCGCGAACTCGGCGGCGCACGTATCGACCGTGTGGTACACCGGCCGGACGTCCACCGACCACCGCAGCGCGCGGATCTCCGCCTCGGTCTTGCCAGTGAGCTGGCCCAGCTGCTCGTCGGAGAACCCGAGCGACTTGGCCGCGGCCAGCGCCCGCGCTGTTGCCGGCCCGCCCAGGCCGATCCCGTCGTCCTGGATCTGTCGCGCATGCTCTTCGATGGCAGCGATCTGGTCTACGAACCAGGGGTCGATCGAACTGGCCGCGGACACCTCGGCGACCGACGCGCCGGCCCGCAGCGCCTGGTGGACGGTGCTCAGCCGCCCGTCGTGCGGCACCGCGCAGGCGGCCAGCAGCGCGTCCTTCTCCCCCGGCAGCGAAGCCCAGCTCAACGGCGCGCTGCGTTGCTCCAGCGATCGCTGCGCTTTCTGCAGCGCCTCCGCGAACGTTCCGCCGATCGCCATCGCCTCGCCCACCGACTTCATGTGCGTGGTCAGCACCGGGTCGGCGCCAGGGAACTTCTCGAACGCGAACCGCGGCATCTTGACGACGACGTAGTCGAGAGACGGCTCGAAGCTGGCCGGCGTCTCGCCGGTGATGTCGTTCCTGATTTCGTCGAGCGTGTAGCCGATGGCCAGCCTCGCCGCTATCTTCGCGATCGGGAACCCGGTCGCCTTCGACGCCAGCGCGCTGGACCGCGACACCCGCGGGTTCATCTCGATGACGACCATCCGGCCAGTCTGCGGATGCACTGCGAACTGGATGTTGCAGCCGCCGGTATCCACCCCGACCGCGCGAGCGGTGGCGATCGCCACGTCGCGCATGTGCTGATACTCCCGGTCCGTCAGCGTCATGGCGGGAGCGACGGTGACCGAGTCCCCGGTATGCACCCCCATCGGGTCGACGTTCTCGATCGAGCAGACGATCACGACGTTGTCGTTCTTGTCGCGCATCAGCTCGAGCTCGAACTCTTTCCAGCCGAGCACCGACTCCTCGAGCAGCACCTCGGTCACCGGGCTGGCATCCAGCCCGGCACCCGCGATCCGGTCCAGCTCAGCCTCGGTGCGCGCGACACCGGAGCCTGTGCCGCCGAGCGTGAAGGACGGCCGCACAACGACCGGGAAGCCCAGCTCGGCCGCGGCCGCGCGGCAGTCAGCGAGCGTGTGGCAGATCCGGCTGGCCGGAACCTCCGCGCCTACGCCGACCACGATCTCCTTGAACCGGTTGCGGTCCTCGCCCGCGCGGATCGCGTCGATGCCGGCGCCGATCAGCTCGACGTCGTATTTGGCCAGCGTCCCACTGTCGTGCAGGGCGACCGCCGCGTTCAGCGCTGTCTGGCCCCCGAGCGTCGGCAGGATGGCATCCGGCCGCTCCCGTGCGATGACCTTCTCAAGCACCTCGTGGGTGATCGGCTCCACGTAGGTCGCGTCCGCGAACTCCGGGTCAGTCATGATCGTGGCCGGGTTGGAGTTGACCAGGCTGACCCGGATCCCCTCGGCGCGCAGCACCCGGCACGCCTGCGTGCCCGAGTAGTCGAACTCGCAGGCCTGCCCGATGATGATCGGCCCGGAGCCGATCACGAGCACCGACTTCAGCTCCGGCCGCTTAGGCATGCCGCGCCCCGGCAAGGTCAAGACCGTGACCACCACGGGAACGTGCAGTCCCGGCTCCGCTGCGGCCCGGCCGGCCGGCAGCTTGCTGGGCCAGCCCCGTTCCCGCCCTTGTCATCGGTTCCCCTCCATCAACTCGCAGAATTCGGTGAACAGCCCCGACGCGTCATGCGGACCAGGCGCCGCCTCCGGGTGGTACTGCACGCTGAAGGCCGGCGCGTCAAGCAGGCGCAGGCCCTCGACGACGCCGTCGTTGAGGTTCAGGTGAGTGATCTCGGCGGGGCCGAACGCGGTCTCAAACCGGCCGCCAGCGTGCGCACTCGCCGGCGATCCTGGCACCCAGTCGACGGGGCCGTCGGTGCCAGGCAGCGCTACTGCGAATCCGTGATTGTGGCTGGTGATCTGCACCTTCCCGGTGCGGACGTCGGCGACGGGCTGGTTCACGCCGCGGTGGCCGAAGCGCAACTTGTAGGTCGCGAGGCCGAGCGCGCGGCCGAGTACCTGACTGCCCAGGCAGATGCCGAATACCGGCTGGCCAGCCCGCAGCACGCCCTGCATGGCCGCTACCGCGTAACCAAGCGCGGCCGGGTCGCCGGGACCGTTGGAGAAGAACACGCCGTCCGGCCTGGAGGCCAGGATCTCGGCCGCGGTCGCGGTCGCCGGCAGCACG
>Ga0335075_10018695_pt1 | contig 10273 bp, 6 predicted proteins | sample Lox_Sample_24_FD_206723 | JGI IMG/M metagenome (GOLD analysis project Ga0335075, IMG submission 206723) | Soil microbial communities from Loxahatchee National Wildlife Refuge, Florida, United States - Lox_Sample_2.4 | ecosystem: Environmental > Terrestrial > Soil > Wetlands | place: USA: Florida... | reverse complement strand
CCGGGCAGCATCCGTCGGCGATCACCGTGCCCACGCTGATCGCCGACGGCGCCGAGGACCGGCTCGACCCGTCGGTCAACAGCAAGACGCTGGCCGGGCTGATTCACGGCGCGCGGCTGATGTTCTACCCGGACGCCGGGCACGCGTTCCTGTTCCAGGACGAGGCGGCTTACGTGCCCGTGATCGAGTCGTTCCTGTCGGGCGTGCCGTCCTGACCGCCGACCGGGCTCAGTCAGACTCGGTGGCGTAGACGATGGTGTTGCTGAGGTAGTGGCCGGTCGCGTAGTCGAACGTCCCGCCGCAGGTGATGAGGCGCAGCTCCGGGTAGGGCGTGCCCCCGTACACGGCCTGGGTGGGGAAGGACACCTTCAGGAAGGTCTGCACCGCCGTCACGCGGAACTCCACCATGGTCCCGTCGGCCCGCGTGACGTAGACGCGGTCGCCTGGCTGCAGCTCGGACAGCCGGAAGAACACGCCGGGGCCGGACAGCGAGTCAACGTGGCCGACGATGACGGACGGGCCGACCGATCCCGGCCGCGCGCTGCCGGTATACCAGCCCGCCACGGCTGCCGAAGAGGGCACCTGGAGCGTGCCGTTCGCGGCCAGGCCCAGCGTGACCAGCGGAGTGCGCACCCCGATCAGCGGAATGGTCAGCGAGACCGGCCTGGCGACGGGGGCTGGCGTCGCGCTCTGCGGGTCGGCTGACTGTGAGTGGCCCGGCTCGGGCCGCGCAATCGGCTGCGACGGGGAGACGATGGGACCGGTGGGCGCGGGCACCGTCGCCACTCCGAGCGGTGGCGGCCGCAAAGCCGGAGTGGAGTGCCTGGTCAGCAGCAATCCGGAGGTGCCCGCCGCGATCGCGAGCAGGCCGGCCGCGACGGTGACCGCGGCCGGCCTGCTCATCCGCACCCGTTACCTCCGGCTGGCCAGACGGCCCAGCTTGGCGCGGGACACCGTCAGGCCGCCGACCGCGACGAGCAGCACCCCGGCGCCGATGAGCGCCAGCCACGGGAGCGGCGAGTCCGGCCCGTGCGACGCCGTGCCGCCCAAGCCCGTGCCCGCGCTGCCGAGGGCGGCCGTGTCGCCGACGGCGTCCAGGAGGTTAAGGATCTGAAGCCCGCTCGCGGAGCCGAGGACGATCTCCGTGCGGTTGGTGTTCGCCGCGAGCGGGACGTACACGCTCGACGTCACCCCGCCGCTCCCGGTCGCCGTCATGGTCCAGTTGCCGGGCGGGATGTTGGCGGTGTACGAGGCATCGGTCTGCGCGCTGGTCAGGATGTTCCCCGGCGCCCCCGCGGCGCAACTGCAGTGGAACGTGACCGCGCCGTTCCCGATCGAGGTGTTGATCGCAGTCACGGTGGACTGGCCTGTCTTGGTGGTCAGCGGCTCGGGGAGGCTGAACACCTTCCGCGCGCTACCCTGGCCCGACACGTCGATGGGCCCGACCGTGACGAGCGCGCCCGCCGACACGGAGAACTTGCTTGAATACGACGCCGCGCTCGACGCGGGCGATCCGGCGGGCAGCACGGCAAGGGTGTAGCTGCCGGGGGCCTCTGACAGTTCGGAGCTCACCACTCCGTAGACGGCATCGGCCATCGTGGGTGTGGCGGGCTTGGCGCTGCCCGTTTGATACAGGTACAGGTCATACGGAGAAGAATTCTCGGCCAGATTAGCGAGCCGGACGTATCCGACGCTCGTGCTCGCGTTGGCCGCTGGTGCGGCGGTAACCGCGAGGGGCAGGGCAAGAAAGGCGAGCAGCAAGGCAGTTCGCCATCGTGGCATCCGGAGTTTCACTATCAATCCTTCCCGGAGGCGGCGTCGCACTGCCCGCTCGCTTCCCAGGCCTATCGGGATGGATGCTTAAAAATTCATCGATGCGAAGAATCACCGCGCGCTCAGATTAGACGTAGAATTCTGCCATCGCAACCCTGTAACCAGTGCTCACCGCCTAAAGTATTGTGCGGGACAGTGGATGAAATCTGCTTGGAAAAGTTTATATTCGTGACCGCCATACCGTTATCGAAGCTAAGCTTTTCGACCAGTAATAGACGTCGCCGGCTTGGTCGCTCGTCGCCAGCGCGGCTCGGTAGGAGCTGAATGCCACGGCGACCACTGGCGCGCCGTCAGGATCGGACAGGCGGGTAAGCAGCGTGCCGCTGCCGCTGTTCCACAGGTAGACGGTCCCGTTGCCGTCGGCGACCGCTAGCGTGCTGCCGTCGGGCGCGAACGCCACCGCGGTCACGTTAGAGCCCCCGGGATCGGAAAGGGGAGCGGCGGCCAGTTTCCAGGTGGATGCGTTCCACAGGTAGGTCCGGTGGGTGGTCGCGGCGGTTTCCCCGACCGCTAGCGTGCCGCCGTCGTGGGAGAATGCCAGTCCCGTCACGCCAGCCGTGTTGTTATCAGTGTTTCGGATACCCGTGACAACGGTGATGAACGCGACAGTTCCGGTGCTCGCGTTCACTCGCCAGAGGTAAGTGCTGCCATTCATGTCGCCGACGGCGAGGATGGTGCCGTCCGGACTGAACGCTACCTCGTTCGCTGCTATCTCACCGGGTCGGGTGACGAAGGTGACCGGTTTCCTGGTGCGGACGTTCCACAGGTAGGTGTCACCGTCGCCGTCCCCGACGGCGAGCATGTTGCCGTCAGGATTGAACGCGACGGACAGCGCGCCGCCGCTGATCGCCGTGGTGCCACTCGTATCGCAGAAGCTGGCGTCCTCGCGCCCGGTGGCGACGTTCCACAGGCGGACCACACCGTCGGGGTTCCCGCACGGGAGGTTCGAACTGTTTCCCTCGTCTTGGACGCCGGCCAGGGTCATGCCGTCCGGACTGAACGCGACCGCGAACATGGGAGTGAAGACGCCGGCGCACCGCGCGGTGGACAGGTCCCAGGTGCAGAGGCGGTTAGGGGCCGCCATGGCGAGCATCGTGCCCGCCGGATTGAAGGCCAGCGAGTCGACCGGGTGACCGGTGACGACCAGGTCGTGGAGCAGCACCGGGGTGTACCGCTGAGGAGCCAGCGTTTGCCGCGAACTTGACGGCGTCGCGCTCGCGGACGTCGACGGTCCCTGGGATTTCGCCGCATGATCTGAGCCTGCCGGACTGCTCTTCAGCATCAGCGGGACCACGACCGCCGCCGCCCCGGCGAGCGCACTGACCGCGGCGATCGCGGGAAGGCGACGGCGCCAGTCGCTTTCCTGGCGCTTCCCGGTCTTAACCGCCTCTCGGTCGGGACCGGTGACAAAGACGGCGATCTCGGGCGCAGCCCCGGTACTGTCCCGCGAGCCCGGCATGTCCGGCTCGATGACCGGGACGGCCGCCGCTTCCACCGCTGGTTCGGGCGCACCCCCGGGTTCGGCCGCGATCACGGCCTGCAGGTCCGCCGCGGGCAGGTCAGCGGGCGCTAGGTCCGGCAGTTCCGGTTCCTGGACGTCGGGCTGCGGAAGGTCGGGCTCCACTAGGCCGGCGGCGCGGAGTTCGGGTTCCCGCCAGTCCGTGACGCTTCCCGGCGAGTCAACGGTGCCGTCGGGCACGGCGTCGGCGAGGGCGGCGGTCGAGGACATGGCCGCCACGATCGGAGTGATCTCGGTCGGCTGGCCCGCGTCCGCCAGTTCGTCCGGGCTGGTCCCGGCATCCTCGGCCTCGTCCGTCTCGGCCTGCGGAGTGGTCTCGGGCTGCGCGGGCGGCGTAGACCCCTCGTCGGGCACGATGACCTCGGCCGGCGCGAACGCGTCTATCGGCGCCGACGTCGTGGACGGCACGATCGCCTCGGCGGGTGCCGACGGCGTCGGGCCGACTGGGGTGATCGGAGGGCCGGGCACGGCCACCGTTGGTGTGCGCGCCTTGGCCGGCGACCGGGGCACGGACGGTGCGGGGGTCGCGGCCTGCGGCAGGGTCCCGGTTGGCGAAGGGCCGGAGGCCGGCGCGGAAATCTCCGTCGGGGAACGAGGTACGGCCGGTGACGGGAACTCGGTCGGGGATCGGGGCTCGGACGGCGACGAGATCTCGGTGGCAGCATGTGATCCGATCGGCGACGCGAGGTCGGACGGCGACCGGGGCTCGGACGAGGAGCTGCCTGGTGTCGGCGGATACGGCGCGCGGGCGTGGTAAGGCGGCAGCCAGAGCGCGTCGCGCAGCGCATCGGCGAAGTCGGCGCAGGTCGCGTAGCGGTCCGGCGGAGTCTTAGCCAGGGCCTTGGCCATGACCGCGTCCACCGCGGCGGGCAGGTCTGGGCGCCGCGACGTCAGCGGTGCGGGTGGATCCTGGACGTGCGCTATCAGCACCGCCATCACGCTGTGCCGCTGGAACGGGGTGCTACCGGTTAGCAGCTCGTATGTGACGCAGGCCAGCGAGTACTGGTCGGCCCGCCCGTCGACCTCCAGTGCCTCGATCTGCTCGGGCGCCGAGTACCCCGGGGTGCCGAAGAACTGCCCCGTTCCGGTCAGCGGCCCCGCCATGGTCAGGGAGGTGATCGCGCCCTTGCTTATCCCGAAGTCCGACAGGTACACGTGGTCGGGCCTGCCGGGGCGGGTGTCCACGAGAATGTTTCCCGGCTTGACGTCCCGGTGCACGAGGCCCGACAGGTGCGCGGCGTCTAGCGCCGAAGCCACTGGTGAGATGAATTCCGCGGTTCGCGCGGGTGCTAGCGCGCCCTCGCGCTGTAGCACGAGCCTTAGGTCCCCGCCAACCACGAAGCGCATCGCGATGAACAGCATCCCTGCTGCTTCGCCGGCCTCATACACCGGGATGATGTGCGGATCGTCAACCGCCGCCGCCGCGAGCGACTCGGCGATGAACCGCCGGCGGAACGCCGTATCCGAGACGAGTTCGGGCGCGAGAACCTTCAGTGCCACGAGGCGCCGCAGGCGTTCATCACGGGCGCGGTACACGACCGCCATGCCGCCCGCGCCGACCTTTGCCTCGAGGCGGTACCCGGCCAGCACGGAACCCGGCTCGAGGCCGGGCAGATATGCCGGGTGCTCCTCGGTCACCATGCCTCCCCAAGCTCCGCGGCCGCTTCTCCCGCTGAAGCCTCCTGGCGCGTACGGGCCGGCTAAGGCTCTTAATTATCCGGTCAACCGCCCGCACTCGAAAGCCGCGCGCCTCTATTTCTGGCGTCGACTTACGTCAGTATGGTGCACGAGTTATTGGTGGGAATAACGCTTCGCGAAAACTCGCTGAGCGGTCTCATGATGGATTCAGCGGTGCGATGGAACCGTTCAGCTTGGTGTTGAATTTTGCTTTTATTTCTTGATCGAAGTTCCGATCAGTGGGACGGCTATTTCGGCCCACTTGGCGACAGCCGTGCCGACGTCCGCCAGTTCCGGTTCCGTGACGTACAGGCCGCGGGCCGGGACGGTGGCGCCCAGTTCGACCAGCACCGGGCGGAGGTGGACCTCGACGGCCAGCAGGTGGCCGGGCCAGCCGCCGGTCATCACCGGCACGGCGGTGATGCCCGCCAGGCCGTTATTGCCATAGCGGTCAAGGAACGCCTTAAGCAGGCCGGTGTAGCTCGCCTTATAGGTGGGCGAGGCGAAGATCGCGATGTCGGCGGCCGCGACCTGGGCGGTCAGCGCCGCCAGCTCTTCGTCCGCCCAGTCGAACAGGCGCGGCGCGTACTCGGCCAGGTCGATGATCAGTCGACCGGAGTCGCTCGCGAGCTGGCTGGCGAGCGCGTCAGCGACGGCGAGCGCGACGGAGTGAGTGCGGGAGGCCGGCTTCGGGTTGCCGGTGACGACCGCGATTGTTGTCATGACGCGGCGACCCTTTCGTGGTTGGTGGTGAGTGCCGGGGCGAACGGGCTGAGGGTCTGCGGCGTCTCGCGGCGCGGGTACGGGTGCTCGCACAGGCCGCGTCTGGCGAGGATGGGCAGCACGCCTTCACCGAACCAGTACGCCTCCTCCAGGTGCGGGTAACCGGACATGATGAACTCCGTGATGCCGAGCTGGCGTACTCCCCGATCAGGTTAGCGACCTCTTCGTGGCTGCCCACGAGCGAGGTGCTGCTGGCCGTCGGATTCGGAGTTCGCCGGCCCGCCTGGACCTTGCCGACCATCTCGTCGGTGACCCGGTCAAGCAGGTAGCCGGCCTGCCGCCACGCATCGGCTGAGGTGTCGCGGGAGATCGTGTGCAGCCGGATGGCGCCGGCCGCACCGGTGGCCACACCGTGGCCACCGGCCACGATGTCGCGGCTGTCGCCGTTGGTGGGGAGGAACCAGTGGAACCGCAGGGACATTGCTCGCTCGCCGTCTGCTGTAATACCTACTTTTTTGATGGTTTTAATCTACATTAGTCTCACCTGGTGCCGGCAATCGGGCGCGGCGTATCGTCGCGACCATGAGGGTGCGGGATATGCGCAAGCTTGTCCAGCTCCGCGCGGTGTCGCTGGACGCGACCGAGCGGCGGCTAGGGAGCTGCTTCGACGTCGGCGACCTGCGGCGGGTGGCCAAGCGGCGGATCCCGCGGCCGGTGTTCGACTACGTGGACGGGGCGGCGGACGAGGAGATCGCGGTCGCCGCGAACGTGGCCGCGTTCCGGTCGTGGCGATTCCTGCCGCGGGTGCTCGCGGGCGTGGCGACGGCGGATACCTCCGCCGCCGTTTTCGGTTCGGCGCTGCCCGTGCCGATGGTGCTCGCGCCGACCGGGTACACCCGGATGCTGCACCCGGACGGCGAGATCGGGGCGGCGCGGTCCGCCACCCGGCATGGCCTGCCCTACACGCTGTCCACGATGGCGACGACCGGGATCGAGGAGCTGCGGGCGGCGGCGGGGCCCGCCGCGGAACTGTGGTTCCAGCTGTACCTGACGAAGGACCGGGCGCTGGCGTACGACCTAGTGGACCGCGCCCGCGACAGCGGCTACCCGACGCTGGTCGTGACCGTGGACACCGTGGTCGCCGGAAACCGGGTGCGGGACCTGCGGAACGGGCTCTCCATCCCGCCGGCCTTGACCTTGCAAACGGTGGCGTCGGTAGGAGCCAAGCCGGGGTACTGGTACCGGCTGCTGTCCGGGCCCGCCCTCGACTACGCCAACTTCGCCGGGCGGCCGCCGACGACGGTGATGAAGACGGCGGACTTCTTCGACGCCGACCTGAACTGGGACGACATCGCGGGACTGCGCGCCCGCTGGCCGGGGAAGCTGGTGCTCAAGGGGCCGATCGGGGCGGCCGACGCGCTCCGCGCCGTGGAGCTCGGACTCGACGGGGTCCAGCTGTCCAACCACGGCGGGCGGCAACTGGACCGCACGATCGCCCCCGTCGACCTGATCGCGCCCGTGCGCGAAGCCGTGGGCCCGTCGTTCACCGTGCTGGTGGACTCGGGCATCAGGCACGGCGCGGACATCGCGATCGCCCTCGCGCTCGGCGCCGACGCGGCGGTTCCCGGCCGCGCCTACCTGTACGGGCTCATGGTCGGCGGCGAGGCCGGCGTGGACCGCGCCCTCGACCTGCTGTCCCGTCAGTTCCGGTCCACGATGCAGTTCCTCGGAGTGACATCGGTCGCCGAACTCCGCAAGCACGGCCCCGAGTTGATCACCCATTAGGCCGGGGCGGGAGGGGCGGGCGAGCCTTGACCGGGCCCGTCGCCGGGTCCGGGAGCGGTGGCCTCGGGTTCTCCTCCAGCAGGGCGAGAGCGCGGTCGACCGCCACCTGCAGCTGGGGGTCGTGGCCGGCGGCCCAGTCGTCGGGAGTGATGAAGACCTCAGTATCCGGGTCGACCCCGTAATTCTCCACCGACCAGCCGAACTCGTTGAACCAGGACGCGTAGCGCGGGATCGTGATGCGGGTGCCGTCGACCAGGCCGTGACCGCCGCCGTCGATGCCGACCACGCCGCCCCAGGTGCGGGTGCCGATGACCGGGCCGAGGCCCAGGCTGCGGATCGCGGCGGTGACGATGTCACCATCTGACCCGGCGAACTCGTCGGCGAGCGCGACAAGCGGGCCGCGCCGCGCCTCCTGCGGGTAGCTGTACGGACGCAGGTACCGCGGGATCTTCCAGCCGACGATGCGGCGCGCCAGCTTCTCGACGATGAGCTGCGAGGTGTGACCGCCGCGGTTGCCGCGCACGTCCACGATCAGGGCGTCCCTGGTCATCTCCGCGCGCAGGTCGCGGTGCAGGTGCGCCCAGCCCTCCCCCATCATGTCCGGCACGTGCAAGTAGCCGATCCGGCCGTCGGACCTGGCGCGCACGAACTGGCGGCGGCTGGCCACCCAGTCCTGATAGCGCAGCCGCCGGTCGTCGGCAAGCGGGACGATGACGACGCGCCGGGTTTCCGGGAACTGCGGCGCAGCCGTTTCCGCAGTGGTCACGGAACCCGGACCGGCGGGCTCAGCGGTCCCGGCGGACGCCTCAGCGGTCGCGGACTCCCCGGAATTCGCTTCTTCCTCAGCCGTCGACGACTCCTCGGCCGTGGACGGCTCCCCGGCCTTCGCTGGCTCCTCAGCTTTCGACTCAGCCTTCGACGCGTCCGCCGCGGCACCCCCCGACGCCTGATCGTCGTCCGGCTCCGCGGCCGGCGGCCGCGGCACCAGCGACGGATCCGCGGGCCTGATCGTGAGCTCCACCGGCTTGCCGTGGGTGCCCGCCAGGGCCGGCCACGGGCCGTGCACCGGATCGACCGGGCGGCCGTCCACCGCGAGGATCTCGTCGCCGTCGCGGACGGCCACGCCCGGCGCCGCGAACGGCGAGCGGGCGTACGGGTCGGACGACTCGCCGGGCAGCACGCGCTCCACCAGCCAGCGTCCGTCCACCGCGCGGACCACGTCCGCGCCGAGCAGTGCGGCCGGCGCGCCGCGCAGCGACGACCGCGCGGAGAACGTGTTCGACGGCATGACGTACGCATGCGAGGTACCGAGTTCGGCCGCCACCTCCCAGAGCAGGTCGCCGAACTCGGCCGAGGTCCGGACCCGGTCCAGCAGGAACCGGTAGGAGTCGAGCACGCCGTCCCAGTCCACGCCCGACATCGCCGGCGACCAGAAGTCGCGGCGCAGCAGCCGGCCGAACTCCGCGTACGCGTGCGTCCACAGCGCCGCCGGGTCCGCCTGGAACCTCGCGCGCGCCAGGTCGACGCTGACCACGTCCTCAGACGAGCCGTTGTCCGCCTTCCGGTCGGCGGGCACCACGCGCACCTCGTTGCGGTCGCCGATCACTAGCCGCGAGCCGTCGCCGCTCACGCCGAACCAGCTCACCTCGGACGCCAGCGTTGTCGCCTCGCGCTTGCGCAGGTCGAAGCGCTCGAGCGCGGGCCGCCGATGGGTGTCCTCGGGGTCGGCGGCGCCCTCGCCGAGCACGCCGGCGAGCGGGTAGCGGAGCCAGAGCAGGCCGCCCTTGGCGGCCGCCAGTCGGTAGTACCGTGCCTCGTCCACCGGGACCGCTACCACCCGGGAGGAGATGCCGTCGGTGTCCACAGTAAGCGCGGTACGTTCCGAAGAATCTTTTGAATTCTCGCCATTGGCTGCCGGACGGCCACCGGGAAGCGGACCGAACGGGGACAGCGTGTGCGCGGCGAGCGGAACCAGGTACGGGCGGGCGCCGAACGGGAACGACAGGTCGAACGAGTGCGCGTCGTAGATCGGGTCAAAGGTACGGCGGGAGAGGAACGCCAGGTAGAGCCCGTCGGTGGTGAACACCGGGTCGCTGTCGACGAACCGGCCGTCCGTCACGTCCACCGTGAACCCGTCCTCGATCCGCGCGAGCCTGATGCGGGCCAGCGGCCGCGGACCCGGCTGCGCCCAGGCCAGCCAGGCGGAGTCCGGCGACCAGGCGACGTCCTCGATGTCCCCGTCGTCGCTGGCCGCGATCTCGGTGACCGCGCCGGATTCGATGTCAATGAGCAGCAGCCTGCCGTCGTGGGCGGCGGCGGCGAGTTTCGTCCCGTCCGGCGACGACTCGAGCTGCATGACATTGCCAAGGTCAAAGGCGGTGATGACCCGGCCGGCGGCCGCGGAGTCCGGCTCGATCTCGGCGACCTGGATGGCGTCGGCACCGCCCGCGTCGGTGACCCACGCGACCTTGCCGGTGGTGCCGAGAACGCGGGGCAGCCTGGCCCTGGCGGCGGAGTCGACCAGCAGTGCGCGGGCGGGGCCGTCGGTGTGCGTGAGCCAGTGCACGGTCCCGCGCACCTCGACCACGCTCGCCTGACCGGTCTCGTCGCAGTCGAGTTCGCCCAGGTGGTCGGCGGCGGTGAGCACCCGCGGCGCGCGGGCCGCCGGCGGCGCGGTGAGCTGGATCTCCAGCTTGCGCGGCCGCGCGTCGGCGGCGAGGCTGTCCAGCAGCCAGA
>Ga0335075_10018694_pt1 | contig 10273 bp, 8 predicted proteins | sample Lox_Sample_24_FD_206723 | JGI IMG/M metagenome (GOLD analysis project Ga0335075, IMG submission 206723) | Soil microbial communities from Loxahatchee National Wildlife Refuge, Florida, United States - Lox_Sample_2.4 | ecosystem: Environmental > Terrestrial > Soil > Wetlands | place: USA: Florida... | reverse complement strand
CCGCGGGGGCCCAAGGGGCCCAAGGGGCCCAAGGGGCCCCAAGGGCCCGAGCCGCGCTAACGGGAGGAACCATGGTGGTGCGGACAATCCTGAACGTGATCTGGCTGATCTTCGAGGGCTTCTGGATGGCCATCGCCTACGTCCTGGCCGGGCTCCTGGCCTTCGTGCTGATCATCACGATCCCGTTCGGGATCGCTGCCTTCCGGATCGCCAGCTACGTGCTGTGGCCGTTCGGCCGGACCATCGACCGCCATCCGAGTGCCGGCGTCGCCTCGGTGATCGGGAACGTCATCTGGATCGTCCTCTTCGGCTGGTGGCTGGCTGTCGGGCACCTGGTCAGCGGCGTCCTGCTCTGCCTGACGATCATCGGCATCCCGCTCGGCCTGGCCAGCTTCAAGATAATCCCGGTCACCCTGGTCCCCCTCGGCGTCCGCATCGTGCCGTCGGACAGCGTCTACGCCAGAGCGGCCTGAGCCACCCGGCCGATACTGAGCCTCTGCCTGCCGGTCAAGCTGCACGGTGCCGATGGTGCCCCGGCCCGTGCCCTGCTGCGGCCCATCGGCTAGACCGCAGGCCTTCGCCTTTTCACCTCCCGTTCATAATCGTCGGTCTAATGCCAATCGAGTAATTTCGTTGTGATCCGGCTCGCGCTGCGGCTATCACCCCTCCAGGGTGATTTACGCGCTGTCCCTGGTGTCTATAAAGGCAGGGATCTTGCCTTCGACACCAGAGAGGGAATCGCCATGGGCGCCGAACGTGATCGGGTGGCAGCATTCGGCAAGCTGGAGGACGGGCTGCGCCAGGCCGGCGACTGGTACCGGTGGGGGCCGTACGTCAGCGAGCGGCAATGGGGGACGGTGCGCGAGGACTACAGTGCCTACGGTGACGCGTGGGACTACTTCCCGCACGATCACGCCAGGTCCCGCGCCTATCGCTGGGGTGAGGACGGCTTGGCCGGGTTCTGCGACGTCGAGCAGCGGCTCTGCCTGAGCCTGGCCCTGTGGAACGGGCGAGACCCGATCTTGAAGGAGCGCGCCTTCGGCCTGACCGGATCGCAGGGAAATCACGGCGAGGACGTCAAGGAGTACTGGTGGTATCTCGACGCGGTCCCTTCTCACGCCTGGAACCGCTGGCGCTACCACTATCCGCAGGGCCAGTTTCCATATCAGGACCTGATCGACCAGAACGCGGCGCGGGACCGTTTCCAGCCCGAATACGAGCTCATCGATACCGGGATATTCGATCAAAAACGGTACTGGATCGTCGAGGTGGACTACGCCAAGGCCGATCCCGATGACCTGCTGATGGCCATCTCAGTGACCAATGCGGGCCCGGACGCCGACACGCTGCACGTCCTGCCGACCGCGTGGTTCCGTAATACCTGGTCGTGGGAGATCGACGCGCCGAAGCCGAAGCTGGCGGCCGCCGGCGACACCTCCGTCGCGGTCGACCATCCGCTCGTCGGCCGGATGGAGCTGGTCGCAGACTCCGGGCCGGGCGGAGTCGCGCCGACCGCCTTGTTCTGCGAGAACGAGACGAATCTCAAGCGCCTCTACGGCGTGGAGCCGATCACCCCTTATCCGAAGGACGGCATCAACGACCACGTGATCAGCGGGTCGGCCACGGTCAACCCGGAACGGACCGGGACCAAGTGCGCCTTCTGGTACAAGCTCACCGTGCCGCCGGGCGAGACGGTGAAGCTGAGGCTGCGGTTGCGTCCGGCCCCAGGCGAGGCAGGCGCCAAGCGGGCGGGCGCCGCGTTCGGCGCCGGGTTCGACCGCGTGATGGCGTCGCGGCAGGCTGAGGCCGACGAGTTCTACGCCGACCTGACGCCAAAGGAGGCTAGCGCCGACGAGGCGATGGTCATGCGCCAGGCATTCGGTGGCCTGCTGTGGAGCAAGCAGCTGTTCTACTACGACGTGAAGCGCTGGCTCGAGGGCGACCCAACCCAGCCGACGCCGCCGCAGCAGCGGCTGACCGAGCGGAACGCCCGGTGGCGCAACTTTGACGCCTTCGACATCATGTCGATGCCGGACAAGTGGGAATACCCCTGGTACGCCGCGTGGGACCTGGCCTTCCACTGCGTGGCGCTGGCCCACGTGGACCCGGGCTTCGCCAAGTACCAGCTGATCCTGCTGTGCCGGGAATGGTTCCAGCATCCGAACGGGGCGCTGCCGGCCTACGAGTGGGACTTCGGCGATGTCAACCCGCCGGTGCAGGCCTGGGCCGCGGTGGAGGTATTCGCCATCGACGGCGCCCGCGACATCGATTTCATCAGCAAGGTCTTCGACAAGCTGCTGGTCAACTTCGCGTGGTGGGTCAACAGGGAGGACTCCGAGGGCAACAACCTGTTCGAGGGCGGGTTCCTCGGCCTGGACAACATCGGCCCGATCGACCGGTCGCACCTCCCGGTGGGCGGCATCCTCGAGCAGTCCGACGCCACCGGCTGGATGGGCGCCTACGCCATGGCGATGGGCACCATGGCCGCCATCTTGAACCGGTCCGGCCAGCGACCTGCCGGGGATCTTGTGCTCAAGTTCCTCGAGCACTTCGCCTCCATCAGCGACGCACTCGAGGACCTCGGGCTGTGGGACGACACCGACGGGCTCTTCTACGACCGGCTCAAGACGCCGTCTGGGGAAGTCGTGCCGGTGAGGGTTCGGTCGATGGTGGGAATCATCCCCGCCCTGACCGCCGCGGTGATCGACTCGAGCGACATACAGCGCGCGATCGCCCTCAACAAGCAGTTCGCCTATACCCTCAGCCGCCGGGACATGGTCGACCGGGACAAGCAGCGCGAGCGCGGCCTGCTACGCGGCCAGCCCGGGCGGGAGCGGCTGCTGCTCAGCCTGTGCGGGGTGGACCGCCTGGAGAAGCTGTTCGCCAAGGTGTTCGACGAGAACGAGTTCCTGTCGCCGCACGGCCTGCGCGCCCTGTCGGCGTATCACCGCGAGCATCCCTACCGGCTCGATGTCGAAGGCATCACGGCGAGCATCGATTACGAGCCCGCCGAGTCCACCACGCCCATGTTCGGGGGCAACTCTAACTGGCGCGGGCCAGTCTGGTTCCCGCTGAACTACCTGATGATCAGCGTCCTGGAGCGGTATCACCGGTTCTTCGGCGAAGAGATCAGCCTGGAGTACCCCACCGGGTCGGGCCAGAAGCTGACCCTGGACAAGGTGGCAGTCGACCTGGAGGACCGGCTGATCTCGATCTTCAGGAAGGGGCCCGACGGGCACCGCCCCTGCTTCGGCGGCACCGAGATCATGCAGACCGATCCGGCCTGGCATGACAACCTGATCTTCAGCGAGTACTTCCACGGCGACAACGGCGCCGCGATCGGCGCGTTCCACCAGACAGGCTGGACCGGACTGATCGCCGACGTGATCCGCCGCCGGTACGGCGAGGTCGAGGCGATCGGAGACGTCCTTCGGCGGATCGGCCAGGAGAAGCAGAAGTGAGTGCGGTCGCGGCCGAGGCCGCCGGGACGCTGCCGGGAAGCGAGTTCCCGCGGGAGCGCCAGTCCCGGGCCATGCTCGCCACCTCGATGCTGTCGTTCGGCATCCCGATGATGCTCGGCGGCGACGAGATGGGCCGTACCCAGCAGGGCAACAACACCCGGCGCACCACGGAACGCTCAGGCACCACAAGTCTCAAGTAGCACCGTTCCGTTCTCAAGTAGCACCGTTCCAGGCGCGGCATCACCCGCCACGGATGATTCTTAGCGTCGATTGCCGACCGCCTGGTCACCGTGAGGATCCCCCACTGCCGCGCGGATCTTGCTGGTGGGTGCCGCGCGGATCTTGCTGGTGGAGGCGACGGATCTCCAGGACCTGGACGCCGAATGTCTCGAGCCTGGCGAGCAGCCCGTTGAGAGCCGCTTGGTCTCGGATCGGGCCGTGCAAGACGGTCTCGACCGGCTCCACTTCGGCGGTGAGCCGGTCGAAGTCAAGCAGCGCCTCGGGCGGAAGAACACCCGACACCCGGATCTCGTAGTAAGACGATGACACCGCAGCCTCTAACGTGTCGGAATCACAGCGGCTAAGACGCCACGGTCCCGCTTTGCCGGCCGCCGCACCCCACTCATGGCGGGTGAAATCCGTCACCCTGGTGAGATCACCGGGTGGGTGATGACTTCTAGAGCGCCGGGCGATAGGGATGAGATGGGAGGGAAACGAGGATGTCCAGTACCGATATTCGTGGGGCAGCTCGTCTCCGGGGCCGCGCCCAGGCGGAGGATCCGGTCTTGATGTCCAAGGTCACCGTGCCCGAGGTACCGGGCTGGGCGGTCTCCCGGCCGCGCATCGAGAAGCTCATCGCCGAAGGCGCGCGAAGCCCGCTGACCTCGGTCACCGGGCCGCCGGGAGCCGGCAAGACCATGGCCATCGCGTCCTGGGCCGCAGCCAGGACAAGTCCAGGCACGCTGGCCTGGGTCACCTTCGACGACTACGACAACAAGCCGAGGGTCTTCTGGTCTTACGTGGTGGCCGCCCTCCAGCGGGCGGGCGTCACCGTGCCGGCAGTCCTGCCTGGGCCCACCCGCGAGGCCGTGGAGCATGTGTTCCTCGTGCGACTGGCCTCCGTGCTCGCCGCTCAGGCCCCACCCGTGGTGCTGGTCCTTGATGACCTTCACCTGCTGACCGATCCAGCCACCCTCGACGGCCTGGATTACGTGCAGAGGAACGCCCATCCAGGCCTGCATCTGGTGGTCGCGTCGAGGGTGGACCCGTTGCTGCCCTTGCACCGGTACCGGCTTACCGGGGAACTCGCCGAGATCAGAGCTGACGACCTGGCCTTCAGCGTAGAAGAGTCCGGCCTGCTGCTGGCCCACCACGGCATCACCTTGTCCGATCCGGCGATCGAGGGCCTCACCAGGCGGACCGAGGGTTGGGTGGCGGGGATACGCCTGGCCGCGCTTTCGCTGCACGGGCATCCCGATCCCGAGCAATTCGTGAAAGAACTTGAGGCCGAGGCCAGCGCCATCACCGGTTATCTGGTCGACGAGGTGCTCAACACCCAGCCCCCTTCGGTACGTGACATGCTGCTGCGCACCAGCATCCTCGACTGCGTCAACGCGGATCTCGCCCGTGAGCTCTCCGGCGACCAGCACGCGGCCCATGTCCTGCTGGACCTCGCGCGGGCGAACGCGTTCGTCCGGCCGATCGGCCACGGCTGGTACCGCTACCATTCGTTGCTGGTCGCGGTGCTTCGCCTCAAGCTCCGCATAGAGCACAGCGGCCAGCTCCCTGGCCTGTACGAACGCGCGGCCGGGTGGTATCAGCGCCACGGGATGCTGAACGAGGCAGCGCGCTGCGCCGCCGAATCTGGCGACTGGTCGTTCGCGGCCGGGATAGTCGTGGACGAGTTCGCGGTAGGCCAGCTCATCGATCCGCGCGGCAACCAGCCACTGGCCGAGGCGTTCGGGCGCATGCCGCGGGACGAGGTGTGGACGCAACCTCAGCCGTGGCTGGTCCAGGCTGCGACGGGGCTGTCCGGCCCGGTATGCGAGGCAAGCGGTACCACCGCGCTGACCACCGCCGAGAGCATCCTCGAGCGGCTTCCCGCCGCCGACGAGATCCCGGCCCGCCTGGCCGCATCCCTGATCTGCCTGGCGCTGTCCCGCCGGACCGGAGATCTCGAGGCCGCCACGGCCGCGGCCCGACGAGCCGAAGCACTGGTCGGGCAACTGCCCGAGGAGGCGTATGCTCGCCATCCCGAGCTTCGGATCCAGTTGCTCTCGGGCCGTGCCGCAGTAGAACTCTGGTCGGGCCGTCTCGATGCCGCAGCGGCCGGCTTCCACGCAGGCATCGCGGCCTGCGCACAGGAAGCGGGCTACGAGCGTACTGACTGCCTGGGATATCTCGCCCTGGTGGAGGCTCTGCAAGGTCAGCTGAGCCGCGCCGCCGGGCATGCCGACGAGGTCGCGCAGGTGATGAGGAGCGTCGGCGAGTCCGTCACCGAGCACATCACCTCGGCCGTGAGCGTCGCGCTGGCCTCCGTGCACCTGCAGCGTGGTGATATGCAAGAGGCCCACGCACAGCTGAAACGGGCCGAAGCCGCCCTGCGGGTCTGCCCCGACAAGCTGGTCAGCGCCCTGGCCTGCATGGTCACGGCGCAGCGTCGGCTGGCCGAAGGCCGCGCCGAGGCGGCGTCGGAGATGATCCGCAGGGCACGCCAGGACTGGTCGCCGCCCGGCTGGCTGGAGCTCAGGCTGACCATCCTCGAGTCGCGAGCGCATGTCCTGGCCGGAGACATCGAGGCCGCCGTGGCCGCGGCCGAGCGCGTCCACCCGCAGTCGGTGCCCGAAGCCGCGGTCGCGCTCGCTCATGCCTGGCTGGCCTCGGGAGATGACCATGCGGCCAGGCACGCGCTGGATACCGTGGCACATGAGAGCCTCGGCTTGGCGGGATGGCTGGTCGATGCCCGGATCAGCTACAACACCGGTGACAGCGGGCGCGGTCGTCGATCGCTGGAACGCGCCCTGGCGCTGGCCAGGCCCGAGCGTTTGAAGCTTCCGTTTACCCTGGAGCAGGCTTGGACGCGGCAGGTGCTGCGGCGCGATCCGGAGCTGGCCCAGGCGTTCCGGCAGATGCTCGAGCCTACCGAGGGGGCGCTCGTCGCGGTGTCGGCTCAGCGACAGCAGCCGACCGATGACGAGCAGGTGCCGCTAGTCGTCGATGGGCTCAGCGAGCGCGAGCGCGAGGTGCTCACCCTCTTGTCGGGAATGCTCAGCACGGCCGAGATAGCCACCGAGATGTACCTTTCCGTGAACACGGTCAAGACCCATCTGCGGAGCATCTACCGCAAGCTTTCCGCAGCTCACCGAGGCGAGGCAGTGCGCCGCGCGCGGCAGCTGCAGCTGATCTAGAGTCCCTGTATCACCCTTCTCGGGTGGGGCGCGGGGGCGGCCGAGGTGATGGCCTGAAGCGTGACTCAGCCGGCACCATACGAAAGGGAGCAGCTCATGGCTGAACTGATCGCGATCGCTTACCCGGACGAAGCCACCGCAACCGAAGCGGCCGACGAGGCGCGGCGGCTGGCCCAAGACCTGATCATCCAGCCCGACGCCATCGCCGTGATCACGCGGGACAAGGATGGCGAGTACCACACGCATACCCGCCACCACATGGTGGGCGGCGGGGCGACCTGGGGCATGTTCTGGGGCCTGCTGTTCGGCCTGCTGTTCTTCGTACCGGTCTTCGGGATCGCCGTGGGCGCGGGGCTGGGGGCGCTCATGGGCAAGATCACCAAGTCGGGCGTGGACAAGGACTTCCAGGACCAGGTCCGCGGCGCGCTCCAGCCGGGAACCTCGGCGCTGTTCCTCATGATTGAGAAGGCCACCCCGGACAAGGCCCTGGAGGCGATGAGCAAGTACGGCGGCACCGTGATCAAGACCTCCCTGTCGAAGGAGGGCGAGAAGCAACTCCAGGAGGCCCTGCACGGCGGAACCGCAGCCACCACCTGATTACCTCGTCATGCCATGCCGGCTGGACCGCCTGGAGCCAACCCCGCGCAAGGTCATGACACGGGCTTCCCGGCCCAGCTGACCGAGCCGGACCACGGCCGTACCGGCTCGCCACAACGTGGCGGCCGGTACGGCCTGCTGCTGGCGGTCCTCATCGGGACCTATCTGCTCGCCGCGTTCAGCGGCGCGAAGGTGGCCACCGAACTGCAGGTCGTACTGTTCGCCGTGGTCTTGCTGCTCGCGCTGCGCACCTCGCCGCTGCCCGGCCACTGGGCAGTGATACTCGGAACCGCAACGATCGTCGGCTCGGCCGTAACGTTCTGGACTTCACTGAACGGTTCCAGGCCAGGAACCGCGGCCGAGGACCTGTGGAAGGCGCTGCTGCTTTTGCTCGCCGCGGTCATGGTCGTGCGCCGGGTCCTGGCCAGGCCGACCGTCACCATCCAGAGCATCTACGGTGCCCTGAGCGCCTACATGATCACCGGGCTGATGTTCGCCTCCATTTTCGCCGCCCTCAATCAACTGGGCACGTCTGACTTCTTCGCTAGCAGCCAGCCCGCCAACACTCAGACGTTCCAGTACTTCAGCTTCACCACGCTCACCACCCTCGGGTACGGGGACTTCACCGCGGCCGCGAGCGGCGGCCGCGCCATCGCCGTCCTGGAGGCGCTGACCGGGCAGGTGTTCCTGGCCACGCTTGTGGCCCGCCTCGTCTCCGCGTACCGGGGCCCGGACCCTCCCGAGCCGTCCGGCCGCCGTCTACCTGAGGATGTTGACGGCCCTGGACACCACGAGGATCGCGACTAGCAGCGAGATCGCCTCCTCGGCCATCATCATGAGCTTGGCCCACGGTTTGATGGCCGAGACGTCGGTCGGGCTGAACGCCGTGGCGGTGGTGAACGAGAGAAAGAGGTAGTCAAGGAACTTCGGATACCAGCCGGGCCCCACGTACTCGGCGTTGGCCATCTCGGGGAAGACGAACGCGGGGGGGTGGCTCGATCCCCGGGCACGGGCGGCCGCCCCGCCGCGATCGAGATCCCAGTACCACAGGCCGAAGATGATCACGTTGCTGAGCCAGATGGCACCGCCGCTGGCCAGCAGGACGTTGGCGTCGGCGCTGAATTTGACCGCTCCGATGATCCCGGCCACCAGGCGCACCGCGGCGGTCGCATTCACGGCGGAGATCAAACCGATCAGCGTCACGGTCATCACGCGCAGCCAGCGGGAATCCCGGTCGATGCGCCCCGGGTCGCCGACGACGAGGATCGCCAGCAGCACGGTGACGACCACGATGAATGCCCAGCGGTCGTCCCCGTCCCTCACCTGCGAAGGCAGGCCGGCGCGCAGGCCTCCGGCGGCCAGCACGGCCAGCGCCATCGGCCAGCGGCTCTCGCCGGTCCTAGCCGCGTCCTGGACTGCCGGCGCGGGCAGATCCCGGCTGGTCATCGGCGTCCGGGATTACACGCCGAGCTCGGCGGTTATCCGGCCGGATTTCACCGCGTCGACCAGGGCCTGGTAGTCGCGCTCGTTCTGATCGGCGTAAGCGACCGCGAACTTCGCGATCGCCTTGTCGAAGACGTCCGAGCCGCCCAGGTAGGTGGCGATGGCGATGCGGTCCCCGGACCTGGCGTGCGCCCGGGCCAGCGTCCAGCCGCACAGCGCGCCGTACATCTGCAAGCCTTCCGGGCGCAGCAGCGCGATCTCGATCGAGAACTTCCAGTCCCGAAGCTGCCGGACATAGAAGTCTCTGGCCCGCCCGTCCAGGCCCGACTCGGTACGCTGCCAACCCAGGAAGATGTCGCTCGCCGCCTGCATCAGCCGCTGCCCGGCCACCACCCGCTGGCCCTGGTTGGCATACTTGCTCGCGCCAACGAACCGGCTGAGCACCGAGGCTTCTGCCTCCTTGACCTGCAAGAACAGCGGGTCGGTCTCGTCACGGCCGAGCATCAGGACGATCCAGCACCGGGTCCCCACGCTGCCGACCCCTACGACCTTTCTGGCCACGCAGCAGAATTCGAACTGCTGGAGCAGGTACCTGCGATCGGTCTCCAGCGTGCGCTGATACTTGGCGAGCAGACTCCTCAGCTCATCTTCGATGTCGGCCCGGTCGGTCTTCGCGGGTAGCAGCTCCTCGATGGGGACCAGTAGCGGTGGGTCGGAGACGATGGCTGGGCGACCCTCGACGATCCGGGTCAGCTTTCCCAGTGCGTCCATGCTGTCCTTCGTCTGCGCCTTGGCCAGGCTCTGGTCAAGGAGCTTGCGCTGCCGCGCCCGGAGCTGGGAGTCGAACTGCGCCCGCAGCTCGGTGATGTCAGCGTGCGCGTACCAGACGTCCAGGTTGGTCATGCTGGCGAACTCGCGCATGGCCTGCCGGTAACGGGAGACGGCCGAGATGATGACCTCGCGGCGTTGCTTGGCCGTCAAGTCGTTGTCCCGCCCGGCCACCTCCAGGCTGGCTGCGAGCCGTTTGACATCCCACTCCCACGGGCCGGGCAGCGTCTCGTCGAAGTCGTTGACGTCGAATACCAAGCGCCGTTCGGCCGAGCCGAACAGGCCGAAGTTGGACAGGTGCGCGTCGCCGCAGGCCTGCACGGCCAGCCCGGACACCGGTGTGGTAGCCAGGTCGCTGGCCATCGGGAGGGCCGCGCCGCGGTAGTAGGTGAAGGGGGACACCATCATCCGGCCCCAGCGGACCGGTACCAGCTCAGGCACCCGCGACCGCGCCTGCCCCTCCAGGAGCGCGATCGGGTCCGGCCGGTCCGATGGCGGGTCGAATACCTCGTGGCTGTCCCGCGGCACCGCGGCCCG
>Ga0335075_10018693_pt1 | contig 10274 bp, 7 predicted proteins | sample Lox_Sample_24_FD_206723 | JGI IMG/M metagenome (GOLD analysis project Ga0335075, IMG submission 206723) | Soil microbial communities from Loxahatchee National Wildlife Refuge, Florida, United States - Lox_Sample_2.4 | ecosystem: Environmental > Terrestrial > Soil > Wetlands | place: USA: Florida... | reverse complement strand
CCGTCTTCCCCTGAATCGGCGAGGTGATCGTGGTGTAGCCGAGCTGCGTGCGAGCGTTGTCGATGTTGGCCTGGTCACCTTTGATCTGTGCCTCGAGTTGCGCCACCAGGGCATGCTGCGAGTCCAGCGTCTGCTTGCTCGCGAGGTTCTGCGGGGCCAGCTGCTCATAGCGATCCAGATCCGCTTTGGCGCTCGCAAGCTGGGCGACATCCTTGGCGTGAGTCGCGACCGCCTGGTCGAGCGCGGCCTTGAACGGGCGCGGGTCGATCTGAGCGATCAGATCGCCCTTCTTCACCGTCTGGCCTTCAACGAAACCGACCTTCTGCAACTCGCCGTCGACGCGTGCGGTTACGGTCACAGTGTAGAATGCCTGCACCGTGCCGAGTCCCTCGAGGTAAACGGGCACATCGGAACGTGAAGCGATGGCGGTCTCTACCGCAATCGCGCCGCCAGCCTCCTTCTTATTCGCGTCGGCCGCGTGTGCGCCGCCAGAGTGCCCGCGCCAGATGAAAACCAACGCCAGGGCCACAGCGGCTGCCACCATCACTATCCGAGGATTGCTCATCCGTAATCTGTTCATGTTCTCTGCCAGCCACCGCCGAGCGCGCTGAAGAGCGCAACCAGCGCGTTGAGATGGGAATACTTGACCTGCACCAGGGTGTCCTCAGCCGTGAAGAGCGCGGTCTCCGTGCTCAGCACGACCAGAATGTTGATCACTCCGGCGTGAAACTGCGCCTGGGTCAACTCGTACGCATGCCGCGCCGTAGCGACCGCTTCCTGCTGACGCTGCAGCTGATCCGCGGTCTGCTGCACACCAACCAAGGCGTCCTCGACATTACCGAACGCCGAGATGACGGCCTTATGGTAGTCCGCCAGCAATTCCGCGTAGCGGCCCTTGTTGAGTTGATACTGCCCCACGAGCGCACCGCCTGCGAATATGGGTTGCGTCAGCCCGGCAGTCGCACTCCAGGCGCGACTCACCGGATTGAAAAGCTTGCTCAACGAGGCGCTCGCGAAACCGCCATCAGCGGTGAGGCTGATGGTTGGGAAGAAAGCCGCGCGCGCCGCTGCGATATTGGCATTCGCGGCGATGAGTTGCGCTTCGGCCTCCGCCACATCGGGCCGCCGCGCCAATAGCTCGGACGGCATCCCAGGCTGTACCGTGGGCTCCGCCAGATCCGCCAAGGTGCCCGAGCTCACGTCGACCGCTTCAGGCTGCTTACCCACGAGGATGCCAAGCGCATCCAAAGTTACCCCGAGCTGTTGAGCGAGCGGGGGGATGGCCGCCTCCAGGGTCGCGACCGTGGTCTGCTGCTGGGCGACATCCAGGGCGGTCAACGTTCCAACTTGTGCCTCGAGCTGCAGCCCTTTCAGCGTATCGCGAGCACTGGCCACATTTCTCTGCGCCACCTGCAGACGGTCCCGCAACTCGAGCGCCTGAAAATACGTGCCGGCCACGCTTTGCATGACCGTGAGCTCGACGGTCGCCTGGTCGTAACGGCTGGCCAACGCCGCCATGCGAGCCGCGTCGTGCAGAGCCCGGTTCCTGCCCCAGAAATCGATCTGGTAGCTCGCCGTCAGTTCCGCGGTGAACGTATTAAAAGTCGTCGGCGACGGAGTGAGCTTGCCGGTGGGCCCGATGGCGGGCTGCAGGGCCCTCGCCCGAGTGCCGTCGGCATCGAGCCCCAGCGACGGCAATAAGGCAGCGCCGGCGATCCGCGCCTGGGCGTCGGCCTGCCGGATACGGGCGATCGCGGCCGCGATGTCATCGTTCGCCGCCCGCGCCTGGCTCATGAGGTCATCCAGGGTCGGTGAATTAAAAGATTTCCACCAATCCGCCGACGGCCACCCGGCGGAAGTCCCCTGGTGAGAATCCCGCCACGAAGCCGGGGGCGGGATGTCAGGGCGCTTGTAGTGCGGCCCGAGACTGCAGGCCACCAGGCCACAGGCAGCCAATCCAATGAAGGCGGAACGCGGAATGCTCCCCGTCAGGGAGCCGCGCAAGCGCAGCCGAGCAAATAGAGTCCGGGATATCACGGGGCGACAGAAGGCCTGAGCTGGAGAAAGCCTGGCAGGACGATACGAGGGTATCGATTTACCGAACATGGGCGAATCATTAAAGTCCGTTAATTGGCCACCAGCGACCCCGCCTGGAGCCTGTCTGGGCCATAATCGCCCCAGCCCAGACACGCTCCCAAGGCGGACCGGAATAACATGCCCGTAAAAACCTCGGCCCGCCGGGCCCTCAGCGCCGGCGCGTTACTCAGCGCTGTACTCTTGTCTTTCGCAGCATTCGCGCAAGCCCCTCCGGCCGGCGCCCCACCCGTCGCCGTTCCCACGTCCGGCGACTCGGACGTGTTGCGCGCGACGCTGGATAACGGCCTCCAGGTCGTCATCATCCGCAATCCCCTCGCACCGGTCGCGGCGACAGCGGTCAACTACCTGGTGGGCTCCGACGAGACGCCGGCGGGCTTTCCAGGGACAGCCCATGCCCTGGAACACATGATGTTCAGAGGCAGCCCCGGCCTGACAGCCGATCAGCTCGCCGACATCGGCAGCGTGATCGGCGGCAACTTCAACGCCAACACGCGCGAAGACCTGACACAGTACCTTTACACCGTACCTGCGGAAGACCTCGACGTGGCGCTACACATCGAGTCCATCAGAATGCGCGCGATCCTCAGCACGAAGGCGGAGTGGAGTAAAGAGCGCGGCGCCATCGAGCAGGAAGTTGCACAAGACGTTTCGGAACCCAGCTATATCCTCTACGAGAAAGTGCGCGCAGCGATGTTTGCGGGCACGCCCTACGCGCACGACGCGTTAGGTACCCGCCCCTCTTTCCAGAAAACGACCGCGCAGCAGCTCAAAAGCTTTCACGACAGCTGGTACGCGCCGAACAATGCCATTGTGATCATCGCGGGCGATGTCGATCCCAAGGCAACCCTGACCGAAGTCAAAGAGCTCTTCGGCGCCATCAAGCCGAAAAAGCTCCCAGCCCGCCCGCAAGTGAAGTTGCAGCCCATCAACCCGACCTCCTTCAGCGTCGACACGGACCAGCCGAGCGGCTCGTTGATGATTGCCGTGCGGACCCCGGGTCCGAAGAGCCCCGACTTCGCCGCGCTCGAGGTCCTGTCCGACGTATTGAGCAGCCGCCGTTTCGACCTCTACGGCCTGGTGCCCCAGGGCAAGGCCATCGAGGCGGGCTTCGCACTCGATCCGCTGCCTGAGGCGGGCATTGCATACGCATCGGTCTCCTTTCCCGGCGGCGACGACCCGAAGAAGCTCGAAGGCGAAGTGCGCGCCATCCTGGCAAAGGTGGCCAAAGACGGCGTCCCGCCGGATCTGGTCGAGGCCGCCAAGATCCAGGAGCGTAGCGGCGCGCAGTTCCAACGTAACTCCATATCCGAGCTGGCATCGGTCTGGTCGGAGGCGCTCACCCTTTACGGCATGCGCTCGCCGGATGAGGACCTCGAGCGCATCGAAAGAGTGACGGTCGCCGACGTCAATCGCGTCGCACGTGAATACCTGAACCTCGATCACGCCATCTCCGGTGTCATGTCGCCGCGGGGCTCGGGCGCGCCGGTGCCCTCTCGCGGGGGCGGATTCGGCGGCCAGGAATCGATTTCCCTGGGCGAGGCGCAGCCGACCAAGTTGCCGGCCTGGGCGGACTCGGCCCTGCACCGTTTGGTGGTGCCACCCTCGACGTTGCATCCCATCGTCAGCACGCTTCCCAACGGGCTGAAGCTGATTGTGCAGACGGAGAATGTAAGTGACACGGTCACCGTGTTGGGCCACATCCGCCACCGCGCGGAGACCGAGGAGCCACCAGGGAAGGAAGGCGTCGCGCAGCTGCTCGACGAGCTGCTAACCTATGGCAGCCAGAAGCTCGACCGGCTCGCCTTCCAACAGCAGCTCGACAAAATCGGGGCCCGGGAAAGCGCCGGGACGGACTTCGGCGTGGCCGCGCTAGCGGAGAATTTCGACCGCGGCGTGGAGCTCCTGGCTGACAACGAGTTGCATCCGGCCCTGCCCGGCCAGGCGCTCGACATCATCAAAGTTCAGCTCGCACATGGCGTCGCGGCACGCAACAAGAGCCCGGGCTTCCTGACCCAACGCTCGCTGCGCGGCGCTTTGTATCCGCGGGGCGACCCGAGCTTGCGCATGGCGACTCCGGAGACCGTGAGCGGAGTCACTTCGGACACCGTACACTCCTATTATCAGAGCGTGTTTCGGCCCGATCTCACCACCATCGTGGTCATCGGCAAAGTAACTCCCGCGCAAGCACGCGCCACGATCGAAAAATACTTCAGTGCCTGGAGCGCCAGCGGACCCAAACCGGATGTCGACCTGCCGGATACGCCACCGAACCGGCCCGCGGTCATCGCCGTGCCCGATGCGAGCCGTGTGCAGGACATCGTCATCCTGGCGCAGAGCCTGGACCTGAAACGCTCCGATCCGGATTATTACCCGTTGGAGTTGGGCAACGCCGTGTTGGGCGGCAGCTTCTACTCGACGCGTCTCAGCATCGATCTGCGCAAGAACTCCGGGTTGGTGTACTCCGTGGGCTCCTCCCTACAGGCCGGCCGCACTCGTGGCGCCTACTTCATTCAGTATGCGAGCGACCCGCAGAACGTCAGCAAGGCCGCCAACATGGTGGTCAACGAAATCAAATCGATGCAGACCGCGCCGGCACGGCCGGACGAGCTCGTGCGCGTCAAAGCCCTCTTGCTGCGGCAGATTCCGCTCAACGAGTCGAGTGTCGATGACATCGCACACGGCCTGATCGGCCGCGTGGATCTCGACCTGCCGCTGGATGAGCCCACGATTGCCGCACAGCGTTATATCGCGTTGGGTCCTGCCGAAGTGCAGGCTGCGTTCAAAAAATGGCTGCGCCCGGACGACCTGGTGCGAGTCAGCGAGGGCCCGACACCGCAGTAGCTGTCTCGCGGCGAGCTGGCACGCCGCAGGCCAGGCAGCGGCGGTAAGGCCGCTGCCTCAATCTGCCCGAATTGCGCCCGCAAGGCATCGCAATCGCGCGTCACTCTTTGCGCATGGGTGACGAGCGTGAGGATGCCCACATGTTCCGCGACCTCGAGATCTGGCTCAATCATTTTGAATACCATGCACAGCACCCCCGCCGCGTTCCAGCGGGGTTGCCGGATGTGCTGAAGCCGCAGGAGCACCGGCTGATCGCCCGCTCCATTGCCACCTTCCAGCTCGGCGAGCAGTTGGAAGGTAACGCGCTGCTCTTCAGCGCCTGGCGGTTTGCGAAGAAACGCAACGCCACGCCGCTCATCCGCATCCTCGAGCTCTTCATCCGTGAGCAACAGCGTCACGCGGCATTGTTGCACAACTTCATGGCAGACCACGACCTGCCGCGGAAACACACCGACTGGACGGACTTCGTGTTCTGCTGCCTGCGGCGGCTCGGAGGCTTCGAGTTGCGGCTGTATCTGTTGATCACGGCAGAGCTCATCGCCATCGTCTTCTACCGCGCCCTGGAAGTTGCAACGGGATGCCAGCGCCTGAAGGTTCTGTGCCGGATCCTGGTCGCCGACGAGCTCGCGCACGTGGGCCTCGAGTCACAGTTGTTGCTCACCTTGCGGACCCGAAGATCGGCGCTCACGCGCGGCGGCCTCCGCCTGCTGCACCGGCTATTTTTTGCCGGCACGGCAAGCATCGTCTATCTGACACACAGGGCCGTTCTGCGCAGTGTCGGATACAACATGGGCGGCTTCCTGCGCGCTTGCACGACACAGTACGACTTCTATCTGGAGCCGCCGGCTACTTGCCGAGAATCAGGTCGGCGGCCTTTTCGGCAAGCATGACGGCGGGCACGTTGGTATTGCCGCCGGGAATCGTCGGCATGGACGCGCAGTCGACCACTCGCAACCCTGAGATGCCGCGAACTCGCAGCTCAGTGTCGAGGACCGCATCCGCACCGGTACCCATGGCGCACGTGCTGGTTGGATGCATGGCGGTCCCGATGCGAGAGCGCACGAATGCATCGATTTCGGCATCCGTCTGGATAGCAGAACCAGGCGTCACCTCACGGCTTATGAGCCCGCAAGCCGGCTCGGTGGCGAAGAAGTTACGGGTGAAACGCACGTAGCGCCGGAACGCCGCCCGATCCTCCTCGGCCTGGAGAAGATTGAATTGGATGAGCGGCTTGTCCTTGGGATCCGCCGAACGGAGCTTCACGCACCCGCGACTCTCAGGATGTAACAGCACGTTTGCGACTGAAAAGGCATGCCCGCGCGGCGCACGCCAACCCGGGAACCAGATACGCGCATCCATGGCCACAGGGCTGATCAACAGTTGCAGATCCGGCCGATCCAGGCCTTCCCGCGTACGGATGAACCCTTGCGCACCGACCGGTAGCGTGCCGATGGCACCGCCCCCGGACAGATACCAGCGCACGACAGCGAGCGCCATGCGATCCAACCGCAACTCGCTGTCGAACGTAGAAGCCCCGCTGGCGTCATACACCATGGCAACCGACGCGTGATCCTGCAGGTTGCGACCGACACCGGGTAGATCGACGACCGGCTCGATATTCAGGGTGCGCAATTCGTCCGCGGGACCGATGCCGGACAACAGCAGCAGCTGCGGCGAGTTGAACGTGCCCCCGCAAAGATTGACCTCACGATCCGCGTACGCCACCTGAGGCTGACCGTGCCCGAGGTATTCAACACCCACAGCGCGGCCACTTTGCATAACGACGCGGGTCGCCAGCGCATCTGTCTCAACGACCAGATTCGGCCGCGACGACGCAGGGCGCAGATAACGCTGCGACGTGCTCGCGCGTCGCCCGCGGTGAACGTTGAAGTCAGGGCTGCTGAAACCCTCCTGCTCAACGCCATGAAAATCGTCCAGGTGGGGAAAGCCAAGCTTCTGCGCGGTCGCGATCAGGCGCGGGTAGGCGTAATCGTCAGGCTCGTGTTTCGAGACCGTCAATGGACCCTGGGCACCGTGATAGTCGCTCGCACCGCGCCAGCTCCCTTCCGACTTGAGAAAATACGGCAGGACGTCCGCAAAGCTCCATCCGGACAATCCCATCCGCGCCCATCCATCGTAGTCCGCGCGGTTGCCGCGGGAGTACATCATGCCGTTGATCGATGAGCAGCCACCAAGGACTTTGCCACGCGGCGCCGGGATGCGCCGGTTGTCGGCATGAGGCTCGGGTTCCGACATGAAGCCCCAACCCAGACTCGGGTTGCGCATCGCCTCGAACCAGCGCAAAGGCATCTCGAGAAGCGCGCCTTTGTCAGGGCCGCCCGCTTCGAGCAGGAGGACGCGGTTCGCGCGATTCTCGCTGAGCCTGGCGGCAAGCACACACCCGGCCGACCCCGCGCCGACCACGATGAAGTCGAATGTCGCCATCGACCTCAGGAGCGTACGAAATCGAGTATATGCGGACCCAGGCGATCGCCGGGGGCGTTCAGTCCAAAAACCGTCGACAGGTGGTTGTGCCCGTTGAGTTGTATGAAACGGGGCCAGCGCTGGTGTTGGGCAACGTATGCGCCATTGAGCTCGACCGCCTGGCGTTGGAAATCACGCGGATCGTTCTCCGCCAGGACCACGAGAAGCGGCACATCGGTGATCGCCAAAGCATCCAGGAAAGACGCACGCGCGGCTCGCTCGGTGTCACTGCCGAAGTAGGCCTCGAACAACGGATTCTTTTCCATCGTCCGCGTGTCGTACAGCCCGGAGACCAGAATAGCTCCGGCGGGCCGCCAGCCTTCAGCGGGCAACGAATGCTCACGGGCAATGTAGCCGGCAACATGGACCGCGCCGGCCGACTGCCCCATCACGAAGATCCGCTGGGGATCGCCCCCGCGGGGAGCGATATTGTCGCGCAACCACTGTACTGCCAGACCAACATCCTCACTGCCGCAGGGCCAGCGATGCTCAGGCGCGAGGCGATAGGTCATCGTCACGCCCAACATTCCGTTACGGGCCGCGAAGCGCCCCACGTTGTCGTAGAAGGGGCTGCCCGGGTTGCTTTTGTTGCCGCCCACAAAGCCGCCGCCGTGGACGAATAACAGCACTGGACGCGTCGCCACATCACCTTCGGTCGCGAATACATCGAGACGATGGCGCTCGGCGGGTCCGTAAGGGATGTCGCGCGTCGTGCGCACCCCTGCATCCGAAACCTGGGCGTGCAGGGGCATGCACAGGGCAATGGTGGCTCCGATGGTCTGCGACGTCACCTCCGTGCCGATCGCTCGGATTTTATCGGCGAGATCGCTCGCAGCCAGGTCCAACGGCCGCTCCGGATAGATGCTCATCGGCGGGAGGGTACGCGACCCCTCTCGGCCTCGCCACCCGGGCGGGCTTCAAATCTGCTGTGCGAACAGCCCTACCCTGCGCTCGTGCTCGGACTCAGTCTGGACCGGCAGCAGAGTATTCAGGAACGGGGCGCCGGCACCATCCGCTGGTCGATGCTGCCGAAGATCGACGCGCCCTGGGCATCGAGCATCTCGATGCGCACGGTGTCTCCGAACTTCATGTAGCCCGTGGAGGGCTTGCCATGATCGACAGTCTCGATGCCGCGCCGCTCGGCGATGCACGCCGAGCCGACAGTCCGGTAGGTGCTGTTGGAAATCGTTCCGGAGCCGATGATCGTACCGGTGTGGAGATTACGGGTTCGGGCCGCATGAGCGATGAGATCATGAAAGCCGAAACCCATCTGCCCCGCTTCGGGAGCTCCGAAGCGCTCGCGATTCCACTCAACGCGTACGGGCAGGTGCAACCGCCCATCACGCCACGCGGCGCCGAGCTCGTCCGGAGTCACCGCTACCGGGGCAAAGCTGGTCGCGGGCTTCGACTGCAGGAAGCCGAACCCGGTCTTGATCTCGCGTCCCGCCAGCACACGCAGGCTTGCATCGTTCAACAGAACGATGAGCTTCACGTGCTGTAGCGCCTTTGCGGCGGGAATCCCCATGGGCACGTAATCAACAATGACACCGATCTCCGCTTCGAAATCGATTCCGTCCGCCTCACTCGGCAGCGGCATATCGTCGCGCGGCCCGATGAAGTCATCGGACGCCCCCTGGTACATGAGCGGGATCTGTAATTTGCCTTCGATCGGCGCCAGCCCGAAGACCTTCTCCATGAGGTCACCGTGGCTGTGAAAAGCCGAACCATCGAGCCACTGCGGGGCGCGTGGCAGCGGAGCGGCCAGGTGGCGGGTATCGAGGTTGAAGACACCGGCCGGCTTGCCACTATTGAGCTCGTCATAGAGCTGCTGCAGCCGGGGTGCGGTCCGCGGCCACGCTTGCAGCGCTTCCTGCAGAGTACCGGCAACGGCGGTAGCCGCCGCGGCGCGCTCGAGGTCCCTCGATACGACGACCAACTTGCCATCCCGCGATCCGTCTTTGAGTGTCCCCAGCTTCACGTTGACTCCTTGGTCAATTGGAAAAACGCGTGGTTTTTGCCGGCTGTGCCGTACCACGATACTGCGCCAGGGTAGCGTCTATGGCGCGGGCCGCGCGACCGCCATTAAAATGGTTGAGGATCTCAAGTTGAGCTTCAATCGGGTGACCGGCACACGCTCATGAAAATTTTCGGGGCCGACGGCAAAGAGATGATGACGGTGAGCAGCCTCGAGCGCGACGGCTCGACGCTCGTGATCAAGGGCAAGATTTTCGGCACCATGCCGCTGACTGCGAAACTGCGTCCCGAGGAGGCCCGCAAGGCGTTCGGGCTGTTGAATTTCCGCCTCGTGCTGTTTCTGCTCACATTGCCGTTCCGGCGCGGCTCCTGAAGTGCGTGCCTGTCAGCCCGGGTTCGCAGCCGGGTCCCCATGGTCACCCGCCTTCCCCACCGTCAGAGTCGAAGCCCGCTTGTCGTGCGCGTGATCGGCGCCTATGAAGACATAGACGGCCGGCACCACGAACAGCGTGAACAGGGTGCCGATTGACAGTCCCGTGAGCAACACGATGCCCATCGCTCGGCGGCCGGCCGCTCCGGCACCGGTGGCGATGGCCAGAGGCACAACTCCCAACACCATCGCGGCGGTCGTCATCAGAATGGGGCGCAAGCGCACTGCCGCGGCTTCCTCGATGGCCGCGAGCTTCGCCATGCCCTGCCGCTGCAACTCGTTGGCGAACTGCACGATCAGAATGCCGTGCTTGCTGATGAGACCGAGCAGGGTGACGAGACCGACCTGCGTGTAGATGTTGAGTGTGGCGAGGCCTAGGTTGATGAACAGCAACGCGCCGAACAGCGCCATCGGCACCGACACCAGGATGACCGTCGGGTCGCGGAAG
>Ga0335075_10018692_pt1 | contig 10274 bp, 11 predicted proteins | sample Lox_Sample_24_FD_206723 | JGI IMG/M metagenome (GOLD analysis project Ga0335075, IMG submission 206723) | Soil microbial communities from Loxahatchee National Wildlife Refuge, Florida, United States - Lox_Sample_2.4 | ecosystem: Environmental > Terrestrial > Soil > Wetlands | place: USA... | reverse complement strand
ATTACCAAGCGTGAAATCCGCCTTTTGTCGCTCGCAGCGATGGAGATTCGGTCCGACAGTGTAATTTGGGATATCGGCGCGGGCTCGGGTTCCGTTGCGATCGAAGCGGCGATGCTGGCGAATGAAGGCCGGGTTTATGCGATCGAAGCCGATCCTGAGGGAGTAGCAATTTGCCGCGACAATCTGCACCAACATCGAGTCGACAATGTCGAAGTAATCGAAGGCCGCGCGCCGGAAGCTCTGGCTAACTTGGAAGCGCCGGATGCGGTGTTTGTCGGGGGCAGCAAGGGGAGCATGGAGGAGATTCTGGAGGTCGTGATTGACCGCCTTTATCCAGGTGGCCGCCTCGTCGCCAACGCCATTACGCTTGAAAATGCGAACGAGATTTATGCCACTATGCGCCGCCGCGGCCTCGACCCCGGCGTCACACTGCTGCAAGTCTCACGCGCTCAACCGCTGGCACGTTATCTACGCTACGAAGCACTCAATCCAATCCAGATTTTCGCCGCGGCAAAACCAATCGAGGGGATTGTCCGATGAGCTATGGAACCCTCTACGGAGTGGGCGTCGGCCCCGGCGCTTCCGATCTCCTGACACGGCGCGCGGTAAAGGTGCTTCGCCGCGCCGACGTGATCATCCTGCCGCGCAGCTCTCATTATGGCGTCTCAACGGCTTGGAAGATTATTCGGCCGGTCGTGCGCAAAGCCACGCATCAAGAGCATCTATTTCTGACTTTTCCGATGACTCGCGAACCAGCAAAGCATACCTCTGCATGGGAAAAGGCCTTCACCCAAATTGGAGCGCGTCTGGAACGCGGCCTGTCGGTAGCGTTCGCCAGCGAGGGTGACCCCTCGCTGTACAGCACGTTCATCTATCTGCAACGCGAGGCGGTCCAGCGATGGCCTGGCGTTCAGGTAGAGGTAGTACCGGGAGTGTCGTCGATCACCGCGGTGCCGTCAGTCACCGGAGTCACGCTTGCTGACGGCCTCGAGCGGATAGCGATTATTCCAGCCGGCTATGGGGTGGATGACCTGGTAGACATTCTAAATCGCTTCGATACGACCATCCTGATGAAAATTGGCTCTGAGATGCCCAAGGTCATTGCGGCGTTGGAAGCCACTGGCCTCACGGACAAGGCTGTGTATGTCTCGCACGCTACCATGCGGGAACAACGAATTGTACGTGACATGCGCCAACTTGAGGCTGAGCGCGGCGATTGTTTTGCGATGATCGTGGTATCCCGCAAGGAGCGCTGCGGCGTGCTCGCCGGAGATGTTCCACCGGACGCACTCCTGCGTTCAGTGACGGAATGATTAGGGAACGTAAACCATTAGCGATTTATGCCATTACCAAACATGGCATCATGATCGCTCAGCGGCTGCATCACGGCCTGCAAGATAGCGATGTCTTTATCTCTGCCAAATTGATCGAACCCGCTCGTTTGATGCCCGGCATGAGTGACGCGTTGCCGTTAAGCCTGCCAATGGGGCCGACGCTGAAGCAAACCTTTACCGCCTACGACTGCCACGTTTTTATCATTAGTGTCGGCGCGGTGGTCCGTATGATTGCACCGCTCCTGCAAGACAAAAAAATCGATCCCGCGATCGTCTGTATCGATGATGCCACGCGCTTCGCTATCTGCGTCCTCTCCGGCCATGTAGGACGCGGTAATATCTTTACCGAACGCGTGGCTGAGGTTCTCTCAGCCCAGGCCGTAGTGACAACGGCCTCGGATGCGATTGGAACATTGACGGTTGATATTCTCGGCCGCGATCTCGGTTGGCAACTCGACGATCCCAATCGTAACGTAACACGCGGATGTGCGGCAGTAGTCAATGCCGCCCCGGTCATTTTTGTTCAGGAAACCGGTGAACCGACTTGGTGGCCGCTCGATAAACCTCTGCCATCCGGTGTCAACTATACGAGCTCGCTCGATGGCGTGGATCCATCCGCCTTTGAGATATTGCTTATCGCTACCGATCGCGACCTCTGCCAAAGTCATCATTCGCATTGGGCCAATGCAGTCATTTACCGCCCCAAAAGTCTCGTTCTCGGGATCGGATGCGACCGTGGCAGCACGCCCGCGATGGTGGAACGCGGCGTACGTACGCTCTTAGAACAGAATAGATTGTCCATTAAATGTATTAAGACCGTGGCTACCATCGATAAGAAAAGTGACGAGGCGGCAATTCTCGAATTAGCGGGAAGGCTAGGCTGTCCGGTGCGATTCTATTCGGCGGCCGAATTGGACAACACTGCCGGCATCGAAAATCCTTCGGTCGTGGTCAAAAAGTTCGTCGGAACGCGAGGAGTAGCAGAACCCGCCGCACTCCGCGCATCGGGGGCAAAGGTGCTGTTGCTAACTAAACAGGCTTACACTGAGCCCGGCGCTGGCCGTTCGATGACACTCGCGGTTGCGCGTATTCCATTTTCTCCGCGCCTGGCTAAGGAATAGTCATGCCTGATCAAACTGGAATTCTTTATGTCGTTGGTATCGGACCCGGCGCCGCAGTACATACCACTCCCGCCGCGTTGAGTGCAATTCAAGACGCCGAATTGGTTGTTGGCTACACCACCTATATCAAGCTGGTGAAACCCTTTCTCGACGGTAAAGAGATCATTCGAACTGGCATGACCGAGGAAATCGCCCGCGCCCGCGCGGCGGTGGATCGCGCCCGCGCGGGTGCAAAAGTGGCATTGATCTCATCAGGTGATGCGGGTGTATACGGCATGGCGGGCCTGGTGTTCCAGGTTCTAAAGGACATCGGGTGGAAGCGTAATGAATCGCCCGAGCTGCGGCTGATTCCTGGCATAACGGCGCTTAGCTCCTGTGCTTCGTTGGTCGGTGCGCCACTGGTTCACGACTTCTGCGCTATCTCACTTTCCGATCTCTTGACGCCGTGGCCAGTAATTGTCCGCCGGATCGAGGCAGCCGCTAGCGCCGATTTTGTGATCGGGCTGTACAATCCGGCGAGCGGAAGAAGAACACGTCAAATCGTGGAGGCTCAATCGATCATTCGCCGCTATCGTATTGGCGAGACGCCCGTTGCGTTGGTGAAAAGCGCTTACCGCAAATTGCAGCAAACGGTGCTCAGCGATCTCGATCACTTTCTCGACTATGAAATCGGCATGCTAACGACAGTACTGGTCGGATCGAGTAATACGTATGCGTTCGAAGGGTACATGGTCACGCCGCGCGGTTACTCGAATAAGTATACAAGAGATGGCGAAGCGTTGCCGGGCCAACGCCCGGGGTTTTCACTCAATCCAAACGCGGCTTCGCATGGGCCGGAGGAAGGATAGTGGCGAAGGTCGGACGACTCGCAGGTGCGATTCTGGTGCACAGTGGCGAAGACTACTTTCTCGTGGGAAATACTAAAGAGCCTTGTGATTTCGCGGCGGAGGGATTCGCTTCACCCGACGAAATTGATCTGCCAACGCGTCGCTATACGAAGCTCGTACAACAGCGCGTCATTAATGTTCAAGCACCTGTCCTCGTGTTCGAACTTGAAGGTGAAGCACTTGCCGCCGCGCTCAGCGAACGTCTTCTGATTGAGCGCAATGGATCGGTAAGCGAACGCCTGTGGCGATTGCTCTTTGATCCGAGTGGTGAAGACGACCCTCCCGCCAATGGAATTGTAAATGCACGATGGCTTACCGAGATACCTTCCGAGCTCTGGGCGATCGTTCGCGACACGATTTTGCGGTGCCTGTAATTCGAAATGAAAGTCTTTATTATTGGCGCGGGTCCTGGCGATCCCAAATTGCTGACTCTACGTGCAGCAGAGCTGATTTCAAAGTGCCCGGTAGTGCTCTATACTGGTTCCCTGGTGCCGCGCGAAGCTATTGCGTCGGCAAGATCTGATGCCCGCGTCATCGATTCCTCGGGGATGACGCTCGATGAGATAATCGCTGAAATAGTCCGCGCCCATGATGCCAATTATGATGTGGCGCGAGTGCATACTGGCGACCCATCCGTGTTCGGCTCGACTGCTGAGCAAATGCGGCGTCTGATTCAGCTAGGCATTCCATACGAAATCGTGCCAGGGGTCTCATCCTTTACGGCAGCCGCGGCGGTTCTTGGCCGTGAGCTTACGCTGCCCGAGCTGAGTCAGACCGTGATCTTGACCCGTGCTGAAGGCCGCACGCCGATGCCGGCCCGCGAAAAATTGGATGACCTAGCATACCATCATGCGACTCTTGCACTTTTTCTCAGCATCACTCTGCTTCGCGAAGTAGTCGAATCTTTGATACCCGAATACGGCGGCGACTGTCCAGTCGCGGTGGTTCACAAAGCTACCTGCCCAGCCCAGAAGATAGTTCTGGGAACCTTGAGCGACATTGTAGGGCGGGTACGCGAAGCCGGTATCAAAAATCAATCGATCGTGCTGGTTGGGCGCGTGCTCACTGCAAACGATTTTGCCGATTCGCGTTTGTACGCCGCAGATTTCAGCCACGGGTATCGGCGTTCGCGGATTGACCTGCGCAAGGAACCATGACTGGCGGATTTGTTTATTTGGTCGGTGCTGGGCCTGGAGACCCGCGTCTCTTGACGATGCGCGCGTTCGAGTTGTTACGTCTGCCGAAGTAATCGCTCATGACGATCTGGTTTCATCCGAAATTTTATCGCTGGCGCCGAACGATGCTGAAATCCTAAACGTGAGACATCGCGGTGGGCACGGCCTTATCATTCCCGCGCTTCATCCGCTCGTTACTGAACGCGCTCGTGCCGGGAAAAAAGTCATTCGCCTTAAATGTGGCGATCCCCTGGTGTTCGGCCGAGGTGCCGAAGAAGCCGAAGACCTCCAGAGAGCTGGCATTCCTTTTGAACGCACAGCGGGCCGATGGGGCGGGAAGCGGTTCTCGGAACTTTTACGCGCATGTCCGCCAATGCTGATATCGCAGTGATCGAAGGCGTCATGGGTTTGTACGATGGCGCTTCGCCAACAAGCGGAGAGGGCTCTACAGCCGAGATCGCGAAGTGGCTAGGCGGCCCAGTACTGTTAGTCATCGACGCTTCCGGAATGGCACGGCCGATCGGCGCGATCGGGCGTGGCTTTGCCGACTTTGATCAGGCTGTGAATATAGCTGGCGTAATCTGCAATCAGGTCGGCAGCCGCTCACATCTGCAATTACTTCGCGAAGCGCTGGCGCAACCACCGGTGCCTGGCGCGATGCCTAAAAGCGGCGCGGCCAGCTTCCCGAAGCGCCATCTGGGCTTGCGCACTGCTGATGAGAACGCCGTTCCTGAAGCTGCTTTTGCTTCGTGGGGCGAGCTGGTTCGCGATTGGTGCAACCTAGATTCAATCATCGCACTTGCCCGGCAAGCTCCTGCCTTAATGACACCGCCGGCTGAATCGCTCCCTCGACAAATTACCAGCTGCAAAATCGGCATCGCCTTCGACGAGGCTTTCCATTTCTACTATGAGGATAATCTTCGAAGACTAGCGAACGCTGGCGCAGAGCTAGTCTATTTTTCTCCCATTCACGACGAGCACCTGCCGCTAGTCGATGGTCTTTATATTCGTGGCGGCTATCCAGAGCTTCATGCGGCGGAACTTGCCGCCAATGAATTGATGCGGCAGGAGATCCAGAGTTTCGCCTCGGATGGCGGAGTAATTTACGCTGAATGTGGCGGCCTCATGTACCTGTGTTCGGCGTTGCGAGCCCTAGATGGCATTGTTTACCCGATGTGTGATGTGTTGCCTGGTCTGACAACGATGTGCGAGCGATTGCAGGCGTTAGGATACGTCGAAATCGAAACGGTACGTGATTCAATTCTCGGGCATTCCGGTCTGCAGTTTAAGGGCCATCAGTTTCGCTATTCGAACATTGAGATCGAAAAACGAGTGGTAACAATGGCTTTCTGCGTTCGTCGCCGCCGCGATCGCATGATGTTTTCGGGTTATCAACTCAACGATGTCCTAGGCTTTTACGTTCATGCTCACTGGGCTTCCAACGCGAGTGTACCTAGCGTATTGGTCGAGGCTTGTTCGAGGCGGGCACAAGGAAATTTGTTGCTGACGTGAGTAGAGTGAATCGCAATGACAGATCAGCGAAGAGGACTCCTGCTTATCAATACGGGCGATGGCAAAGGCAAGACCACAGCCGCTGTCGGCACGGCGTTTCGTGCGCTCGGCCACGGCATGCGCGTGGCGGTCGTCCAGTTCATCAAGAACAAATGGCGGACTGGCGAGCGAAAGCTCGGAGAGCAGACTGAGAATCTTATCTGGTTGACTATGGGAAACGGCTGTACGCTGCGGAGTCCGGATCGCTCAAAAGACCGCTATGCCGCGCGCGCCGCCTGGGCCAAAGCCACGGAGCTTCTCCGCAACGAAGAAGTTGACTTGTTGGTTCTAGACGAGATTCTCTACGCGATAAACCTCGGTCTCGTATCGGTGGGAGAGGTGATGTCAGCACTCAAAGTTCGCCTTCCGGATTTGCACGTAATCTTGACAGGCCGTAACGCGCCCGCAGAGCTTATCGAAATGGCCGATCTCGTCACCGAAATGCGAGCGATCAAGCATCCCTTCGAAAAAGGTGAAAAAGGCCGGATTGGCTTAGACTTTTAAGGAGTGTCATGAGCGCGCGCAGCTTGATGGTTATGGGAACGGCGTCTGATGTCGGCAAAAGCGTCGTGGTTGCAGGGCTGTGCAGGCTTTTTGCTGGTGCCGGTATTCGGGTCGCACCATTCAAATCACAGAATATGTCGAACAATGCGGCAGTTTGCGCGGCTGGTGGAGAAATTGGAAGAGCTCAGGCAGTGCAGGCGGAAGCGTGTGGCCTGGAACCGACAGTTGACATGAATCCGGTCTTGCTTAAACCGGAAAGCGAACGAGGCTGCCAGGTAGTTATTCGTGGCCAGGCCCGCTTCCGGATGACCACTCGCGATTATAGTGGATATCGGCAACAAGCATGGCCTGAGATAGTCCGGAGTTATAAGCGACTGGCCGAGCAATTCGAATTGATCGTAATCGAAGGGGCAGGCGGTGCGGCTGAGGTCAACCTCCGCCACCGGGACATGGTGAACTGGTCCGTAGCCGAGCTCGCCGGAGCTCCCGTGTTAATCGTCGCGGACATAGATAAAGGAGGGGTGCTGGCATCGTTAGTCGGAACGTTGCTCTGTTATCTCCGGCAGAACGACGACAGGTTCAGGGACTCATTATTAACAAGTTTCGCGGCGATCCGCGTCTGTTAGAGAGCGGGTTAGAAATCATCGAGCAACACACCGGCGTCCCCATCCTCGGAGTTTTGCCACACATGGGTAATCTGGATATCCCGGAAGAGGACGGTGCTGGACTAAAGTTAGGCACAAAATCGCAAATGGATAGGCAGGTTTCGATAGGGGTACTGGTCTTCCCGCGAATCTCAAACTACACGGATTTCGAACCGTTCCTGCATGAGCCAGACGTTTCGCTTCAGTACGTCGAACATCCCGACCCGGCTGCTACATTTGATGTTATCTGCTTTCCTGGTACCAAAAGTACCATTGCTGACCTTGCCTGGCTGCGTGCCAAGGGCTGGGACAAATTCATTGCTGCGCACTACGCGGCCGGCGGGTTCGTGGTTGGAATTTGTGGCGGATACCAGATGATGGGCCGCAGAATCGAAGACCCGGAGTATATTGAAAGTGACGTCAGAAGTGTCGACGGCCTTGGGCTGCTGGATCTCAAAACGGTCTTCGAAAAAGAGAAGATTACGTCTCGAGTGGACGGAATCCATGTTGCGTCGGGTTTGGCGATATCAGGATATGAGATTCACTGTGGACGTATCACAAGTCTCAGCAGCAATAGGCCATTTAGAATTCGTAAACAAGGCGGAATATCGCCCGAAGAATTCGAAGGGGCATTCTATGCCGGCGAGCTGGTCCACCATCCATGTCTCGGTCATACTGAAGTGCCGCTGGGCCTGGGGGCACTTCATTCGGCACGAATCATCATGTGGGTTGCAAGCGCGATTGCATTGGTTCTTATGCTTACAGTGAGAGCAACCATGTTTACACGGTGAAGTGAAGAGCATGCGGCCGATATATCCGGCTCATCGGCTTACAGCCGATCGCACGCACGGCGGCGTTGATCACGAAGGGTGGCTCGACTTCAGCACAAATCTTAACCCGCTAGGGCCGCATCCGGAGGCGATCGCAGCATACAAGCGGGCAGTGACGCGCATCTCTGTGTATCCGCCGCCCTATCCGCATGCGCTCGAAGCATCTATCGCGGCCGGCCTCGGGATCGATTCCGAATGCGTTCTCGCTGCCAACGGCAGTACGCAATTGATCTATCTGATCGCGCGTGTTCTCAAGCTGCGCTCCCCTTGGGTGGTCATTCCAACCTTCAGTGAGATCGCCAACGCGCTAATCGCGGCGGGATCGGAGCCTTTGGCGCTCCTGACGCATAGCGAGGGCGGCTTTCACCTCGATCTGAGAGATGTCCATGAGGCGCTCTGTGCCGGCGCCGACGCCATCTTCCTTGGACGGCCAAATAGTCCAACCGGCAAGTTAATCGTTATGGAAGAGGCGGCAGAGATAGCCGCGCAGTGTAATCGCCACGACGCCTGGTGCGTATTCGATGAAGCGTATATTGAATTCGCTGATGACGCACGTTCTCTCGTCCAATTGACTAGCTCGTTTGCCAAGTTGCTGGTGTTGCGATCGCTAACGAAGATTTTTGCGATCCCTGGGCTACGCCTGGGTTATCTCGCCGGTCATGCCAATGTGGTTGGGCGGTTGCGCGATGCTATCGAGCCTTGGTCCGTGAATGTGGCGGCGGAAGCAGTAGCGCTTGCCTGCCTCAAGGTATCCGCAAATATCATCGCGAGCACTCGGGAACTTATCTTAACCGAGCGGCGCAGAATTGAAGATGGACTGGTTCGCTTAGCGAAATTTCGAGTTTTCTCATCCGCAGCGAATTTCATGATGGCCGAGGTTGCGGGTGAGAAGAGCCAGGGTGGCTTCGGCCGGTATCTGCGCAGCCAAGGGATCATAGCGCGCGACCTTAGTGCGCTTCCTGGATGCGGCCCGGGATTCTACCGGCTCGGCATACGAACGCAGGAAGATAATAAGAAACTTCTCGCGGCTGTCGCAGATTATTGACGTAGGCCTCCGAACCGGGCATGTTCCTCTGGTTATGCCTCCGGCTCTCCGGGAACTATGGCGTATGCAGGAATGCGCATCCAACCCCGCCGGAACCACTCGACCCTGAGACTGGCGAGGAGGAACTGCCCAATGCGCCCCTCGCGCCAGGCTTTACGAGTTAGCCGGATTAGACTCGGCTGGCGCTGAATCAGCGAACGTTTCCCGATGAAGGTTGGCGTTCTTCTTCATCAGCCAGCGCCACAGCCGATCACCGACGTATTGGCTGATCGATCCAAAGAGTTGACCCGCTCCGGTACAGAAGCGATAGAAGTTGCGCCAGCTGCGTAAGATTGGATTTAAACTTCCGAAGTAGCTGAGCCAAAGAGCGATTGAGGGTCGCTTGTTTGGTGAGCCGTTTCACCCGACACCGAAGGTCCGCGCGGCGTGCCTTGGGAATTTGGATTCGAGGCATCAGTCCGAACCGGCAATGCCATTTCAGCCTGACCCGATGACCGAGGAGATCGATGCCCTCGGTTAGATGGAAATCCGCGTCTTCTCGCCGAAAGCTCGAGACCTATGCCGTCCTCAAGGGCGGCGATCCAGGCGCCGTAATCATCAGCCCGCCCCGCATATCTGAATCCAGTAGCCAGGACCGCTCTAAGCGGTGTGTTAATCGATAGGCCCGCGGAATCTTCCACGCCAGGTGGTCCTGGTGCAACAGAGATCTTGATGAGGGTGCGCGCTATCCGCGCCGAGAGGTCTTTTGTCGACATACGCATAGAGTATGCCCGGGTGTTCATGGTCATCCACTATGCAAGTCGCATGTTCAATCCGACCGCCAGCGTGATAGGTGCTGATGATTTCCTTGGTAGCCGCGTTCAACGGGCTTGCAGCGCTTTTGCAATTGCGGAAGTCTTACAAAAGTAGACGCCATTGTGGCGCATAAAGGAGTAAGAGCGGACGATTGGTGCGACCGTCCAGCCAGGCAGGACGGAAAGATGCCGATCCCCACGATGATCATGTCAAGCGAAATTGTCCAACGGACGCTGGGGCTGGCCGCCGGGTGCGAGAGGACAGCCAATGCAACGATCGGAAGTCTGGCGTCGCGATGAAGACGCTGGGGCAATTCCTGATAGAACGACGCAAGGCACAGGGACTAAGCCAGAAGGAGTTTGCGGTATTAATCAAGAATCGTGACGGC
>Ga0335075_10018691_pt1 | contig 10274 bp, 9 predicted proteins | sample Lox_Sample_24_FD_206723 | JGI IMG/M metagenome (GOLD analysis project Ga0335075, IMG submission 206723) | Soil microbial communities from Loxahatchee National Wildlife Refuge, Florida, United States - Lox_Sample_2.4 | ecosystem: Environmental > Terrestrial > Soil > Wetlands | place: USA: Florida... | reverse complement strand
CGACCTTCCCCGGCCGCCGCGCTGGGGCGGCTTCCGGGTGCTGCCCTCCCGCGTCGAGTTCTGGCAGGAGTCATCGGACGGCCTGCACGACCGGATCCGCTACCGCCCGCAAGGTACCGGCTGGATCGCCGAACGGCTGTCGCCGTAACGAGCGGCCGCCTCACCAACGACAAGGCCGCCCCTACCAAGCGCCTGCTCGCCATCTATTCCACAGTCCGACATCGTGGGCGCGGCGCCGGGTGATCCAATCGCCGAATCGGCGTTCAGCCGGTCATGTGGCGAGGAGAAGGTGGTGGAACGCAGAACCCTCGTTATTCGCCTGGCGGGTTCGGGTGGCTGCCACGCTGTCCTTGCTCTTTAGCCGCGCGGTAGCGGCTGGCCCTCGAGTCGTCCCGCGGGGACCGCGCGGCCGCACAGCGCGAGGGCCAGGTCTTCGGCCGCGCCGCGCAGGACCGGGCCCGAGCCGTGCGCCCAGTCGAGGTCGCTGGCCTGAAGGCGACGGCCATCGATGGCGATCCCGAAGCGGGCATGGCCGCCACCTCCCGTGAGATCGTCGAGGACGACCCGGATGGTCTCGTCTGGGGAGCATCGGGGTGCGCTCAGCGGCACGGTCACGTCCAGCCCGTGGATCACCACGTGGTTGAGCGCGCCGTGGTAGCCGCCGCCGGGCGGCGTCCAGCGCTGCATGATGCCGGAACGCAGGCTGGCGACGAGTTCGTCCGCCGGCAGGCTCGCGTCCTGGCTGGCCACCTCGTTCGACAGCCGGGTGAAGTCGAACTCGCAGCGCCGGAGCCGGGTCATGAATTCCTCTTCCGAGTAGCGCGCGGCCATCGTCATGTGCGCGACGACTTCGCGGACCCGCCAGCCCTCACACATCGACGGGGTGTCCCACTGGGCATCTGAGGCGACCGCGAGCAGGTCGGCCAGGCTGGCGAACTCAGCGGCCACGGCCGGCTGCAAGTGGGCGCCGTTTGCCGGGGATGATGCGGTCATCGTGAGCCTCCTAGCTTCTCGAGGTATGCGGCAAGGCGGTCCAGTGACGTGGAAAACCCTGCCCGCGCCTCCGGGCTGCGGTAGCCCTCGGGGGCGTTCGCCTGCCGGATCTGGAGCTCTGTGCGCTCACCGCCCAGGTCACGGAAGATCGAGGTCGTTGTCACACCGGAGCCGGGCTCGGTCCACACGATCCGCTCCGGCTCCGCGATCTCGACGTACACGGCGCGCGTGGGGTACCGGGCGCCGTCGGAGTCGTTGACCATGACGGTCTCGAACACCCCGCCCGGGCGCGCGTCGACCTTGATTGTTTCCAGGGGCGTGCTCACCCCGGCCGGGCCCCAGAAGTGGGTCAGGTGCTCCGGTTCGAGCATGCAGCGGAAGACGATCTCTCGCGGCGCGTCGAACACGCGGGTGTAGGTGAGCTCGCCGGCAGCGGGCGCCTGGTCAGTCATCCGGCGCTCCTTCCCGGCGCCCGGAAGGTGTTCGCCGGAGGTCGCGCAGGTGCTCGTCGAGCTTGTCGAAGCGCTCCTTCCAGACGCGCCGGTTCTCCTCTATCCAGCTCAGGGCCACGTCGAGCACTTCGCCCTCCAGGTGGCAAGGCCGGAACTGAGCGTGCCGGCTCCGCGAGATCACGCCGCAGCGCTCAAGCACCTTCAGGTGCTTGGAGATGCCCGGAAGCGTCATGTCGAACGGCGCGGCCAGCTCGTTCACCGTGGCGTCGCCCCTCGCCAGCCTGGCGAGGATCGCCCGGCGCGTCGGATCCGCCAGCGCGGCGAAGGTGGCATCAAGCCGGTCCTCGGCCACGGTCATGATCGGCCTCCTCGTTACGGCAACAGTTCTTACTTCACCATATGGTTAGTTAGCCGTCAAGTTAAATACGGGAAGCGACGTTCGAGGGGCATGGCCCCGGTCATGTCCGGATGCCCGGCGTGCCCCTGACGCGGACGCCTGGCCAGCCCGGATCGTGCCCACCCTCGAAGCTGGCGAACAGCTGCGCGAACTCGCCGGCGCAGACGGCCTCATCCTGCGTCGTCACCCCCGTGAGACAACGTCAAGACCACACAGAACTGCCAGATCGGTATCGCCTGGCCCCTCGCCGTCAGGAATCCGATCTGGCGGCAGATCGGCGGCGCTGTGCGCGTACGACGCAAGGAGGGCTGAAGACGTAGCGTGACCGCACGGCCGGGAGCTGTGCGATCCTCCCCGCCGAATAGGCGTGTGCTGCCGCTGGCTGGCGCCGTCCGCCGCGGGGCGGGCTAGAGAGCGAGCCGGTAGAAGCCCAACTCGCTGTCGGCGCGGATGAAGGTGAAGCCGCACTTTTCCAGTACACGCTGCGACACCGTGTTTTCTGCGTCAGTGTCGGCGAGTATCGTCCTGACCTCAGGCTTGGTGCGGCAGTAGGCGATGAGCGCTTCCAGCGCCTCGGTGCCAAGGCCCCGGCCACGGTACTGCTCGACGAGGCCGTATCCGATCGTGACCTGGCCTTCCTCGTCCGGTGGCCCGTGGAAGCCGATCGAGCCGATCGCGTTCCGCGATGCGCGCTCGGTGATCAGCATCGAGCCAAACGGCGGCGCCTTGGCCGCGTCACCGCCTGCGCGCAGCAGCATGCCCAGGCCGTCCAGGTCGTCCTGGCGCGGGAAGCCGTCCGCCCACGTATCGTCCGGGCCTGGCGTCTGACTGACGATGCGCTGTGCCTCGGCAGGAGTGACCGGATGGAGAACGAGGTGCTCGGTCTCGATGCCCATGCGGTCAAGTCTGCCAGGTCAAGCAGGTCATGGACGATGCCGTTCTGCGATATGGCGCTCGTATCGGCTGATGGTCCCACGACGCCAGATCGACCTCTTAGCGGCTTGTGCACGGTTTCACAAAGCGCTTCCGCGGAAACGCCCCGCACCTGGAAGGGGTCCGCGGAGACGTCCGGTCATGCCGCGAGTCATCTGCCGCGGTCAGGACCCCAGGGCGTTGCCATCTCCGGACGACGCCCGCAGCGCATCGGTCAGCAGCGCGACGAGCGCCTCGAGCTGTACGTCGGTCGGCGAGGAGGCTTCCTCGTCCGATCCGTCCAGCGCCCGGGCGGCAAGCCCTGCCTTGCTGTCGACCAGCTCGGCGATCCTTGTGTCGATGGTCTGCGCGGCGATGATGCGCCAGGCGGTGACCGGTTCGGACTGCCCGATGCGGTGGCTGCGGTCGATGGCCTGGGTCTGCTCCGCGTCGGTCCAGGACAGCTCGGCCAGCACGATGTTCGAGGCGACCTGCAGATTCAGGCCCACGCCAGCCGCGGTCAGCGAGCACACCGCGACCGCGACGTCCGGGTCGTTGACGAACGCGTCGACGTTCGCCTGCCGCACCGTGGGCGTCTGGCCGCCGCGAATCGACGAGAAGCGCACCCCCTGCCGGGTGAAGGTCTCTTCGGCGGCGTCCATCACGTCCACGTGCTTGGCGAAGAAGACGACCTTGCCGGCGCTGCGGGCCAGCTGCCCCGCGTAGTCCGCGGCCAGTTCGGCCTTCGCCTGGCCGATGCGCCGCATCATGGTGAACACGTTCTCGCCGGACTGCGAGGCCGTCGCGTCCTTCAGCTCCGACCGGGCCACCTGGCGGACGAGGTCGTGATCGATACCCTCGACACCGGCATCGGAGGACCGGTTCGCGAGCGCGGTCTCGTACCGCGCCACCATCCGGCCGGCGAGGGCCCGCTCCGCCGCCCGGATCGACTGGCCGGCCCGTCCGTCCAGTTCGACGGGGAGGTCGGCGATGCGGCGGGCGGGAATGTCGGCGGCCACGTCGAGCTTGCGGCGGCGCACGATGCCCAAGTCGATCACGCACTGGCGCGCCGCGGCGTAAAAGCCCCGGTCGGCGGGCGTCAGCCCGGTGTCCTCAAGCGCGTCCATGAGTTCGCCAACGGGCTTGCTGTCGTCGATCCAGCCGAGGAACTGCCAGATCGCCCGGAAGTCGTCGATGTCATTGATCAGCGGGGTGCCGGTCAGCGCCATCAGCAGGGGCCGCGCCGTACGGGACCGGATGCGGCTGGAGAGCGCGAGGACGTGCTGCGAGCGCTGCGAGGTCTTGTTCTTGATGAAGTGAGCCTCGTCCACGACCATGCCGCGGAAGCCGAAGTCGCTGAGCCAGCCTGCGTGGCGGTCGAGCACTTCGTAGTTGATCACGACGATGTCAGAGAAGCCGTCGACAGCCTCGCCGTCGCCCTGGACCACGGTGGCCGGGCGGTGGGGCGTCCAGTGGGCCGCCTCACGGGCCCAGTTGGTCTTGACGACGTTCGGCACGACGACCAGCAGCGGGTAGGCGTTCGCCGCTTCCGCGGCGAGCAGCGCCTGGGCCGTCTTGCCCAGACCCGGCTCATCGGCGAGCAGGAACGTCCGGTGACCGGCAGCGGCCGCGGCGACCAGCTGCCCCTGGTGCGGCATCAGCTCCAGGCCCGCCGGGGTGAACTGTGCCGTCGGCGCCGGGAGCGTCATGCACGCTGGGGCTCCCTCGCCGGCGCGCTCGAAGGAACTCAGCAGCGGAGCGAGCAGTTCCCAGCTGGCAAGGCGGCGCGGACGGATGGTGCGCTGCGCAGCGGCGGAGAAGTCGGGGGCGAGGAAGGGGTTCGCCAGCTGCCGGGAGATCACCGACTGCGGCACGACCTGCCGCTCCGGGCCGGCCGGAGCCGCAGCGGTCGCGGTCTCCGTCGGCGCGATTTGTTCTGGCGTCGGCTCGATGCCCAGGTCCCGCTGCATCTCCCGCTTCAGCGACCGGGCCGCGTCGGAGACGTCGGCGTCCTCGGCGAGCAGCGCTAGAAGCCCAGCGTCTTGGACGGCGGTCGTCGCGAGGATGGCCGCGATGCCGTCCAGGCGCTTGAGCTGCTCGGCCCGATGACTCTCGGTCCCGGCCGCCGCCCGGACGCGGGCGCGCTCGTCGCGCAGCAGCAGCGCGACGGCCTGGAACTTCGCACGCACGGCAGGCGTCACGCGGCCGCGCTCGACGGTCGCTTCCACCTCACGAGCGGTTCGGGCGAGCATCGAGACGACGTCGCCGCGGTGGTGAACGCGCCGCTGCTTCCGCGCGGCGCTACGGCGAGCGCCTGACTGGCGCTGGCCTACTGGAGCCACAGATTCTTCTCCTTTGCGATGCCGGGCCACGGCAGCCACGGCAGCATGCCGCACACTCCCCGCAGTCGCGGCGAGCAATGCCCCGAGCACAAGGCCTTGTGCTTCGGGCGCCGAGTCGGCTCGCGGATCTCTGACGATCGGCGCATCCGGCCTCGGCTGGCCTTTACCCGACCTGAGCCGCCGGCGGGTTGGGCGTGTGCCACAACACGGGAATGTCGTCATCGGACGACCGGCCCGGCTCTCAGGTACCGCTCATGTTAACGCATGCGAGGGCGCATAATTCCCGGCGACACGATGGCTGGCGAAGAAGTCGAGGTAGGCCTGGGCGAGGGCGGCCGGGTTCTCCAGCGCGATGTTGTGACCGGACGCGGGGATGACCGCGCCGCGGACGTCGCTGGCGACCTTCGTCAGCTGTCTGCCTACCTGGTCCCCGAGGTAGGCCTGCGCGCCGACGGCCAGGACCGGGCACTTGATGGGGTCGGCGTAGTGCGGGTGGTTCTGTTTGGCGTCGAGCTGGCGGGCGCGGTACATCTCCAGGATGGCCCGGGTGCCGCCGGGCTGCTCGATCGAGCGCACCATCTCGTCGATGTCGTCCTCGCCCAGCGCGCTGGGATCCCACATCTGGCGCCTGGCGAAGTAGGTCCAGAACGGGCGTTCCCGCCCGGCCAGCAGCAGCTCGGGCAGGTTCGGCAGTGTGAAGAAGGCGAAGTGCCAGCCGGTGCGGGCGTCGTCGGGGGCAAGCGAGGGGTCGGGTTCCCCGGCCGGGAGTCCGGGCAGCAGTGTCTCCTGGAACACCAGCTGCTGCACCCGGGGACGGTAGAAGGCGGCCACGGCGTAGGCGATGGCGGCACCCCAGTCCTCACCGACCACTCGGAACCGGTCGAAGCCCAGCCCGGTGGCCAGCTCGGCCACATCGGCGGCCATCGTGGCCGTGTCGTAGCCGGCCGGGGGGCGCTGGGAGCCGCCGAAGCCCCGGTTGTCCACCACGACGACGGTGTAGTGCGGGGTCAGCAGCGGCACGACATGTCGCCAGTAGGACATGGTCTTCGGCACGCCATGCAGCAGGAACACCGGTTCGCCGGCGCCGCCGATCGCATAGTGGATCTCCACGCCGTTGGCGGTGGGCTTGCCGTGCGTGAGCCGGACACCGGCGTGGTCAGTCAGGATGATCGGATCTGCCATGCCGTCACCGTAGGCACCGGGAGCCGGTGGTGGCTTCAGTCAAGTTACTGACGTGGGCCCAGCGCCTGCCGTAGTGCCGACGGTGGCGAAACGGTGGCGGACTAGCCGACGATCAGCGACGCCGATTCCGCTCCCGGGCTGATGACCGCCACTGCCAGCCCGTGCGCGTCCGCGCGCCAGGCCACCACCTGGAGCTTGGCCATGAAGTTCAGCTCGGTGACCAGGTCGTCGCTGCTCGCGGGCCACCCGAAGCCGATCAGGGCATCACTGCTCACCCGCATGACCGACACGACCGCCATGTGGCCGCTGGCCAGTGACACGACGTCGAGCTGCATCGCCAGCGCGCCATCGTCGCCGACGTTGTCGTAGCTCACCTGGAGCGTCAGGAACTTCCCGTCCGGGCTGAACGAGCCGTTGACCGCCGAGCTCGCCCCGGGCAAGTCGACCACGGTGTGGTGGCCGCTCGCCAGGTCCAGCACCTCCACGCCGCACACCGGGCGGCACGCCGTCGCCCAGGCGACCTGGCTCGCGCTCGCCGCCAGCACCTCGTCAAAGGTACGGCCCGCGGCGCGCGGGGCAGACGGGTTCCACAGCTTGTCGGCGGACGTTCCCGACGGTGCCGCCGGTGCGAGCAGCAGCCCACGGTCCGTGCCCTGGTCGATCAAATACCCGGCTGGAAGCGTGAGCCGCGGCCCGGCCGACTCGGTGGCCACGCTGACTTCCTGCGCCGTGCCGGCCGCCGTGCTCGTGTCGGCGCCCGGCTGGTAGCTAGTGAGCCACACGGTGCCCGCGGCGGCACCGGGCGCGACCTCGTTCGCATCCCCGGCTCCGGTCACGGATTGCGCGTTGTCCGCGAGGAAGTAGACCGGCAGCCGCGGTCCGGCGCAATTGTCGCAGTGAGACTCGGCATCCGAACCAGCCTGAACCGCCCAGCCGCCGGCGACGCGGGTGAACCGGTAACCCGATGCGTCACGGGGCAGCCCGCCGATCGGCTGCACGCGCCCCGTCGCCGGCCACAACCAGACTGGCTGCTGTCCGGCGACCGGCAGCCGGAGGCTGGCATCGCGCGGCATCGGAAGCCCGCTGACCCCCTCCGGCCCGGTCGGCCCGGTTGCCAGGGAATCGATGGGTGCCGTGGTGGCAGCTGGGCTGGGCGCTGTCCTGGCCGGCGAGTGACGCGGAAGGTGCTCGACGATCACGACAGCCGCCACCACCAGCACGGCGAGAATCACCACCCGGCGCGGCCAGGGCCCGTGCCCACGGCCTCCGCGCTGGCTGAGGATGTCATCATCCACGGCGTCACCGCCACGATCACGCTGATAGGCAGACACGACGATACCCGGCCCACGCGGCGAGCGATCGCCGCCGCCGCGCGGCGCGTGTCAGCATAGGGAGCACGCCGGGTATGTCCGCTCACGATCGCAGCGCGGTGAGGTGCCGATGGAACTGGACGAGGCGATGCGCACGCAGCACGCGTGCCGGTACTACCGGGACGATCCGGTGCCCGATGAGGTGCTGTTCCGGGCGGTGGAGCTGGCCCGGTTCGCACCCAACGGCGGCAACCGGTGCGCTGTCCGCTTCGTGTTCGTGCGGGACGCGGCGCTGCGCAGGCAGCTGGGGGAGTGGTACCTGCCACTGTGGGAGGAGGTCGCCGCGGCCACCCGAGCGGGAGCCGAGGCGATCCCCGGCGCGGGCGGGCAGCCCAGGAGCGTCCAGACCGGCTTCACCAACACGGCGCGGACGATGGCCGACACCGACCAGTTCGCGCGCCGGTTCGGCGAATACCCGGTGATCATCGTGGTGTGCGCGGACCTCGCGCAGACTCACCCCACCGACACCGCGCTCGGCCGGCTGAGCATCGTCGGCGGCGGCTCGGTCTACCCCATGGCGCAGAACCTCTGCCTGGCGCTGCGCGCCCAGGGGGTGGCCACCACGTTCACCACGCTGCTGGTCGCGCGCGAGCCCGACGTCAAGAAGCTGCTGGGCATCCCCGAGCGGATGGCCACCGCCTGCCACATCGTCGCGGGATACCCGGCCCGCCCGTTTCCCCGCCGGCTGCACCGCCCCGAGGTCTCCCAGCTCGCCTTCACCGACCGCTACGGCAACGAGCTCAGCGCGGGTCAGCCGTCCGCGCAGCCGGCGTAGGGCACCTGCCCCAGGTCGGGGAAGCCGGGCAGGCTGGCGGAAGCCTGCTGTCCATCCACCACGTAGCTGACCATGAACTGGACCGGCAGCGGGCCGGGGCAGCGCACGAGGACTTGAAAGGTGACGCTGAACCACGTGCTGGCACCAGGAGTAAGGACGGCCGGGTCCTGCCCGGTCGGGAGCGTGCCGCATGGTGCCCACTGCTGGGAAATCCACTTGAGGCCGCCCAGCGGGAGCACGGGATGGACCAGGCTGAGCGTGACGTCCGCCGTGGACTGGTTGGTGACCTGCACCCCGAGCTGCAGGTCCCGGCCGTTCTGGGCGGCGCACGAGCCGATGGCCTGGGTAAGCGCCGGGCCGCCAGCGACCAGCGCCTGGCCCGCTAGCGACGAACCGGGGGAGGCGGAGCCGGCGGCAGGCCGCGGCGGGCCGGCGCTCCTCGACGCGTGCCGGTCCCCGGCCGCGTACCCCACGGCGAGCCCAGCGACCAGTCCAACGGCGAGCAGGGCAGCGGCGCCCCGCGGTGACCGCCAGTTCGGCAGCCGCCAGGGCAGCGACGGCAGGCGCCCGCCCTGCTCCACTACGTCGTCCTGGCTGCCGTCCCCGGTCATGCGGCCAGGGTAAGCCTGACGGCGCGAAGGAACCAGCGGTCACGACCGGATCGGCGTTTCTGTTCGATCGCAGCTTCGAATGGCGGCACAATAGTCATATGGGTGACGCGGCTTCCCTGCCAAAGCTGCCCTCGCGATGGGCGACTGTCGGGGGGAGGCTGCCGCCTGCCCTGGATCATCTCACCGGGCCCGCCGACGGCCGGGTTGAATTGCCCGTTGATCTCGCCTGGTCCGGCGACCGGAGCTTCGATCTATCAGATCCGGTCCAGCGGTACCTATACCACATGACGGTGCTCACCGCGGCTGTTACCCCCGAGCACTACACGCGCTGGCTCAACGCTGGTCTGCTTCGGGAGGACTGGAGTCGGCTGCGTCTCCCGCGACTGCTGCGGGCCGTGTGGCAAGAACACTTCCCCGAGCTAGCGGGGTCATAGACGATGCTTGACGGCGATCATGCGCTGTTGGTTGAGGCGGCCCTGCCGGTCTGCGCCCAATATGGTTTAGCCGTGGCCGGCGGCTACGCCATAAAGGCTCATGGACTTGTCGACCGCCCATCAGAGGACATCGATTTCGCCACCGCGGCCACAGCGTCGCTGGATGAGATCATGACCGCCTTGGCTGATACGTACACCCGCGCCGGTTACAGGGTCGAGGTCCTTGCCGTTGATGCGCGGAAAGGCCACCTGCTTGTCAGCTTTCCCATCAGCGGCACCTATCGCGTCGGCGTCCTGAAGGAGCCGTTGAACCATCCACTGACGATGATGGAATTCGGACCGGTCATCGCGCTGCCGGACGCGGTGGCCCTCAAGATGGGCGCTCTGCACGACAGGGGGCTGCCCCGAGACCTACTCGACGTGCATGGTGCGACCGCGCATTTCAGCGGCCCTGAACTGATTTCTCTCTGCCGCGCCGCCTTGGATGATGAGTTCAGCATTGAGGTCTTGCGCGACCAGCTCAGCTACGCGGCGACGTACCCGGACGAAGCGTTTGCGCGCTACGGTTGCGCTCCAGACACGATCGCCGACGTCAAGGCATGGGCACAGGAGTGGTCGACCCAGATCGGGCTGGACATGGCCGAGACGGAGCCCTGGTCCGACGACGATGACGAAGGGGCAGCGGGGGACGCGGATGGACGATCCTTACCGGCTAGAGCGGTTCGTGCAGGCGCAGGACTCGGCAGGCACCTACCAGGAAGCAGCAGCAGAACTGCGGGCCGGGCGGAAGGCGAGCCATTGGATGT
>Ga0335075_10018689_pt1 | contig 10275 bp, 8 predicted proteins | sample Lox_Sample_24_FD_206723 | JGI IMG/M metagenome (GOLD analysis project Ga0335075, IMG submission 206723) | Soil microbial communities from Loxahatchee National Wildlife Refuge, Florida, United States - Lox_Sample_2.4 | ecosystem: Environmental > Terrestrial > Soil > Wetlands | place: USA: Florida... | reverse complement strand
AGAGTCAGGCCGTTGCGCTTGCGGATGGAGCGGAGCTTGGCGCCGAGGAAATGTCCCTTGCGCAGCAGGGGCGTCATGAGGCGTGCCTCCCCGTGAACTTCTCATGTGAAATTAACATTGTGAAGTTTCTTTAGTCAAATTGCGCGGGAGGGAAGCGGTATGCTCCTTTGCCATGAACGCCAGCCCTGATGAGCTCGTCTATTCCCGGGAGCCGGCCGGCTCGCCGGTGGAAATCCTGGGACCGCGGATCGAGCGATCCGCGGAGGTTCTGACGCCGCTGGCGCTACAGCTCGTCGCGAGCTTGCACCGGCGATTCAACGCGCGCCGCCTGGAGCTGTTGGCGGCCCGGGAGCGCCGGCAAAAGGAGCTGGACGCGGGCGCCCTGCCGGAGTTTCTGCGGGAGACCGCCGACGTCCGCCGCGGCGACTGGCGTGTCGCGCCCGTGCCGGCGGACCTGCAGGACCGGCGCGTCGAGATCACCGGTCCCGTGGACCGCAAGATGATCATCAACGCGCTCAACGCGCCGGTGCGCTGCTTCATGGCGGACTTCGAGGACTCCTGCGCGCCGACGTGGGAGAACATCGTGCGCGGCCAGGTCAACCTCTCCGACGCCATCCGCCGCACCATCAGCTACGCGGATCCCGCGACCGGCAAGGTCTATCGGCTAGCGGACCGGACGGCAACGCTCATCGTCCGGCCGCGCGGCTGGCATCTGCCCGAGAAGCACGTTCTGGTGAACGGGGAGGCGGTCTCGGGCGCGCTGTTCGATTTCGCGCTGTATCTCGCCAATAATCATGAAGCGCTGGCGCGCAACGGCACAGGTCCTTATTTCTATCTGCCGAAGATGGAGAGCCATCTGGAGGCGCGGCTGTGGAACGACGTGTTCCTGGCCGCGCAGGATGCGCTCGGTATTGCGCGTGGCACGATCAAGGCGACGGTGCTCATCGAAACCATCCTCGCCGCCTTCGAGATGGACGAGATCCTCTACGAGCTGCGCGAGCACTCGGCTGGGCTCAACTGCGGACGATGGGACTACATCTTCAGTTTCATCAAGAAGTTCCGCAATCGCCGCGACTTCCTCCTGCCGGATCGCGCCAGTATCACGATGGACCGGCACTTTCTCAAGTCCTACGTCGACCTCCTCATCAAGACCTGCCACCGGCGGGGCGCCCACGCCATGGGCGGCATGGCCGCGCAGATCCCGATCCGCGACGACACACAGGCGAACGACGCCGCGATGGCGCGTGTGCGTGCCGACAAGCTGCGGGAGGCGAATGCCGGACACGACGGCACCTGGATCGCGCATCCGGGCCTGGCAACTATCGCCCGCGACGCATTCGATGCCGTCATGAAGGGACCCAACCAACTGAACGTGCTGCGCGCAGAAGTCGCCGTCACGCCGCAGGACCTGCTGCGGGTCCCGCAGGGTGAGATCACCGAGGGCGGCCTGCGCAACTGCATCCGTGTGGGCGTCCAGTACATCGAGGCGTGGCTGCGCGGCTCCGGCTGCGTGCCGCTCTACAACCTGATGGAGGACGCCGCCACGGCCGAAATCTGCCGCGCGCAGCTCTGGCAATGGCTGCATCACGAGGCGCGCACCAGTGACGGCCTTCCGGTGACGCCGGCGCGGTTCGACCTGCTGCTCACCGAAGAGCTCGACCGCATCCACGCTGAGGTCGGCCACGGGAGGCTGCTCAACGGCGTCTTCCCGACCGCCGCGCGGCTCTTCGAGCAGATGACCAAGCAGGACGAGTTCGACGAATTCCTGACCCTTCCCGCCTACGACCTGCTCGACTGACGACAGGTGGAGACCGACACCATGACAACGACCCGACCGCTCCCGACCGCAGAAGAGTTGCGGCGCGCCTGGCGCGAAAGCCCGCGCTGGCGCGGCATCGAGCGTGGCTACCGGCCCGAGGACGTGGTGCGCCTGCGCGGTACCATCCCGGTGGAGTACTCGATTGCCAGGCTCACGGCCGAGAAGCTGTGGCGCTATCTCAACGAGAAACCCTTCGTCAACGCGCTCGGCGCCCTCACCGGCAACCAGGCGATGCAGCAGGTGAAGGCGGGGCTCGATGCGATCTACCTGTCGGGCTGGCAGGTGGCGGCGGATGCCAACCTCTCCGGGGCGATGTACCCGGACCAATCGCTTTACCCCGCGGACTCCGTGCCCGCAGTCGTGCGGCGCATCAACTCGACTCTGCGGCGTGCGGATGAGATTCACCACGCCGAGGGCGGGAGCGGCATCGACTGGCTGAAGCCGATCGTCGCCGACGCCGAAGCAGGCTTCGGCGGGGTGCTGAACGCCTTCGAGCTGATGAAGCAGATGATCGATGCCGGCGCGGCCGGCGTGCATTTCGAGGACCAGCTTTCCTCGGCCAAGAAGTGCGGCCACATGGGCGGCAAGGTGCTGGTGCCGACGCAGGAAGCGATCAACAAACTGGTCGCGGCGCGCCTCGCCGCGGACGTCTGCAACGTGCCGACCATCCTCGTGGCGCGCACGGATGCCGAGGGCGCGAACCTCCTGACGTCCGATGTCGACGAACGCGACCGTCCCTTCATCGATACCGCCAAGGGACGGACCGCCGAGGGCTTCTTCTGCGTCAAGGCGGGCCTGGAGCAGGCGATTGCGCGCGCCTGCGCCTATGCACCCTTCGCCGACCTGGTGTGGTGCGAGACGGCCAAGCCGGATCTCGAGGAGGCGCGCCATTTCGCGGAAGCCGTGCACAAGCACTTCCCGGGCAAGCTCCTCGCCTACAACTGCTCGCCGTCCTTCAACTGGAAGCGCAAGCTCGACGATGCCACCATCGCGAAATTCCAGCGGGAGCTCGGCGCGATGGGCTACCGGTTCCAGTTCATCACCCTCGCGGGCTTCCATGCGCTCAACTTCGCCATGTTCGAGCTCGCCCGCGGCTACAAGGCCCAGCAGATGTCCGCTTATGTCGCCCTGCAGCAGGCGGAGTTCGCCGCCGAGCAGCACGGATACACGGCGACGAAGCACCAGCGGGAAGTGGGGGCCGGCTACTTCGATGAGGTCACTCAAGCCGTCTCCGGCGGCACCTCATCCCTCAGCGCCCTAAAGGGCAGCACCGAGCTGCAGCAGTTCGAGCGCGCGTCCTAGCGCCTCTCATCCCGAATGCAGCCCAGGCACAGGGATGTGCCCGCTAATCAAAAAGGCTTATAGCGAATAGGCGGGCTTTCGCATATCTGCTCTCACGGAATGAGAGCCCTGATCCGTAACGCCGTTCTGCCCGTCCACCGCTGGACTGCGCTCACCCTGGGGCTGGTGGTGCTGTGGATGGCTTTCACGGGGCTCGGGCTCCTCTTCAAGGCCCAGCTCGATCCCGCAGTCAACCGCGGTCTGGAGACGGTTGCCGTCTGCCGGGCGCCGCGGCCTGTGGACGATCTCGTCGCGCGCGCACGGACTGCTCACCCGGACGGCGTTCTACGCCTCGTCGGAATCGAGGGCAGCGCTACGCGCACCACATGGGTTCGGTTCGCGAACGGGGACACCGTCTATTTGGACCCCTGTAGCGGACGCGTCGTCGGCGAGCTGAACAAGTACCGCGGCATCTTCGGCGCGCTGGAGTACCTGCACCGGCTCGAGTTTCTGTCGGGTGCCGACCATGCGGTTGCGGGCACGGTGGCGCTGGCTTTCGCACTGATCATCGTCGTAGGCGGCATTGCCATCTGGTGGCCGGTGTCCCTCAAGGGGCTGCGCTGGTCGGTCACCTTCGCGATGCGGCCGGCCGGGCGTGCGCGGCTCATGCGGATTCACCGGGCCACGGGCTTCTGGGTTTGTCTGCTCGTGCTCTCGAGCGCGCTCACCGGGCCGATCGACAGCTTCCATTGGTACCAGCGCGCGATTGCGGCGGTCACGGATTCCGCGCCGGCCAGTCCCGAGCCGGCGGCCGTCGTGGCGGCGAAAGGCCCGCGGCTGACCCTTGAAGCACTGTGGCAGCGCGCCCGGCAGGTGACGCCCGATCCGCAGGAGGCGCTGCTGCTGCTGCCGAAGAAGCCGGCATCGCCGGTGGAGCTCGACATCATCGAGCGCTCGGCGCCCAACCGCCAGGCGGTCAGTTTCCTCTATCTCGATCCCTACAACGGCCGCGTGCTCGGCTTCGAGCCTTATGCCGGCAGCAGCCTCGCGAACAAGATCATGGCCTGGGGCATCGCCATCCACGCCGGACAGGCGGGCGTGCCGGCGCAGATGGCGTTGCTTCTGGGTGTCCTCGGCATCGTTGTGCTCGGATACACCGGTCTTTCGAGTTACATTCGACGGCGCGTCGGTGCGTGGCGCGACCGCGCACGCGTCCGGCCGCTCACCCAAGGTGTTTGAGAGCCAACCGCTGTCCGTGCGCCGCTCGATCCTCACCGCGATCTGTTGTCTTGCGCTCTCGGCGGGCGCGCTCCGCGCCGCGCGCGCCGCTGATCTGCCCGATTATCACTCCCGGACGCAGGTGAGCGGCACGATCCGCGTCTGGGGCAGCCCTGATGACGGCTGGATGATCGAGGAGCTGGAGGCCGGTTTCCGCAAATACCAGCCGGCGGTGAGCTTCAAGGACACACTCCACGGGCCGGAGTCGACGTTCGCCGCGGTGTACATGGATGTCGCGGACGTGGCCTTCATGGCGCGGGAGATTCGCGTGCCGCTCGAGACGATGGGCTTCGAATGGGTTCATCACTATCCGCCCTTCGAGGTCGAGATCGCCAATGCCGGTCTCGGCGCCGTTCACGGTATCGGCCGCCCGGCCGTCGATCTGGCGTTCTTCGTCAACGCGGCGAATCCGCTCTCTTGCGTGACCTTGCGGCAGCTCGATGACATCTTCGCCGCGGACCATCGCCGCGGCGGCGCCAACATCCGAAGCTGGGGCGACGTCGGGCTTCAAGGCGCTTGGGCGCGCCGCCCAATCCACGTCTATGGGCCGGTGCCCGATGGCATTTCGTCCGTCTATGTCCGCCGCTTCGTTCTTGGCGGCAGCCGCAAGTGGAATCCTGACTACCGCGCCGTCGCGGAAGGGTGGAGTGAGGTGCTGGAGGACGTGGCGCGCGACCCCGCCGGGATCGCGTTCGCGCCGCCCGTGCCACGCAATCTCGGGACGAAGGCCCTGCGGCTGGCCGCGAGCGCACAGAGCTCCTGTTACGCCCTGACCGCGCAGACCGCCGAGGCGCGCACCTACCCGCTGGTACGTACCGTCGACGTCGCGCTGGACCGGGCACCGGGAGCGCCCCTGGCGCCCAAGGTGAAGGAGTTCCTGCGCTTCATACTGAGCAGCGAGGGACAACACATCATCGCCCGCGACGGCGCCTATCTGCCGCTCAGCGCCGCAAGCTTGCGAGAGCAACTCGAGCGTCTGCAATGAGGACCGTCCCGACGCTCGCCATCGTGATGGGGCTCGCGCTCGCCGGCGCAGCCGCGCCCGGGCGCGCGAGCGCGCCCGATCTGCCGCCGCCGTACCATCCCGACAGGTCCGTCTCCGGCACGATCCGCATTTGGGGACATGGCGCCTATGATCGCAAGCGCGACTTCATCGGCGCCCTGGTGAGCGCCTGGGAGCGCGGCTTCCAACAATACGAGCCTGGTGTCCGCTTCGAGAATCACCTGGTGGGCACGGCGGCGGCCATCGGCGCTCTCTATACCGGGCGCGGCGACCTCGCCCTGATGGGGCGGGAGATCTGGCCGCCCGAGATCGCGGCGTTCCGGGAAGTGTTCGGCTATCCGCCGACCGGCGTCGACGTGGTCACGGGCAGCCTCGATGTCCGCAACCGCGATTACGCGCTCGTGGTCTTCGTTCACCGGGACAACCCGCTCAAGGGGCTGACGCTCGCGCAGCTCCGTGCCCTCTTTGCCGCGCCCGACACCCTTGGGGCGCAGCCGCCGCGTACCTGGGGTGATCTCGGGCTCGGCGGCTCGTGGCGTGACCGGCCGATCCATCTCTACGGGTTGGCTCTCTCCCGCGGCTTTGCGCGCTTCTTCGAGCAGCGCGTGCTCGACGGCGGCGAGCTCTGGCGGCCGTCATTGCGGGAATTCGCCGATCAGAAAGGCTCCAAGGGGGGCGCCACCGACGGCGGGCAGCGCATGTTGGATGCGATGGCGGGCGATCCTGACGGCATCGGCTATGCGGGGCTGCTCTATCACAATCCTGACGTCAGACCCGTGGCCCTCGCCGGGCGGGCCGGAGAGCCGTACGTCGCACCTACCCGCGACAGCGTGATGGACCATTCCTATCCGCTGACGCGCTTGGTCACGATGTTTCTCAACCGGCCGCCCGGCAAGCCAGTCGACCCGAAGCTGCGCGAGTTCCTGCGGTACGTGCTGAGCCGCCAAGGCCAGCAGGCCGTGCTGCGCGACGGCCGCGGCTACCTCCCCGTCCTGGCACCGTCCGCGGCGGGGCAGCTCGACAAACTGAATTAAGACACTGAGAGGAGATCGCAGATGAGATTCCGCTCCCCCGCGCCCGTGCCCGTCATGGGAATCGCCGGCGCGCTGCTGTCGCTCGCCTTGCTCGTCGGCGCCGCGCCCGCCGCCGCCCAGGCCGACAAGGTGGCGCACGGCCTCGCGCTCCAGGCCGCGCGCGCCAAGTTCGTCGTGGTCAAGGCGAAGAAAGTCTTCTACACCAAACGCTGGGATCTGAGCGGACTGCCGACCTACCGTCCGCAACAGCAGGTGAGCGGGACGATCCGCATGTGGGGCAGCAACTACATCGAAGACAGCAATCTCGGCAAATACTGGGAGGACGGCTTCCGCAGGTATGAGCCCGGCGCGCACTTCGACTTGCAGATGAAATCGGCCACGGCCGCGGTGCCGGCGCTCGTTTTCGGTGTGGCGGATATCGGCGTCGGACGCAAGATCACATTCGCGGAGCAGTTGCTCTACGAGCGCTACAGAAGCCGCGATCCGCTCATCGTCGCCGTGGCAACGGGCTCCTACAACGTCACCGGCTGGCAGCCGGGCTACGGCATCGTGGTCAGCAAGGACAATCCGCTGACGTGCCTTTCGATGCAGCAGCTCGACGGCATCTTCGGTGCGGAGCGCACGGGCGGCTGGGAGGGAACGAGCTGGCACCCCGAGTGGGCACGCGGACCGCAGGAGAACATCCGCACCTGGGGACAGCTCGGCCTGACGGGCGATTGGGCCGGCCAGCCGATCAATCCTTACGGCCTCAATCTTCGCTATCACCAGGCGGCGGAGATGTCGGACGATATCCTCAAGGGCAGCGACAAGTGGAACGAGCGGCTGCGCATCTATGCCAACTACGTGGCCAGGAACGGTGCGCTGGGTCGCGACCTCAAGGTGGACCTGGCCAAGGACCGCTACGGCATCGCCTGGATTGCGGCGCCGACCTTCAAGCTGCCGCCGCAGTTGAAGGTGCTCGCAATCTCCAACCAGACGGGAGGGCAATGCATTCCCTACACCATGGAAACGGTGCACGACCGCACGTATCCGCTCATCAGTCAGATCTACATGTTCGCCAATCCCGGCAAGGACGGCTCGGTGAAGCCGCTCGTGCGGGAGTTCCTGCGCTACGTGCTCAGCCGCCAGGGACAGGAGGCGGTGGAACGCGACGGCAAGTACCTGCCGCTCACGGCGGACGTGGCGCAGCAGCAATGGCGGAAAGTCAAATGAGCCGGCTCTGAGACCGCGCTTCCTGCGAAGCGTCATCGGCGGAGTTTCCATATACTCCGCCGATGACCTTGGCCAGGCTCTTTCCGACGCTCGTATACTCCGCGCGCCTGCCGGGCGCCGCGGCCGGCACGCTCAACGAGCGGCTGCTGCGCGAGTGCCGGCAGCTCAGCCGGGATGATGCGGCCGGCCGGCGTTGGTCGGCGAAGAGCTACCCCGGCGGCTACACCTCGTACGGCTCCGCTCATCGGATGCAGCGGATGTCGCCGACGTTCGCGGCGCTCGAGCGTGCGATCGATCGGCACGTCGCCCGCTTCGCGGGCGCGCTCGAGCTCGACCTCGCGGGACGCAAGCTCGCGATGACGGACTGTTGGGTCAATATCATGCCGCGCGGCGCGGCGCACGGACTGCACCTGCACCCGCTCGCCACCATCAGCGGGACTTACTACGTCAAGACACCACGCGGCTGTCCCGGGTTGAAGCTCGAAGACCCGCGGCTCGAGCGCATGATGGCGGCGCCGCCGCGCCTGGCGAAGGCGGCGCGGGAGAACAGGCCCTGGGTCGTGCTGCCGGCGCAGGCCGGCAGTGTGTTGCTCTTCGAGAGCTGGCTGCGTCACGAGGTGCCGGCCAACACGGCGGCCGGCGAGCGCATCAGCATCAGCTTCAATTACAACTGGTTCTAGGCGGTGTGGATCCTGAGCGCCGCGGCGAAGTCGACCTCGGGCCGGTAGCCCGGCAGCGTGACGCGCAGTCCGGCGGATGTCTGTCGCCAGGCCGGCGCCAGCGCGGTTCCCAGGAGCGCGACGTGCTCGATGCGGCCCGGACGGGTGGGCGCGTCGGTGCCGAGTGACGGTAAAAGCATCTCGCCGCCGGGCCAGCCGAGGGCGATGGCGTAGACGATGCTTCCAGCCTTGTTGCGCGTGTAGCGGATGTCCCTGGCGCTCAGCTTGCGGATGGAGTTGCCCTGGAAGGAGCCGCTGCGGATGGCGCTGGGCCCTTCCCCATACACCTTCCACGGGCGGGTGGCGTAGATCGCCTCGCCGTTCACCGCCAGCCAGGCGCCGATCTTCTCCAGGATGAGGGTTTCCTTGGAATCGATGGTGCCGTCGGGCCTGCCCGGAATGTTGAGAATGAAGGTGCCGTTCTTGCTCACCGTGTCGATCAGCCAGTGAACGGCATCGCGCGGATGCATGTAGCCGCCGAACTCGCCCGGTTGCTCGTAGAGCGCCCGCAGGTAGTGCCAGTTGCCGATGCAGGTCTCCGACTGCCAGGGATGCGGCAGGATGTCGGCGCTCAGGCCCCGCTCGATGTCGGCGACGACGGCCTTGAGGAGCTTGTCGGGCACCTCCTTGACGTTGATGACGCCTGCCATCCTGCCGCCGTTACGGGCGAGACTGCGGTTGTAGAAGTAGGCGCCGACGCACATCCCGGCCCAGCCGAGGGGCAGCAGCGGATTGTCGAAGTAGAGGAGGTCGGGATCATGTTGATCCACGACGTCGCGGGTGCGGTCGTAGAAGTTCTTCACGTATGACACGTCAGGCAGCGCATCGTACGGGTGCTTCGCACCGTAGAGCTGCTGCGGGTCATAGCCCTCCCACCACTGTGCCTTGCCGTCGGCCAGCGTCAGGCAGCCATCGTAAGGCACGCCGGCGTAGGGGCCGGTCTTGTCGGCGCCGTGAGCGGTCTGGAACCACCACCAGTTGCGGGCCGCATGCAGCGTCACGCCGAAGCGCAGACCGTGTTGTCTGGCGACGCCCGCCCACGTGCCGATGACGTCGCGGTGCGGGCCGATGTTCTGCGCGTTCCAGGCGTGGTGCTTCGAGCTCCAGGTATCGAAGCCGTCGTGATGGTTGGCCAGCGCCAGGAAGAGCCGCGCGCCGGCGCGCTTGTAGAGGCCCATCAGGTGGTCGGGGTCCCAGTTGAGCAGCGTCCACTGGGGACAGAGATCCTTGTAGCCGAACTTCGACGGCGGACCGTAATGCTCGAGCTGATACGCGTATTGCGGTGAGCCCTGCATGTACATGTTGCGGCCGTACCAGTCGCCATCCTCCGGCACGCACTGCGGGCTCCAATGGTTCCAGATGCCAAACTTCGCGTCGCGATACCACTCCGGACAATCGTATTGCAGCAGCGAGTCCCAGGTCGGCTGGTACGGTCCGTCGCCGGCAAGGCCGGTGATCGGCGGCTCGAGCGGCACGCCGTCGTTGGAGCCGCCCTGTACGGGCAGGGTGGGCGGCTCGCCGTAATCGGTCGGGTGCCAGAGTGCTGCGTGCAGCTTCTCGGCGACGATGTCCTTGCCGCGCAGGGCGTAGAAGATGCGCTGCGCGGCCGGGGTGGCGCAGAACTGCGCGTAGCTCTGGCGATATTGGTTGAAGCGCGCAGCGATGGCGGCGCGCGCCCGCGCGATCCGCAGGGAAGCCGGCAGCCCGAGAGCGGCCGCGGAGCCCGCCAGGGAGATGCAGAAGTCGCGTCGTTTCATTATAAACCGCCTGGGAGCGCTACCATGGGTTGGAGTATCGGCGCGGACTTTCTCCGCGGTCAAGTCAAAGCGGCCCGATGCCTCGTCAACGGTTCAATGGAGGCACCGTTGGCTGATGTAACTGGGTGTGTTTCGCGGGGCCCGCGCGCTGCTTCGAACAGGTTCAGCGACC
>Ga0335075_10018688_pt1 | contig 10275 bp, 11 predicted proteins | sample Lox_Sample_24_FD_206723 | JGI IMG/M metagenome (GOLD analysis project Ga0335075, IMG submission 206723) | Soil microbial communities from Loxahatchee National Wildlife Refuge, Florida, United States - Lox_Sample_2.4 | ecosystem: Environmental > Terrestrial > Soil > Wetlands | place: USA... | reverse complement strand
TGCCGGTCATCGACGCCGGGCAGATCGTGGGCATGGTGTCGATGGGCGACCTGGCCGGGGCCGCCGACGGGCAGTCGCCGCTCGCCGCGGTGAGCAAGCCCGGGCCCAGCGCCTAGGCGCCCGGCACCCGGGCTCGCGGGCTCACAGGTCGAGCGGATTGCCCGACCCGCTGCCCGGCCGCCCCGCGCGGTCCGGCAGCGTGCTGTCGTCAGGCTGCTCGTCCGGGATGACCGGGGCGTCCCTGCGCGGCGCCACACTGCGCCCGCCGCCCACGTGCGTGCCGCCCTGCACCCGTCCGCGCCTGCGGTCGTGCTGCGGGTGGCGGAAGAAGGGGCTGCGGCTGGAGATCAAGACCACAGCCAGGAATACCGCCAGCGCCACCACGGTGACCACGACGATGGCCCATATCACGCCTGCTGATGATGTCATACCGGATCGCGCTACCCACCTGCCGCCGGATAACCCGCCGGGCAGTGTGTCAACCGCCGCCCGCCGGGCAGCGGGCAGGCACGATCGTCCACCGGAAAGGAGGGCACATCATGACCACCTCGTCCCTGCTGGACCAGGATGTCCTGCGCGACCTCCACGAGGTCGCGCAGCAGCTGCGGGTCGACTCCGTGCGCTGCAGCGCCGCCGCGTCGTCCGGGCACCCGACGTCATCGATGTCCGCCGCTGACGTGATGGCCGTGCTGCTCGCGCGCTATCTCCGCTACGACTTCAGCGACCCCAAGGCGCCTGGCAACGACCACCTGATCTTCTCCAAGGGGCACGCGTCGCCGCTGCTGTACGCCATGCTCAGGGCGGCCGGCGCCGTCGGCGAGGAGGAACTGCTCGGGTACCGCACGGCCGGCAGCCGCCTGGAAGGCCACCCGACGCCGCGGCTGCCCTGGGTCGACGTGGCCACCGGGTCGCTCGGCCAGGGCCTGCCGATCGGGGTCGGCGTGGCGATGGCGGGCAAGAGCCTGGACCGGCTGCCGTACCGGGTGTGGGTGCTGTGCGGGGACAGCGAGCTCGCCGAAGGGTCGATCTGGGAAGCGGCCGAACAGGCCGGCTACTCCCGGCTGGACAACCTGACGGTCATCGCCGACGTCAACCGGCTCGGCCAGCGCGGCCCCACCAGGCACGGCCGGGACACGGCCGGCTACGCCGCTCGGTTCCGCGCGTTCGGCTGGCACGCGCTCGAGATCGACGGGCACGACATCGAGGCGATCGACCGCGCGCTCGGCGAGGCGGTCGCGCACGCGGGGGCGCCGACCGTGATCCTGGCCAGGACGCGGAAGGGCCGCGGCGTGGCGGCGGTCGAGGATCAGGAAGGCAAGCACGGCAAGCCGCTGCCCGACGCCGGGGAGGCCGTCCGCGAACTCGGCGGGGTGCGGGACATCCGGGTCCGGGTGACCCCGCCCGCCCCGGGCGCCGGGGTGCCGCCGGCCCAGCGGGTCAGGCCGGCCGCCGCCTGGCGGCCGCCCGCGTACGAGGCGGGCACCAGCGCGGCGACCCGCACCGCGTTCGGGGAGGCGCTGGCGGCCCTCGGCGACGCCAGGCCCGACGTCGTGGTGCTCGACGGCGAGGTGAGCGACTCCACCCGCACCGGCTTCTTCGCCGACAGGCACCCGGAGCGGTTCTTCGAGTTCTACATCGCCGAGCAGCAGATGCTCGCCGCGGCCGTCGGGATGCAGGTGCGCGGCTGGACGCCGTTCGCCGCCACGTTCGCGGCGTTCCTCACCCGGGCGTACGACTTCATCAGGATGGCGGCGGTGAGCCAGGCCAGCATCCGGCTGTGCGGGTCGCACGCCGGGGTGGAGATCGGCCAGGACGGCCCGTCGCAGATGGGCCTCGAGGACCTGGCCGCGCTGCGCGCGGTGCACGGCAGCACCGTGCTGTGCCCATGCGACGCCAACCAGGCGGCGTGGCTGACCGGGCTGATGGCGGACCTGCCCGGCGTCAGCTACCTGCGCACAGGCCGGGGCGACATGCCGGTGATCTACCAGCCGGGGGAGCGCTTTACGGTGGGCGGCAGCCGGGTGCTGCGCTCGGCGCCCGACGACCAGGTCACGCTCGTCGCGGCGGGCGTCACGGTCCACGAGGCACTGGCCGCCGCGGACCTGCTGGCCGAGGACGGGGTATCCGCCCGGGTCATTGACGCCTACTCGGTGAAGCCGGTGGACGCGGCCGCGCTGCATGCGGCGGCGAGGGAGACGGGACGCATCGTCACGGTGGAGGACCACTGGCCTGAGGGCGGCCTCGGCGACGCGGTGCTCAGCGCCGTCGCGGCGGGCGGGGCACCGTTGCCAACGGTGCGGAAGCTGGCCGTCCGGTCGATGCCCGCCTCGGCCGCGCCGGAGGAGCAGCTGCAGCTAGCGGGCATCGACATGGCGTCGATCGCCACCGCGGCCGCCGAACTCGTGGCCGGACACGGTGGCTGACGGCGCGTTTCATCTCCGGGCTGCGGGTAGAGGGGTGACGTGCAGAACGAAGGCCAGACCGCGGAGCTCGTGGGGCTGCAGAACGCGCTGCTGAAGGCCGACAGCGTCGAGCAGTTCCTGCACGAGCTCGCGGAACTCTCGACCAGGCTGGTGGCCGACGGGCTGTCCTGCGGCATGACGCTGCGGCAGCGGGGCCGGCCGCCGGCCACCGTGGCGTGCACCGACCCGCTCGCCTCCCAGGCGGACGAGATCCAGTTCCAGACTGGTGACGGGCCGTGCTTGCACGCCTACCACCACGCCGAGGTGGTGCGCATCGACGACCTCGCCACCTCCGGCCGGTGGCCGCGCTTTTCCCGGCAGGCCGCGCGGCTCGGCGTCCGCTCTTGCCTCGCGCTGCCGCTGTTCGAGGACAACGAGCCGGCCGGGGCGCTGACCCTGTACGCACGGCAGCCGGGCGCGTTCGGGGCCGCCGAGACCCGGCGGGCGGAGCGGTTCGCCAGGAACGCCTCGGGAGCGCTGACGCTCGCGCTGCGGATGGCGTCGTGCAACGACCTCAACGACCAGCTCCGGTCGTCGATGGTCTCCCGCGCGGTCATCGACCAGGCGCTTGGGGTGATCATGGCCACGGAGCGCTGTCCGCAGGACAAGGCGTTCGGGCTGCTGCGAACCGCCTCGCAGAACACCAACGTGAAGCTCCGCGACCTGGCCGCGAACATCGTGACCAGCGTCAGCGGCGAGCCACCGCGCCCGCCCGTCTTCCAGGACGGGTGATGCCGCGATGATGCGGATGCGCGGCCCAGACGCCAGCAGGGGAGACCCCGTCGTCCCCGTGGTCCGCGAGCTGGCCTCGCAGGCGTTCAGGCAGCCGGACATCCCGGAGGTCCGCCGCCTCGCGGCGGTGTTCGCGTCTCGCGCCGGGATGGGGACGGCTCAGCTGGCGGACTTCGTGCAGGCGGTCAGCGAGGCCGCGGCCTGCGTGTTCGCGCAGGGGCCGTGCACCGCGCGGATGCGGCTGTGGGCAGTGGGCGCCCGCGCGTTCTGCGAGATCAGCGGGGACGGCACGCTGGTCACCGACGGGCCTTGGCGGCCAAGGCAGGGCGACGCGGAGAAGCTGCGGCGCTGGCTGCTGCGGCGGCTCTGCGACCACGTTTCCGTGGAATCCGGGCCAGACGGCGTTACGGTGCACCTGGCGATGACCATCGCCTGAACGAACCGCCTGACCGGGCCCCCGCGCCGGTCAGGCAGTTCGCTCAGCGGATCACCTGACCAGTCCCCCGGTCTGGTCGGGCAGGGAGGCCCGGGCTTCGTCCACGGTCGGGTGAATGTCGATGAGCCGGTCGATGCCGACGAGGGAGAAGACGCGCAGCACTGGCGGCGCGGCCGCGGCCAGCCGCAGGGTGGCGCCGGTCGCCGCCGCCCGCCGGGCGGCGCGCACCAGCGCGGTGATGCCAGCGGAATCACAGAACGTGGTCGCGGTCATATCCACGACCAGGCCAAGCGCGCCCTGATTGAGGACCGACAGCAGCGCCTCGCGCATGGCGTCGGCGATGGTCAGGTCTATCTCCGCCGGCAATGTCACCACGGCGGTGCGGTCACGCCAGGAAACGGGAAAATGCTCTTCGGACACGACAGGCTACCGCCCTTCACGGCTTAGGGCGGGCCTCTTCTCCGGACCCGGTCAGCGGTCGTCAGCGCAGTGGCGCACCACAGGCAGCATTCTTCTGGTCCCCTCAGTCGCGCGCAAGCGGACTGCTCTCGCACAGCATACAGCTTGCAAACGTGTGTTGCATCGGCAATCTCATGCGGTCCCACGGCCCGCACAGCACGCCACCAAACGGGTCCGCCACGTTTCCGGCGCGGCGTGCGGGTAGTTGTGAAACGCCGTTACCCGGGAGGTTGAAGGTGAGCGATTCCGCCGAGCCAGTGGACCGGTTCGCCGACCAGGTGCTGCCCTACGCGCGGCAACTGCACTCCGCGGCGCTGCGGCTGACCGGGAACCACGCCGACGCGGAGGATCTCGTGCAGGAGACGTACGCGAAGGCGTTCGCCGGCTTTGGCACCTTCCAGCCGGGCACGAACCTGCGCGCCTGGCTGCACCGGATCGAGGCCAACGCGTTCTACGGGTCCTGCCGGGCGCGGCACCGCCGCCCCCGGGAGTTCCCGCTCGACACCCTGGACCCGGCGGTACCCGAGCGCACCGCCGTCGCGAGCTCGGCGGAGGACGCCGCCCTCGCCCGCATGCCGGACCCCATGCTCAAGCGGGCGCTGGGGGAGCTGCCCGCCCGGCTGGCGACCACGGTCTACCTGGCGGACGCGGAGGGCTGCACGTACGCGGAGATCGCCCGGATCACCGGGGTGCCGCTGGGCACCGTCATGTCCCGGCTGCACCGCGGCCGCAAACGGCTGCGAGCCACGCTTGAGGACTCACGGCGGCCAGCGCGCCGCGCGGCGGCGTAAGGACCTGGGAGGGAGAAAAGGGATGACAACTGACAGCACACAGCTCAAGCCGGGTGAAGACAACGTACTCACCGCCCTCGACGCCCGGCCGGCCTCCCGGTTCTACTGGCAGCTGACGCTGCTGTCGACCATCGGCGGTTTCCTGTTCGGCTACGACACGGCCAACATCGGCTCGGCGCTGAACGTCATCCCGTACCACCTCAACGGGTTCGCCCAGGGCTACCTGGTGGCCGGCGCCTCGCTCGGCGCCGCGGTGGGCGCCCTCGGCGCCGGCCCGCTGGCCGACCGGTTCGGCCGCAAATCGCTCCTGATCATCGACGCCGCCATCTACGCGGCCGGTGCGCTGCTGTCGGCCTTCACCCCCAACGTCGGGGTGCTGCTGTTCGCGCGCACCTTGATCGGGCTGGGGATCGGGGGCGACTCGGCGATCGCGACCGCGTACATCGCCGAGTACGCGCCGCGCGGCAAGCGCGGACAGCTCGGCATGCTCCAGCAGTGGATGATCACCGTCGGCATCCTGGTGGCCTACCTGGTGGCGCTGGTCATCTTCAGCGGCTGGCGGGGTTCGGCGACCGGCGCCGACTGGCGGGTGATCCTCGGTCTCGGCGCGGTGCCCGCGCTGATCGCGGTCGTGCTGCGCAGCAGCATGCCGGAGTCGCCCCGCTGGCTGCTGAAGCACGGCAAGTTCGGGCAGATGCGCGACGCGCTCGCCGTCCTCGGCGTGGAGGCCACGGAGGACCAGGTCCGCGCCACCGCGCGGCAGCTCGAGCGGGCCGACGCCCAGGAGGAGACCAAGGCGGGCCGCCGCGCCCGGTGGACTCCTGGCGTCCGGCGCGCGCTGATCATCGTTTGCGTGTTCTTCATCTTCCAGCAGATCACCGGCATCAATGTGCCGCTCTATTACGGGCCGAAGCTGCTCGGCAGCCTGTTCCCCGGTGGCGCCGGCACGGTCGGGTCCACCATCTCCGGCGTCGAGATCACGTCGATCATGACCGCCGTGAACGTCGCGGCCACCTTCGTCGCGTTCAGGCTGATCGACCGCGCGGGGCGGCGCAAGCTGGCCATCTCGGGCTATGCGGGGATGGCGGTTTCCGCCGTGCTGGCGGCGGCCGCCCTCGGCGCGCTGAGCGGGACGACCAGGATCATCGTGGTCGCGGTCGCTCTCGACCTGTTCATCGCCTCGTTCGCCGCGGGCGTCGGCGGGACCGGCTGGGTCCTGCAGGGCGAGGTGTTCCCCACCGCCGTGCGCGGCCAGGCCGCGGCGATCGCCGCCTGCGTCGACTGGATCGCGAACTTCGCGCTCGTGGAGGTGTTCCCGACGTGGCAGTCCGGGATCGGACTCGCCTGGGTCCTTGTGTGCTTCGCCGCCCTGTGCGTGATGGCGATCGCGTTCGTCTTCTGGTTCCTGCCGGAGACGAAGGGCCGCCCCGTCGAGGAGATCATCAGCCTCTTCGAGCGTGAGGCCGGCGGCGGTCAGCGGGAGGCGGCCGTCCGTGGCTGATAACAGCGAGAAGACGCCCGGCGGCGCGGACCAGCGGGTCCGCGAGCTGCTGGCCACCCGTGGCACCACCTACGCCGAGGAGGCGGGCATCAAGCTCGCCGACCGGCCGGGACCGCTCTACCAGCTGCTCGTCCTCGCCAACCTGCTCAGCGCGCGGATCTCCGCCGGCATCGCGGTCGCCGCGGCCAGCGAGCTGTTCGCCGCCGGCTACCGCACCCCCGAGGCGATGACCAAGGCGAGCTGGCAGGACCGGGTGAACGCGCTCGGCCGCGGCCATTACCGGCGCTACGACGAGCGCACCGCCACGATGCTCGGCGACGGCGCGAAGCAACTGCTCCGCGACTGGCATGGTGACCTGCGCAAGATCCGCGACAAGGCCGGCGGCGACGCGGCGGCCATCGCCGCGCTGCTGACCGAGTTTCCCGGCATCGGGCCCGCCGGGGCCAGCGTCTTCCTCCGCGAGGTGCAGGAGACCTGGCCAGCGGTGGCCCCGTACGTCGATGACCGCGTAATCAGGGGCGCCCGCCAGGCGGGGCTGCCGGCCGGCCGGGAGGAGCTCGCCACGCTCCTCGACGCCAGCGGGCACCCGGCCCGGCTGGCGGCCGCCCTCACCCGCATATCACTGAACCGACGATAGAAAGAGGAACCCCCATGAGACTCGGCTCCGTCATCCTGCTGATCTGGCTGATCATCGGCGCTATCGCGGCCGGCCAGCGCGGCTACTACGGCTCCTCGGTGAGCTGCGCGCACGGCGGCACGATCCTGGTCACGATCCTGGCCGGACCGCTCAACTACGTGGGGGCGAACCCCAAGGTCTCCTGCCACTAGAAAGGCATAGCCCCCGTCACCCTGGGTACGCGGTGATCGTCATGGAAAACACACAGGTATCTCGCGTCACTCTAATTGTCAACGGGGAGCCGCGGGCCACCATGATCGACAACCGGATGTCGGTGCTCGACCTGCTCCGTGAGAAGCTCGGCCTGACCGGCTCGAAGAAGGGCTGCGACCACGGCCAGTGCGGCGCCTGCACCGTGCTGATCGACGGCCGTCGCGCCAACGCCTGCCTGGCCCTCGCGGTCGCGCACGACGGCGCCGACATCAGGACCGTCGAGGGCCTGGCGGACGGCGCCATGCTGCACCCGCTCCAGGAGGCGTTCATCAGGCACGACGCCTTCCAGTGCGGGTACTGCACACCAGGCCAGCTGTGCTCGGCGGCGGGGATGCTCGCCGAGCCGGGCCCGAGCGCGGTCACCGACGACCTGACGGCCGACCCGGCGCTCACCCCCGGCGAGATCCGCGAGCGGATGAGCGGCAACCTGTGCCGGTGCGGCGCCTACGTCAACATCGTCAAGGCCATCGGTGTGGTCGCCGGCGGCGAGGGCGGCCCGGCATGAGGGCCTTCAGCTACGTCAGGGCGGCCAGCGCGGCCGAGGCCGTCAGCCAGTACCGGCCGGGCGCCGCCTACCTCGGCGGCGGCACCAACCTGGTGGACCTGATGCGGCTCGGCGTCGCGGCGCCGGACCGCGTCATCGACGTGACCCGCGCGACCGGCGACGCCATCACCGAGGGCGGCGCCGGGGAGCTGCGGATCGGGGCCGGAGTGCGCAACAGCGACCTGGCGAACCACCCGATCGTGCGCGAGCGCTACCCGCTGCTCGCGCGCGCCGTGCTGGGCGGCGCCTCCGGCCAGATCCGCAACATCGCGACCGTCGCGGGGAACCTGCTGCAGCGCACCCGCTGCCCGTACTTCCAGGACGTCGCGATGCCGTGCAACAAGCGCGTTCCCGGCTCCGGGTGCCAGGCGACCGCGCCTGGCGCCGAGACGGGAAACATGGCGATCCTCGGCCACACGCCGTTCTGCGTCGCGACGCATCCCTCCGACATGGCGGTGGCACTGACCGCGCTCGGCGCGCACGTCCATGTCACCGGGCCCGACGGCGGCCGCGTCATCGCGATGCCCGGGCTGCACCGGCTGCCTGACGGGATGCCGGAACGCGACACCGTGCTCAACCCGGGCGAGCTGATCACCGAGGTCGAGCTGCCGCCCCCGCCGCCCGGCCGGTCGGCGTACCGCAAGGTCCGCGAGCGCGCGTCGTTCGCGTTCGCGCTCGTTTCGCTCGCCGCGGTGCTCGATACCGGCCCGGACGGGCTGGTGCGGGACTGCCGGCTCGCGCTCGGCGGCGTCGCGCACGCCCCGTGGCGCGCCCAGGCCGCCGAGCGGGGCACGCTCGGCCTGCCAGCCACCCCGGAGACCTTCGCCCGGGCAGCCGGGGAAGAGCTGCGCCACGCCCGCCCCCTGCCGGGCAACGAGTACAAGGTCACGCTGGCGCGCAACCTGATCGTCGCGGTGCTCGGGGAGCTGGCCCCGTGACCCGGGTCGAGGCGCCGGAGAAAGTCACAGGCACCGCCAGGTACGCCTTCGAGTACCCGGTGCCGGACGCGGTCTACGGCTACCCGGTGCAGGCCACGATCGCCAGCGGGCGGCTGCGCGCTTTCGACGCCACGGACGCGCTGGCCATGCCCGGGGTGCTCGCGGTGCTCGGCGGAGTCACGGCGGGCACGTTCGGGATGGAAAACTTCGAACTCGCCCTGTTCACCAGCGACCAGATCACCTACCGGGGCCAGCTGGTCGGGGTCGTCGTCGCGGACACGCACGAGAACGCCCGCGCGGCCGCGGCCGCCGTCCGGGTCGGCTATGACCCGAAACCGCACGACGCGGTGCTGCGCGCGGACCACCCGGATCTGTACCGGCCGGAGAAGGTCAACCCGGGAATGCCCACCGACACCGGCTACGGCGACGTGGCCGCGGGACTGTCCGGCGCCGCGGCCACGGTGACCGTCACCTACACCACGCCGGTGCAGCACAACAACCCGATGGAGCCGCACGCCGCGATCGCGGCGTGGGACGAGGCGGGGACGCTGACCGTCTGGGACTCCACCCAGGGGCCGTCGGCGGACCGCGACACGATCGCCGCCGTGCTCGGCCTGCCGCCCGGGCGGGTGCGGGTCATCTCGCCGCACGTGGGCGGCGGCTTCGGGTCGAAGGGCACCACCCGGCCGCACGCCATCGCGGCCGCGCTCGCCGCCCGCGCGGTGGGCCGGCCGGTCAAGGTGGCGCTGACCAGGCAGCAGATGTTCACGCTGACCGGGCACCGGACGCCGACCATCCAGCGGCTCGAGCTGGGCGCCACCGCCGACGGCCGGCTGACCGCGGTCGCGCACGACGTCATCGAGCACACCGCGCTGCGCACCGAGTTCGCCGAGCAGACCGCCGCCTGCACCCGGGTCATGTACGGCACCCCGGCGATGCGCACCACCCACCGGCTGGTGCCGCTGAACGTGCCCGCCCCGTCGTGGATGCGCGCGCCGGGGGAGACCCCGGGGATGTACGCGCTCGAGTCCGCGATGGACGAGCTCGCGGCCGCGCTCGGCATGGACCCGGTCGAGCTGCGGATCAGGAACGACCCGGCCACCGAGCCGGACAGCGGCCTGCCGTTCAGCTCGCGGAACCTTGTCGCGTGCCTGCGCGCGGGCGCCGGGCGGTTCGGCTGGGCGGGGCGCGACCCGCGGCCCGGCGTCCGCCGCCGCGGCCGCTGGCTCGTCGGCACCGGGGTCGCCGCGTCGACCTATCCGGCGCGGCGCCGGCCGTCGAAGGCGACCGCCGACGCGCACGACGGCGGCTATGTGGTGCGGATCGCCGCCGCCGACATCGGCACCGGCGCGCGGACCGCGCTCGGCAAGGTCGCGGCGTCCGTGCTCGAGGTCGAGCCGGACCGGGTGCGGGTGGAGCTCGGCGACAGCGCGCTGCCGGACGCGCCGCTCGCGGGCGGGTCCATGGGCACCGCGTCGTGGGGGTCGGCCATCGCCGCCGCCTGCGAGGACCTGCTGAAGAAC
>Ga0335075_10018687_pt1 | contig 10275 bp, 7 predicted proteins | sample Lox_Sample_24_FD_206723 | JGI IMG/M metagenome (GOLD analysis project Ga0335075, IMG submission 206723) | Soil microbial communities from Loxahatchee National Wildlife Refuge, Florida, United States - Lox_Sample_2.4 | ecosystem: Environmental > Terrestrial > Soil > Wetlands | place: USA: Florida... | reverse complement strand
TGGCTGGTCATGCCACTGCCCCCTTTACCGGTTCGGTGCGAGCCGTCGTCGCATGTAGGAGTCATCAGCCTCGCGGCAGCCGATGGGGGACTCCATCCCGGGCACCACACTGATACGAGGTCTCGGTGCGAACGGCAATCCGACGCAAACACACATGTGGGCCGCTCCAGCGCATAGCCGCCAAGAGCTCGCGAATGACCGCGGAAGAAGCCGCGCCACACTTGACGCAACCCCCTGCCTTCATTATCTTTCGACACAGATGAGGGATGGGGTCCCCGAAACCGCTCCGCGAGGAGCTGATGACTCCTGTCGCACTTGGCGTGATGCTGTAGTTCGAAAGGAGCTGTCCTCATGCTCTCTCTCATCCTCGTTACCTGTGCGGTTGCCGGCTTTTGCATCGGTGTCGCAGCGGGCGGCGGGTCTCCCCGTCCAATGACGATCCGTGTTCGTCGCCAGCCTCGACCCGGGCGAGTTTGATCCGCCGTCTCCCTGCCTGAAACAGATACCTCTGAATGACCGACGCGGTATTGTCGGCGACGCCCGAAGCGACGCGTGTTGTCCTCGTGCGGCACGGTCATGTGAAGGGGATCACGCCACCGCGATTCCGCGGCCAGGTTGATCTGCCGCTGACAGAGCACGGCTTGCGCCAAGCGAAGACGACGCGAGACTACCTGTCGTGCCACTTTCATCCCACGACCGTCTATACAAGCCCGCTATCGCGTTGTGTTCGCACGGGCCAGATCCTGGCAGACCCATACGGCCTTTCAACTCGCCCGCTCGCCGCCTTCACCGACATCCATTATGGAGCGTGGCAAGGCAGGAGCTTCGAGGAGGTGCAGTCGGACGATCCGGCGAGATTCGTAAGGTGGCAGCTTACGCCCCATCTCACTGCGATTCCAGGCGGAGAAAGCTTGTCCGAGGTCGCGGCGCGCGCTGCCGGTGTGATGCGCATGATCCTCGCGCAGCACCCTGGAGAGACCATCCTGTTGGTCGCTCACGACAGCGTCAACCGTGTCTTACTGTTGCTCGCACTTGAACTGCCGCTATCTCGATTTTGGCATCTCCAACAGGATCCGTGCGCGATCAGCCTGCTGTCCCACGACGATGCACGCGGCTGGGTCATGCAATGCATGAACGAGACGGCCCATCTGCACCGCCCCCTGGCATCTGGCGGGCGTCCGGCGGCTCAGGCTTCCTGACGCGTGCCTTCGGTGAGCGAGCACCGCAGTTTCGTTGCTATACGGTTCGTCCTGCTGATCGGGATTCTTAGCTTCTTCGCCGATTTCACCTACGAGGGATCGCGCAGCATCATCGGCCCCTATCTGGCGACGCTGCAGGCCAGTGGCACCGTGGTCGGAATCGTCACCGGCTTCGGCGAGCTGGCCGGATATGGCTTGCGCCTGGTCTCTGGCCCGTGGGCGGATGCCACCGGGAAGTACTGGCCGATCACCATTTTCGGCTACATCGTCCAGATGGCCTCGGTGCCTGCGCTGGCGCTGACCGGCAACTGGCCCGCAGCGGCGGCACTAATCATTCTGGAGCGCGCGGGCAAGGCGATCCGCAATCCACCGCGCGACGTGATGCTGTCGCACGCAGGAAAGCAGGCAGGCGGAGTAGGCTGGGTATTCGGGTTGCACGAAGCACTCGATCAGTTCGGTGCCATGTTCGGACCCCTGCTCGTCGCAGCGATCCTTGCGCATCGGGGCAGCTATCATCGGGCCTTCGCCGTGCTGCTGGTGCCGGCGCTGATCAATCTCTCCCTGGTCCTGCTCGCGCGCTTCGCCTGTCCGCGCCCACAGGATCTGGAGACCTCACCCGTGGCGATCGCCGGCCAGGGATTGCCGCCAGTTTATTGGATCTACCTTTCCGGAGCGGCGCTGGTGGCAGCCGCCTTCGCGGACTTTCCCTTGATTGCTTATCATTTCAACCGCGCCGGAACCGTCGGCAGAGATTGGGTACCGATATTCTACTCGATCGCAATGGCGGTCAGCGGCACCGGATCTCTGGTGCTTGGTCGTCTGTTTGATCGATGGGGGTTTGCTGTCCTGATCGCGCTCACCCTGGTATCGGCGCTGTTCGCTCCTCTGGTGTTTCTCGGCGGATTTTGGGCCGCGCTGATCGGGGCGGCGGTCTGGGGTCTCGGCATGGGCGTGCACGAATCGATCATCCCGGCGGCAATCACGCCAATGGTCCCCGCCTCGCGCCGCGCCTCTGCGTTCGGCCTGTTTACGGCCGGCTATGGTGTGGCTTGGTTCGCGGGCAGCGCCGCGATCGGCATTCTGTATGACCTCTCGTTGCCGGCGGTGATCGCCTTCTGCGTCGTGGCCGATCTGGCGGCAGTGCCGATCTTCATTGTGGTCAGCCGCCGGCGGCCCAGCAGACTGCCGGCATGACTGCCTGATCCTTCTGCATGCGACGCCACCGGATCGGCGTTATCGACCAAGCGCATGCCGGCTTTGCGTCCCGAGCCAAGTAAGACACTTGCAATCAGAACTGGATTCCTGTAGCGAGATTGCGGGAATGGAGTCTCCCATCGAACGCCCGATTGGCTGATGACTCCTGCTGCGAGTGTGTAACCGCGGTGGGAGGCCTGAACAACCCACCGAGCCAGACGGTGGGTTTTTTGTTGTCCGGGCAAGGTCGGCCGCCACCTTTGCAAGGTGGTCAATGACCCATTGCGGATCGACTGGGAGGTGTGTCTGAAGCAGAGCCGGACTTAAACTCTTCCGACCTGCCGTGCCGCCGACGTTAGGCTGGGCGGCAACGGCGGGCGGAAGCCTCCCTGTTGGGACGACGTTCGGGGGAATGGAACAGCGCCATGCCATTCGATGGACTCCATGATGGGCAACAGGGCTATCTGCTCGAAAAGCTGGATGCAGTCGCCGATCTGCTTCCTTCCGAGGACAGATGGTGCAAGCACCACTTGCGGCATCCGACCGGCGCGCGGTGCCTCCTTGGCGCGCTCATCGACGCGCACGCGCGTTCGATCCTTTACCGATCAATCAAGCACGCGGCACACGAGATCACTGGTGTCCGGTATTCCCGCATCGAGAGCTTCAATGATGCGCCAGACACTGATTTCGAGACCGTTCGGGCGGTGCTCGACAGGGCTCGAATGAATATCGTTGCCGGGACTGTCCCGCACGGACATTTGGACCGCGTCAGGTGCTTTCTGGCGCGTCGGCTCGAAGCTCATCGCCGCCGCGCCCGGCCTGCGCGGCCGGGCGAAGTGCCTTCCGTGCAAGCCGCGACGGCGACGCCGGCCGGCGTTCGCCCAGACTGGCCGGGCGAAATCGCCCCGAGGTCTCCGTTGTGGTCGGTGTTAGCCGAGCGCGGCAAGTCGGGTGAGCAGCCGGTCGATGGTCGCGCGCAATCCAGTAGCGCCGATCTCGTCCGCGGCCCGCAACGCGCGGAGGTAATAGCAACGAGCACCAAAGCGACGGCCGAGGCGGAGCCACACCTCGGGTAAACGGACCGCATCGACGGACGGATTGCGTTCGAGTTCGGCGACGATATCGCCTCCCTCGGGCTCTGCCGCCTCCATCCCAGGTTCTCTCAGCAACCGATCTATGTCCCGCTGCCGGTCCGCCATCCGTGACTGCGTCCAGATCGGTCCCGCACGCTGTGCGATCTGGTAGAAACGTCGCGCCAGAACCCATCGATAATTGTCTCTGGCATAGTCTCCCGCTCGCTCTGCCGCTTCGGCGAGGCCGAGGTCTTCGCGTCCCTGCAGCGCCTCGGCTCGTCGGGTCATATCGGCCAATACGCCGTCCGAACTGCCCAGCAACAGCCGCTCGATCGCTTCGCGCAGACGTGTCGAACGTGGACGCGGACGTCCGAGAAGCGCCGCCGCCAGAAAAAGCTCGAATTCCACTTTATGCAACCGCTCGAGATAACCGGCGACGACATCACGATCCGCATAATCGCCCGTCTCTAGCCGATCGAGCCACAGGCCGATCTCCCTCTCTATGGCGTCCAACTCCGTGGCGACATCGCTGCGCATCCATCTCTCCAACCATGACGCGCGCCGCTTGAGATCGTGAAGGCGAACCTGCGCGAGATGCGCGATGCGTGCAAGAACCACTTCATGCAGGTTGGTCGGATATGGCCCATCGACGTAATGGGTCTCACTAGCCCAGGCGACCAACTGCTCGACATAGAGCGGATTGCCGCGGGCCTCGTGCGCAGCGGCAGCGACGAGTGGCGGCGTCGCCCCCAGCCGCTGGGCCAGCTCGCTCGTATCTTCAGGTGGCAGCGGTTGCAGGCGAAGCGTCATATTTGGTTGCAACCGCGCCACCGCCGCATCGGCACCGGGACGCGCGCAGATCAGCGTCAGCAGCCCCGTCGTCGGCCGCGCCTTCAGCAGTGCCTGGAGGAAATCGCAGGACGCGTCGTCCGCCCAGTGCAGGTCGTCAAGTACCAGGACGTCGACACGTTCCTTGCGGAGCCGGGCGACCACACGCTCGACCAGCAGCCCCGTAGTCAGCGGCTCTTCCGGAAGTTCGACGAGTTGTGCTGCAAATGCCGCAAGGTCGCCACCGAAGATGCTGAAATTCGCGCGCAGCGAGCGCATCCGCGGGCGCTGCTGCAGCCACGCATTCACCAGGCGCGTCTTTCCGGCGCCAGCGGGGGCAAGGATCGCCACGCAGCGGCTCGCGCCTTCTCCGCCGAGCCATGCCGCATCCAGCAGTGCCAGTTCGTCCAGTCGGCCAACGAACGACGTGCGATCGGGGACCTTCGCGTGATCGAGGGCAGATGGGTGTTTTTGCCCCAATGGCCGATATCCGTCTCCGCTGCGGTGGCGGCGGGCTGGAATGCAGACGAAATGCTCCCAGCGACGGTTGGACCGAAACACGGCCTCCGTCACCAGCAGAAGGTCATCCGGCTCAAAATCGAAGAGCCATCGTGCCACCGCGGCACTGATGCAGGGTCGTGGTGGCGTACCGCCCCAGGGTAAGATGCAGTCATCCACCCATATCCCCCAGCGCAGCCGGCTTGCCGGTGCCACGACCTGTTGCAGCTCTGCCGTCATCCTGATCAGCCGGTCGCGCAGGCTCACGGCCATCTGAAACAACTGGCGTGCTCCCTGACTACTCCATAGCAACCAACCCTGATCATCTACCCCGACGATGTCGGAGGTCGGGGAGGAGAACCGGAACAGCGCATGCAACAGCGCGCCGACATCCCGAAGATGGTGATCGGCAGGACATGGCCCGATCAGCCTCAATCTGATAGTGGCTGCACAGATATTTTCGTAGCACGTGGCTGTACAGGATTCCGGCGATGACGGCGCCAGTTGCCATTCGATGCGTTCTCGCGGGGCAGGGCCGAGCCACAACAGGCACTCCGGGCATTGCATCCGCTCGGCCGGCCACTCCCGCCGGCACCGGTCGCAATAACGGTAGTGATACGTGACGGGGAGGCAGACCAGGGTTCGCGCACTGCTGCTCGGACAAGCGGAGGCCATGGTCGATCAGCCTTCAGCCGTGCACCCGGACGGGCAACGCCGTCACTGCCCGGATCGCCGCTTCAGCCGCAAACTGATAATCCCGGGTCAGCGGAACGGCATCGATGTGCTTCGCAAGCTGCATCTGGAACACCATCAGCTTGTCATAGCGAAACCCCATTTCGCTTGTCGCCAGGAAGAACTCCCACATGCGACAGAACCGTGCGTCGTACACCTCGCGGATCAAGGCGGCATGCTGTAGGAACCGCTCGCGCCAATGTCGAAGGGTTTCGGCATAATGCAGCCGCAGCACCTCGATATCGGTGACCCACAGCCCAGCCTGCTCGACTCTCGGCAGCACTTCCGAAAGGGCGGGGACGTAGCCGCCGGGGAAGATGTATTTGCGGGTCCATGCCCCGGTCATCCCAGGTCCGTCCATACGCCCGATCGAGTGTACTAGCGCGACACCCTCTTCTGTCAGCAGTCGGACCAAGCGGTCGAAAAATGCCTGATAGTGCGGTACTCCCACATGCTCGAACATGCCCACCGAGACGATGCGATCATACTGGCCGGTCACGTCGCGATAGTCCTTTATTTCGATACAGACTCGATCCTGCAGCCCGGCATCGTTGACCCGGCGTTCAGCGATGGTTGCCTGTTCCTGTGACAGCGTGATGCCGGTCACGTGAGCTCCGGTCAGTCTGGCGAGGCCGAGCGCGAGGCTGCCCCAACCACAACCGATATCGAGTACGCGCATGTCGGGCCGGAGCAGTAGCTTGGCGGCAATATGCGCCGTCTTCACCGCCTGCGCCTGCTCGAGGGAGTCGCCTGGGGAGGTAAAATAGGCGCAGGAATATTGGCGGTCGGCGTCGAGGAAGTGGCGAAACAGCACATCGGACAGGTCGTAATAGTGCGCCACGTTCTTTCGCGAGCGCCGCCGTGAATTCATTTGCTGGCCCGCGCGCCAAAGCCGGCGCACCAAACGAAGGAAACGACCGGGCGGTTTGTGCCAGCCGCCGCTCCCGAAATTGCGGCCACAAAGCTCGAGTAGAGACCAGAGGCTGCCCTGCTCGATTACCAGCGAACCGTCCATATAGGCCTCGCCGAAATAGAGCCCCGGCCGTAAGCCGATTTTCCATGCTGTCACGCGGTTTCTTACGCGCACCACGACATCCAGTTCCGGAGCATCGGGTACAGCCCGGCCCAGGACGATCGGGCGTGGCCCCATGCCTTTGACAGTGAGCCTGCCCATCGTGATCAGGCGGGACAATTTGCGCTCCAGCACCAGCCGTCCTCCCCTCGCCTTGCGATGGCGCAGCGCGGCATACAGGGCGCGGCTACCATCACTCGTCGCGGTAGGAGTCATTAGCCTCAGCGGCGCTTGCGGGGGGACCCCATCCCCTGTGTCAGTATTCACTCGCTGAGGAATCGCATCAATGTGGCGCGATAAAGGCATGCGATCTCATCAACGCTGCTATCGCTTCTTTCATCGCCATTCATAGACTGCATCCAGCCAGTCGCTTGACGAGTACTCCGATCGCGTCCAACATAATTTCCACGGGGATGGAGTGCCCCCGCAACCGCCCCCCTATGGGCTGATGACTCCTACGGCGTCGCCTTGGCGTAGTGGGAGATCTGTCGGCTGTTTCGTCGGGCAGTGGTCGTCATCCTTTGCGTGTGGGTTGATGCACCGCCGTGTCCATACGGACCAACGAGGGGGATGGTGGTGCACGCTCAAGCGGAAACTGGCGGCGCAGGACCGTCTGGAGCGGCGCGATGACCCACGAGCCGCAACTGTGTTTTCGGCAGAGCCGAAAGCAACCGATCCAACAAAGTCGATGCAACCAATTCGCGGTGGAAGCGTCCAGAATGTCAAATCCGCGCCGAGCCGCGTCGTGGGCGCGGTTCGGCAGCATGATTCGTGTCGGGATCTACTGCATCGACTGGATGCTGCGTCGCTGGTACGGCGTCTATGCATACTCGAAAACGGACAACGATCTGCTGCGTGTGTCAATTCGTAGAGTCGAAACCGCGACAACGTTATCGGACGGCACGCGCGTAGACAGCGGAGACGTGGTCGTCGACTTGCACATCTGGAACGAGCGGATCCCTGCCCTCGGCTCGCTTGGTCCCAGCCTGGTTTGGGCGAGCCGTACCAAACGCCGGATCGAAGTCTCGCTCGTGACCCTGGCACATCACCTGGAATCTCAGGGTTGTCTTGATCGATGCGCTGCCGTACGCGCGGAGGCCGTGTTCCTAAGCGGACAAGGAGCCAGGAAACTGGAGCACATCGCCGAGCATTATGGATTGACCCCGCCTATCGACGCGCGGCCTGCCGATCTGGGTCACGGTTTGCTCGCCTACGGGCTCGCCTGGGCATGCAATCCGGAGAGCCTGAACAAAAAGCAGTTCCGGCCAATGCGATATGAATTCTGGATATCCGGTGCAGCTTTCCGCGAGCGGTATGGGGGCGCGAGAGAGGCCCATTCCCAGCAATCCCGGCGCGGTACCCGACCTGATCCCGTCCGCTCCACCAGGAGAAGTTTCGGTTAGGTGTAACCAAACCCGCCGTGGAATGTTCGGTGCTGCTGGCGCACAGCATTCAGCTCTCCAGGCGATGCGCGATTCGATTCAGCCGCCGCTGTGCGTCGGCTTTGGCAGAGAAGTCTCCCTCGGCTGGCGCCGCCGCTCGGGCGCGGTCGCGGACCAAAGGTCGGGCGTCGGCAGCGTGCTCGACCAACCGCTCCTCGATATCGCGCTGCACATGCCAGGGTGCAGTAGGCAGCAGGTCGATCAATCTTCGGATGGCCACCTGTCTCTCGACAGGATCGCCGGAACGAAGTGCCACCCGGCAGCCCTCTACCGCAATCTGTGCGTCATAGTCGTTGATCCATTCGGAGCGCTGCTGTCGCGACGTCGCTACGGGATCGCCGATCTCCATCAGCAATGCCAGCGCCGCGCGGCGGCGGCGGCGACTAGATTCGCTCTCAGATCCGTCCTGCGGGGTTCGTTCAGTCGAGGCGGCGATTAGGGCCGGCGCCGCATCGTGCCCGAACTGCCGGATCGCGTCTTCGGCGGCAGGCCGAGCAACATCGTCAGCCAGCGCCGCGACCAGACAAGGCAGCGCCTCGACGCGGCGCAAGGCGCCGAGCACCTCGATCGGCCCGGCGAGCCGCCGTGTCTCGGCAAGCGAAAGCAGTCGCGAAATGATAGTCTCATCGGCGACGTCATGCAATGCGCGCGCGGTTGCGTTGAGCACCGCATCTTCTCCGGCGCGCTCAACCGGATCCGCAATTGTGCGATCAGCCACAAAGAACTCGATCAGGACATCGTAGGCGCCCAGCAGTGCGAGCGCCTCCACGACCCGGCATCGCGGCTGAAAGAGTCCACTCGGTTCGCGCTGAAACAGCAGGGCGCGAAGCCGCGGTACCGCCTGCCTGCCGCACGCCACCACGTCGAGCACGCCGCGATCGCCTTCCGACAAGGACATCAGCCTGTCCACTGCCCGATCCAGCATTCCACCGGACCTTATGTCTCCATCGGTTTCGCCAAGGCCTCCCGAAGCCGCGCCAGTGTGTCGGCGAATCCCAGCACCTGTTGCAGTTCGACCGTCGTCCGCCCAGCCTCGGATTGTCGGCGCTCGATAGCCTGCGTGATGACGCCCTGCGTCACTTTCAGGACCTCTGTCAGTCGCGCATCGAGCTGCGCCGAGAACCGCCGAAACGTCTCGCTCACGCCGCGCAGCGTCGCCCAGCGAAGGTTCTCGACGTTGTGCTGCACGAGCGCGTTGATCTCCGCCTCCAACTGCCGGCGCAGCGCCTTTTGTCGGAGCCTTGACGGAAACAGCCACATCAGCAGGGTAGCGGGTGATGGCATCGCCGCGTCCCGCCATTGCTGCGTCACCCAGTAAGGCTCCGGTCCGAGCCGGAACGGCTCTGTCGCCTCCACAGCCTGCAGCGGAACATCGAACAACGCCGCGGCGGTCTGCCGCACCGAACCGACCAACGCATCGGCTCGGACCTGATGACGGGCCAGCATCGCCTCGACCAATTGGCGGAAGTCGGACCCAACCTCGGTGAGCCGTGCCGCGAAGAACGCTGGAATCGCGGCATTCAGGGCCTGCTGCACCGCGTCCCGATCCAAAACCAGCCCGCTGGGCTCAGTGACGCCCCGGACCACACCCGAGAGGTAATCCCGCCCGCCCTCGCGCAACCGTTCGGCCTGGCTTTCCAGCTCTTCAACGGCTCGGCGTCTGTCGCCTTCCAGTAGATCTCTCGCGATTTGGCGCTCCCGCGCAGTTTCACGCAGCGCGTCTTCCAGGGCCTGTGAGCGTCGTTCGAGGTCTTCCAGCGGCAGTTCAAGGGCGCGGCGTTGCAGACCAAGGTCCAACAGCGCCTGATCGACAAGGTTCGTCGCCTTGGCACGAATCGATGCTTGCAGAGCAGCAACCTTTTCGTGTGCAAGGGCCTGCAGGACATCGTGCTCGATCCGCTTCAGACCACTTGTCTCGAGCTCCGTCTTATCCTCACGAAGGCGCGCATTGAGCGCTTCACGCGCGGACAACAGGAAGATTTGCGGCTGCAACTCGCACTGGCCAGAACGATGCAAAGCCGTCTGCAAAAAGGTCAGCGCATGGACTTGTTCTACCGCGCTCAGGTAATCGATCTTGTTCAGAATAAAATACAGTCGAACCACGTGCTGCTGAACTTTGGAGAGATACTCGATTTCTGCTTCCGTGATTGGTGGATCGGCCGAGACGACGAATAGAGCGGCGTCGCATTCGGGCAAGACCTGTAGCGCGGTATCGGTATTGTGCTGCAGTGTTGATC
>Ga0335075_10018686_pt1 | contig 10276 bp, 10 predicted proteins | sample Lox_Sample_24_FD_206723 | JGI IMG/M metagenome (GOLD analysis project Ga0335075, IMG submission 206723) | Soil microbial communities from Loxahatchee National Wildlife Refuge, Florida, United States - Lox_Sample_2.4 | ecosystem: Environmental > Terrestrial > Soil > Wetlands | place: USA... | reverse complement strand
CAGGTTGATCACCGGATCGACGTCGGGCGCCGCCCGGATCCGCTCGACGACGGCGCGGTAGAGCGCCGGATCGCGCGAGCCGCGCCCGGTGTCCGGATCGCGGACGTGGATGTGGACGACCGCTGCGCCGGCCCGGGCTGCCTCGATCGCCGAGCTCGCGATCTCCTCCGGAGACACCGGAACGTGCGAGCTGCGGGCGGTGGTGTCACCGGCGCCAGTGATCGCACACGTGATGAAGGCATCGGTGAGCATCGAAACGGCGAGTACGTTATTGGCTAGGTCAAACGGTACATTTGTACCAATATGGTTGCCAACCCTCGACCACGAGGCGCCGCCCGCCGTGACGCGCTGCTCGACGCGGTGCTGCGGGTCGTCGCGGACGTCGGAGCGGATGCCGTGACGCACCGGCGCGTCGCCGATGCCGCCGGGTTGCCGCTGGCCTCGACGACATACTGGTTCGAGTCGAAGGACGAGATGCTGACCGCGGCGTTGCAGCGCGCCGCCGACCGAGACACCGAGCGGCTGGACGCGTTCCTCGGCAAGACCGCCGCCGACCCGTTGGCGCTCGCGGTCGGCGCGCTTCTCGACCCGATCGGGCAGGAACGTCATAGCGCCCGTGGCCGGCTGCTCGCGACCTACACGCTGATGCTCGAGGCCGCACGGCGCCCGGAGCTGCGCGGGGTGATGTTGCGCTGGACAGACGCCTACCACGACGCGCTGTCACCGCTGCTCGCCGCTGCGGGCTCGAGCGATCCGCGGTCCGACGCGGAGCTGCTGGTCGCGGCCGCCGACGGACTGCTCGTCGCACAGCTCGCATCCGATGACACCTCAGACCTGGGGCCGAGGCTGCGGCGGCTTGCGGACGCGCTGGTGAGCGCATGACCGCGCTCCGATCCGGGTCCACGGTGATGCTGATCCGCGTGCTGCTCGGCTTTGAGTCCGTGCTCTATTCGGTCATCACCCCGCTTCTGCCGCACTACGCGCACGCGTTCGCCGCGTCCAAGCCGGCGATTGGCATCCTCGCCGCCTCCTACCCGGCGGGGATGCTCCCGGGCTCACTGCTGGGCGGGTTTCTCGCCACCCGCGCCGGGGTGCGGCGCACCACTGCGCTTGGCCTGCTGCTCTTCACCGCGGCGATGGTCGCGTTCGGGTTCGGCTCCGACCTTGCCGTCCTCGACGGACTGCGGTTCCTACAGGGGATCGCCTGTGGGTGTGTCTGGGGCGGCGGCCTGGCCTGGGTGATCGCAATCTCGCCGCGCGAACGCCGCGGCGAAATGCTCGGATCGGTGTTCGCCTCGGCGATCTTCGGAACGCTGGTCGGACCGGTACTGGGCACAGTGGCGGTGGCAGCCGGCACCGGCGTCGTGTTCGCCTGCGTCGGCGTCGTATCGCTCGGGCTGGCGGCATGGACCCTCCAGCACCCGGAGCCGCCGCGCGCCGCGCTCGGCTTCGGAGCGCCGCTGCGCGTGCTGGCGCGGGACCCGAGGATGGTCCTCGGGGGTTGGGTGATCCTGCTCGAGGCCTGCGTCATCGGGGCGACCGGCACGCTGCTCCCGCTGCGCCTGTCGCGCTTCGGCGCCTCGGGCGTGGCAATCGGTATCACGTTCTTGCTCGCATCCCTGCTCGCTCTGTTGATAAACCCGGCGCTCGGGCGGCTTCTCGATCGGCGCGGGATCGTCGTTCCGCTCACGATCGGCCTCGGTGGGACGGCCATCCTGCTCGCGCTGCTTCCGCTCCCGCAATCGCCGCTGTCGCTCGCGGCGCTGACGGTGCTCGCGCTCGGCGGGCCGCTGAGCGCGTGTGCGATGCCGGCCATCTCGATCATGACCGACGCGATCGAGCGGGTCGGGGCCGCGCTCGCGTTCGGCTCGATGCTGTTCAACCTCGCGTGGGCGACCGGCGAGACGATCGGGGCGCCGGCGGCCGCGAGCGTCTCCCGGGCGACGAGCGACGCCGTGCCGCTCGTGGCACTCGCCGCCGTGATGGTGGCGACGCTTGCGGTGTTTGGGCTTTGTCGGCGGCGCCTGGCGGCGGCGCCCTAGCTGGCAGACGGCGCGGCGCTGGTCACGTCCAGCAGCTGCTCGCCCAGCGTCTCGTCGCGAATAGCCGCCGCACTGACGCCCGGATCGGGCAGGACCCGTAGCGCGTCGGCCGGAAGGCCCACGCTGACGGGCGTCCCCTGGGTGTACGCCACCGGGTCCCCGCCGTTTCGGACCAGCGCCTGCAGCGCCGAGCCGGTGGCGAGGCGCACGTAAATGTGCGTCGTTGAGCCAAGGAAGACCAGACGCTCGACCATCCCTGGCACGCAGTTGACGCCGCGCGTCTCGTAGGGCTCGAGGTTGATTCGCTCCGGTCGGATCGCAAGCTTGACGGCGCCCTTGGCGTCGAGCTCGCCCGCCTTCGCCTCCAGGATGAAATCGCCCAGGCGCAACTGACAGCATTCCTTCCCGTTCCCGCCGGGCTCGACCTGAGCGTCCATCAGGTTCGATACGCCGAGGAAGTCAGCCACGAAGGCATCCGCCGGCTCGTTGTAGACCTCCTCCGGCGTGCCGAGCTGGGCGATCCGTCCCCGGTTCATGACGGCGAGACGGTCAGACATCGTCAGCGCCTCTTCCTGGTCGTGGGTGACGTACAGGAAGGTGATTCCCACCTGTTTCTGCAGTGCACCCAACTCGACCTGGAGAGTGCGGCGCAGCTTGGCATCGAGCGCGCCCAGCGGCTCGTCGAGGAGTAGGACAGACGGACGCAGCACGAGTGCGCGTGCGAGTGCCACGCGTTGTTGCTGGCCGCCCGAGAGCTGGTTGGGGCGTCGCTTCTCGTAGCCGGATAGCTGGACCATCTCCAGCGCCTCCGACACCCGACTATCGCGCTCTGACTTCGGCACCGACTTGTACTTCAGGCCGAAGGCGACGTTCTCGGCGACCGTCAGGAACGGAAACAGCGCGTAGCTCTGAAAGACCGTGTTGACATTGCGGCGGTGGGGCGCCCAGTTTCCGACGTCCGTGCCGTCGAGCAGGATCTTTCCGCTACTCGGCGGCTCGAAGCCCGCGACCATGCGCAGCGTCGTCGTCTTGCCACACCCGCTCGCCCCGAGCAGCGAGAAGAACTCGCCGGCCTGGACCTCGACCGAGATCTCGTCGACCGCGGTGACATCGTCGAACCGCTTGGTCAGTGACTCGAGCTTGACATGTCCTCCACTCATTTTCAGTCCTCTCAGATTCCCGCGACGGCAGTCAGCGCCTCGACGTCGCCCTTGGTCCGCTCACCCCGGCTCAGCCACTTGTAGCCGACGAAGCCCACCAGCGCGGCGATGAGCGAGATCACCAGCATGATCGTGGCCAGCGCGTTCAGCGCCGGGCCACTCAGTCCCCCATGGACGTTGGAATAGATCAGCACCGACATCGGCTGTGTATTCGCGGTCGACGACACCTGCTCCACGATCACGAAGTCGTCGACGGTGCTCGCGAAGACGAGGACCGCGCTCGCGAAGATCGCCGGCATCAGCAACGGCAGCAGCACTCGACGGATCGCCCCGAACCGCGAGGCTCCAAGATCGGCGGCCGCCTCCTCGTAATGCCGTCCGATCGACACCAGCCGCGCCCGCACGATGATCGCGGGCCAGCTCAGGTTCCAGACGACGAGCCCGGCCACCTCGGCCGGCGTTCCGAGCTTGATGAATGTCAATCCCTGCGTGACGAGCAAAAACAGCGCCACGGCGAGCAGCAACTCAGGGATGACGAACGAGAAGATCATCACGAAGTTCAGTCCGTTAGCGGTCCGGGTGCGCCACCGATCGATGCCGATCGCGAAGCCAACCCCGATCGGGACGCAGATCACTGTGGTCAGCACCGCAAGCACGATCGTCTGGATCACGGCGTGATGCAGGCTCGGGTTGTGGAGCACCGAGGTGACTCCCCGGCCCACGTACCACTTGGTCGAGAAGCCTTGCCACGTGGCCTGTGAGGCGCCCTTGTTGAACGAGAACAGCACGGCGATCGCGATCGGCACGATCGACCAGATGATGTAGAGCCAGGTGAAGCCCTCCATCGCCCACGGCCGCCGCCATGGATTGCCGCGCGCGCGGCCGCGCGAGGCGTACTGCGCCGACTCGGGAGGCGAGGTGGTGACGGGGTCGCCGGTGACGCTTGCCATCACGCGTTCTCCCTCGAGGCACGAGCGGTGCTGATGACGTAATAGATCATCGGGATCAGCAGCACGACGAGCAGCATCAGGGACAGCACGGCACCTTGCCCGACCTCACCGGGCGAGTCGAGCTGTCCCTCGATCGCGTTGCCGATCATCGTCGTCCCGGGAGCGCCCGACAGCAGCTGGTTGGTGTAGTAGTCACCGAGCATCGGCAGCGCCGTGATGAACGTCCCGGCGATGAGCGCCGGCTTGCTCAGCGGAATCGTCACGTGCCAGAAGGTCTGCCACTTGCTGAGCCCGAGGTCGCGGGCTGCCTCGAGCATGCTCTGGTCGATGCGGTCGAGGAACGCGTAGAGCACGAGGATCACGTACGGGATGTATCCGTACACGAGCCCGAGGATCACCGTCACGGATTTGCCACCCAGCCAGTCGGTGTTGCCCGGCAGGCCGAAGAAGGACAGCGCGCTGTTGAAGAACCCGCCCTGCTGGAGGAGATCGATCCAGGCCAGCATGCGCATCATGTAGCTGACCCAGAACGGCGCGATCAGCAGGACGAGGAACAGCGTCTTGCGCGGGCCCGCGTAGCGGGAGACGAAATACGCCACCGGGTAGGCGATGCCCAGCGAGATCACGGTGGCGATCGCCGTATATATGAGGGTCCGCAGCGCAGGCGCGCCGATGAATGCCCCGGGTCCGAAGATGTCATGCCAGACCGCGGTGAAATTCCAGCTCGACCAGTGCAGCGGGTTCCACACCGGGACCACGGTCTGGAAGAACTCGTTGACGCCGCCGCCGGCCACCGACAGCATCACGTAGAACGGCGCCACGAACAGGACGAGCAGCCAGATTGCTCCCGGCAGCGCCAGCCCTATCCATAGGCCGCGGTTGCGCCGGTGACGGGTGGTTTCGATCGCGCTCATTCCTACAGTCCCTTGGAGAACGAGTTCCAGGTCGACTCCCACACCGCGTCGGCGGGCGGGGGCAGTTCGAGCTGGAAGATGCCGTTGCGGAAGTAGTCGGGGAGGACCACCGTCGACGCCAGTTGCGGCGGCAGCAGTTGCTCCTTGGTCAGCTTGGCCGGGGTGACCTCGGTCAAGGGCTGCATGTAACCGACGTAGCTGTAGTTGTTCAGGGCGTTGTCGACGTCGAGCATGTAATTGATGAACAGATGCGACAGCACGGGATTGGCGCCGCCGGTCAGATTCACCATCAGGTCGTTGGCGACCGGACCCTTCCGGTCAGCCGGGAACCAGTAGCCGACCGTGTCGATCGAGGTGCCCTTGGGGAGGTAGTCGGCCGCGGTGGCCATGTCACCTGACCAGGCATGGTGAATCCATGTCTTTCCGTCCGGGACATCGGTGTAATCGTTGTTGTCGATCCGCACGCCCGTCAGGGCCGAGAGCTCCTGCAGCGCCTGGCCAGCGGCGTGGATCTGGGCCGTGCTCGTCGTGTTCAGGTCAAGATTGCCGGCGCGCAGGAGGGCCAGGCTGATCGTTTCGCGGTAGTCGTCCAGGACGGCCACCTTGCCCTTGTACGCCGCCCCTTGCCACGGCATGTTCCACGAGGGAGACAGGTTCACCTTGTCCTTACGCCAGGCGATCCCCGTGGTGTAGATCGAGTACGGCGTTGTGTACTGCCAGCCTCGGTCGTAGAACGGATTTCGGTAGTCCGGCCAGACGTTGGCGATGTTCGGGATGTAGGAGTGGTTGAGCGGCCGGATCAGCTTCTGGGCAACCAGCTGTCCGAGCACCGGGACGGTCGGGAAGAAGACGTCGAACTTGAGCTCCCCGCTGCTCAGCTTCGCCGTCGCCTCTTCGATCGTGTTGAACGTGGTGATCGCGTATTTGCAGTCGTACTTCTTGCAGAAGCTCTTGACCACGGCCTCGTTGATGTACGCGACCCAGTTGTAGAGCTGCAGCGTCGCGCCCCGCTCGGGCTGAAGGCCCGCAGCGATCGGCTTGTTGTCGACGTACACCGGCCACTTGAACGTGCTGTTCTGACGCGGCAGCGGCGGATCGGCGCTGGCCGCGCCCGCCGGGTTCGTCGAGCTGCAGCCGGCGAGCAGTCCGGTGAGCGCGAGCCCGGCGCCGGCGGCGAGCAACTCGCGGCGGGACATTGCGTCGTCCCGAGACCGCCGCTCACGTGGATGCACGCGCACTCCTCGGCTCGCGAAGGTCGCAGCCAAGCTCGCTCTCGGCGAGCGCCACGCAGCGCTCGACCATCCGCTCGGCACTCACGTCCGGCTGACCCAGGGTGACCTGGACGCCGAGTCCGTCCATCAGGCCGCTGAGCGCGAGCGCGAACTCGTCGGGATCGGCATCGGCATCGAACGCGCCCTCGGCCTGGCCCTCGCGCACGATGTCGGCGATCAGCTTGCGCTGGCGGCGGTCGAGCCTGAAGTACGCGTCGCGCACAGCGGGATCGCGGCGGGCCCGCACCCACATCTCCATCCACAGCGTCCAGTCGCTGAGCCCGCCCGGACCCAGGCTCGTCTCCTCGATCAGATGGACGAGCTTGTCCGCTGCGCCCTCCTGCCGGGCCTGGCCTTCGGTCAGACGCTCGTAGAAGTCGCGGTCGGTCAGGTCGACCGCCTCCTCGAGCAGCCGGTCCTTGGACTCGAAGTAGTAGAGGATCGTCGGCGCACTCGTCCCCGCCCGTTCCGCGATGTCGCCGATCCGGGTGTCGAACAGGCCACGCTCGTACAGCACCTCAGCCGCCGCGGAAATAATCTGCGGCTTACGCAGGTGCTCGACCTTTGGTCGCGGACTCACCCTCTTCTCAACCCTCGTACCACTCCATATACTGAACGGCGGTTCAGGAAACTACAGCGATCGGGTAATCGCTGTCAAGAGGAGGAGCACCCGAGTGGTCGATGTGGCGGTGTTGGGGGCAGGGCTCGCGGGTTTGAGCGCCGCGCGGGACCTCGAGCGCTCGGGCGCGGACGTGATCGTGCTCGAGGCACGCGAGCGGGTCGGTGGCCGCGTCGAGGCGGTGACGCTGCCCGACGGACGGACCGTCCAGGCCGGCGGCGAGGTGTTCGGGCCGGGCCACACGGCCTACGCCGAGCTCGTCGAGGAGCTCGGCCTCGCGGTCGAGCGAAGCTATGTGGCCGATCCGGGCGAGATGAGCTGGGGCCTGGTCGACGGCGTGTACGTCGGCGACGACGCTCCGTGGATGAGCGCGGCCGAGCGGCGCGATGACGAGCGCGTCGAGCGGGCGTTCGTGGAGCTGGCCGCGACCGTCGACCCCGATGATCCATGGTCGCATCCCGAAGCCGGGGCGCTCGACCGCGTGAGCGTGGCCGAGTGGCTGCGCTCCAAGGGCGCCCTTCCCGCCGTACAGCGCCGGCACGAGCTGGCTTCGCTGTCACTCGCCTGCGACGGCCCCGAGCGGACCTCGTTGCTCGCCGAGTTGCGCAAGCACGCGGCGCTCGGCGGCGAGCAGTTCTACGACCTCGAGCGGTGGGAGGGCCTGCGGGTGGCGGACGGGTCCGCCGCCGTTCCGGCGGCGCTCGCCGCCGAGCTCGCGTCCGGGACGATCCGCCTCGGAGCCGCGGTCCGCCGGATCGAGATCAGCGGCGGCCGGGCGACCGTGACGCTGAGCGACGGCGAGGAGATCGCTGCCGAGGCGGTCGTGTGCACGATCCCGGCCGGCCCGTTGCGGGCGACCGAGATTGCCGGCCTGAGCGATGCCCGGCTGCGCTCGCTCCGCTCCCATCGCCAGGCACTCGCGGCCAAGGTGGTCGCCGCCTATGACGCGTCGTTCTGGCTCCAGGAGGGCCAGAACGGGCTCGCCGAATGCGAGTGGCTGTTCGGCTCGACCTGGCCGCAAAGCGCCGGCGTCCTGTCGATGCTCGTCCCGCCCGAGCGGCTGTCGGCGTTTCTGGCGACCCCGGAGCCGGTCCGCGCGAGCACCGTTCTCGACGGGCTCGTGTCCCTGTACGGCGAGCAGGCGCAGTTCCCGCTGGCGTTGCTCGAGCGCGCCTGGGGCGTCGACCCGTTCACACAGGGCTACATCGCGAGCTGGGCGCCCGGGGACCTGACGCGCGTCGGGCCGCTGCACGGAACCCACGAGCCGCCGTTCTACGTCGCCGGCTCGGACCACTGGGTGGCCGGCTACATGGAGGGCGCGGTCCGGACCGGCCGGAACGCCGCCCGCGCCGCACTGGGCGCGGGCTCTCCAGCCTGAAGCTGCTCGCCGAGACCGAGGTCTCGCGCGAGCGCGCTTCTCACCGCCCGACGCGCGCGCTCGAGCGGGATCGCGCCGTCCCCGATCAGCGTCCTCGTCCCGTAGCCGTCGAGCAGCGCGAGCGTCCGGTCGGCCACCTCGTCGGGATCGCAGCGGGCGAACTCGCCGTCCTGCACGCCGGCCGCGATCTCCTCCGCGAACCACGCGTGCAGTCGTGCGTAGAGCTCCTCGGCGACCGGCCTCATCTCCGGGTAACGGGCCGCACGCAACCACAGCTCGATCCACAGCACCCAGTCCTCGGCCAGACCCGGGGTGGTGGGCAGGCACTGCTCGATCATCGAAGCCAGGCGCTCGGCATGCGAGGCGCCGGCCGGCGCCTCGCCCGCGGTGCGGACCTCGCCGGCGTGCCCGTAGGAATACTCGAGCGCCTCGGCGAGCAGGGCGTCCCGGGTCTCGAAGTGGTAGTGCACCAGCGCGCTCGATACCCGCGCCTCCATCGCGATTCGGGCGATCCGAACGCCGTCGATCCCCTCGCGGGCGATCTGGCGAACCGCGGCGGCGAGGATCCGCTCGCGCGCGCTCGGCTTGCTCACGCGCCGGCTCCCTCCTCACTCAGGTCGCGGCGGATCCGGTCGGCGAACCACGCCACCGCGTCTTCACGACGCGACAGCGGACCGCACCGGTAGCCGCGCGTCTTCAGACCGAGCTGAACGTTTTTCACGAGGTCGATGTCCTCTTTGAGCACGAGGTTGTTCAGCCAGTTGTTGAGCCGCTGGACCGCCCGGGTCCGGGGACCGCTATGCGCTGAGCGATAGCCGGCGAACACATCGCGCGTGCGCCCCACGCCGTCGGGATTCATCTGCCACGTGTTGACCTGGTCGGGATACAGGTCGATCGTCGTGTTCGGGTAGATGAACACGTAACGCCACGTGCGGCGGTCCTCTTCGGTGAGCCCGGGCATCGGCGTGACGAGCTGGTCGTAGACGCGCTCCAGGCGATTGCTGCTCGGCTTATCGCGGAACGGCGCCTCGATCCATGCGTAGTGCTCGTGCAGGTCGGTGTCGTAGTGCTTGTAGTCGAGCATCCGCATCAGCCCCGGATGGGCGATTGGGATGTGGTAGCCCTCGAGGTAGTTCTCAGCCACCACCTTCCAGTTGGCCGGCTGGGAGCCGCCGCTGGGCCCGAAGGACTCGAGCTCGGCGATCCGGTAGCGCTCCAGGCGCTCAGTCAGGTCGCCGACGAGCTCGTGTAGCGACGTTGCCTCCGGATCGAGATTGACGAACACGAGCCCGCACAGCAGCTCGACCCGAGCCGGGTGCAGTGAAAGCGAGGTCTTGTCCAGGCGCTCGCCGAACTGGCGTGCCTCGGGCACGCCGATGAGCGAGCCGTCGAATCGATAGGTCCAGCCGTGATAGCGGCAGCGGATCGCGCCCTTGCACTGGCCCTCGCCGCTGAGCAGGCACGAGCCGCGGTGTCGGCACACGTTCCGGTAGGCGCGGAGCTCTCCGGCGTCGTCACGGACGACGAGCACGGGCTGCGACCCCGCAAATCCTGTGATGTAGCTGCCGGGGCGGGGCAGCGCCGAGATGTGGCCGATCAGCTGCCACGTGCGTTCGAAGATCCGCTCCTGCTCGAGCTCGATCAGCGCCTCATCGAGATAAAGCCGCGGCTCGAGCGCCTCGCCGGTGAATGTCGTCATCACAGCTGCCATGTTCTCCATCCTGACTTTGTGATCAGTTTGCGTTAGTCTACCGCCCATGGTCAAGCGCGTGCCCTGGCTGTCGGTGACGCCCGAACCCGAGCGCGAGCTTCCGGCCGCCGTCGCGACCCTTGCGTTTGGCGGCCATCCGACCGACGAGGCGGTCGCCGCCGAGACGGCGCGGATCGAGCGTCTGGTCCTGCACGGGAGCCAGCGCGCGTGGCTTCGGTACCTCCACCACGT
>Ga0335075_10018685_pt1 | contig 10276 bp, 10 predicted proteins | sample Lox_Sample_24_FD_206723 | JGI IMG/M metagenome (GOLD analysis project Ga0335075, IMG submission 206723) | Soil microbial communities from Loxahatchee National Wildlife Refuge, Florida, United States - Lox_Sample_2.4 | ecosystem: Environmental > Terrestrial > Soil > Wetlands | place: USA... | reverse complement strand
CGCGAGCATGGACATCCTCTGGGAGAGCCCGGAACCGCTCACGGTCCGGCAGGTCAGTGGTAACCTCACCGAGCGTGACCTGGCACACACCACGGTCATGACGGTGCTGGACCGGCTCGCGAAGAAGGGCTTTGCCCGGCGCGAGCGGGACGGCCGGGCCTGGCGCTACCGTGCCGCGGAAACCAGGGAAGCTTACGTGACCGAACTCATGCTCAGCGCACTGGAGCAGACCGGCGACCGCCACGCGGCGCTGGCCAGGTTCGCCCGCAGCGTGTCCGAGACCGAGGCGGCCGCGCTGCGCCGGGCCCTCGAAGCGCTGGGCCAGGGCGGCACCGTCCGTCCCGTCGGCGAGGACAGAGCACGCGGTATCGGGGAGTGACCTTCAGTGCTGCCCGCCCCGGCCCTCGTCCTCGCCGCGTTCTCGGCCGCCTGCATCCCGGCCGGCTCGGCGCTGGCCGCCGCGCGCTGGCCCCGCCGGTCCCCGGCGGCGGCGATCGTGCTCTGGCAGGCACTCGGGCTCGGCTGGGGCCTGGCGGCGGTCGGCGCGCTGGCCGCACTGAGCGCGTCTGACGCGCGCTCGGGCGTGGCGGGAGGCGCGTTCGCGCTGGCATCCCGGGTGCTCGGCGGCGCTCACGCGGTGGCGGGCCCGCGCCGCCTGGTGGCCTGGACCATCGGCCTGCGGCTGCTGGCCCTGGCGGCGGGCCTGGTCCTGCTGCTGCTGCTCTGCTGGATCCTGGTCGCGGCCTTCTACGCCGTGATCCGCGCCCGCCGACGCCAGCACATCCTGCTCAGCCTGCTCGCGCACGGCGACCCCAAGGTCCCGGGGGCGCTGGTCGTCGATCACCCCGCGGCCACCGCCTACTGCGTGCCGGGGCTGCGCTCCCGGATCGTGATCAGCGCGGGCGCCCTGGACCTGCTCGACCAGGACGAGCTGGCCGCCGTCCTCGCGCACGAGCGCGCCCACCTGCGGGAGCGGCACGATCTGGTGCTGCTGCCGTTCGCCGCGCTGCTGCGGGCGTTCCGCTGGGTGTCGGTCGCCCGCGAGGCCGAGGCGGCGGTGTCGCTGCTGGTCGAGATGCACGCCGACGACCGGGCGCTGCGGCACCGGCCGGCCCGCGAGCTGGCCACGGCGCTGCTGCGGGTCGGCGCGGCGGGCTGGGTGCACGCCCCGGCCGGCGCGCTCGCGGTGGCCGACGGCGAGGTGGCCGCCCGGGTCTCCCGGCTGCTGCGGCCGGATCCGAAGCTGCCGGCCCCGGCCCTGGCGCTGGTGGCCGTGGTCGCGGTCGGCGCCGTGGCCGTCCCCGCCGCCCTGCTAACGCTCCCATTTTGAACGCCCCGGTTCCCGCCGCATCTCGGCCCGGAACGCGGCATCCTGGCGGCCGCTAGCCGGCGACGCGGATCCGCAGCCGGCGGAACCCCTTGCCCTTGTTCTCGATCTTCACGACCTCGATGCGGCCGATCTGGCTGGTCGTGGCGACGTGGGTGCCCCCGTCGGCCTGCTGATCCAGGCCCACGATGTCAACGATCCGCACGTCGGCCACGTCCTCGGGGACGAGGTTGGTGGCGGTGCGGATGATGTCGGGGATGGCCATCGCCTCGTCGCGGGGCAGCACCCGTATGTCGATCCGTCGCCCGGCCGCGATCTCCGCGTTGCACGCCGCCTCGACCGCCTCCTTGAACCCCGCGGGCACCTCGGGCAGGTCAAAGTCCATGCGCGCGGTAAACGGCTCCATGTTCCCGCCGGTCACCGGGGAGCCGTAGTCGCGGAACACGACCCCGCACAGCACGTGCAGCCCGGAGTGCGTGCGCATCAGCGCGGTGCGCCGCTCGTCCTCGACCGCGCCCCGAACCGTGGTGCCGGGCGGCGGCACCGGGTCCTCATCGGCCGCGATCAGGTACTCCTCGTCGCCCTTCCTGACGCCGACGATGCGGGTCTGCACGCCGCCCCACAGCAGCACGCCGTGGTCGGGAGGCTGCCCGCCGCCACCGGGGTAGAACGCCGACCGGTCGAGCACGATCCCGTCCGGTCCCGCGTCGAGAACCGTGGCGTCCCACTCGCGGAGGGTCTGGTCGTCAAGCTCGAGCCGGTGCGTGCGCCAGCCGTTCACCACGGGCCGTACGGGCCCATGCGCGAGCCCGGGCCGCCGCCGCGGAAGTCCTTGACCTTGGGCCGGACGTCGGTGACGTAGATGGCCGCGGCCACGAAGGCCACCACGGACAGGATGCCGATGACCGCGAAGCTGCCGCTGGCGGCGGTGCCGAGCCCGATGACGGTGGCGACGCCGGTGATGATCAGCCACAGCGGCTTGGTCTGCTTGCTGACGGCGACAAACGCCTGCGCGGGCCGGCGCAGGGCGTCAACGAACGCGAAGCCCTCGAAGACCAGGGCGGCCACGGCCAGTATCTCGAAGAACCAATCGAGCGCGGATAGCGCGGCCGGATGCGAGTAAATCACGCTGTCACGCTACCCGGTCGCGAGGCTGTTCGGGAGCCGGCGAGGCACCGGGACGGGGCGACTCGTCGGTGCCGGCCGCGGTGCCCTGGCCCGGCTCATCGGGCGCCGGGCTTTCGGCCCGGGTCTCGGCCGGAGCGACGCCGTCGGTCTCGGCCGGAGCGGCGCCCTCGGCGTCGGCCCGCGCGGCGGACCCGGCCGGCCGGCCGGCGGGCCCGGCCTGCGCCTCGGCCTCGGCATCGCCGTCGGCGAAGGGCGGCGCAGCCGGATCACCGGCGAGTGCATTCTCGGCCAGCTCGATCTCGCCGATGAGCACCGTCCGCTCCCGGTTGTCCGCGGCGGTCTCCTTGCGGAACGACTCGTACACCTCGAGCAGCATCTGCTTCTGCCGCTCGGTCAGCTCCGGGTCGGTGAGCACCGCGTCGTGCACGCCGGACCCGGGCGGCCGGTCCTCGAGGAAGCCCGCCTGGACGTAGAGCGCCTCGGCCGAGATCCGCAGTCCGCGCGCGATCTGCTGCAGGATGTCGGCGCTCGGGCGGCGCAGGCCGCGCTCGATCTGGCTGAGATACGGGTTGGAAACGCCCGCCGCCTGGGCGAGCTGACGAAGCGAGATCTTGGCCTGCTCCCGTTGTTCGCGGATGTAGGCCCCGATCGCTGGAACGTTGACCGGACTCATGGTTCCAGTCTCGCGCCCAGTGCTTGCATTTGCAAACCAGGCTGAGCGGCGGACCGGGCGTTAAAAATATCCCGAAAAAGCGGGTTAGAACGGCAGGGTCGCGCGGATCGCGCCGACCTCACGCCCGCCGCCGTACACCGGCGGACTGGCCAGCTTGCGCAGTCGCTCCGGGTCGAGCCCGGACAGATCGGCCCCGAGAGCGCGCAGCAGGGCGACGGTCACCGCCGGCCGCGCCTCCCGGGCTCCATCGTCGATCTTGAAGGCGGCGGCGCGGCCGTCGGCCAGCGCGAACGCCTCCACGCCCTGCGCGCCGGCCTTCACCAGCAGCCCGGGCACGGCCGCCATCAGCGCGCGCTCCGGCCGGGACGTTCCCGACGTCCACTGCGGGTGCGCCCGCATGGCGTCGGCCACCCGGCGCTCGGGCGAACCGGGCGCGGCGCCGACCACGGCGCCGAACGCCCGGGCCAGGCCGGCCAGCGAGATCGCGAACAGCGGCGCCCCGCACCCGTCCACGCCGGTCGCGGCCACCGGCTCGCCGGCGAGCCGTTCGACTTCCCGGCGGATCTCCTGCTGGAGCGGGTGGTCCGGGTCGGTGTAGCTCGCGGTGGGCCAGCCGCGCGCGACGCAGGTGGCCAGCATGGCCGCGTGCTTGCCCGAGCAGTTCATGTGCACCCGGTCCGCGTCGCGGCCGGCCCGCAGCAGGCGGCGCAGGGTCGGCTCGTCGCCGGGCAGGTCCGGCGGGCACTGCAGGTCGGCCTCGGTCAGCCCGGCCCCGGCCAGGATCTCGCGGGCGCCGGCCACGTGGAAATCCTCGCCCGAGTGACTGGCCGCGGCCAGGGCGAGCAGCGGCCCGTCCAGGTCCAGGCCGCAGCGCAGCATCGCGGCGGCCTGCATCGGCTTGTTGGACGAGCGGGGAAACATGGGCCGGTCGGTTGTGCCCGCGCTCAGCAGTACCTCGCCGTCGGGGGCGACCGCGACCACGGCGCCCCGGTGCAGCGACTCGGTGAATCCGGACCTGACCACCTCGGCCAGGATCGGGTTGCCGGCGGATATCTCGGGGCTCAGGGTGCTCTGCTGCGTCATCGGAGGCAGAATTCCTTCTCGTGCGAGCTGTCGTCCAGCGTGCCAGCCGGGCAAGCGTCGAGGTGAACGGGGAAACCGTCGGCCGCCTGCCGGAGCCGGGCCTGGTGGTGCTGGTCGGCGTGACCCATACCGACACGGCGGAGGTGGCCGCCGCGCTGGCCAGGAAGGTTTACCACCTGCGGATCCTGCGCGACGAGAGGTCCTGCGCGGACACCGGCGCGCCGCTGCTGGTGATCAGCCAGTTCACCCTGTACGGCGACACCAGGAAGGGCCGTCGCCCCACCTGGCAGGCGGCGGCGCCCCGGCCGGTGGCCGAGCCGCTGGTCACCGCGTTCGCCGACGCCCTGCGCGCCCTCGGCGCCAGCGCGGCGACCGGGGTGTTCGGCGCGGACATGCAGGTGATGCTGGTCAACGACGGGCCGGTCACGCTGATCCTGGAGATCCCGGAGGCCCGGCCGGCGCCGGGGCCTTCAGGTGCTGACGCGTGAACGAGAGCGACTCCGCCAGGTCGGCCCGGCGCTCCTCCGGCGTCTGCGCCCTCCGGGTGTTCACCTCGAGCACGACCATGCCGGTGTAGCCGCGCGGCCCCAGGCTGGCCAGCAGCGGCGCGCACGGCTGGGTGCCGTGGCCCGGGATCAGGTGCTCGTCGGGCAGGCCGGGCGCGGTGCCGTCGGCCATGTGCACGTGGGCCAGGCGGCCGTCGAGCGCATCGGCCATCGCCATCGCGTCGGACCCGGACACCGCGGTGTGGGAGAGGTCGAGCGTGGCGTGCGGGGTGTCGATCTCGACCGGGTTCCAGTGCGGGGCATACGCGGTCATCTCCGCCCCGCGCGCTCGCAGCGGGTACAGGTTCTCGACCGCGAATTTCACGTCGGTCTCCCGGCCCATCTCGGTCAGGCCGGCGGCGAACTCCCTGGCGTAGTCGCGCTGCCAGCGGAACGGCGGGTGGACCACGACGACCTTCGCGCCGAGCTTTTCGGCCACCTCGCGGGCCCGGTTCAGCTTGCCCCACGGCTCGCGGCCCCAGACCCGCTGGGTGATCAGCAGGCACGGGGCGTGCACGGCCAGCACCGGGACGCCGTGGTAATCGGAAAGCCTGCGCAAGATGTCCAGATCCTGGCTGATCGGATCCATGGTGACCATGACCTCGACGCCGTCGAACCCGAGGCGCGCCGCCGCCTCGAAGGCATCCGGCGTTCGCTCCGGGAAGACGGAAGCCGTGGACAGCGCCACCGGCACATCCGCGTTCGGGGCGACGTGGCCCAAGGCACCTCCTCCGCTGCTGGCCGGGTCCTGCGCACGCGGCACCCCGCCTCCATCCTGCGTCCTTCAGCTTATGCCGCCCGGTGACCTGGGCGGTGGCACCCGGCGCGCGCGCCGACTGTCGGCACCGCGCGCTAGCGTGCGGGTCATGGCAAAGTCGGCCGCCGCCGCGGCGTACTACCAGTGCTCGGAATGCGGCTGGCAGAGCATGAAGTGGGCGGGCCGCTGCGGCGAGTGCCAGCAGTGGGGCACGGTCGTCGAGGGCCGGCGCCCGGCGGCCGCGGCCGCCGGGCGGCTGCGCGGGCCGGCCAGGAACGGCCGGCCGGTGCTCCCGGCCACGCCGGCGGTGCCGATCGCGGACGTGGACCCGGCCGTGGCCCGGGCCCGGCCGACCGGGCTCGGCGAGCTGGACCGGGTGCTCGGCGGCGGGCTGGTGCCCGGCGCGGTGGTGCTGCTGGCCGGCGAGCCCGGCGTCGGCAAATCCACGCTGCTGCTCGAGGCGGGCGCGCTGGCCGCGGCGAACGGCCCGGTCCTGTATGTGACCGGGGAGGAGTCCGCGGCCCAGGTGCGGCTGCGCGCCGACCGGATCGGGGCGGTCAGCCGGCAGCTGTTCCTCGCCGCCGAGACCGACTTCGGCGCGCTGCTCGAGCACGTGGACGCGGTGAACCCGGCCCTGCTCATCGTCGACTCGGTGCAGACCATCCTGGCCCCGGGCGTCGAGGGCGCACCCGGCGGGGTGACCCAGGTCCGCGAGGTCACCGGCGCGCTGACCGCGCTGGCCAAGCAGCGGACGCTGACCACCGTGCTGGTCGGTCACGTCACCAAGGACGGTTCGATCGCCGGCCCGCGGTCGCTGGAGCACCTGGTCGACGTGGTGCTGCATTTCGACGGCGACCGGCACGCCCAGCTGCGCATGGTGCGGGCGCTGAAGAACCGGTTCGGGCCGACCGACGAGATCGGCTGCTTCGAGCTCGGCGAGTACGGCCTGGCCGAGTTGCCGGATCCGAGCGGGCTGTTCCTGTCCCGGCTCAGCAACCCGGTGCCCGGCACCTGCGTGACGGTCACCCTGGAGGGACGCCGCCCGCTGCTGGCCGAGGTGCAGACCCTGGTCTGCGAGGCCGCGGCCGAGCCGCCGCGCCGGGTGACGTCGGGCCTGGACTCGTCGCGGGTCGGCATGGTCGTGGCGGTGCTGCAGCGCCGGGCCCGGCTGACGATCGGCAAGCGGGACATCTACGCGGCGACCGTCGGCGGGGTCCGGCTCACCGAGCCGTCGGTCGACCTGGCCATCGCGCTCGCCCTGGCCAGCGCGATCAGCGACCTGAGCCTGCCGCCCGGGCTGATCGCGATCGGCGAGGTCGGCCTGGCCGGGGAGATACGCCGGGTCACCGGGGTGCAGCGCAGGCTGGCCGAGGCGGCGCGGATGGGGTTCCGGCACGCGATCGTCCCGCCGGGCTCGCCCGGCCTACCGCCGGGCGAGACCCCGGCCATGAAGGTCACCGAGGCCGCCGACATGGCCCAGGCGATCACCGCGGCGCTGGGCGCGCCGGCGCGGGACGAGCGCTAGCCGGGCCGGGCGCCGGGCGGGCCTGAGGCGTTGTACGCGAGGCCAGCGGCAAAGCGCCGTAGCAAGCCAGCCGCAAAGGCGCCGTAGGCGAGGCCAGCGGTAAAGGCGCGGTACGCGGGGCCAGCCGCAAAGGCGCCGGCACCGCCTGCCGTCCGCCGATACACTGACAGTAATGACCGACCTTTCCCCGGACCGGCCCGCCGTGAGCAATGGCGTAGATGAGCGCCGCCGGGCCGCGCTGGCGGCGCTGGCGCCCGGCACCACGCTCCGGGACGGCCTGGAGCGGATCCTGCGCGGCAGCACCGGCGCGCTGATCGTCCTCGGGTTCGATCAGGCGGTCGCGGACATCTGTTCCGGCGGCTTCGAGCTGAACGTCGAGTTCTCCGCGACCCGGCTGCGCGAGCTGGCCAAGATGGACGGCGCGATCGTGCTCGACGGCTCGGCGGACACGATCGTGCGCGCGGCCGTGCAGCTCGTCCCCGACCCGGACATCCCCACCGACGAGGCCGGCACCCGGCACCGGACCGCGGAGCGCGTGGCCCGGCAGACCGGGCACCCGGTCATCTCCGTCAGCAAGTCGATGCGGATCATCGCGCTGTTCATCGACGGCGCCCGGTTCGTGCTGGAGGACTCCGCCGCGATCCTGTCGCACGCCAACCAGGCCCTGGCCACGCTGGAACGGTACAAGCGCCGGCTGGACGAGGTCTCCGGGGCCCTGTCCGCGCTCGAGATCGAGGACCTCGCCACCGTCCGCGATGTCACGGCCGTGGCCCAGCGGCTGGAGATGGTGCGCCGGATCGCCGCCGAGATCGAGGGCTACATGGTGGAGCTCGGCACGGACGGCCGGCTGCTCGCGCTGCACCTCGACGAGCTGATGGCGGGCACCGCGCGGGAGCGCGTGATGCTGGCCCAGGACTACCTGGACGCACCGCCGCAGGCCCGGACCGCGGCCGCCGAGGCGGTGCTGACCCGGGTGGAGGCCCTGCCGCTCGATGAGCTCCTGGACACCGCCGCGGTCGCGGCCGTGCTCGGTTTCGGCGGCGCCGAGGCACTGGACGACCTGGTCAGCCCGCACGGCTACCGGTTGCTGGCCCGGGTACCCCGGATACCGGGCCCGGCGGTGGCCAGCCTCATCGAGCACTTCGGCGGGCTACAGAAGCTGCTGGCCGCCGGGGTCGAGGAGCTGAACCAGGTGGACGGGATCGGCGCGTCGCACGCCCGCAGCGTGCGCGAGGGCCTGTCCCGGCTGGCCGAGGCGTCCATCCTGGAGCGGTATATGTGACAGCGCGCCGCTGCCGCCCCCGGCGCCGCCGCCGAGTACCCCGGACACCGCCCAGGCGATCACGGCCAGGATCACGAGACCGACGACCAACGCCACGACCCGCCGTCGCCAGTACGTAGCGGCCAGAGAGTTCCGGCCGCGCAATTGGTGACGGAACGTATTCAAGACCATACCGTGAGTATGCAAGACCGGACGACGGCCTCCGCGCAGACCCGCCGGCCGGCGTTCGCGGTTGCGGGTGCGGCCAGGCCCGGCCAGGCCCGGCCACGCGGGCCGGCGGGCCGGCGGGCCGGAACCGGGTGGCGGTGTCCTGCGTGGCGGCCCGCCAGCCAGGGGGCCGCAACATGACGACAGCGGGGCCGCGGGAGGATCGTGTCCGTCATGACGAACGGGTATGCCACGCCGGTACTGCGCTGGTACGCGGGTCACGCCCGGGACCTGCCGTGGCGGCGGCCCGGAGCCTCGGCCTGGTCGGTGCTGGTGAGCGAGATCATGCTGCAGCAGACGCCCGTGGCACGGGTGCTGCCGGCGCACACGGCATGGCTCGAGCGGTGGCCAACGCCGACGGCCCTGGCCGCGGCGACGCCCGGCGACGCCGTCCGGCAGTGGGACCGGCTGGGGTATCCGCGCCGGGCGCTGTGGCTGCACGCCGCGGCGACGATCCTGACCGAGCGGCACGGCGGGCAGGTCCCGGCGTCGCTGGACGACCTGCGCGCGCTGCCCGGCGTGGGCGGCTACACCGCCGCCGCGGTAGCGAGCTTCGCGTTCGGCCAGCGGCACGCGGTGCTGGACACGAACGTGCGCCGCGTCCTGGCCCGCCTGGTGCGGGGTGAGGACCTGCCGCCGCGCAGCGCGTCGGCGGCCGAGACCCGGCTGGCCGAGGCGCTGCTGCCCGCGCCGCCCGGGCGCGCCGCGAGGTGGTCGGTCGCGATCATGGAACTCGGTGCCCTGGTCTGCACCGCGGCCAGGCCCGACTGCGCCAGCTGCCCGGTCGCCCGCCAGTGCGCCTGGCGGCGGGCCGGGAGCCCGGCTGCCCCGGCTCGCCCGGCCAAACCGCGCTATCCGGGCAGCGACCGCGAGTGCCGCGGCCGCCTGCTCGCGGTGCTCAGGAGCGCGGCCGGCCCGGTTCCGGCCGACCGGCTGAGCCCGGCCTGGCCACACCCGCAGCAACGGGACCGGGCGCTGCGTGCGCTGGTCGCCGACGGCCTGGCCGCGGCGCTCGACGACGGCACCTACGCGCTGCCCGGCCGCGCGCGGGCGAGCGGCGAGGGCACCGATGCTCCGCAGAGCTGGCGGCGCATCGCGGCGGCGCTTGAGGAACCCGCCCGCCAGCCGCGTGGGCCGTTGCGCCAAAGGCGGAGGCCCGGCCACCGTGACGGTGACCGGGCCCCTGGCCTGGACCGGCGCTTATTCGGCGCTGAGCCGTCCCTCGGTGCCACCGCTGGTCCCGCCGGAGCTGACCCCGGACGCGGCCGGCCTGGTCTCGATCTCGGGCGGCGGCGCATCCGGCACGGCGTCCGGCTTCGGCTCGCCGCGGAAGATGAACGTCGCCTCCGGACCGGTACCGCCCTCGGCGTCGACGATGACGATCTGGCCCGCCTTCAGCTCGCCGAACAGGATCTTCTCCGACAGATTGTCCTCGATCTCCCGCTGGATGGTCCGGCGCAGCGGCCGGGCCCCGAGCACCGGGTCGTAGCCCCGGGCCGACAGCAGCGCCTTCGCCGCCGGCTTGAGCTCGATCCCCATGTCGCGGTCCTTCAGCCGGTCGTCGACCTTGGCGATCATCAGGTCCACGATGCTGAAGATCTCCTCCTGGCTGAGCTGGTGGAAGACGATCGTGTCGTCCACCCGGTTCAGGAACTCAGGCCGGAAGTGCCCCTTCAATTCGTCCGCGACCTTGGCCTTCATCCGGTCGTACGAGCCCTTCGACTGGCCGGCGGTACCGAACCCAACCGA
>Ga0335075_10018682_pt1 | contig 10276 bp, 5 predicted proteins | sample Lox_Sample_24_FD_206723 | JGI IMG/M metagenome (GOLD analysis project Ga0335075, IMG submission 206723) | Soil microbial communities from Loxahatchee National Wildlife Refuge, Florida, United States - Lox_Sample_2.4 | ecosystem: Environmental > Terrestrial > Soil > Wetlands | place: USA: Florida... | reverse complement strand
TCCACGAGCAGCAGCACGCCATCCACCATCGAGAGCACGCGCTCGACTTCGCCGCCGAAATCCGCGTGCCCCGGCGTATCCACGATGTTGATACGCGTACCGCCGTACTCGATGGCGCAGTTCTTGGCGAGGATGGTGATGCCGCGCTCGCGCTCGATGTCATTGGAGTCCATGACGCGCTCCGTCAGCTTTTCGTGAGCTGCGAAGGTGCCGGACTGCCGGAGCAGGCAATCGACGAGCGTCGTCTTGCCGTGATCGACGTGCGCAATGATGGCGATGTTGCGGATGGGACGGTTCATGGGGCCTGGCTGGAAGGGTGGCGGGGGCAGGTGCAGCCCACGCTATGCAAAGACTCTCAATCATATCAGGCCTCGATCGTGGGCGGTATGATGGCCCTCCCATGCTCAAGCTGACGAGTGTCGCGGACGGTCAGGCGCTCATCGAGGCCTGCCACGGCAAGTCCATCGACCTTCTGCGCCGGAATCTCTCGCCGGCGGGCATCCTGGCGGCCAGCCCCGGAGATCGTGCCCGAAGCCGGGGATATACCGCCATTTTCGGGCGAGATGCCGCCATTTGTGCCATCGGCATGGCGCTCTCCGGAGATCCGCTGCTGGAGCGGGCGGCCGCGACGGGCCTCGACACCCTGGGTGAGCATCAGGCCCCGAACGGCCAGATCCCGAAGTTCGTCGAGCAGGGCGGGCGGGAGGCCGATTTCTGGTACCTGGGCTGCATCGACTCCACCCTGTGGTGGCTGCTCGCGCGCGACTTCCTCGAGCACCGCGCGCCGCCGGGGCGCAAAAAGCGCTCGCGGCGAGTCGAGCTGGCGCTGCAGTGGCTGCTCGCCCAGGAGCATCAGCGCTTCTTCCTGCTGCAGCAGAACGAGGCCAGCGACTGGGCGGACATCATGCCGCGCTCCGGGTTCGTGCTCTACACCAACGCCCTGTGGTACGCCGTCAAACGCCGCTACGGCTTGGATCGCGCCGAGGACACCCGCGACAACTTCAACGGCCTCTTTCATCCCTTCTCCGCGGGACTGGCGCGCTATCGGCGCGCGCGCCTCCTCAACGAGTACGCACTGCGCCACGCCCGCAACCGCGATCTCTATCTGAGCTTCGTCAACTTCGCCTCCTTCGGCGAGGAGGGCGATGTCTTCGGCAACCTCCTGGCGGTGCTCTGCGGTCTCGCCGACTCCCGGGCCAGCCGCCGCACGCTCGCCGCCCTGCAGCGGGCCAGAGTGAGCCGCCTCTATCCCGTCCGTGTGGTCACGCACCCCATCAGGCGTCGCAGCGCCCTCTGGCGCCCCTACATGGCCCGCCACCGCCAGAACGAAGTCTGGCAGTACCACAACGGCGGCATCTGGCCGATGGTCGGCGGTTTCTGGGTGATCGCGCTCGCCGCCGCCGGCCACCTGCCGCAAGCACGCCTGGAGCTCGAGCGTCTGGCGCGCGCCTGCGCCGTGCGCAACTGGGCCTTCACGGAGTGGTTGCACGGCACCAAAGCCACTCCCCGCGGCATGCCCGGCCAATCCTGGAACGCCGCCGCCTTCCTGATGGCCGAGCGCGCCGTAGCCGATAAGCGCAACGTCCTCCTCCCCTAACCCCCCTAACTCCGGTCCTCAGAAGCCGGTGCCCAGCGCGCCCATCCCGTAAGAGCGAGCGCAGCGCAAGATGCCTCCTGGACAGACGCTGATCGCCAGGATGGCGATCCGCGAGCCTGATGGACGTACTTGCGGCGTTCTGGCCAGGAGGCATCTTGTGATGCGCTCGGAGCCCGAGGCCACCACCCCGAGGCCACCCCCCCATTGGTTTCGGCCCCGCATGCCCCCAAACTGATCCCCGAATGGCAGTCGACCGCCCAGGCAAACTTCGCCGCCCTCCCTCCACCACCCCCGTAGAAGAGCTCACTCTCCGCGGATTCTTCGGCGTCTTCCGCTACAGCCGCCGCGCCATCGAGCTGGTCTGGAGCACCAACCGCCCCCTGACGCTCGCCCTCGCCAGTCTCACACTCGTCGCCGGCGTGCTACCTGCCTCCGTTGCCTACATCACCTCACTGATCGTCGATGCCGTCGTCGCGGCAATCCGCAGCGGCGGCATCGATACCAGCCGCGTGGTCGGCCTCGTCGTTCTCGAAGGCATTCTCGTCGCCGCCATTGCCGGTGCGCAGCGCGGGCTCTCACTCGCGCAGTCCCTGCTGCGCGTGCAGCTCGGACAACGCGTCAACGAGATGATTCTCGAGAAGGCTCTAACCCTCGAGCTGCGCCACTTCGAGGACTCCGAGTTCTACGACAAGCTGACCCGCGCGCGCCGCGAAGCCTCCAGCCGGCCGGTCAGTCTGGTCACGCGCACGTTCGGCCTCGCGCAGAACGGCATCCAACTGATCAGCTACGCGGCGCTGCTCGCGCGGTTCTCCCCCTGGGCGGTCGCCGTACTCCTGCTTGCGGGCCTGCCCGCCTTCATCTCGGAGGCCAAGTTTTCAGGCGATGCATTCCGGGTATTCCGCTGGCGCTCGCCCGAGACGCGCATGCAAACCTACCTCGAGACGGTTCTCGCGCGCGAGGATCATGCCAAGGAGGTAAAGCTCTACGGACTCGGGCCGCGGCTTCTGCAGCGGTACCGTGACATCTTTCGGACGCTTTATGACGAGGATCGCGAGCTGACCGTGCGCCGCGAGGTCTGGGGATTCGGCCTCGGCCTCATCGGGACATTGACGTTGTACGCCGCCTACGCCTGGATTGCGCTCAGCACCGTCAGGCGGGCAATCACCCTGGGCCAGATGACCATGTATATAGCCCTCTTTCGCCAGGGGCAGTCGGCTGTGAGCGCGATGTTGTCCGCGGTCAGTGGCATGTACGAAGACAACCTCTACCTGTCGACGTTGTACGAATACCTCGAGACGGAAGTGCCGCCGTCCAGCGGCGCCCTGGTCCGTGGGCCGCGGCCGGAGGACGGCGTGCGGTTCGAGAATGTGAGCTTCACGTATCCCGGCGCGCAGACTCCGGCGCTCGAGGATGTCACGCTCCATTTGAAACCCGGTGCCAGCCTCGCGCTGGTGGGCGAGAACGGTTCCGGCAAGACGACGCTCATCAAGCTGCTGACCCGGCTCTACTCGCCGACGAGCGGCCGCATTCTGCTCGACGGCGAGGACCTCGCGAGCTTCGAGGAGGGCGCGCTCCGGGAGCGGATCGGCGTGATCTTCCAGGATTTCACCCGTTACCAGATGCGCGTCGGCGAGAACGTGGGAGCGGGCGACGAACGCTATTTCGAGGACGAAGCACGCTGGCGCGAGGCCGCAGCCAAGGGCAGGGCGAGCGACTTCATCGATACGCTGCCCAAGGGATATCACACCCAGCTCGGCAAATGGTTCCAGGACGGCCGGGAGCTATCCGGTGGCCAGTGGCAGAAGGTGGCGCTGTCACGCGCCTTCATGCGCACGCGCGCGGACGTGCTGGTGTTGGATGAGCCGACCGCGGCGATGGACGCGCAGGCGGAGGCCGAGGTGTTCGAGCATTTCCGCCAGCTTGCGCGCGAGCGCATCACGATTCTCATCTCGCACCGCTTCTCGACCGTGCGCATGGCCGATCAGATCGTGGTACTCGAGGGCGGCCGGATCAGAGAGCGCGGCAGCCACGAGGAGCTGATGCGTCTCGATGGCGCTTACGCGCGGCTCTTCACGCTGCAGGCGCGAGGTTACCGCTGAGCCTGGGCCTCGTGCTGTGCGCGCAGATCGTGCTCCATGCGCAAGTAGTCGACCGGCTGGATGGTGTTGATCATGCACTTCCAGCCCTCGACATGAACGGAGTCGAAATGCGCGTAGATGGTGTCGGCGGTGGGCGTGAGGGCGATCCGGTGAGCGAACATCAGGTCGATGCAGGGGTGGAACACTGTAATGAGATAGGCCGTATTGATGTCCGTCCAGACCACGAGCTGATCGGGCGAGATCGGCTCCCAGCCGTTGTAGTTTGTGAGCCAGGTGAAATGATCGACCGGCTTGCCGGCGTAGGCCTCGTAGCGGGCGCGCTCGGCCGCGTCACGCTGCCTGAGAGGGATGCCCGAGCAGGACGCGAGAAGCGCCGCGGCGACGAGCAGCCAGGCGCCCCGAAGGTAGGATCTTGAGCATGACATGAGATCGGCTCCGTTCACCCCCGGGTATCGTACAACGGGCGGCGTACTCCGGGGTTGACCCCCAACCGCTCTCAGCGCCCACTCGTCAGCAAGGCCACCGGGAACACCTGCAAGGCTGCTGCTGCGCGGATCTGCGGCTGCTCGTGGCCTCCTGTCTGCGCCACCTCCGCCCCGTCCAGCACGCTGCGGAGCGGGGCCTCGAGACTGAACGGCAATCGGACCGCGGTGTCCGCCCAAACCTCCGCGCCGAGCGGCGGGCGCAGGCGGCCGTCTGCGGTTGCACTGCCGCCGCCCATGAGCTTGAGATACAAGCGCGGCGCCATGACGACGGCGAGCCTCCCTTCCAGGCGGCGCGCGAATGCGCACAGATGCGGGGCGCGCCGGCCGGTCACCCTCAGCGGCAGGTATTCCCCGCGCTCGAAGAGCTCCGGGTCGCGCCGTCTCAGCTGCAGCGACCTGATGTGGAGAAAGAGCTTGCAGCGCGGATCGGTGACGTCCTCGGCAAGCGCTCGCGCGAGGCAGTCCTGCGGTTGACCGCCGGTCAGCGTTTCCAGCAACCGCCGGTGTCCGGCGTAATCGACCGCCCGGCGGTTGTCCGGATCGACCAGCGAGAACTGCCAGGTCTCGTTGCCCTGGAAGATGTCGGGAACCCCCGGAGCGGTGAGCTTGAGGAGCGTCTGTGACAGGCCGTTCAGCAGCCCGAAACGGACGATGCGGCCGTTGAAGGCGCAGAAGTCGGCCAGGAAGAGATTGCCCTCGCGGCGCTCGAGGACCGCGGCTACGAACTGGCTCAGCGCCTCCTCGTATTCCGTGTTGGCGTTGGCCCAGCTCGTGCGCGCCTTGGCCTCGCGCGCGGCTTTGAGCATGTACGCCGCGATGCGTTGGCGGTACGCATCCAGCGTGGCCTCATCAGGCTCCGCGAGCGGCCATGTGCCCACCAGGGTCTGGTAGAGCAGATACTCGTCATCGGGCGAGGGCGCCGGCATGCCGCCGACCTCCCGCCGCCGCGTGCGGTTCATGCGGCGCCAGCGATTCACGGCCTGGCGCCACACTGCGGGCATTTCCGACAACACGTTGATGCGCGCGCGCACGTCCTCCGAGCGCTTCGTGTCGTGTGTGGACGTGGCGAGCATCTCGTGCGGCCATTGCCTGGCGCGATATTGGGCGTCGGTGTGGAAGGCGCCGACGCTGGAGCCGTAGAGATCGGGCTCGCCGCCGACTTCGTTGAGCGAGACCAGGCGGTTGAAGCGGTAGAGCGCCGTGTCCTCGACCCCCTTGGCGGTGGTGGGCGCGGTGATCTGCTGGAACTTCATGGCGAAGCGGCGGATGCGCTCACGCGCGCTCTCGCTCTGCGCGGGCAGCTCGAGCAGCAGGGCGCTGCGCACGAAATCGAGCACCGGCTGCTCGACTGCGGAGCCGCGGCGGCGCGCTGCCGCGATCGCCCAGTCGATGTAGCGCCGGTCGCTCTCGGAGACGCTGTCCGTCACGTACGTCCGGTAGACGGGAAAGCAGGCGATGACCTCGGCGAGCGCGCGCCACAGGCTGGCGAGCGTGAAGTCGCGCGTAAGCCTGTCGCGGTCCGCGATGCGCGCCAGGAGGTTTGAGGCCGTGTTGAGCTCGGAGGCGAGCGACTTGCGCAACACCCGGTGCTGGCACTCGTAAGCCACGTCCGTCCAGTGGCGCGGCTCGCCGATGAAGGATCGGTACGTTCGGTCCATGCGACCCTTGGTGGCAGTGTCGAGCAGCAGCCGATTCACGACGTTGAGGAAGTGATAGCCGGTCTCGCCGTGCAGCGGCCAGTCCGCGGGCAGCCGCTCGAAGGAAGCGGTGATCTTCTCGGCAACGAGATAGACGGACCGGCCGCCGCCGGCCGCGCCCGTCGCTCGTGCGATTCTGTCGCTCAGGCGACGGAAATAGCCGAGTGGATCATACAGGCCGTCGGCGTGGTCGATCCGCAGCCCATCGAGCGCGCCTGACCCGATGAGCTCGAGGGCCAGACGGTGCGTGGCCTCGAACACGGCCTCGTTCTCCACGCGCAGCGCCGCCAGGTCGTTGACATCGAAGAAGCGGCGGTAGTTGATGTCGTCGGACGCTACCCGCCAGTAGGCCAGCCGGAAGGCCTGTGCCTCGAGCAGTTCGTGCAGCGGATCAAAGCTCGCAGGATCGCCGGGATTGCCGGCCAGGCTCGCCAGCGCCCGCTCGAGCGCCGCGGCGACGCGGGCGTCCGCGGCGACGAGCCCGGCCAGCGCCCGCTTGTGCGCTTCCTTGTCGCGATTGCGCTCGGCGATCTGCTCCGGGGTGGGCCCGCGCCGATCGGGCAGCGAGCCGAACAGGCGCCGCAGCTTCTCGAGCTCCGCGTCGTGCTGCAACGCCAGCACCGCATCGAGGACGCGCGGGTAGGTGCGCGGATCGAGCGGCATGCGATGCTCGTGATAATGGACGGCGAACGAGCCGAGCTCGTGCTCGAATTCGAGCTTGAGATCGCCGCGCTCGAGTACTGCTCCGTAGGGTTCGGCGAGCACGGGTACCAACACCTTGTCGGCGAGGGCGGTATTCACCGGCTTCCAGTCGATGTCGAAAAAGTCCGCGTAGATCGAGGCCTGCCCGTTCTCGAGCACATCCATCCACCACGCGTTGTCGGATCCCATGACGCCAACGTGATTCGGTACGATGTCCAGAATGTGGCCCATGCCGTGCGCGCGCAGCTCCGCCACGAGCCGGTTGAAATCCTCGCGACTGCCGATCTCCGGATTGAAGGAGTTGTGATCGACTACGTCATAACCGTGTGCACTGCCTGCGCGCGAGCGGAAATAGGGCGAGCAGTAGACGTGGCTGACGCCCAGGGCCGCGAGGTAGGGGACGATCGCCGTCAGGTCGTTGAAGGTGAAGCCGGCATTGAGCTGCACCCTGTAAGTGGCACGCGGAATCCGCGCTAACGCTCCAGGAGCCACGTCACGCTCCACGGTGCCAGCTCATTGCGTGCCAGGGCCGCCCGGATCCCCGGGTGGGTCGCGAAGATCATGCGGCCAGCCGGCCGGCCGATGACCGGTGCCGAGCCGTCCTTCAGGTTGGCGAGGAGGTGCAGCACCCCGTCGTCGCGCAGCCTCCAGTCCACCGCGAAGGCGCCGCCCGGATCGAAGGCGACGCAGGCTCCGCCGAGAATCCGTGGCAGGAGCGGCGCGATGTCGCGCCGGCGGATGGCGAGGAGGCGGCGGTAGTGATCGAACATCCTGGCGTGCGGCGGCGCCGTCAGGCGGTTCCACTCCAGATGGGCCGAGGCGAATGTCGACTCATCGCAGGGGTCGGGCAGGGAGCCTTGGAAGTGCGCGAACTCGCGCCGGCGTCCCTCCCGCACCTGGTCGGCGAGCTCGGGCTCGAAGTCACAGAAGTACGGGAAGGGCTCGGTCGCGGCCCATTCCTCGCCCATGAAAAGCATCGGCGGCGACGGCGCCAGCAGCAACACCGCTGCCGCGGCGCGCACAGCCTCGGCGCGCGCGAGCTGCGTCAACCGCTCGCCGCGGGCGCGGTTTCCCACCTGATCATGATTCTGCAGGAAGTTGACGAACGCCGACGGGGGCAGGTGGGAGCTGCGCTCGCCGCGGGCGCAGCCGAGGTGCCGCGAGCCCTCGCCCTGGTAAGCGAACCCCTCCGCCAGTGAGCGGCAAAGGAGCGCGTGCGGGCGGTCCTGATAATCCGCGTAGTAGCTGGCGGATTCGCCGGTGAGAAGGACGTGCAGGCAGTGATGGCAGTCGTCATTCCACTGCGCATCGAAGGTCGCGGCGCCGCCGGGAGGGCCGAGCCGGCGCGCCTCGTTGGCGAGGTTCTCGAGCACGAGATACACCGGCCGCTCCCGCCCCGGTCCGGCGCGCGCCGCGCACGCGATCGCGGTGAGGATGTGGGGCTCGCCGGCATCGTGAATCGCGTGCACCGCATCCAGCCTGAGCCCGTCGAGGTGAAATTCCTCCAGCCAGTAGAGCGCGTTGTGGATGAAGAAATCGCGGACTGTGCGACTCTCGGGCCCCTCGAAGTCGATGGCCGCTCCCCACGGAGTCGAGTGGCGATCGGTGAAGAACTGCGGCGCATAGAGATGGAGGAAGTTTCCCTCCGGGCCGAAATGGTTGTAGACGACATCCAGCATCACGGCGATGCCGTGCGCATGCGCAGCGCATACCAACGACTTGAGATCCTCCGGCGTGCCGTACGCGGATGACGGCGCATAGGGCAACACTCCGTCGTACCCCCAGCCCCGCGAGCCCGGAAACTCGGCAATGGGCATGAGCTCGATGGCCGTCACCCCGAGCTGCTGCAGGTGCTCGAGCCTGCGCGCCACGCCCGCGAATGTGCCCTCCGGCGTGAAGGTGCCGACGTGCAGCTCGTAGATCACGGCTTCCCGCCACGGCGGCGGGCGCCAGTCCGCGTCCGTCCAGTCGAAGGCCTGCGGGTCGACCACCTCGCTCGGGCCGTGGACTCCCTGCGGGTTGCGCCGCGACGCCGGATCGGGCACCAGCGTCTCCCCGTCGAGCGCATAGCGGTAGCGGCTGCCGGCCTGCGCCTCGCCGGTGGTGAAGTCGACCCAACCATCGGCGCCCTTCTCGAGCGGCAGGATGCGCCCCATCCCCGACGGCGATTCCAACACGAGCGCCACGCGCTTGGCCGCGGGCGCCCACAGGCGGAAGCGGACCTCTCCGCCGGGCAGCACTTGCGCCCCGAAGGGCATCTCGTGCCGCCGCCTCATCGGTACGCGGTCTCTCGCAGGAGCGCCAGCGAGCGTCCCTGCAGCGGGTAGGGGGTGGCCGGCTCGAGGCGCTGCTGTGTGAACGGTGCGGCGGCGGCGGTATCGAGCACCGTCCACCAGACTTTCTCCGCGAGCGGCGCGGAAAGCTGGAACGGAATGGGCTCGTGATGCGCGTTGTAGAGCAGCACGAAGTTGTTGTCCGTCACGAGGCGCCCGCGCCGGTCGCGCCGCTCGATGGCCGCGCCCGCGAGGTAGAGCCCGAGGCAGCGCGCGAACGGTACGCCCCACTCGGCTTCCGTCATCTCGCGTCCGTCGGGGCCCAGCCAGATGATTTCCCGCAGACCGTCGTCGGTGGCGGTATCGCCCTGGAGGAAGCGCCGGCGGCTGAACACCGGATGGCGACGGCGCATGGCGATCAGCGCGGCGGTGAATTCGAGAAACGCCTGCCGGTCGGTGTCGAGCTCCCAGTCGAGCCAGGACAGCTCGTTGTCCTGACAGTAGGCGTTGTTGTTGCCGCACTGGGTGTGGCCGAGCTCATCGCCCCCGAGCACCATGGGCACACCCTGCGACAGGAGGAGCGTCGCCATGAGGTTGCGCTTCTGCCGCGCGCGCAGGGCGCGGATCGCGGCATCGTCGGTCGCTCCCTCGGCGCCGCAGTTCCAGGAGCGGTTCTCGTTCGCGCCGTCGCGGTTGTCCTCACCGTTGGCCTCGTTGTGCTTCTCGTTGTAGCTCACCAGATCCTCGAGCGTGAAGCCGTCGTGAGCGGTGATGAAGTTGATGCTGGCGTGCGGCTTCCTGCCGCTGGCCTCGTAGAGATCGGAGGAGCCGGTGAAGCGGCGCGCGAACTCGCCGATGAGGCCCGCGTCGCCCTTCCAGTAGGCGCGCATGCTGTCGCGGTACTTGTCGTTCCATTCGTTCCAGCCGGGCGGGAAGTTGCCGACCTGGTAGCCGCCGCTGCCGATGTCCCAGGGCTCCGCGATGAGCTTCACCTGCGACAGCACCGGGTCCTGGCCGATGGTATCGAAGAAGGAGCCGAGCCGATCGACGTCATAGAGCTCGCGCGCGAGCGCCGAGGCCAAGTCGAACCGGAAGCCGTCGACGTGCATCTCCTGCACCCAGTAGCGCAGGCTGTCCATGATGAGCTGCAGCACCCGCGGGTGCTGCAGGTTCAGCGTGTTGCCCGTACCGGTGAAGTCCATGTAATAACGCGCGTTCTCCGGGCTCAGGCGATAGTAGGCGGCATTGTCGATGCCGCGCATCGACAGCGTCGGTCCGAGCTCGTTGCCTTCGGCGGTGTGGTTGTAGACGACATCGAGGATCACCTCGATGCCGGCGGAATGCAGCGCCTTCACCATCGTCTTGAATTCGCTGATCTGGCCGGTGGCCGAATAGCGCCGCTCCGGCGCGAAGAAGCCGATGG
>Ga0335075_10018681_pt1 | contig 10277 bp, 9 predicted proteins | sample Lox_Sample_24_FD_206723 | JGI IMG/M metagenome (GOLD analysis project Ga0335075, IMG submission 206723) | Soil microbial communities from Loxahatchee National Wildlife Refuge, Florida, United States - Lox_Sample_2.4 | ecosystem: Environmental > Terrestrial > Soil > Wetlands | place: USA: Florida... | reverse complement strand
GAAGCCGATGACGCATTGCGAGATATCTACGCTCGGGAGACGACCACGCACGTCGCGACGGTGCGCGCCTATCTCGAGCGCGAAGCCGGCAAGCCCGAGCCGCACGAGCTTCCCGAGCCGGTCTATCGCGCCTGTCACACACTATCGGGCAGCTCGACGATGGCCGATGCACGCCACGGGGTACGGCTCGCGCAGCCGCTCGATCATTGGCTGCGCAAGGCCTTCGACAGCGGGCTCGGGCTGTCTCGCGCCGATCTCGCGCTGCTCGGCGAATGCATGTCGGCGATGGACTGCGTCGCCACGCACCTCGATGAGTCGACCGGCTACTTCGCTTCGCACGGACTGCTGTTCAGTCGCATTGCGGAAGCGGAGCGGGAGCTCGAGCAGCGCGTCGCGGCGAGCGCGGAGGCCGCGGCGCAGGTCGAGCGCGGCGAGGCGGAGAGCTCGAGCGCCGTTGCGAGAGACCCGTCCGCGGCGCCTGCCGATCGGCACGACGCCGCCCGCGCGCAAGCGCCTGCCGCTCATGCAGCGCCCGAGGCGTACGCGAGCGGCGTCGCTCCGAACGCTCAGCCTGCCGACCTGCCGCCCGACTTCGATCCGGAGGTGGCGAGCATCTTTACCGAGGAGGCGACGGAGCTGATCGAGGCGTCGCAGTCCGCCCTCGCCGCCTGGCGCGCGGAGCCTCACAACGCCGAGCGCCTCGCCGCTCTCAAGCGGCCTCTGCACACACTCAAGGGCGGCGCCCGCATGGCCGGGATCACCGCCATGGGCGACCTGAGCCACGAGCTCGAGACGCTCGTGAATCAAGTCGACACCGGCACCGTGTCCGCACGCGGGGAGACCTTCGAGACTCTGCAAGCGTGCCTCGATGAGCTCGCGAGCATGCGTGACAGCGTCGCTGCCGGGCACGGCGTCGCGCCGGCGCGCGATGCCATCGCGCGCATCCGTGCCCTGTCGCAGGCAGGTCGTGCGCCGAGCGCGCCGGCTCCCGCGGCCGCCGCCGAGGCCGCTCCAGCGCCTCCGAGCCCGGGGGTCGTCGAGGCCGGCTCGCCGCAATCCGTACCCGCGCATCCCGAGCCGCTCGAGACGACCGCGGCTGCGGCCGCCGAAGCCGAGCCGGCGCTCGAGCAGGCCCCGCCGAGTCTCGAGGAGCGGCCGGTCGAGGTGGCAGCGCAGCCGCCCGCTGTCGCGCCCAAGCCTGCTCCCGCGCCTGAGCCCTTCCGCAGGACGCCGTCCTTCGAAGAGGCACTGCACGCGCCGCAACTGGTGCCGCCGGGCCGTGAGCCGGTGCCCCCGGGAGACCGGCCGGAGATGGCGCGCGTCGACGCGGAGCTGCTCGATCAGCTGCTCAACATCGCGGGCGAGGTCAGCATTTCGCGCGCGCGGCTCGAGCAGCAGCTCGGCTCTTTCGAGTTCAACCTCGGCGAGCTCTCGCGCACGGTGACACGGTTGAAGGAGCAGCTGCGCAAGCTCGAGATCGAGACGGAGACGCAAATCCTGCATCGCCACGAGGACGAAGCGGGTCACCGCAGCGACTTCGATCCGCTCGAGCTCGATCGCTACTCCACCATTCAGCAGTTCTCGCGCGCGCTCGCCGAGACCGCGAGCGACGTGGCGAGCATCCAGCAGCTGCTCGAGACGATGGCTCAGGACACGCAGAACCTGCTGCAGCAGCAGGCGCGCACGGTGACGGAGCTGCAGAACGGCCTGATGCGAACCCGCATGGTGCCGTTCCAGAGGCACGTGCAACGCCTGGCCCGCATCGTGCGCCAGGCGGCAGCGGATACCGGGAAGCGCGCGGAGCTCATCGTCGAGGGCGCCGCGGGCGAGCTCGACCGGCAAGTGCTCGAGCGCATGCTGCCCCCGTTCGAGCACATCCTTCGTAACGCGGTCGTGCACGGGATCGAGCCGCCCGAGGTCCGCGCTTCCCGCGGCAAGCCCGATACCGGCGCCATCCGGCTCGTGCTGCAGCGCGAGGGTGCCGAAGTGACCGTGCGGGTGAGCGACGACGGCGCCGGCATGAATCTCGCGGCGATCCGCGAGAAGGCCGTTGCTTGCGGCCTCGTCGCACCGGACCGCGCGCTTTCGGACGAGGATGCGATGCAGTTGATCCTCGAGCCCGGATTCTCCACGGCCGGCACCGTCACGCAGCAGGCCGGACGCGGTGTCGGCATGGATGTCGTGGCGACGGAGATCAAGCGCCTCGGCGGTGCTCTTCACATGGAGACGCGCGCGGGCGAGGGCAGCGAGTTCACGATCCGTCTGCCGTTCACGCTCGCGATCAGCCATGCGCTGGTCGTGAGGACGGCCGACGAGTACTACGCCTTGCCGCTGCCGACGGTCGAGGGGGTGCTGAGGCTGCCCAAGGCGCAGGTCGCCGCGCACCTCGGCCGCGAAGCGCCGGCGTTCGAGCACGGCGGCCAGAAATACCGCTTCCAGCACCTCGCGACGTTCGTCGGACTCGAGCCGTCACCGCTTCCGGACGCCGACGTCACCGTCCCGGTGGTGCTGGTCCGCGCCGGCGATCATTCGACCGGTCTTGTCACCGACGAGCTCGTCGGCAGCCGCGAGATCGTCGTCAAGTCGGTCGGGCCGCAGATCTCCTCGATCCGGGGGATCTCCGGAGCGACCATCCTCGGTGACGGCCGCATCGTCATCATCCTCGACATCGGGGCTCTCGTGCGCAGCGAATGGCGGGGCCAGTGGCCGGCACCGGTTCGAGAGAAGGCCGACCGCCGCACGCTCGCGCTGGTGGTGGACGACTCGATCACGGTGCGGCGAGTGACCCAGCGCCTGCTCGAGCGCAACGGGATGCGCGTGCTCGCCGCGCGCGACGGCCTCGATGCCGTCACGATCCTCCAGGAACATGTGCCTGACATCATCCTCCTCGACATCGAGATGCCGCGCATGGACGGCTACGAAGTGGCCGCGCACGTTCGCTCCGACCCGCGCTTGAGGGACGTGCCGATCATCATGATCACGTCCCGCACCGGCGAGAAGCACCGCGCGCGCGCGATCGAGCTCGGCGTGGACGACTTCCTCGGTAAGCCCTACCAGGAGGCGCAGCTGCTCGACGCGATCGCGCCGCTGGTCGAGCGGCATCGCGATGCGCGGGCGGGATCGCAGGCGGCCGAGCTGGGCGCCGCCACGGCGACTTGAAGGAGACTGTGCGATGGCCGAGCGCGTGGCCGAGATCTACAGCCTGCTGATTCCGCTCGTGGACGGCAGGCTCATCATTCCTCGGGCCTGTGTCGCCGAGGTCGTCGGCTTGCAGGCCACCTCGCAGATGGTCGGCGCCCCGCCCTGGTACATCGGCACGCTGCCGTGGAACGGGCGGCCGGTGCCGCTCGTGTCGTTCGAGGGCGCCTGCGGGAACGGGATTCCACCGGGGTCGGGCCGCTCGCGCGTCGTCATCTTTCACTGCATCGGCACGCGGCTCGAAGGCGGTTACTTCGGCGTGGTCTCGCAAGGCTTTCCGCAGCTCGTGCGGGTGAGCTCCGATGTGGTGAGGCCGGACACGACGCGCTCGTTTCCCGAGCGCTCCCCCGTCATCTGCCAGATCCGCATGGTGAACGAGACGCCGTGGGTGCCGGATCTCGAGCGGCTCGAGGAGATGATCGCCGACGAGACTCGCGCCGCGTAGTGCGCGACGCGCGCGTCAGCGCGGTTTGTCGGCGCTCCACTCGTACGTCACAGGTCCCCGAGTCGCATCTGCAGCGCCGCGAGCGCAGCGATTGCGGCCGTCTCGGTGCGCAGTACCCGCGGGCCGAGCCGCAGGGGCCGGTAGCCGGCCTGGATCGCGGCCCGCCGCTCGTCCTGCGAGAGGCCGCCTTCGGGACCGATCAACAGCGTCACGCTGCCGGGGCCGCTCGCGAGATCGCCGATCGAGGCGTCGCCGCCGGGTGTAAGGACGAGTCGTAGCGAGTCGTCATCCGTCTCGCGTAACAGCTCCGGGAGCGCCACGGGTGCGGCGATCCGCGGCAGCGTATTGCGGCCGCACTGCTCGCAGGCCGCGACGGCGACACCTTGCCAGTGGCGCAGTCGCGCACCGCTCTGCTTCGCGTCGAAGCGCACCACGGTGCGCTCCGTCAGGACGGGCACGATGCACCGCACACCGAGCTCGGTCGCCTTCTGCACCACGAGGTCCATGCGCTCGCCGCGCGAGACGCCTTGCGCAAGTGTCACTTCGAGGGGCGACTCGCGCTCGACGGGACGATGCTCGCCGACTTCGATCGTGACGCCGCTTCTGTCGAGCCCGCCGATTCGTGCGGCGTGCTCGCCGCCGCGCCCGTCGAAGACGGTGAGTGGATCGCCCGGCGCGAGCCGCAGGACACGCAATACATGGTTCGCCGCGGAGCCTTCGATCCGAGCGCGTGAGCCCGCCGCGAGCGGCACCTCGACATAGACGCGATTGTGACGCATGAATGTCCGCCCGCTCGATCTCAATCGCGCGTCGCGAGCTCTATGCCTTCGCGCGCGACATTCACCATCAGGTCGATCTCCTGTTCCGTGATCACATAAGGCGGCATGAAGTAGATGACGTTGCCGATCGGCCGCAACAGCACGCCGCGCTCGAGTCCGTGGCGATACACCGTGAGCCCGCGCCGCTCCTGCCAAGGGTAGGGATCTCGCCGGGCTTTGTCGCGCGCCGTCTCCACGGCCACGATCATTCCGCGCTGGCGTACCTCGGCGACGTGCGGATGGTCCGCGAGCGAGCGGGCGCGCTCGCCGAGACACTCCGCGAGGCCGCGATTGCGCTCGATCACGTGCTCGTCGCGGAAGATCGCGAGGCATGCGCGCGCGGCGGCGCAGGCGAGCGCGTTGCCCGTGTAGCTGTGCGAGTGCAAGAAGGCCGTGAGGCGGGTGTACTCGTCGTAGAACGCCGCGTAGATCGGCTCCGTCGTCATCACCACGGACAGCGGCAGGTAGCCTGCGGTGAGGCCCTTCGACAGGCACATCATGTCCGGGCGGATGCCGGCCTGCTCGCACGCGAACATCGTGCCCGTGCGCCCGAAGCCCACTGCGATCTCATCGGCGATGAGATGGACCTCGTGTCGGTCGCACGCTTCGCGCAGCAACGACAGATACACCGGATCGTACATGCGCATGCCGCCCGCGCACTGCACGAGCGGCTCGACGATGACCGCAGCGGTCTCGGACCCATGGCGTGCGAGGGCGCTCTCCATGTGAGCGAATTTGCGCCGCGAATGCTCCTCCCACGTCTCTCCCGGCTCGCGCTCGAAGCAATCGGGCGAGGGCACGGTGATCACATCCATGAGCAGCGGCCGGTAGATCGACTTGTACAGCTCCACGTTCCCCACCGCGAGCGCGCCGAGCGTCTCGCCGTGGTAGCTGTTCGAGAGCGTGATGAAGCGCCGCTTGTGCGTGCGGCCGAGGTTGCGCCAGTAGTGGAAGCTCATCTTCACCGCGACTTCGACCGCCGCCGAGCCGTTGTCCGCGTAGAAGCAGCGGGTGAGTCCGCCGGGCGCGAGCCCGACGAGCTGCTCGGTGAGCTCGATGATCGGTTCATGGGTGAAGCCCGCGAGGATCACGTGCTCCAGCTGCTCGAGCTGGGCGCGGACGGCCGCGTTGACGCGCGGATGGGCGTGGCCGAATAGATTCACCCACCAGGAGCTCACGGCGTCGAGATACCGCTTGCCCGCGAAGTCCTCGAGCCACACGCCTTGCCCGCGGCGGATGGGGATCATGGGCATCTCCCGCTCGTGGTCCTTCATCTGCGTGCAGGGGTGCCACAGGTGCGCGAGGTCACGGGCGACGTACGCCGCGTTTTCTGCAATCATCGGCTCCATGAGTGCTCTCCAGGTCGATGCCGCGACCGGCCTGATGACCGGCGTGCGGCAGGTGCTCAGTCCTCACTGCGATGAGCGCCCGAGCGGCACGGCGGTCGATCTGATCGTCGTCCACGGCATCAGCTTGCCGCCCGGGGAGTTCGGCGGACCCTGGATCGACAGGCTGTTCGCCGGCGATCTGCCGCCGGACGCCCACCCGTATTTTCGCGAGGTCGCCGCGCGGCGGGTGTCCGCCCACGCCTTGATCCGGCGCTCGGGGGAGATCGTACAGTACGTTCCCTTCGAGCGGCGCGCCTGGCATGCCGGGGTCTCGCAGTATCGGGGCCGATCGGCCTGCAATGACTTCTCGATCGGGATCGAGCTCGAGGGCTCGGACGACACGGCATACACGGACGTGCAGTACGGGCGGCTCGCGGTCGTGATCACGGCGCTGCTCGCGGCGTACCCGACCTTGAGCCGGCAGCGACTCGTCGGCCACAGCGACATCGCTCCGGGACGCAAGACGGATCCCGGTCCGACGTTCGACTGGAAGCGGCTGCACGGAATGCTCGAGGCTTCCGACGGGCGCGAGGGCGGCGATGGCTGACTGGAGCGGGCAGGTGGCGGTCGTAACCGGGGCATCGCGCGGCATCGGGCGGGCGATCGCGCTGCGGCTCGCCGCCGAGGGGGCCGCGGTATGTGTCAACTTCGCGGTCCGACGGGATGCCGCCGAGGAGGTCGCCCGAGAGATTCGCGCTCGGGGAGGACGGGCCGTCGCCCTCCAGGCGAATGTGGCGGAGGCGGGCGAAGTGCGGGACCTGATCGATCGGAGCACGGCCGATCTCGGACCGATCAGCATCCTCGTCAACAATGCGGGCGTGATCGCTCACGCTACACTCGATACGTTCGACGTTGCGTCGCACGAGCACATGCGGCGGATCAACGTGGACGGGGTGGTCCACGCGACGCGCGCCGTGGCTCCCGGCATGCGCGAGCGTGGGTACGGACGCATCGTGAACATCAGCTCGATCGCCGGTATCGGGACTGCGCTCGCGGGCAGCACTTTCTACGCCGCGACCAAGGCGGAGGTGCTCCTGCTGACCCGGCGCTTCGCACTCGAGCTCGGCCGCTGCGGGATCACCGTGAATGCCGTCGCGCCGGGCCTCGTGCGGACGGACATGACCGTGGGCGCGCTCGCGGCGCACGGCTCCGAGCGCGAGCGTGGATTCGCCGAGAAGACGATGGTCGGTCGCGTCGGTGCGCCGGAGGATATCGCGAACGCCGTATCGTTCCTGGCATCTCCGGAGTCGGGATGGATCACCGCTCAGGTGGTCACGGTCGACGGTGGAAGGACCGACTACATCGCCCACGCCTGAGCCGGCCGTGCGCTCGCCGTCGGCGGCCCAACGCGAATCCCACTCGGCCGGAGCGTAGTCGATCAGCTGAAACTGCCGCTGAATCCGCGATCGCGAGCGGTGGCGCATTGAGAGCGGCCGCGTTAGTCTGCGGCAACGGGGATCGGATAACGGGGGAGCGTCGATGGCGATCAAACGATCTTCCAAGAGCCGAGGCACGCCACAGCGCAAGCCTGCATCCGCCGCCGCGGTCCGCCACATCGATGTGATACCGAAGCACCAGATGGCCCCCGGGACCGTCTATGAAGGCTGGCTCTGCAAGAGCGCGGCATGCGGGCGCCTGATCGCGATCGGGCCGGCTACCGAAGGCGGCGGCGCAGCGACGCGGGACTCCGAGGATCACTTGAGCGTTCTGAAGTGTCCGCACTGCGGGAACGAGGATTTGTACCGCTGGAGCGCGCGCGCGCCCTACACCTACGCGCCTTGAGCGTCCGCGGAGCCGCTCAACCGCCTTGCGGGTTTGCTCGGGCGTGGCGCCACAGCACTTCCGCGCCCCGCTCGTGGCGCACCAGGACCCGGGCGATCACGAACAACAAGTCCGAGAGCCGGTTGAGATACCTCGCCGCCTCGGGATGGACCGATTCGGTCCGCGCGAGCGTCCAGACGCGGCGCTCGGCACGCCGGCTCACGGCGCGCGCTACGTGACACGCCGCGGTCGCCGGACCGCCGCTCGGCAGGATGAAGTCCTCGAGCGGCGGCAGCGGGGCGTTGAGCTCGTCGAGCGTCCGCTCGAGCCGCGCGATGTGCTCGGATGTGATCAGGCGATGGCCGGGAATGCACAGCTCGCCGCCGAGGTCGAACAGCTCGTGCTGCACGCTCGCGAGGCAGGTGCGCACGGGTTGCGGCAAGTCGGGGGCGGCGAGGACCACACCGAGCGCACAGTTGAGCTCATCGACGCTGCCGAATGCCTCGACTCGAGGATCATCTTTGGGGACACGGCTGCCGTCGCCGAGGCCGGTGGTGCCATCGTCCCCGGTGCGCGTATAGATCTTGCTGAGGCGGTATCCCATCGCCGGTATTATGCTGCGGGACCGCAATCGCCGCGAACCGAGCATGTACCGCAGATCCGCCGAGCTCGAAGCCGCGCTCGAAGCCGCGCAAGCCGCGGGCGACATCATTCGATCGCTCTATCGGCGTAAGGTTCGCGTCGAGACGAAGGCCGACAGGTCGCCGGTGACGGAGGCGGACATCCGCGCCGAGGAGACGATCCGCCGGATGCTGGCCGAACGGTTTCCCGCCTACGGGTTCTACGGAGAGGAGTCGGGGCGCCATGATCTCGGCGCCGAGGCCGTGTGGCTCGTCGACCCGCTCGATGGGACGAAATCGTTCATTCGCGACTGCCCGTTCTTCTCCACTCAAATCGCGCTGATGCGCGGCGGACGGTTGGTGCTCGGTGTGTCGAGCGCCGCGGCATACGGCGAGCTCGCCTGGGCGGAGGAAGGGGCTGGAGCCTATCTCAACGGAGATCCGATTCGGGTGAGCGCGACGTCGACCTTGGACGCGGCGATCGTATCGACAGGTAACCTCAAGACGCTCGCCGGCTCCATCGAGCGGTGGCGCCGCTTCGGCGACCTGATCCCGCGCCTCAGCCGCATTCGCGGGTACGGGGACTTCGTGCACTACCACTTGCTCGCGCGCGGGTCTCTCGACGTGGTGATCGAGTCGGACGTCAACATCCTGGATATCGCCGCGCTCTCGGTGATCGTGCGGGAGGCCGGGGGGGCGGTCACCGATCTCGACGGACAGGCGGTCGGGCTCGAGACGACCTCGGTTCTCGCCACCAACGGGCAGCTGCACGAGACCGTGCGCGAGCTCCTTGCGATCCGCTAGGGCCTGCGCCCGGCCGAGACGCTTTGCTAGGGCTGCAGTCGAGTGACGGCCCAGGCTCCGGGCTCGATCCGCCCGCCACCGACCCGGTCGAGCCGGCGCGACCAGCGCGCCCGATCGTGGATCCGGGCCCGGCCCTGAACCCATAGCTCCACGGCCTGCGCCCAGAGTCGGTATCCGCCCCAGTGCGGGGGGCGTGGGACGCCGGGCTGCGGTCGGCCGGCTGCGGCGCTCTGAAAGGGCGACACGCCGAAGCGATGCTCGGCGGCGGCTACCGCAGCCTGTAGCGCCTCGCGCGACTCGATCGGCTCGCTCTGCTCGCTCGCCCAGGCGCCGATGCGGCTCTCTACGGGGCGGGAAGCGAAGTAAGCGTCGCTTTCCTCGGGTGGCGAGCGCTCCACGAGACCCTCGATGCGGACCTGGCACTGCAGCGCATCGAAATGCAGCACGGCGGCGGCATAGGGGTTCTCGGCGAGCTCGCGACCTTTGCGAGAGCGATAGTTGGTGTAGAACACGAGATAACCCGGCGGGGCCGCGATCTGCTTGCAGAGCACGATGCGGGCGGTCGGTCTGCCGTCGCGTGTGGCGGTCGCGAGCGTCATGGCGTTCGGATTCGGCACGGCGCGGCGCCGCATGGACTCCTCGAGCCAGGCGGCGGCGACTTCGAGGGGCTCCTCGGGCAGCGGGTCGGGCAAGTGGTCCGTCGGCGAGATCATGGCGCCCATGTTAAAAGAGGGAACCCAAGCCCGCGAGCCTCGAAAGTCATGAAGCGCGACGAGACGACCCTCGAAGACCTGCGCCGCAGCCTGACCGACATCGACCGTCGGCTGCTTGCGCTCGTGGCGGAGCGCCAGGCGGCCAGCCGCGAGATCGCGGAGGTGAAGCGCGCCACCGGCCGCCCTACCCGCGATTACCAACGCGAGCGCGAGGTCGTCATGAACGCGCGCGCCGCCGCGGCCGACCTCGGCATTCCCCCGGCGACCGCGGAGGCGCTGATGCGGCTGCTCATCCGCTCCTCGCTCACGACCCAGGAGCAGGCGAGCGTCGCCGCTTTGCGCCGCGGCTCGGGGCGCAGCGCGCTCGTCATCGGCGGCGGCGGGAAGATGGGTCGGTGGTTCGTCGAATTTCTCGCTTCGCAGGGGTTCGAGGTGGAGGTGGCCGATCCTGCCGAGGCGCCGCCGGGCGTCCCGTCGATCGGCGACTGGCGCGGAAGCGACTTGCGTCACGATTTCATCGTGCTCGCGAC
>Ga0335075_10018680_pt1 | contig 10277 bp, 12 predicted proteins | sample Lox_Sample_24_FD_206723 | JGI IMG/M metagenome (GOLD analysis project Ga0335075, IMG submission 206723) | Soil microbial communities from Loxahatchee National Wildlife Refuge, Florida, United States - Lox_Sample_2.4 | ecosystem: Environmental > Terrestrial > Soil > Wetlands | place: USA... | reverse complement strand
GGATCGAGCCGCAGAGATAGCCGAACACGAAAGATGCGGCATATGCGAGGGCAAGGTGCATGCGCCTTAGTGTTCCGTCATCCTGAGATAGCCGCAAGGCGGCCCTCGAAGGATGAGCGGCCCGGGCCGTCGCCGTTCGCGGCTTGCGGTCTGCGACCGCCCGCGCCCCAGAGTGACGAAACGAAGCATCTATCCCGCGCGGGCCTTTTTGCCGCGCTCGCGCGGCCGAAATCCCGCGGCTTCCGCGTCGGCGTCGCTGTCATGGACGATAAGGTGCTTCCATTTTTCGGCGGGCGCTTGCAAAAGCGCGCCTAATCCGGGCGCATAGGTCTTGCGCGTCGTGTCGCCGACGACGACATGCGCCGCCGCAGCAGCCTCGATGTCAGTCTCGCAATAGAAGCAGCGCAGCATGCAGCGCTGCGGCGAGTCGTCAGTAATGACATAAAATTTGTTGGCGGCGTATTGGCGCTCGGCGGGATCGTTGCTGATGCAATTCGGATTGGTGCAGGAGATACCCGTTCCAATCCGCTGCACATAGAGCGGGTGTTCCGGCTTGGCAAAACCGCCGGCGAATTTGTGCAGCGATTTATTCTCGTGCAGCTGCAGCAGCAGCGAAATGAGCGCCATGCGCACCGGCACGCCATAGGCGGCTTGACGGAAATAGATAGCGCGGCGATCGGTATCGAGCGCGGCGTCGAGCTCGTTGACGCGCGGCAGCGGGTGCATCACGCTCGCTTGCGAATATTTCGCCTCGTCGAGAAACTTGGCATCGATCTTCGGATAGGGCCGCTCTTGCTCGGTCCAGCGCTCCTTCTGGAAGCGCGTGACGTAAACGGCGTCGATCTTCTTGCGCAGCACCACACCGTAATCGATTTCCGACTCGGCATAGAGGGAGAGCTGATGCGGCTGGTCGGCGGTGACATAGAGCGCATCGATCGAATCGGCCTGTTCTGGCGCTTTCGAGACCATGCGGCAATGAAACTCCTCGCGCAGGCGGCGGTCGACGTGCGCCGGCAGCTCCATGCCGGGAGCGGGGAGGGGATCGATGGTGGCGCCGAAGCGCGCCAGCGCGTAGACAAAGGAATGAATGGTGCGGCTGCCTTTGAGGTCGCCGGCGATGGCGACCTTCATGTTCTTGAAGCCCTTGTTCTTCGAGCGCAGCGTGAACAGATCGCACAATGTTTGCGTCGGGTGCTCGTGGCTGCCGTCGCCGCCGTTGATCACCGGGATCTGCGAATATTCGGCAGCAAGCCGAGCGGCGCCGTCGCGCGGATGACGGATGACGACGATGTCGGCGTAATTGCTGGTGACGCGGATGGTGTCGGCGAGGCTCTCGCCCTTGGCCGCCGAGCTCACCGTCGCATCGGCGCTGGTGATGTTGGCGCCGCCGAGCCGGAGCATGGCGCTCTCGAACGACAGCCGCGTGCGGGTCGAGGGCTCGTAGAACAGGCTCGCTAGGATGAACTTGGAGGCGACGTTACTGCCGCGCCCGATCCGGTAGGGGACGTTCTCGTCCGCGAGTTCCTTCAAAAAACCCGCCGCAACCTGGAAGATCGTCTCGATCTCCTTATTGGTCAAATCGTTGATCGAAACGATGTGGCGCGTGAGCGGCTGGGGTTTCGTCATCAAAGCGTTGCTATAGGCCCAATTCGAGCCGTCGGGCAAGCCCGCTGTCAGCCGCCGAGCGATATCCAAGCCGGAAGTTGAGCCCGTAACGAACATGCTACAATGGCGAACCGGGAGGCGAACCGCCATGACAAGCGTCCCACGCTTCGATACCAACGAGGTTTTCAACCAGTCACCGCCTTACGAAAACGTCGATTTATTTTCGAGCGATGTGCCGCTGCAGGAGGCGGTACGGGCTAACGGCGACGGGCATGAAGCCGACGCGTTCGCGGCGTTCGGGCGGCAATGGGGGACCGCCGAGATGGCGGCGCTGGCGCGGCGCGCCAACGAGAACCCGCCCAAGCTTTACACCTTCGACGCCAAAGGCTTCCGCCGCGACGTGGTCGAATTTCATCCGGCCTATCACGATCTGATGCGCGTAAGCGTGGCGGCGGGGTTGCATGCCTCGACCTGGACGCCGGCCGGCAAGCGCGCGGCCGCGCCGGCGGAAGTGGCGCGCGGGGCGCGCTATTACATGGCGGCGCAGATCGAGAGCGGACATTTGTGCCCGATCACCATGACGCGCGCGGCGCTGGCGGCGCTTTCGGCCGCGCCGGAGCTCCTGGCGCAGGTGGCGCCGAAGGTGGTGACGAGGAGCTACGACCCGACGTTCCGGCCGTGGTGGGAAAAGTCCGGCATGACGCTCGGCATGGGCATGACGGAAAAGCAGGGCGGCACCGACGTGCGCGCCAATTCCACCACCGCAACGCCGACCGGCGAGAGTTATTCCATCACCGGGCACAAATGGTTTCTCTCGGCGCCGATGTGCGACGCCTTTTTGGTGCTGGCGCAGGCGCCGGGTGGGCTCACGTGCTTTTTCGTGCCGCGCTTTCGCCCCGACGGCGCGGTCAATGCGTTGCGCTTGCAGCGGCTCAAGGACAAGCTCGGCAACCGCTCCAATGCGTCGAGCGAAGTCGAGTTCGCCGGCGCGTTCGCGCTGCGCGTCGGCGACGAGGGCTCAGGCATCCGCACCATCCTCCAGATGGTGCAGTTGACGCGGCTCGATTGCGCGCTTGCCTCGGCCGGCTTCATGCGCATGGCGCTGGCGCAAGCCGTAAACCATTGCCGCTATCGCGCGGTGTTCCAAAAGCATCTCTACGATCAGCCGATGATGCGCGCGGTATTGGCCGATCTGGCGCTGGAGGTGGAGGGCGCCGTGGCGCTGGTGATGCGGCTGGCGCGTGCGTTCGATCGCGCGGCGGCCGATCCGCACGAGGCGGCCTATGCGCGGCTTGTCACGCCGGCGGCGAAGTATTGGATCTGCAAGACGGCGCCGAGCTTCATCTACGAGGCGATGGAGTGCCTCGGCGGTAACGGCTACGTCGAGGAGAGCGTGTTGCCGCGGCTTTACCGCGAGGCGCCGGTCAATGCGATCTGGGAGGGCTCGGGCAATGTGATGTGTCTCGACGTGCTGCGCGCGCTTGCGCGCGACAAGGAGGCCGGCGCGCTGTTTGCCCAATTGGAGCGCGAAGGCTCTCGCCTGAGCGGTACGGAAACCGCCCTGTTCGAACCGCCAGAGGAAGTCGAAAGCGAAGCCGCTGCGCGGGTGACAGTCGGCAAGCTTGCAGCTTCGGCGGCCGCGGCCGCGCTTGCAGCGACCGCGCCGGTTGCGGTGGCCGAAGCCTTCGTGGCCACGCGGCTTATTTCGCCGCACAGCGCGCTCTATGGCGCGGACGCTCTCGACATCAAGACGGCGGACGTCCTGTTGCAGCGCGCGCTGCCGGAACTCTGACCCTCACGGTGACGGCACACGCTTCGCCAGCCGGTCGAGCGCGCCTTGCAAGATGTAAGCGGCGGCATGTTGGTCGATCACGGCTTTGCGCTTCTTGCGGCTCGCGTCGGCCGCGATCAGCGCGCGCTCGACCGCGGCGGTCGACAGCCGCTCGTCCCATAATGCGATCGGCAGTTCGGTGAGCTTGGCCAGATTGCGGGCAAAGGCGCGGGTGGCCTGTGCGCGCGGTCCTTCCGTGCCGTCCATGTTGACCGGCAGCCCGAGCACGAAACCGACCGCGCGGCGGTCGCTCGCCAGCGCCATCAGTCGTTCGGCGTCAGGCTTGAAGCGGTCGCGGGCAATCGTTTCGACCGGGGTCGCAAGACGACGGTCCGGATCGCTCGCGGCAACGCCGATAGTTTTGCTGCCGAGATCGAGGCCGATCAGTGCGCCACGCGCCGGAAGCAACGCCGCCGCGTCGGTGAGGGCGAGAACGGGCATGACGTCCGGTTAGCATGCACGGCCGAGCACAGCCAATGTCGGCTTTCCGGCACGGTCGCGCTCGACTAATGTTGCCGCGCGAGCCCATCACGCGGACCACGACCGGACTTACGCGACCGGACTCACGCGATTTGGCGGCAGCGGATGCTTGCTGTGAAAGGAGACAGCCTATGACGTTCACGGTCAGCAGCAACAGTTTCAAGGATGGCGATTATTTGCCGAGTGATTTCATCTTATCGAGCGATTTCGGCTTCGGCTGCGCCGGCGGCAACAAATCGCCACATCTGAAATGGTCGAGCGCGCCGGCGGGGACGAAAAGCTTTGCCGTTACCTGCTATGACCCCGACGCGCCAACCGGGTCAGGGTTCTGGCACTGGCTGGTGGTAAACATCTCGGCGAGCGCAAGCGAGCTTGTGGAGGGGGCTGGCAACGCGGGCGGTACGCTACCGGCGGGTGCTTTGCAGACCCGCACCGATTTCGGCGCACCCGGTTACGGCGGCCCGTGTCCGCCCGAAGGCGACCATCCGCACCGCTATCTTTTCACCGTGTTCGCCGTGGCGACTGAAAAGCTCAACGTGCAAGCCGAGACATCTGCGGCGGTCGTCGGCTTCAACTTGCATTTCAATACGCTAGCCAAAGCGCAGATCATGGGTTTGTTCAAACGCTAAGCCGCGGGCCACCGGAACAACGGTGCAAGCTGCGCGTCAGTTTTGCGCCTGATCGGCAGCAATCCGCTCGATATCCGATCTGGTAATACCGATGTCGGCCAATTCGCGGTCGCTGAGATGGGAAAGCTCCCGCCTGACTGCGCCATAGCGCTTCCAAGCGTGGAAGAGGCGGGCGATCGATGTAAACATATCCAAGTCCTTTCCCCGGCAGGGGCCCGGTAAGAGCGGGAATCGTGCGCGGAATATAGCCGCGAGAGTGCACTGCACCATATATTTTGCTGCAGTGCAGCTAATCGCGAAATGCATGCCATGGGATTGAGGGGTAAGAAGATTCTTAACCGGGGGTGCCAGCGGGAGGAAGATTTCTCCGCCGCTATTGTTGCATGGCACGCGTGCATCCGGCCACCGAATGATCCCCTCTCCGCCGCGCTCGCCCGGTGCCTATGCGCAGCGGTGTCGCGTTAATCGGAGACGGCGCAACGGCGAGTTTTCAGAATCATCGGGTATGGGCGGAAAAATGCGTGGCCATGGCGCACGCTACCGCCGACCGTAGAGACAAGATGCTTTGGCTGACCCTGGCGTAGTCGTGGCTGCGGCTTGCCAAGCATGTCGCGCATGCCGGTGGTTCGCAGTCTAACGCCGATAACGATCAAAGCGCGCTCGCCGTTCGGGCGGCAGATTGAGTCGGCACGACGCTCTGCGCGCTGCGCGCTGTCAGGCGCCGCCGCCCGGTTCGATCATTGGCCGTGACTGGCGAGCACTTGCTGGCAGGCGCCGCTAATTCTGTTCCGGTTCGTTTGCAGGCAATCGAGGATGGCGAAAACATCCGCGTCCTCGTTGTCCCTGAGCAATTGCCGGCAAAATTTCATCACGTCGGGATGACACGCGGCGCGTTCTTGCTCGGTGCCCTGTCCGAGCGGATTGGCCACCGGCGGTGGCTGTGGCGGCAATTGCGCAAGCACTGCCGTCCCCGCGGACAATGAGACGGCGGTCGCGAACACAAACACACGAAGCATGATTGACCCTCTCAGGCAGTACTTCATCGCGAGCGACCATTCCCTCACTGCTTGCGGCATCATCATTCGACTCGGCCGCCGTCCACGATGTTGCCGCTGGTTAAGAAAAAGTGCCGTCCACCGATGAACTGCGCACAACCGCTTACCCACAGCATACTTGCGCGTCGCTGTCCTGCGGAGATAAATCTGGTCGCAGGGCGGTTAGCTCAGCTGGTAGAGCGTCTGCTTTACACGCAGGATGTCGGCGGTTCGAATCCGTCACCGCCCACCAATCAGGCAACAACAGACGACGAAAAACGGACGACGGAAGGTCGGAGCCTTCCGTCATCTGTCATCCGTGGTCCGTCGTTAGGTATTAGATCGCTTCCTTCAGCTCTTTCGAAGCGCGGAAGGCCACCTTCTTGCTCGCCTTGATTTGAATGGCTTCGCCGGTAGCTGGATTGCGGCCCATGCGGGCGGCGCGCTTGCGCACCTGCAGAATGCCCAGCCCGCCGATGCGGATGCGCTCGCCTTTCTTCAGATGTTTGACGATCTGGCCGACCAGACCGCCGAGGATGGCTTCTGCCTGCTTTTTCGAAAGCTCATTATCTTCCGCAAGGCTTGCCGCGAGATGCTTTAGTGTAACGGTTGTGCCTGGTTTGGTCGCCATTTGACCCTCCTCGATGAAACGGTGGCGGGCGAAAAGTGCCCGTCACATCGATGCAGTTAGACGATTCGGCTTCGACTGACCACGCTTGTTTTGCCGATTCCACCGATGTTTTCTCGCCTCACGCGCTATCTGAGCTTGCTCTATGGCGTGTCCAAGGCAGGCCCGAAAGGCTGATTTTGGCCCCGAATCCTTGACTCGCCGGAAGCCGGGCCTTAACTGCCACCGCGCCCGCGGGGGCGTAGCTCAGTTGGTTAGAGCGTCGGCCTGTCACGCCGAAGGTCGCGGGTTCGAGTCCCGTCGCTCCCGCCATGATTTCAAGCATTTAGAGCCGCTTGGCTGCTGCGTTTCGCGCGCTTTATGGGCGCAATTCGTGCCTCCTGCGAAGCCCCGGCACCGCGGTCATGAGCTCCGCGCACAGACCCGCCTTGCACCTTTTTGTGCACTGCGCTAAGGGTCAAAAAGGCCAGTTTTCCGGCGCGAATCTGCTTCTAGATTTGGGGCAAATCAGCGCGGTTCCGGCTTCCCCCGGAACCGTCGCATGGGGGGCGTGTTCCGGAGCGAGAGTCTCCGGAGCTAGAGACAATGGCCGTCGGGCGACGGCCGGCCGGAGGGGCTGATGATGACTCAATCGCTCCATCAATTGCTGCTCGGCTGGTTGCCGCTCGTCATCTTTATCGGCGTGGCGGCCGGCATTGGGCTGGCGCTTCTTCTGTCCGCCTTCCTGCTCGCCTTCAAACAGCCAGATCCGGAAAAGCTTTCCGCCTATGAGTGCGGCTTTAACGCCTTCGACGACGCGCGCATGAAATTCGACGTGCGGTTCTATCTGGTCGCCATTCTGTTCATCATTTTCGATCTCGAAGTCAGCTTCCTGTTCCCGTGGGCGGTGGCCTTCAGCAAGCTCGGCCTGTTCGGTTTCTGCTCGATGATGCTGTTCCTTGCGGTGCTCACGATCGGGTTTATCTATGAGTGGAAGAAGGGAGCGCTCGAATGGAACTGAGCGAACCCGCGATCCGCACACCGCGCCAGGGAATGGTTGCCGCGCGTTCGGGACAGCCGGGCGGCGCGGAAGATCCGTTCTTCAGCGGTCTCAACGGCGACCTCGCGGACAAGGGATTTCTCGTCGCGGCGGCGGACGATCTCATCGCCTGGGCGCGCGCCGGCTCGCTGATGTGGATGACGTTTGGGCTTGCCTGTTGCGCGGTCGAGATGATGCAGATGTCGATGCCGCGCTACGACGCCGAACGCTTCGGCTTCGCGCCGCGCGCTTCGCCGCGCCAATCAGACGTGATGATCGTCGCCGGCACGCTGACCAACAAAATGGCGCCGGCATTGCGCAAGGTCTACGACCAGATGCCGGAGCCCCGTTACGTCATCTCCATGGGATCGTGCGCCAACGGCGGCGGCTACTACCACTATTCCTATTCGGTGGTGCGCGGTTGCGATCGCATCGTGCCGGTGGACATCTATGTGCCCGGCTGCCCGCCGACCGCCGAGGCGCTGCTTTACGGGGTGCTCCTGCTGCAAAAGAAAATCCGCCGCACGTCCACGATCGAACGCTGAAGATGATGGATGAGATACTCGAAACACTCGGCCGAACCATTGCTGATGCGCTTACTCACTCGATCACGGGCTACTCGATAGCGCATCACGAATTGACGGTGCAGGCGCAATCAGCCGACATCGTTTCGGTCATGCGCTTTCTACGCGACGATCCGCGCTGCCTGTTCTGGAATGTCGTCGACGTCACCGCGGTCGACTGGCCGGGCCGGGAACGGCGTTTCGATGTCGTCTATCATCTGTTATCGCCGAAACATAACGTGCGCGTGCGGGTCAAGATCGAGACCGACGAGACGACGCCGGTCGCCTCGATTATCGAGATCTTTCCCGGCGCCGATTGGTTCGAGCGCGAAGCCTACGACCTCTACGGCGTGGTGTTCGCAGGCCACCCTGACATGCGCCGGCTATTGACCGATTACGGCTTTGACGGTCATCCGCTGCGCAAGGATTTTCCGCTCACCGGCTTCGTCGAGGTCCGTTACGACGACGAGCTCAAGCGCGTGGTCTATTCGCCGGTGCGGCTGGCGCAAGAATTCCGCAACTTCGATTTTCTCTCGCCCTGGGAAGGAACCGATTACGTGCTGCCCGGCGACGAAAAAGCGGGAAAGATCAGCGGGCAGGGGTCTTAAACGATGCAGCCGACGCTCAAGCCCGGAATGACCCATCGTCTTGTCTATACCGTTCCGGAGAACAAGACGGTCCCTTACACCTTTCCAGAATCGCCGATCATCGCCGCGATGCCCAAGGTGTTTGCCACCGGCTTCATGATCGTGCTGATGGAATGGTCGTGCACCGAGCTGCTGGCGTCGCATCTCGATCCCGGCGAAGGCAGTCTCGGCGTCCACGTCGATGTCAGCCATTTGGCGGCAACGCCGCCCGGAATGACCGTCACCGTTGACGCCGAATGTGTCGCCGTCACCGGCCCGCGCGTGACGTTTCACGTCAAAGCGCATGACGGCCTCGATCTGATCGGCGAGGGGCGCCATGAGCGCTTCATCGTGGCGTGGGACAAGTTCAATGCACGCGTCGCCGCCAAGGCGGCGAAGCTGGCGCAGGTTGCATGATGGCTGAGGCTCACGAACGCAATTTCACGATCAACTTCGGACCGCAACATCCGGCGGCGCACGGCGTCTTGCGGCTGGTGCTGGAGCTGGACGGCGAGGTCGTCGAGCGCGTCGACCCGCATGTCGGGCTGCTGCACCGCGGCACCGAGAAGCTGATCGAGCACAAGACTTATTTGCAGGCGATTCCGTATTTCGACCGGCTCGATTACGTCGCGCCGATCAACCAGGAGCACGCGTTCTGTCTCGCGGCCGAGAAGTTGCTCGAGCTCAAAATCCCCAGGCGGGCGCAGATCATCCGCGTGCTCTATTGCGAGATCGGCCGCCTTCTTTCGCATCTGCTCAACGTCACCACGCAGGCGATGGATGTCGGCGCGCTGACCCCGCCGCTGTGGGGTTTTGAGGAGCGCGAGAAGCTCATGGGCTTTTACGAGCGTGCCTCCGGCTCGCGCATGCACGCGGCCTATTTCCGCGTCGGCGGCGTGCATCAGGACCTGCCGCCGAAGCTGATCGACGACATCGCCGCCTTTTGCGATCCGTTCATCAAAGTTTGCGACGACCTCGAGGAATTGCTCACCGATAACCGCATCTTCAAGCAACGCAATGTCGATATCGGCGTGGTCAAGCTCGCCGATGCCTGGGCCTGGGGCTTTTCCGGCGTCATGGTGCGCGGCTCGGGCGCGATCTGGGATTTGCGCAAGGCACAGCCCTATGAATGCTACTCGGAATTCGATTTTGACATTCCGGTGGGCAAGAACGGCGACTGTTACGACCGCTATTGCGTGCGCATGGAAGAGATGCGGCAGTCGGTGCGCATCATGAAACAGTGCATCGAGAAACTGCACGCGGCCGACGCACAGGGGCCGGTGGTGGTCGACGACAACAAGATCACGCCGCCGCGCCGCGCGGTGATGAAACGCTCGATGGAATCGCTCATCCACCACTTCAAGCTGTACACCGAGGGGTTCCACGTGCCGGCCGGAGAAGTCTACGCCGCGGTCGAGGCGCCCAAGGGCGAGTTCGGCGTCTATCTCGTTGCCGACGGCAGCAACAAGCCGTACAAATGCAAAATTCGCGCGCCAGGCTTCGCCCATCTGCAAGCAATGGACTTCCTTTGTCGCGGCCATATGCTAGCGGACGTCACCGCCATCCTCGGCTCAATCGATATTGTGTTTGGCGAGATTGACCGATGAGCGTGCGCCGCCTCGCCGAGAAACAGCCGCCGAGCTTCGCCTTCACCCCGCAGAATCTGCAATGGGCGACGGCGCAGATCGCCAAATATCCGCCAGGCCGTCAGCAGTCCGCTGTGATTCCGATCTTGTGGCGCGCTCAGGAGCAATGCGGCGGGTGGCTGCCGCAAAAGGCGATCGAAGCGGTCGCAGAATTGCTCGGCATGGCGAAAATCCGCGTGCTCGAAGTAGCGACCTTTTATACCATGTTCAATCTTTC